>Ga0209647_1001599_pt1 | contig 19005 bp, 21 predicted proteins | sample GraSoi_2013_60cm_FD_185827 | JGI IMG/M metagenome (GOLD analysis project Ga0209647, IMG submission 185827) | Grasslands soil microbial communities from the Angelo Coastal Reserve, California, USA - Sample 9_17_2013_60cm (SPAdes) (version 2) | ecosystem: Environmental > Terrestrial > Soil >... | reverse complement strand
CCACTCTCATAGCAGAAGAGCACACAGGAGGTGCTGATGCGTCTGGCCATCCTCTCAGATATTCACGGCAATCCGCTCGCCTTGGATGCTGTGCTAGCCGATATTCAGAGCCAGGGCAAGGTGGATGCGTACTGGGTGCTGGGTGATTTCGCCGCGCTTGGCTACGATCCGGTGACCCCGCTTGAGAAAATTACCGCCCTTTCTCATGCCAGTTTCACTCGTGGCAACACGGATCGCTATGTGGTGACGGGGGATCTCCCGGTGCCACCGGAGAAAGCACTACAAGACCCCACGCTGCTGCCAGAGGTCATCGAGGCGGTCAGAAGCTTCTCCTGGACCAGAGGCTATCTCAGCGCTGCGGGCTGGCTGGACTGGCTCATGAACTTGCCGCTGGAAGTTCGTTTGACCTTACCCGATGGCACGCGCGTGCTCGGCGTGCATGCTTCTCCAGGCAGAGACGACGGACCGGGTCTGCAGCCCAGGCACAGCGATGACCAACTGGAGCACCGGCTGACTGGCTGCGAGGCGGACCTGGTTATCGTTGGGCATACCCATGTTCCGCTCGATCGCCGGGTTGGCAGGAGACATGTCATCAATCTGGGCAGCATCAGCAATCCGGTCACGCCGGGCCTCCAGGCGACCTATGTCCTTCTGGATGCCGACGAGCAGGGCTACCGCATCCAATTGCGGCGCGTGGATTACGACCGCGAGGCAGTCATCACAGCCATCGAGCACTCCCGTCATCCCACCCCTTCCTTCCTGACCGGGTTCATGCGTGGGGAACGAGTGGCCTCATCCGATCCGGGTTTCTTCCAGGCTGGCAAACGTGCTGAGAACCAGCAGGAGAAATGAGCGAGAGCAGACCACAGCAGAAGGAGATGCGGATAGGATCATCACCCACCTTGCCACTTCTCCGCTTGAGGAGACCATCTCGTTGCGCATCTCTACTGAAAACGGCACTTTCATCCTGGGTGGTGTAGTCCTACATGAGCGTCTCGTGGATTACGCTGATTACGATTGATGACACTCATAGCAGCAAGTTCTTGTTGATGGTCTTCCCCTTGCAACATTGCGCTCTCCTTGCTAAGCGTTATCGAGGTCATTCTCTCCTGCACATCGGCCGCATAGTGTAGAGGACGTTCCGGCGTGAAGGAAACGGAAGAAGTGTCAACGCCGTAATCAATGGCAGCAGTGTAATCAGTGTAATCATACGCACCCGGAACAGGCCTAGGATGTTCGGGAACAAGCGATTATAGAGAACCGAGCCGCGGCCCTTTTCCTGCCTCTTCTTCGATCTAGCTGGCTTTGCCGAGCCGTATCCCACCCAGTGGGGACGGATCGTTCTTGCCGGTGGCATCCGCGTCGCCGCATGTTCGGAAGCGGTGGGAGATACGAAGCGGTGCCCCACCGATCTGGCAAGGAGGAGTCCGTCACCGCTTTGCTAATGCGCTCCGTATTTTCTGCCAGGCCGCTCGTCTTTCTTCTTCAGACACCTCCTCAGGCGCCTGTTGCTGCGCAAAGTCGACATTGCTCCAGCGGGGATACACATGCAGATGAAAGTGGAACACGTCTTGCCCTGCCGCGGCTTCGTTGGCCTGCGTGAGATAGACGCCCTCACACGGTAATCCAGTTTTCACGGCCCGCGCAATCTGCACCGCCGCCTGCATCACCTGGGCCGCCGTCAGCTCATCCAACTCATAAATCGTGGGAAGATGCTTTTTGGGCACCACGAGCGGATGGTTGTTTTTGGAAAGACGATAATGTGCTTGTCTTCCTTGAGAATCCAAGCAGGAAGCTGGCGCTGGATGATCCGGCAAAAGACACACTCGTTGCTCATGAAGCTCCTCGTTTCCCTCACCCTTTGTTTTATAAGCCTGCCAGGTGCGCAACCACAGGCGCGAACACTTCTGCGTCTCTAACATGAACTGTCAGATACGAGATGCCAAACTGTTCGCGCCGTCGTAGAAGCGCTTCTACGACGTGCTCGACCGGGCCGATGAGCAGGTAGGGGTTGGCTAAGATCTCTTCTGCTGTCACTGTCTCCCCTGTCCACTGTTCGCGGGCACGCTTCTCAGCCGCTTGCTGCCGGTCCTCGGTGAGAATGACTGCACGGATCAGCAGGTTCAGTTCCATTGTCGAGAAGCGCTCGCTTGCTGCCTGCTGCACCCACTCCACTTTTTGTGCTAGAGCCGCCTCCGTACGCTCGCTGGCATCGACGGTGCCGTCATTTTTCTCCCGGAGTTCCAGGCCAACGATGTCGGCCTCTCGGCCCGCCAGCGTGAGCACTTGCCTGCCTCCACCGCCAATGAGGATGGGGGGATAGGGACGCTGAGTCGGTTTCGGGAAGGCTTTCAGATCGGCCACGGTATAGTGGTCGCCGGAAAAGGTGACGGAATCCTGGGTGAAGAATTGCTTGATGATGGACACCCCCTCCGCTAAACGCCGGATGCGGACGCCGGCGCTCTCGAAAGGAAGGCCCACCTGGTCGTATTCTGGCCGGTACCATCCGGCTCCCAGGCCCAGTTCAAAGCGCCCACCCGAGAGCCGATCAAGCGCAGCCACTTCTTTCGCCAGCTGCACCGGGTGGCGAAAGTCGTTGTTGAACACATAACTGCCGACCCGCAGCGTGCTGGTGGCATCGGCTGCCGCCATGAGGGCCGCGATGGGCAGGTATTCATTGACGTAGTGATCGGCCACCAGCAGCGTCGCATAGCCCATGTCCTCGGCCCGGCGTGCCAGCCCGATCCACTCTTCCCGTGATGAGACGCCTCCTGTCACTGCGAGACCAAATCGAAACGGTCGTGCGTCGCTCATGAGCAGTTGGCTCTCTATCCTTTGGGGTGAAAGTGAGGAGAAATTGCTGAAAAAGGCCTGTCCTTCGTTGGACGAGGGTTCGAAAACACTACCAGGCCAACAGGAGGACAAGCCAATGCCTCAGCAGCATAGCACAGAGGAAGAAGCCAACCAAGACCAGGGGATCGTGGTGCCCTTAGAGTTAGAAGGGCTGCGGCGACGCAAACAAGAGCTGCAGCCGGATGGAACGATTCGCATCGAAGTGATCGGAACCAATGAGCGAGCCAGTTGCCCGCACTGTCAGAACGTGTGCGTCAAACGACACGACGTGCGCCCGCGCAGCAAACGGGATGTGCCCCTGAGAGGGCATCGGGTCGAAGTGGTGCTCTACAAACGACGCTTCTGGTGCTTGCGCTGCCGCAAAGCCTTCACCGAGCCGGATCAGGCCTGTGGCAGAAGCAAGCGCACGACGCTGCGACTGCGTGAGGTGATCGGCCAGCAAGCCTCAAGCCGTCCGATCACGCATGTAGCCCGCGAGTACGGGGTGGGTCCACGGTTCGTGCAAGGCTGTCTGGAGACCGTGGCCAGCACTCAGTTGGCCAAGCGCGGCTTGAGCGTCCAGGAGGGCAAGCCGTTGCCGACGCCACGCGATCTCGTGAGTGATGAGTTTGCCCGGCGCAAGGGACAGCGCTACGACACGATCCTGTGCGACCTCGACGCCCGCCAGGTGCTCGAGGTGAGTGCTGGGCGGAAGCAAGACGATGTCGTGCGTCTGCTCGAGCGGCTCACCGACTGCGATGGGGTGGAAGCGGTGAGCATGGAGATGAGCGAGACCTTCCGGGGAGCCGTCCAGTTGTGCCTGCCGCGGGCTTGCATCGTGGCCGATCACTTTCCTGTCATCCAGCATGTGGGCAAAGCGGTGAAGTCGGTGATCACCCGCTGGGCCAAGAGTGAGTCGGGCAAAACGGCCTTAGAAGGCCAACGACCTCTCTTCTTACGCAACCGCGAAGACCTCTCGGGCGAGGAGGAACAGAGTAGGGCTAACTTAGCTCTCCTGTTTCCTGAAATCGGCAGGGCCTGGCAGCTCAAGGACGACCTGCGCTCCTGGTATGAGACCGCTGAAGCCTCGACGGCTGCCAGCGGCTTGGATGCCTGGATCACCCGCGTTAAAAGCCATGGGCCAGCAGAACTGCGCAAAGCCTTGTCGGCCTTTCGCAACTGGCGTCGGGAAATCCTGGCGTTCTTTGACTTTCTGCCCACACGCTTGAGTAATGGCTTTGTGGAAGGTAAGAACAATCGCACCAAAGCCATCATGCGCCAAGGCTATGGCTATCGCAACCGAGGCAACCTGCGGCTGCGTATCCTGTTGGAGGTCGCCTAATGGACATTTCTGCCCGTTTCACCCGGAAGGATAGAGAGCCGAGCAGTTCCTTCTCTTGGCAGAAAAGATACGTTCTGCTATAATCTTGCCAGGAAGAGCTTCGCTCTGCCAGCAGGAGAACAGACAAGGAGCAGCAATAAACCGCCATGTCCACCGTCGCCACCTTCATCTACGACAGCGTCAATCCCTTTGAACTGGGCGTGGCCACCGAGGTCTTTGCCGTGGAACGTCCCGAACTGGGCGTCCCCTGGTATCGTTTTCTGCTCTGTGCCGCCGAGCCGGGCCCCGTGCACGCCTTTGCGGGCCTCCAGATCACGGCCCCCTATTTGCTCTCGGACGCGGCCGAGGCCGACATCGTCATTGTCCCCGGCCCACGCCCCGGCCTGGTGCCCTTACCTCCAGCCCTGCTCGATGCCCTGCGCCTGGCCTATCAGCGCAGAGCGCGCATCCTCTCCTTCTGTACCGGCACGTTTGTGCTGGCCGAAGCCGGGCTGCTAGATGGCCGGCGCGTCACCACGCACTGGCGCTGGGCCGCTGAACTAGCCGCGCGTTACCCCCGGGTGCAGGTCGATCCCAGCGTGCTCTTCATCGATGATGGGCAAATCCTCACCTCCGCCGGAACCGCCGCCGCTATCGACCTCTCGCTGCACGTCGTACGCCAGGACTACGGAGCGGCCATTGCCGCCGCCGTGGCCCGCCGCATGGTCGTGCCCCCGCAGCGCCCTGGCGGCCAGGCGCAGTATATCGAAACGCCGCTGGTCGACGTCTCCGAAGACGACCCCTTCGGCACCACACTAAGCTGGATGGCCGCCCACCTGCACGAAGACCTCACCGTCGAAGCAATGGCCGCCCGCGCCGTCATGAGTCCGCGCACCTTTGCGCGCCGCTTCCGCTCCACGCTGGGTGCCAGCCCTTATCACTGGCTCCTCCAGCAGCGCATCGCCCTCGCCCAGCGCCTCCTGGAAACCACGGATGAGCCCGTCGAGCGCATTGCCACCCGCTGTGGCTTCAGTTCTGCGGCCACGCTGCGCCTGCACTTCCGGCGCTTCCTGCACCTCTCGCCCCAGTCGTACCGCACCACCTTTCAGTCCGCCTCGGCGTAGAACGCTCCGCCCGTTATTGGCAGTTTTTTGCTGCTCCGCGTCATTTCTACCTCTGGCAGGGACGATCGGAATATGGCATCTTTGATGCAGCAATATCTGCTTGGCGTGCTTTTTGATTAAACACTCTTACTAAGAGGTGATCGATGGACTCCGTAATCTTGAAACGGTTTGACGTCCCCGACGAGCTTCGCACCTTTGAAAAAGGAACCTTCGCGTTAGTCCATCTCGGCGGCATGACCATTGGGCAAGCCACCTATGAGCCTGGGTGGAAATGGTCAACACATGTTGGTCCGGTGGCTGGCACCGCCATCTGCCAGGTCGCGCATGTGGGGATGGTGATTTCTGGGAGGGCAGCCGTTGCCATGGAAGATGGCACGGTCTATGAACTGGCCCCCGGCGATGTCTTTGCTATTGCGCCGGGTCATGATAGCCGGGTCATCGGAGATGAACCCTATGTGTCCCTTCATTTCCTTGGGGCAGAAGCTTATGCCAGCTAAGGAGAGGGGTCTTACAGGTCTGGGACTGGTGCGTGGAGATCTACGCATAGTCCAGAAACGTAGCTGGCTGTATAGTTCGATCTCTGCGACCACCACCTGAAACCCATGGCGGTGGTAGAAGGAAAGAGTTTTCTCTTCAAAGGTTTCTAGTGAGCAACAAGTGCCTTCCTTGTCAGCCTTCAAGAGGACCGGGGCGAGTAAGGCTCCTCCGATTCCCTGTCCCTGACAAGCGGGAAAGACCCCGATCAGAGAAAGATACCAGTGAGCAGGTGGTACGACTTGTGAGCTGAAACGCGCGAGGTGATTGATGACGCCTGTAAAGCGCTGATACGCCTGTGGACCAAACTGCCTCTGTATCTGATCCAAACCGCTGTGTCTTGCCCTCTCCGGCGTTCTCTCATGAAAACCAGGAGGAGTCCAGACGGCAACGCCCTTGATTGGCTCACCGGTGACATACACACTCTGCAAGAAAGCTCCCTCGCGGACACTTGCGGCGAAATACCACGAGAGGACCCGGCTTCTCTCCTCCGGATCAGGGAAAACGTACTGATTCAGAGGATCGGTAAAGAACGTCTCTGCTAGCAATATTCCGGCGGAGGAAATCTGTGAATCAGTAATGTGCGTCACTTTTGGGTTGTTCAGTTCCATATTTCCTCTCAGTGTCCGCTTAATTCACCCATTCCCCCTACACAAGCTGGCTCGGATCGGTATTGCCGCCGCTTATCACCACACCCACTCGTTCACCGCGTGCAGGTCGGTACGCCCCTCCGATCAGCGCCGCGACGGGAGCCGCCGCTCCTGGCTCTGCGACAATGCGCAAATCATTCCATAGTGCGCGCTGCGCTGCCCGGATCATCTCGTCACTGACCAGAACGACGCGGTTCACGTAGCGTTTGGCCAGCGAGAAGGCGAGCATTCCGACGCGCCTTGCCCCTAAGGAATCAAGAGCTATCCCGCCGACCTCGACATCGATGGGCTCACCCGCCTTGAGCGCGGCTGCCAGGGTTGGGGCCGACTCGGGCTCCACCCCGATGACGCGCACCCTTCCCTCGAACCAGGCCGCAATGCCCCCAACCAGGCCTCCTCCCCCCACTGCGACCAGCACGGTATCAAGCGAAGGCGCCTGCCGGGCAAATTCGTAGCCAACGGTGCCCTGGCCGGCTACGATTTCGGGCTGATCGTAGGCATGGACCACCAGAGCATCCGTCTGCGCCGCCCGCGTTTGACTTGCCAGCAGGGCCTCAGCGTAGTTGGCTCCAACAAGACGGACCTGCGCACTGTAGCTGCGGAGACGCTCCACTTTCACGGGAGGGCATGCTTCCGGGACAAAAATTTCTGCTCGATAGCCGAGCTGTTTCGCGACATAGGCGACGGCTATCCCATGATTGCCGCCCGAAGCCGCGATGACTCCGGCCGGAGGCACGTGATGGCTCAGAATGCGGTTGAAGGCCCCTCGCACCTTAAAAGAACCGGTGTGTTGAAGCTGTTCGAGTTTGAGCACCAGGTGCGCATCGAACCCCCAGGCTCCACATTCGAGAGAAATGACCGGTGTCTTTCGGACATAGTCAGCTAATCTTGTGCTCGCATCTTCAATCTCAGTTCGCATATGCTTTCCTCACTTCTTTCGCTCATTCTTTCAGCCCGCCTCGGCATAGAACGCGCAGCCTGCCTGCCCCACAACCGGCTAAGCCGGAACGCTCCTGCACTAGCGCGACAGGTCAATTTGGTATCGGATGAAGCCACGGTTCTCAGCCACCTTGTCGTAGAGGTATCGTGCCGTGCTGTTGGACGCCTGGGTGTGCCAGTACACACGGCAGCCGCCGCGGGCCTCGGCCCAGTCGACCACGGCGGCAATCAGGGTGCGAGCCACGCCTTTGCCGCGGGCGTCTGGGGCGGTGAAAAGGTCCTGGAGATAGCAAACATCTGGTCCTGACGTGCTGGGATGGATGAGGAAGTGGGTGATCCCGACAAGCCTGCCATCTAGTCTTGCCCCGAAGGCGTGCAGGCGCGCGTCCGTCTGGAATTCGCGCCACGCCCGCTCGTACATCTCAGGCGGCTCAACCCGCTGATAGAAGTCGATGTACGCGCGGAACAGGGCTTCCCAGGCCGCCCTGTCAGATGGCATGAGCTTGCTTATACTGACCATTTGGCGCTCTCCTGTCACTCTCCACCATCCGAAGGCGCAGCGACAAAGACGCGATCGTCTCTGCTGTTGGGCTGGGAAATGACCAAAAATTCCACAGGCGCATCGGAGAGGTTCCACATCTGATGCGGCGTCAGAGGTGGCACTTCGGCACCCTCTTGTGGGTGCAGGATCTCCGGCTTCCCATTGATTTCCAGTGTGGCGACTCCAGAAAGGATGAAAAAGAATTGGTACGCTTCGCGGTGATAGTGCCGAACCTCGCTTGTGCCGGGAGGCATACTTTCTTGCAAAATGGTCAGGCGGGTCGGCTGTTTGAGCAAATACCAACCGTCGCAGACCTCGCGCCAGTTAAAATGCTCCGCAGTCTGTTTGCTAATCATACAAAAAACCAGCCTTTCAGGTAGTGTTAACTCAGCCCAGATTTACAGGCACAGGGTTTGGAGCATTCGAGATCGCCAGCCCTTTGCTGTACACTCGTCGTGGTTGCTCCCTTCGCAGTTCGGAGTGCGGCCTGGGGCAATCCACGTTCCAGCAAAACGATCAATGCGGCTGCTCCCCTGTGGGCTAGTGGCCAGCAATGAGCCGGCCAGAGCAGGCGTGACCGTCACCGCGCTCGCCAGTGAAAGCTGGAAGATCGCCAGGTACCGACCCTGCATGCCGATAGGAGCAATCGCGGCCGCCAGCGCGCTGGAGGTCGGGCCGTAGATGATCTCTGCCAGCGTGTACAGGATCATACACGTGCAGAGATAGATGGGAAGCAAGCCCGTCGCCACGAACGGTGCTACCGCAAAGAGCAGAAAGGACAGGCCATACCCAAGGCCGCTGGCAGCTATATTGCGCGTTCGCTGCCAGGAGTTCACCACCCGCATGACCGGCATCTGAAGCACCACGACCATTCCCGTATTGAGGCCGAACAACAGCCCAACTATCCAGGCAGGCGCGTGGACTACCAGGATCAGGTATGGTGGTAGCGCTACCTCCTGAGCCACGACACTTATCCAGAGGATAGTGTTTGCTCCCACGAGCCCCAGGAAGGGGCGATCTCGCAGCACCGTGCGATAGGTGCCGCGCCCAGCTTCCGTTGCCACAGTAGCACGATGGACCCGCACAAGGAGGAGGAGACCCGCCGCCAGAGCGAAACTCAGCCCATTGAGGCCGGCAACCCAACGATAGCCTGCCGTTCCTCCGACGGCAACGAGTATCCCGGCCAGCAGCGCGCCTGCTCCCGCTCCCGCATTGAAGGCCATGCGGTTGAGTGCGTACCAGCGATCACGATCCTCGGGAGCTGCCAGGTCAACAACGAGCGCGGTCCCTGCGGCTCCCGCGCTATTGTTGCCGGCGGCCAGCAACAGGGCGACAATAAGGAACCCTGCGAACGAATGCACGATGAGGTAGGCAGCCAAGCAGACCGCTCTCAGCAGGTTCGTCATCACTGCCACGAAACGCGCTCCCAAGCGGTCAATGAGCGGGCCGCTCAGCGGGGTTGCCACAAGCCCGACGCCCGTTGCTACCGTGAGGCCGAGACCCACGAGGGGCAGCGAGAGGCCGACCACCAGGTGGAAATATAAGATCGAGAAGGGCGCAAAGAGTCCATATCCCAGCGCATTGATCAAGACCATGGCGAAGTAGGGGCCGCCGTTGCCCAACTCGCGGGGAAGTTGCATACTGAAGCGTGGGATGCGAAGTCGGGCGGTATGCGAGGACTTAAGCATGGTTGTGTGACTCCTAAAAGGCGAGGCAGGCAATCGCCTCTCTTACAATTACACCGCAGCTGCCGCCTAATTTTCTGAGAGTTGGAAAGCTGCGCGCTCCACCAGCTCGCTGCGTAGCACCGTCACCACCTGACCTCCAAGCCGGACGCGCTTACCATCCATGCGTACGCGCACAATGCCTCCACGCGCTGAAGCCTGGTAGCCGGTCAACGCCTCACGGGAGAAGCGCTTGCTCCAGAAAGGAGCGAGAACGCAGTGCGCGGAGCCGGTCACAGGGTCCTCGGGGATGCCGACGCGAGGGGCGAAGAAGCGCGAGACAAAATCGTAGCCGGGCGTACTGGACCGGCTGGTCACAATGATCCCGCGTGCTGGAATAGTCTCCAGTTGCGCGATATTGGGCTGCAATTCGTGCACCACCGCCTCGGACTCGACCTCAACCAGGCAATCAAACTCGCTCATGCCTAAGTAAACAGGCTGAACGCCAAGGGCTTCCTCCAGGCCAGGCATGCTCTCAACAGGCTCTGCCGGCTTTGCGGGAAAATCCAGTTCAATCCACTCGCCCCGGCGTTCTGCTGTGAGTAGCCCGCTTTTCGTGTGAAAACGCGCCTGCACTACAGCGGAGAGATGGCCTTGCTCCCAGAGCACATGGGCGCTGGCAAGTGTGGCATGGCCACACAGATCGACCTCGACCAGGGGCGTGAACCAGCGCAGGCTGTATCCATCGGCCTGCTTGTGCAAAAAGGCGGTCTCCGCGAGATTCATTTCGCGTGCCACCTCCTGCATCCAGGCCGGATCAGCCGGAGCATCCAGCACACAGATCGCCGCGGGATTGCCGGTAAATGGCCGGTTAGTAAAAGCGTCAACGTGAAACAGCGTCAGGTTCATGGGAAAATCTCCTGAATAGGTAGGGGGCAAACAACTGCTTCTCTCTTGAGATACAAACAGGCACGCCCGGTGAGCTTCCTCGATGCGGAGCGATGCACTCTAGGTAGCTTCCATCAGGATTCCACCGCAGCGATCAGCTCCAGCTCGACAGACGCTCCCAGGGGCAGTTCGGCCACGCCGATCGCAGCTCGTGCGTGCTTACCGGCCTCTCCAAAGATCTCTTCTAAGAGCATCGACGCGCCATCGACGACCTGGGGCTGGCTGTTGAAGCCCTCGGCGGATGCCACCCACCCGTTGAGCTTGATAATGCGTTTGACCCGATCTAACGTGCCGATGCTACTGCGTATGACGGCCAGGACGTTGTGCAGTGCCAGGCGAGCCGCCTCCTGTCCCTGTTCAATCGAGAGATCTCTGCCAAGTTTTCCTTTGATGAGGGCCTGGCCAGAACCCACAGAAATCTGGCCGGAGACGAAGAGCAGATTCCCTATCTGGACAGCCGGCACAAAATGACCGGCGGGTTTGGGCGGCTCGGGGAGGATGAGACCCAAGGCTTGCATGCGTGCTTCAAATGACATCTGTGAAACTCCTTGTGGCTATTGGGCGTACTGGGCGATGCCGTTGCCAAACGACCAGTTTTCTTTTTTGACTTCGACCAGATTGATGAGGACATCCTCTGCCCGGATGCCAAGGGCGGTATGGAGCCGCCCCGCGATCTCCTGGTACAAGGCCCTCTTTGCTTCGAGGGTGCGTCCTTCATTCAACGTAATCTGGATCACGATGATGTCGTCCGTGCGCTCAATATCCAGGAAGGTAGGATCATAGATCAGGCTGTTGTGATCATGTTCGGTAATAACCTGAAAATGGTCGTGTGCGGGAATAGCGATGGCGCTCCGCATGGCCTGGTAGACGATTTCCCCGACCTCCTTGCCAAAGTGTGCCGGCTTCCCTTGCATCAGCGAGATGCGAACAAGTGGCATGATCTTTTTCCTTCGTTTAAACAGTACAGTTCAGGCTATAAGCGCGTCCGAGCGGCATCCTATCCTTGCTCGATCCAGAGATCCTTGCCTGTGCCTCTCTTCGGGCCTCTGAGAACCGGAAGGCCCAGAGTAATGACTGGCAGGAAATCATCCATCTACTACGATTCTGCCATGAACGGCCTCCTGCTGCCAGTGGCAGAAAAGACAGGAAGCAGCAAAAAACTGCCACGTGTACCATATTCGCTTGAGCACATCGGCGATTGGAGTAACGATAGCAACTTCCCGACTTGAGCCGAAATCGCCCTCGCTGCAAGCGCGGGGAAGAATGGCAAGTCCTTGCTTGTATTTTCGGTGTGAGTCGGGTAGGATAGGAGTGGAGCACGATTTGTATTGCTGAGGGAGCGGAACATGCCAACGGCAAGCTATGGCATCACAGTGTGCCGGGCTGGCGATCACTAGGAGGTCACGATTGCGGAACTGGCTGCGACGGTGACAGCTGCCACCGTCGACGAGGCTCTGACCGAGGCGCAAATGGCGATTGCGACCGCTCTGATGGAGGCGCAGCTGCGCAAGAAGATTGCGCCCGCGCTCCATGAAGAAGGAATCGCTGTGGGTGTCACTGCTGATAGCGCTCAGGTTACGCTGAGCAAGACAGCCACGGAGAAGCCACTGCCTCCTGAATGAAAAAGGGGAAAGCTGCCCCTATCACCTGTGTTTTTGCAACACCGTCTCCTCTGTGGTATGCTCTTGATGGATCATCAAGCACGAAGTATTCGATGCGTTTGAGAAGGAGGAGTCGTGATGCTGCTCAAAACGCAAGCCGCGACGGAAATCGCACGGTTTCTCGCGAATCATCCCACTCCTGAACAAATCGTGGCGTTCCATCCATCTGCCGAGGTGGCCGAACGAGCATACGAACTTATCCATACCGAGCGTGACGGCTCGCTGACCGAAGAGGAACGCCAGGAACTCGAGAGCTATGTGGTGATTGAGTACCTGATGGAGCTGGTCAAGCTGGAAGCCCAGCGACAGCTGAGACAACAGGCCTCCTAATCCTACTTTGTTAGTTTCTGTGGTAGAATGAAGCATGAAAATTAACAGAGTCCCCAAAGCTTCACCTGATGCGCTGCCGGAACTGGCAGCGTTTTTAGAACCGTTCGCTCCTCTGTTCTGGCGGCACACGAGCCGAGACAGCATGGAGCGCTACCTCACCGGTCTGCTGACCGATCTGCCGCACAAGACGGCGGACACCATCGCCGCGGCGGTGGCAGGCACCTCGACCGAGCGCTTGCAGCACCTGCTGACCGACGCGGCCTGGGATGCTCAAGCGCTGGACGAGGCGCGCGTCCAGCGCCTGCTGGCCATCCACCCGCCGACGAGCGGGGTGCTGGTCTTCGACGATACCGGGCTGCCCAAGAAAGGGACGGAATCGGTGGGGGTCGAGCCCCAATATTCCGGCCGGCTTTAGCAAGATCGGCAACTGCCAGGTGGTGGTGAGCGCTGAGTATCTGGCCGACGACCCGGCTAGCTCCACGCCATTCCACTGGCCGGTGAGCGCCCAACTGTTTGTGCCCGAGTCCTGGGTGGCTGATGACGAGCGACGCAAGCGCACGCACGTGCCCGCCGAGCTCGGCGAGCAAACCAAGCCCGAAATCGCCCTGGGACTGCTCGACCTGGCCCGGCAGTGGGGCGTGCCGATCCAGGCTGTGGTGGTCGACGCGGGCTATGGGGACAATCCGAACTTCCTGGCCGGGTTAGATGAGCGCCAGGTGCCCTATGTGTGTGCGGTGCAAAGCACCTTTGGGGTGCGCTTGCCCGACGAAGTGCGGGCGGCCAAAGAGCACCTCCCCACGTATGGGGGGCGCGGGCAGCCGCGCAAGCCCCGTCCGGCCCCGCTGTACTCGGTCAAAGAGCTCATCGAGGCCCAACCAGAGGACGCCTGGCAGACCATTGGCTGGCGCGAGGGCACCAAAGGCACGATGCAGGCGCAGGTGCTGGCGCTGCGCGTCCACTGGGCCACCGGCTCTCAGCTCCACAGCACCAGCCACAGCCGCGTCCACACCGGACCCGAGGGCTGGTTGCTCGCCGAGCGCCCTGTCCCCGCACCCACGAGTCAAGAGTCTGCCACCACTGAGCCGGTGCCACAGGACGGCACCGCCAAGCAGGAGGCCGCAGGGGAGCAAGAAGCGGAGAAGACCAAGTACTGGTTCAGCTCGCTGCCCCCAGACACCTCGTTGGAGCGACTGGTCACCCTGGCTCACGCGCGTTGGGTCATCGAGCAGTTTTATGAAGATGCCAAGCAGGAATGTGGCCTGGATGACTTCCAGGGACGACGCTGGGACGGCTTGCATCGGCACCTGGCATTGGTCATGTTGGCCTATAGTTTCCTCGCGCTGCAACGCTTGCAGCTTCCTCTGCCTGTTGGCGAGGCTTTTCCCCCCCCTCAGTCACGCGTAGCTCGCTGCCTCACGTCCATCGCCAGGTACTGCTCTGGCTCTTCCAGGATCTCGTCCTCTGGCTCATTCAGACCGACCAGATCAAGACCTTTCGCCCTCGCAGAAACTAACAAAGTAGTACTAGGGGCGAGCGATGGCCTCACCACTAACCTCAGCCTTGTGATGGGTGTTGCCGGAGCCAACCTGCCAGGGCATACCATTCTCTTCACTGGTTTAGCTGGTATGCTCGCCGGAGCACTCTCAATGGCGATTGGTGAATGGCTCTCGGTGCAGAGCGCCCGCGAACTCTATACCCATCAAATTGAGGTCGAGCGGCAGGAACTTGCCGATATTCCCCAGGAAGAGCAGGAAGAACTGGCGCTCATCTACCAGGCCAAAGGCGTTGAGCCGGAGGCCGCCAGGCAATTGGCTGCACGTATCATTGCTGCTGATAAGCAGGATGGAAAATATGAAGCTGCGCTCGATACGCTGGCTCGCGAAGAACTCGTCATTGATCCTAAAGAACTGGGAGGTTCTCCCTGGGAAGCTGCGATTACCTCGTTCATGCTCTTCGCGGTGGGAGCCGCCATCCCTGTGTTACCGTTTGCTTTCGGCAGTGGATGGATGGCTGTACTGGTTAGTTTGTTCCTTGGCATTCTTGGCTTGTTCATTGTTGGTATAGGCATCACGCTCACCACTGGAGCATCGCTGCTCAAATCAGGTGGGCGACAGGTGTTGCTTGGATTACTGGCTGCCGCTATCACGTTCGGTCTTGGATGGCTCGTAGGTGGTCGCCTGGCATAGTAAGGACCCACTGAGTCTGTGTTGAGCGATAAGCGGTACAGATGGGCAAAGCTGCCACCTGTGTCAATCCGAGCGAGCCGCGAGCCATTCGTCAATGTGTGTGAATCACTACAGGCGGGAAAGATCGGAAGCACTTTGTAGACGATTGAAAAACCGATTTACAATATGTTGATTAACGTTCTTGCCGACGCGCACGAGCAAGATGTTTCCAGGCTCCATACTGATATCAGGCTCGGTCGTTGCATGTTCCACAAAATCTTGTGATGCAAACAGGCGCGAAATCAGTTCTCGATAGTGATGAACAGAGATTTTTAGGCCTTCGGTATCCCAGTGCCATGATAACCCCATTGCGAAGAGGATCATATCCTCCAGGGCATCCAGTTCCAGTGCGAACGCCAGTAGATGCCGCGCTATTCCCATGCCTCGCCAGTTTGCACTGACTTCGGTAGTCACCTCATACACATTCTCAAAGCCCTCCCACCAATCATCACCCGGAGCCAGTGTCACTTCACCGACAATATCACCCGCTGGCGTATGTGCAAGGGTGAGCGCGCAATCCGGGCTCCTGGCGATACTGAGGAGGAGCTGGTGTTCCCGTTCTGGAAAGCGAGCAAAGGTGTGCAATCCGCTGTCCGCTCTGAGGCGTTCGACGAGAGATGGCGGACAAAAGTCACGGAGGAGCAGCAGGCCGGCAGGCGTCTCGAGCGATTTGCTACGTGAAGGGGTCTGGCTTCCACGCAGGTGCAACAGGTCGAATATCCCGGCCATTGGTGATAAGCGTTGATTTGAAGGGAAGGCTTTACGTACAGTAGGAGGTACCAGGAGATGGCGCACCAGCGCAATTGTGCGCCGATTCGTATGCGTAATTGTCCAGCGACGAGGTGAGGCCGGAAAGTCCTCGGGGCGATCCTGGAAGGTGGTTGGAAAGTTCACCGAGCTGGCCGCTTTTCTCAGCGCCTGCTGCGTAGCTTCTTCTTGCTCTTCCATAGCAAGCCATGCCGGCTTCCAGCGTTGGACCCATGCCTCTGGCAACTTCTCAGGTACGGGTTGTCCCGATATCTCGGCCCAGAGCATGCCCCAGGCACGTGGCACGACGCGATAGAGATCATAGCCTCCGCCTCCTACCGCTACCCAGCGACCCTGACAATAGGTATGTGCTAGCTGGTGGGCGAGTTTCATTTGTGCCTGGATACCCCGCATGGTGAGTGACAGGTGGGTGAGCGGGTCCCAGGCATGCGTGTCGCAGCCGTGCTGGGAGATGAGCACATCGGGAGCGAACGAGGTGACTAGAGGGGGAAGGATGGCGTTCATGGTCTCGATATAGGAATCGTCCTGGGTAAATGGTTCCAGGGGGACGTTCACGGAGTAGCCGCGTCCTAACCCTTCTCCCAGTTCAAGCACATCCCCTGTCCCTGGGAAGAGATAGCGCCCGCTTTCGTGGAGCGAGATCGTCATCACACGCGGCTCATCGTAGAAGGAGCGCTGCACCCCATCACCATGATGAGCGTCAAAGTCGATATAGAGCACCTTTGCTTCGCTCGAGCGCAGGACATGGGCAATCGCCACAGCAATATCGTTGTAGACGCAGAAGCCGGAAGCACGATCGGCCAAGGCATGATGCAGCCCCCCGGCAGGATGAAAGACATGGAGAGGGCGGTCGTTTTCCGAAAGGCCTCCTCCTTCCGGCAGTCCTATGACCGCGCTCAGCGCCACCATAGTACCACCTGCGATCCGCGCCGAAACTTCATGCACTCCAGGCAGGGCAGGTGTGTCCCCCTCGTCAAAGCCATATTTTGAAGCTAAATCCTGCCGTTCATCCTCGCCTGTCGCGGGTTCTTGCAAGGCGCTGAGACGCTGCACCGCAGCTATGTAATCCGCAGTATGTACCAGGCTTAGTTCCTCGACCGTGGCGGCGCGTAAGGGTAGTTGTTTCTGATCGTCATTGTGCTTCCACAATCCACAGGTCTCAAGCAGGTCCATCAGGGCTACCAGGCGGCGAGACTGTAATGGATGCTCCGCGCCGAAATCATAGGCAAGCTCACTCTGGTCAAATATGAGACGAGTCCTCGAACGAGTGTGTTCATGAAGCATGTGAATCACTCTCCGGCTGGAAGTCCGCGAACTTGTACGAGATGTTGGCTTCCTGCAAACGTACCAGTAGGGGGCCGGGATTAATAGTCCCTAGTCGCACTGTTGCAACACGAGGAGCGCTATCTCTCGGTGGCGCAACTATTAGACTTTGCACCTTCACATGCAGTCCTGCCGCCAGCAGTAGCATCCTGGCCAGCGGAGTCAAATCACCTGCGGGAAGTGGAATAAGTAACTCCGTCCCCGGTTCAAACGCCCCAAGAGTCCTTGCCAGCGCTACGAGCAGATCGCTACGTGTAAGCAGTCCAACCAGGAAATCAGGTGTCTCCGAAAGCTGTTCCATATTTTCCGCATCCACGTATTCTACAACCGGCAAGCAGTTCAGGCCCTGCTCGACAAGAATCTGCGCCGCCGCCGCTACACTGGTAGTAGGAGTCACACGGATAATGGAGCGGTGCATCACTTCAGCTACACTCCGCTCCTCCCAGGGCGAATGCTCTGCATCGCCTGGGCTTTCCGTCCCCACTGCGGCTGCCAGGTCAATATCCTGCGAGGTTAACAGGCCCTCTAGCACAGGCAAAGAGTTTCGCGCTGGTTGATCCGCTTCCCATGGTACGTGTGAACTTGCATCTCGCACTACCGGCAGGTGATGAAATTGATGCTGCCGTAACAGGTTCGCTGCGTGGCTAAGCGTGTCATGGGGTGTAACAGTCACCAATCTGGTTGTCATCACTTCGCTTACAATCATAGAACATTTCCTTAAATTTCGCCTAGTTTCACTGCGGACACTTCCGCCAGTCCACTCTGGAACTTCAGTGCAAGAAGATTGCACCGATTTTCGAACTATCCGATAGCCCGATTTGAGGCGAGCCGCTGTTGTAATCCGCCTCACATCGAGAGGAATCATTTCTAAGTATCCAGCGTGCTGATGTCACCGACGGGTTCGCCCAGTTCTTTGGCTCGGATAACACGCCGCATAATTTTGCCTGAACGGGTTTTGGGCAGGCTTGGTACGAACTCAATCTCGTCAGGTGTGGCGAGCGGGCCAACGACTGAGCGAACGTGCATTTTTAGCTCCTTCGCCAGGCCGTCTGAAGCCTGGACGCCATTTTTGAGGATGATAAACACCTTGACATGCTCACCCTTCACCGGGTCCGGCTTGCCGATGGCTGCCGCTTCTGCTACGGCAGGATGGCTAACGAGGCTCGACTCGATTTCCATGGAACCCAGTCGATGACCGCTGACCTTAATAACGTCGTCCACGCGGCCCTGAATCCGCAGGTAGCCGTCGCTATCGATGTGTGCAGCGTCACCAGCAAAGTACACACCGGGGATAGTATCCCAGTAGGTTTCGTAACGAGCCGGGTCGCCGAAAATCGTGCGCATCTGGCTGGGCCATGGATGGCGTACAATCAAGAAGCCGCCTTTGCCCTTGCCAACGGGGTTGCCGTTTTTGTCAACTACGTCAGACTCGACAGCCGGTAACGGGCGGCTGGCACTGCCTGGTTTGAGTGGCAGAATGGGTGTGGGGCTGATCATAATCGCACCCGTTTCCGTCTGCCACCAGGTATCCATGATAGGCAGTTCGTCACGCCCAATATTCCTGCGATACCACATCCAGGCTTCCGGGTTGATCGGCTCTCCCACTGAACCGAGCAGGCGCAAGCTAGAAAGGTCATGCTGTGCCGGCAACTCGTCGCCGAACCGCATCAGGCTGCGAATGGCGGTCGGGGCGGTGTAGAGTATGGTCACTTTGTACTTCTCGATAATACTCCACCACCTGTCGGGGGCGGGGTAGGTCGGTATACCCTCGAACAGGATACTCGTCGCCGCGTTCATGAGCGGCCCGTAAATGCCATAAGTGTGACCTGTCACCCAGCCCACATCGGCGGTACACCAGAACACGTCGCCTGGCTTAATATCAAAGACGAACTTGGTGGTGGCGGATGTTCCTACAGCGTAGCCGCCATGAACATGTACGACTCCCTTTGGCTTGCCTGTGCTGCCGCTGGTGTACAGGATGAAGAGCATATCCTCGCTGTCCATCGGCTCGCAAGGTACGTAAGTATCTTCAGGAATATCTGCCAGCAGGTCGTCCCAGTATATGTCCCGTCCTGCCTTCATTGGCACATCTTTCCCCGTTCGCCGGACGACAACCATCTTTTCGACTGTGGGCGTCTCGGCAAT
>Ga0209647_1001595_pt1 | contig 19034 bp, 16 predicted proteins | sample GraSoi_2013_60cm_FD_185827 | JGI IMG/M metagenome (GOLD analysis project Ga0209647, IMG submission 185827) | Grasslands soil microbial communities from the Angelo Coastal Reserve, California, USA - Sample 9_17_2013_60cm (SPAdes) (version 2) | ecosystem: Environmental > Terrestrial > Soil >... | reverse complement strand
CTTCCCCGGGCACCAGGCCGGCCTCGCCCACCACCACACCAAGCACGCTCTCGCCGCGTTCGCGCTGGCCGTCGTGTCCTGGGCCGGCGCGTGGTTCTCCACCGGCAGTCGCGCCAGCCGCCCCCGGTCCTAGTCCCGGCCGGCCGGCGAGGCCACCACCAGGGTCGCCAACTGCTCCAGTTAGAGCGTGTATTAGCTAGCGTACGTACGTTCTAGACAGTAAATTGAGCGCGTGAATCTGACGGAGTGGGCGCATGCGCAGGGCATCCATGTGCAGACCGCCTACCGCTGGTACCGGGAGGGAACGCTGCCAGTCCCGGCGCAGAAGGTCGGACGCCTCATCCTGGTGTCCCCGGAGACCGCCACCGAAGCGGCCCGAAAGACCGAAGGCGCTGGCCTGTACGCCCGGGTGTCTTCGCACGACCAGAAGTCCGACCTGGACGGGCAGGTAGCCCGGCTGTCCGCCTGGGCGGCGAAAGCAGGACTGCCGGCGGTGCGGGTGGAGGCCGAGGTCGGGTCCGGGATGAACGGGTCACGGGCGAAGGTGCGCAGGCTGCTCTCGGACCCGGCGGTGACCGTCGTGGTGGTCGAGCACCGAGACCGGCTCGGGCGGATGAACACCGAACTGGTAGAGGCTGCGCTGTCCGCGCACAACCGCCGCCTGGTGGTGCTCGACGACTCCGAAGTCACCGACGACTTGGTGCGCGACATGGTGGAGGTGCTGACCTCGTTCTGCGCCAGGCTTTACGGACGCCGATCGGCGCGGAACCGGGCGTTGAAGGCTCTCGGCTGCGCCCAGCAGGACATCGGGCCCAAGGCCGTGAAGCTCCAGACCTCCGGCGGTGCCGTGTGAGCGCGCTGCGGGAGATCGCCGAACCGTTCGTGGTCGCGCCACCGGCAGGCGCACGAGTACGGACCCGGCTGCGGGTGTCCGACATCGACGCTGCCGTGCTGCGCGAGGTGGGCGAGTACCTGGGTTCGCTGGCGTCGGCCGACCTGGCGGCCCGGTGCGCGGAAGGCAGGCTCAGCGCGAAGCAGCGGGCGCGGTCGCGGCAGGTGCGTAAGCAGGAGCTGACCGCGAAGTCGTCCTCCCGCTGGGCCGGGGCGCTGACCCGCACGAGCGAGGACGCCTACCAGCTCGCACACCGCAACCTGCTGGCCGAACGCCGTTCCCTGCTGGCCCGCATCAAGCGGATCGAGACCCGGCTGGCGGTGATGGCGGGGAAGCGGGCCGGGCGGGTGCGCGGGTACCCAACCACCGCCGAACGGCACGCCAAGACCATCCGCATTCAGACGTTCCGCACCCGGCTGGCCGAAGTCGAACAGCAGCTGGACACCGGGCGGGTGAGCGTGTGCCGGGGTGGGAAAGCCTTGCTGCGCAAGCGAAACAACCTGGCAGATGCCGGTCTCACCGAAACCCAGTGGCGCGAACGATGGGCCGCGTCACGGCTGTTCATCACCGCCGACGGGGAGAAGGACAAGACCTGGGGCAACGAGACGGTCCGCTGGAACCCAGACCAGAACTGGCTGGAGATCAGGCTCCCCACCCCGCTGGCGCGTCTCGCCAACCGGCCCAGCGGGCGTTACCGGCTGTCCTGTTCGGTCGAGTTCCCCTACCGGGGCGACGATGTTGCCGCGCAGACCGCGACCGGGGCCGTCCGCTATGACATCTCCCTCGACCCCGCACGGAGGCGATGGTACCTCGACGCATCGTGGAAGACGCCAGCGATCGAGCTCATCACGCTGGCGCAGGCCCGGCAGGGCACCGTCGTCGCGGTGGACGTGAACGTCGGGCACCTCGCGGTGGCGGTGCTGGACCCCGATGGCAACCAGGTCGGTGCCCCGGGCACCATCGGCCTGCCACTGGCGGGCCTGCCATCGAGTACCAGGGACGGCCGGCTGCGGGCCGCGATCACCAGCATCCTCACCACCGCCCGCGAGCACCGGGCCAGCGCCGTCGTGATCGAGAACCTCGACTTCGCTGACGCCCGCCACCAGGGACGCGAACGCACCGGCCACCGGCCCTCACGGGGACGGCGGGGCCGAGCGTTCCGACACCAGGTCGCCGGTATCCCAACCGCCCGGTTCCGTGACCGGCTCACCCACATGGCCTGCAACACCGGCATAGCCGTCATCGCAGTGGACCCGGCCTACACCTCCCGCTGGGGAGCGCAGCACTGGCTCACCCCCATGCAACAGCACCACCCCAAGCTCACCGGCCACCACGCGGCGGCGTTCGTGATCGGGAGACGCGGACTCGGCCTCCGGGCTCGCCGGCGTGCGTCAGGGAACCTACCCGCACCAGAGGATGCGGCTGCGCCCAGAAGGGCTAAGTCAACCCAGGCACGCTCCGGGACCCACCCGACGACCGGGACCACAACCAGGAGACCCGTCACCCGAACGGACCCACGGCAGCCACCAGGCACTAAGACCAGACGGCCCCGACGGACCACGGCAGGCGACCAGGCGACCCAAGACCGTTCGGGGCCGCCCACCAGGCAGGACTCGCTTCTGCTAGGTGACCAGGAACGGTGATCCACTCCGGCTCACGATCGTGGGAAGGCCCACAGTCCCCTCGGTGCCAGGCCAGCGTCTGCACGGTCAACAGCACGCGAATCACCAGGATCCGGTGACGACGTCTCACCTTGCTGGGGGCAAGCCTGGAGTGGTCACGAACGCTCGCACGCCCGCCAGGGGACGTGCCCCGAGATTCAAAGGGAGATACCGTGACCTCACCAGCCTCCGGCGCTGGCACCGCCGCAGACCTGCCCGACTACGCGCCCATCCCGCAGTCGGCGCTGGGCCCGGCCCTCAACGACCAGGGGTATTACGTCGGGCGGGTCGAGCGGAACCTGTACTACGTCACCGACGGGGTGTACCAGGCGGCGTTCTTGACCACCCGCGACGGCGTGGTGCTGTTCGACGCGCCCCCGTCCATCGGCGGCAACCTGCGGCGGGCGGTGGACGAGATCGCCGCCGCCAACGGCGTGCCCGGCACGGTGACGCACCTGGTCTACTCCCACCACCACTTCGACCACGCCGGCGCGGCGTCGCTGTTCGACGGGGACGTGGTCCGCATCGGGCACCAGGAGACCCGGCGGCTGCTGCTGCGCGACAATGACCCGGCCCGGCCGGCACCGGAGATCACCTTCGCCGACCGCTACACCCTCGAGGTCGGGGGTGAGCGCGCCGAGCTGGCCTGGCACGGCCCCAACCACTCGCCGGACAACATCTACATCCACTTCCCCGGCCACGACACCCTGATGCTGATCGACGTCGTCAACGCCGGCTGGGTGCCCATCTACAACCTCAACCTGTCCGAGGACGTCCCCGGGTACGTGGCCGCCCCGGCCACCGCGGTGTCCTACCCGTGGACCCACTTCATCTGCGGGCACCTGGGCCGGCTCGCCACCCGCGACGACGTCGCGGTGCACCAGGCCTACATCGCCGACATCGAGGCCAGCGCGAGGGAGGCGCTGGCCACGGTCGACCCGGTGCCCTATTACATGCACTACGGGGCGAACTTCTGGGCCGGGGTGAAAGCCCACCTCGACGCCGTCACCGAGCGCGCGGCCGCGCCCGTCATCGCCAAGTACACCGGCGTGCTGGCCGCCGCCGACATCGAGATCTTCACCACCACCACCACGTTCGCCATCATGCAGTCACTGCGCCTCGATTCCGGGCCCAGCGGACCGGTCCACCCCTGACCACAACCCACCGGGCGCGAGGGCCTCCGATCGCCGAACAAAGGTTGCCGACCATGCCTGCCCCCACCACCGCCCCCGGGCACAAGCCGTCACGGCGACGGGCGCCGACGGATGGCCTTAGGTTGCCTGGTATGGCGGCTGGTGAGATTCCAGTGCCGGGAACCCTGCCCACGGTCATCGGCGTGCGCGGGGCCCGGCACAACAATCTGAGGGATGTCGACGTCGACGTGCCGCTGTGGCGGACGGTCGCGGTGGTCGGCGTGTCCGGGTCGGGCAAGACGTCACTGGCCATCGGCACGCTCTACGCCGAGGGCATGCAGCGGTTCCTGGACAGCCTGAGCACCTATAGCCGCCGGCGGCTGACCCAGGCCCAGCGGCCGGACGTGGACCGGATCGACCACCTTCCGCCCGCGCTAGCCCTGCGGCAGCGGCCGCCGGTACCGGGCCCGCGCAGCACGGTCGGCACCATGTCAGAGGTACTTAACGTGCTGCGCCTGATGATGTCGCGGCTGGGCTCGCACCTGTGCCCGAACGGCCACCGCGTCGGGCCATCGATCGCCACCCAGGGCATGGAGGTCGTCTGCCCGGTGTGCGGCGCGCATTTCGAGCCTCCCAGCGCCGAGTCTTTCGCCTTCAACTCCTACGGCGCGTGCCCGGCCTGCCACGGCCTGGGCGTGCGGTCCGAGGTCGACATCAGCACCCTGGTTCCCGACCCGGGCAAGACGATTGAGGAGGGCGCGGTGCTGCCGTGGAATTCCGGCGGGCGCCGGCTGTCGATGTATGCGGCGGGCGAGCTCGGGGTCCGGCTGGACGTCCCGTACCGGTCACTGACCTCCCGCGAGCGCGACATTGTGCTGCACGGTGAGCCGGTCCGGCGGCCGGTGACGCTGCACTCGGGCCGCAACGGGCGGACCGTGCAGCTGTCGGTCAACTACGACAACGCCGTCGCCGCGGTGGAACGCTCGCTGCGCAGCAACAACGAGCGCACCCGCCGCCTGGTGCAGCGTTTCCTCATCACCCGCGTCTGCTCGGTGTGCCATGGAACCCGGCTGCGACCCGAGGCGCTGACCTCACAGCTCGGCGGCCGCAACATCGCCGAGATCAGCGCGCTCGGCCTAGGCGAGTTGCGCGGGTTCACGGTCGGCCTGCCCGCCGGGCTGCCCGCCGAGCTCAGCCGGATGACCAACGGTTTGCTCGCCGAGCTGAACGGCAGGCTCACGCCGCTGCTCGACGTCGGCCTCAGCTACCTGACCCTTGACCGGGCCGGAGCTTCGCTGTCCACCGGAGAGCGGCAGCGGATCGAGCTCACCTCGACGGTACGGGCCAGCACCACGGGCATGCTGTATGTGCTGGACGAGCCGTCGGTCGGGCTGCACCCGGTCAACGTCCAGGGACTACGCAAGACGATCACCGCGCTGGCCGGGAACGGCAATACCGTGGTTGTGGTCGAGCACGAGCGGGAGCTCATCCGATCCGCGGACTGGGTCATCGAACTCGGTCCCGGGGCCGGCGCCAGTGGCGGCACGGTGATCGCCCAGGGCACCCCCGGCCAGCTGGAAACCGACCCCCGCTCGATCATGGGACCGTTCCTGGCCGGCGCCGCGGCCGTGCCGCGCGACCGCCCGGCGCGGGCCGGTCGCGGCGGGCAGATCACCATCGAGATCGGCGACCTGTACAACCTGCACGACCTCACCGCCGCGTTCCCGGTGCACCGGCTGACCGCGCTGGCCGGGCCATCCGGGGCGGGCAAGACTGCCCTCATACTGGACAGCCTCATCCCGGCCGCGCGGGCGCATCTGAGCGGGTCAGCGGTGCCCGGGCACGTCCGCCGCCTCGACCTCGACGGCATCCGCGAGATCGTCCAGATCGACGCCTCGCCGATCGGCCAGAACGCGCGGTCCACACCCGCGACCTACTCCGGGGCGTTCGACCAGATCCGCCGGGTGTTCGCCGAGTCCGCGTACGCCCGGCGGCGGCGCTGGAAGCCCGGGCACTTCTCGTTCAACACCCGCGAGGGCCAGTGCCCCACCTGCCGCGGGCTGGGCCACATCGCCCTCGACGTCCAGTACCTGCCCGACATCACCGTCGGCTGCCCGACCTGCCACGGCGCCCGCTTCAACGACGCCACCCTGGCCGTCCGGATCGACGGCCTGACCGTAGCCGACGTGCTCGGCCTGAGCGTCCACGACGCCCTGGAGCGGTTCTCCGACCGGGCCCCGGTCGCCGCGGCGCTGCGGCCGGTCGACGAGGTCGGCCTGGGTTACCTGCGGCTCGGCGAGCCCACCCCATCCCTGTCCGGCGGCGAGTCGCAGCGGCTGCGGATCGCCTCCCGGCTGCGCAGCAGCCAGCGCGGCGCGCTGTACGTCCTCGACGAGCCGTCCACCGGCCTGCACCCGCTCGACGTGGCCACCCTGGTCGGCGTGTTCGACCGGCTGCTGCAGGCCGGGGCCACCATCATCGTCATCGACCACGACCTGGACCTGCTCGCAGCCGCCGACCACCTCGTCGACATGGGCCCGGGCGGCGGCCCGGACGGCGGGCAAATCCTCGCAGCTGGGACACCGGAAGACGTCGCGCGCGTCCCTGGCAGCGCGACCGGGCCATGGCTGGCCGAGCACCTAGGCCTGCCTGAGGCCCGCCAGTCCGGTGCCCCGTCTCACAGCCACAGCTGACATGTAGACGGTCAAAGGTGACGGAGTGATCTGTGCGGCTATGCTGGCCAACGCGGCTGTCCGGACGCAGGGGGAGACGATGCCCTCCACGCCCTACACGTATACAAGTCCGGATGATCCCGCCAGGGAAGACGGGGGCTTGTTCGGCCCCGAGTCGGTGACCTGGCGTCTCATGAGCAGCCGGATCATGTGGGTGGCGATTGTCCGCGCACTTTACCTGCAGGCATTGCATCCGCGGGTGATACGCGGCACGTTGCAGCACGCCGCTACCATCACACAGCCAGTGGATGCCTGGGCCAGGCTGAGGCGGACCAGGAAGTTCATCGAGACGCGCACTTTCGGGACGGCGGCCGAGGCGGAACGCGCGGGGCGCCGCGTGCGCAAGATTCACGAGTCGCTCACCGGAACCGACCCCGACGGCACGCGGTACCGGGTGGACGAGCCCGAGTTGCTGCTGTGGGTGCATTGCGGCGAGGTGGCCTCCTGCGCCGACGTAGCCCGGCGCAGCCGGCTGCCGTTCTCGGCCTCGGATCTCGACGCCTTCGTGGACGAGCAGCGCACAAGCGCGGAGCTGATCGGCGTCGACCGCGGCGCAGCGCCCGCTTCCATGGCCGAGCTCGGCGCCTACTACGAGCAGATCAGGCCGAGGCTGTACGCGTGCGACGAGGCAAGACAAGCGCTGCGGCTGACCTTCCACCCTCCGGTGCCCGACGGCAACCGCGTGCTGAAACTGGGGCTGCCGCCGGTAACCGCCCTGGCGTTCTCGACCCTCCCGCGCTGGGCGCGGCGGATGTACGGCAGGCCGAGCGGCCCGCTGAGCGACATCGCGGCGACCGCCGGGCTCCGGGCCGCGCGCCTGGCATTCAGTCAGGAGCGGGTGTTCCTGGGCGCCATGCGGGCGATACACCGCGCCGAAACGGCAGGCGAAACAAGCCGCCGAGAGCACGGCACCAGCTGATCTGCGCGCAGCCACACGCGCCGTCGACGCCCTCCGGCCCTGCCGAATGCACGCACGCCTATGGGGCCGGCAGATCAGCCGGCTGCCGCGGACCAGCGCGTCGCGGGAGGACGCCGGGGCGTCATGCGTCAGAGTGGGCGGACGTTCTCCGCCTGCGGTCCCTTCTGCCCCTGGGTCGTGTCGAACTCGACTTTCTGGTTCTCATTCAGCGATCGGTAGCCGGAGCTCGCGATGGCGGAGAAGTGGACGAACACGTCCGCCGTCCCGTCATCGGGGGCGATGAAACCAAAGCCCTTGTCGGCGTTGAACCACTTCACCGTTCCTGTTGCCATGTGTTCAAGTCCTTTATCCGCCATGCTACGGCGCGACCTCGCCGCGCCGACAGCGAGCCTACCGGTCCTGGCCGCGGAACCGGACCCCTGCCCGGTCATGGTCTTCCGCAGCACCAGCTGGCGATAATGACGTTCTGCACTGTGCTGCCCGGACAGCCCGGCCCGCATCGGTGACGGGACGGCAGTGGGAGGCACCATGTGGGAGAGCACTGTCGAGGTGACCCGGAAGGCCATTGTCCAGGCCGCGCCGGAGCACGCGTGGTCGCTGGTCAGTGACAGCGCGGCCTGGTCCCTGCGGCCCGGCTGTTTCGCGTTCGACGTGCCGCAGGTGACCGAGGCGGGGCGGCTTCGGTGCTGGTTCGCTCCGTTCGGCAAGGGCCTGGGCTGCTCGGTGCAGGAGGTGCGTGAGGAGGTACCAGGGCAGGTGATGAGCCTGCGGTCGCGCAGCACCCAGCCGGCGGGCCGTCAGGCCTTCACGCTGTCCGTCCAGCCGCACGACCGCGGCGCCATGGTCCGGCTCACGGTCACGGTCACCGGGTCGCGGGAGGACAAGCCCGATTACCAGGCCTTCTGGCGGAAGGAGCTCAAGGCGTGGCTCAGCGCGCTGGCCGACGTCGCCGAAGGGCGACGACCGTGGCCTGAGGCGGGCATCCCGGCCCCCCTCCGGCGGGCCTGCGCCGGCCTGCCGGCCCTGACCTCGCCGCAGGGCACGTCTACCGCGGTACTGATCAGTGCGTCCCCGGACGTCGTGTGGCAGGCCATCCGCGCGCCGGGCATCCCCGCCGATCCCCGTCAGCCCTACACCGCGATCTGCGCTGGCCGGGTCCCCGGCACCCCGGAGCGGCAGGCGGGCGAAATGCCGTATGTCATCGTCCGGCATGCCGATGGCCGGCTGATCGCTTCGGTCAGCATGGTCCGGGAACTGGCGGAAGGCCGCAGCGTGGTGGTCCAGCGGCTGGAGCCGCCGCACTACGAGGTGCAGTACCGGGTGGAGCCCGCGCCCGGCGGAACGCGGCTGGAGCTGACGATGTGCTGGCCGGATGCCCCGGTCACCGACCAGGGCGAGCAGCTGCGCAGCCGCCTGGCCCAGGCTCTCCAGGAGACCGCGAGCGCCTATCAGGCCGCTATCGAGCCGGGCGGCACAGGCCGGACCGCGCCAGGGCAGGCGTGACCAGTTCTTCGCCTGCAGCCGTCTCACTCACCGCAGGAGCTTATCCAGGGTGATCGGCCGAGTCCTCCGGCCGGACCGCCCTCGGCAAGATCATCCTGGTGCCCTGACAGCGACCCCCCCCAGCCCGCGGTAGCGGCCCTCCACCCCTTGATCGGTGACAGACTTGAGGCTTGTGGCGGGCGTGGCGTTCGGCGAGGAGCATGCGCGCAGCTCGGCCGTGGACGTCGTGTCGTACGACGTGTTCGTGGACCTGACCGGCGAGGGGGATACGTTCTGCTCCCGGACGGAGCTGCGTTTTCGCTGCCGGCGTGCTGGCGTGCGCGTCTTCGCGGACCTCCAGGCGGTCGGGGTGCGGCGGATGATCCTGAACGGAGAGGACTTCCCCACCCGTGATCTGCACCGCGACGGCCGACTGGAGCTGCCGCGGCTGGGCGATGAGAACACCCTGAACGTCGTAGCAGAGTTTTCCTATGCCCAAGAGGGCGGAGGCCTGTGTCGGGTCGCCGGCTCGGGCGATCGTAGGGCCTGCGTCTACAGCAAAGGGATCGAGGCGAGAGCCCCCCGCATCTTCTGCTGCTTCGACCAGCCAGACCTGCGCGCCCCGATGAACGTAGCGGTGCGCGCCCCCGCCGGGTGGTGCTGTCGCGCCAACTTCCCCGCGGTGGCCCGCCCGCCTGGCGGCGAGGGAGGGGTGTGGCGGTTCGTGCCGACGTCACCGCTCGCACCGTACCTGTTCGCTGTGTGCGCGGGCCCGGAGCAGGGCACGGTTCTGGCCGCTGAGAGCGACCGGGGTCAGCCGGTGCCGGTGACCATCTGGGCGCCGCTCGCATCCGGTGACCTCCTTCCCGCAGAGTTGTTTCTGGAGCTGGTGCGCCAGCCGTTGCGCTACTACGAGGCCGCCCTTGGCGTTCGCTACCCCTACCCGAAATGTGATCTGGTGTTTGTCCCCGCGTATCCGGCGCTGGCGTTCTCCGCCCCCGGGCTTATCACCATCCAGGAGCGGCTCCTGGAACCGTCTGAAACCAGGCCCGTGCTGTACCTGGCATCGGTTATGGCCCACGAACTGGCGCACGCCTGGGTGGGGGGGCTGGTGGATATGCGCTACGACCGCGACATGTGGCTCCAGGAAGCCCTGGCCACCTACCTCGGCCGGAGCGCACTGTCAGAAACCCAGCCCGGCAGCGCACCATGGTCCGCGACTTCCTCCCCCTCCCTCCCCGACCATGCCTACGCCAACGACGCCGCGGCGCTCTGCCAACTCGAGGAGCTGATCGGCCGGCCAGCGGTGATGAGCGGGCTGGCCAGCCTGATGAACCACCACGCCCACCGCACCATCACCATCGACGACCTGGCCAGCTCCTGGTCCCGCACCAGCGGACGCGACCTGCGCCGATGGGCAACCGAGACCCTCATTCCCGCAACCCGCCCCGGCGGCGGCGAACAAGCTCGATGAGCCACCACCGGCAACCCGCCGACTGCAGCTGACTGGCTGGTGCGTCGCCCAGGCGGGCGTGAAGCGCTCGTATGTCGTCATCAGCCCTTTAAGCGGCGCGGTCGATGGGTCGTGCCGCCGTATGCGGCGAGAAAGGCGCTGACGCCGGCGTCGGCGTAGCGGTCGAGGTCGTCTGTGCTGACGCCGTGGTCGTCGCCGAGGAGCATTGCTCGGTTCAACGGGATGGACAGGACGAGCCAGATAAAGTGTTCGGCGGCGAGCCTCGGGCCGTCGACGTGGAGATGTCCTTCGTCGGCCAAGCGGGCGAACGCTGTGGCGAGGGTGCCGGTCATGGTGGCCAATCCCAGGTCGTAAAACGCCCGTCCGAGCGCGGGGAAGCGAGTGACCTCGCCGATGACAAGGCGTCGGAGCTGGAGCACACGGGGCTGCATGACGCCGTGAAGGAACTGCCGGGCGAAGGCACGCAGCTCCTCGTCGAGTGGTCCGACGCCGAACGAGACGATCGGGCCCTGCGCCCCGTCGGTGTCGCGCACCGTCGCGGTGATGAGCTCCTGGAACAGGGTCGCCTTGTCGGCGAAGTGCTTGTAGACGGTTTGCTTTGAGACAGCGGCGACGGCGGCGATCTCGTCCATGCTCGTGCCCACGTAGCCGTTGCGAAGGAAGACCTCGCTGGCAGCCTCGAGGATCGCCCGGCGTTTGCGGATGGCGCGGGGCTCGGGTTCGTGGGTGGTCGGTCTGTCGGTGCTCATCGAGACCTCCAATGACAGCAGGGTACTAGACAGTTCCGTTCTGGTTCCAGTACTATACCGTCTAGTACTGATCTCCCGGCGAAGGAGGAAGCAGGATGAGGATCGTTGTGATCAACCATGTGAGCCTGGACGGCGTGATGCAGGCACCGGGTCGAGCCGACGAGGACACTCGAGGCGGCTTCGAACAGGGCGGCTGGTCGCTGCCCTACGGCGACGCCGTGATGGGCGAGGTCATGAGCGTGCGGATGGCCCAGAGCGGAGGTCTGCTCCTGGGCCGCCGCTCCTACCAGGACCTGCTGAGTTACTGGAACACCCAGCCCGACAGCCCGTTCACCGGCGCGCTGAACAACGCCCCCAAGTACGTTGCGTCGACCACCCTCGCCGAACCGCTTCCCTGGCCGAACTCCACACTGCTGAAGGGCGACATCGCCTGCGCCGGCAGCGACCTCAAAGCGCGTCCAGGCCGAGACCTGCACGTCCTCGGCAGCGGGGCCCTCATCCAATCGCTCATGCGCCACAACCTCATCGACGAGTACATGCTCACCATGCATCCGCTGGTGCTCGGCGCAGGACGCCGTCTCTTCGCCGACGGCAGCCCGTTCACCTCGCTGCGCCTCATCGACTCGACCACGACCACCACCGGTGTACTGATCGCGACCTACCGGCCGGTCGAGCGCGCCAGCTCGTAGGCAGATTGCTTCCAGCGCGCATCCTGCGGCTCAGCCCCATCCTGTCGGCGACCAAGAAAGCCCTATAGCTACAGCACGCTAGTCATCCAGCGTCTCGGCTTGGCTTCGGCTGAAAGCGCCAGGCCTGGCCCCGCCTCGTACGGCGGCACGTAACAATACGTCGAGCGACCACTGCCGTAGCGGGTCGCTGAAGCTCCGGGCTTGGTGCTCTGACGGGACGAGGGGGGCGGCATGGTTCAGACACCGGCGTTCGAGACGATCGAGACACCAAAGGCTCCGGTGAGCAGCATCTACCACGGGGTCACGGTGACCGAGGACTACCGGTGGCTGGAGGACGCCGGGACGGACCAGACACGGTCCTGGACCATGGCCCAGGACCGGCGTACTCGTAGCTATCTTGAGACTCTCCCGTTCTACGCTGCGATCCGCCGGCGGGCGGGGGAGGTCCTGAAGGCGGAATCGGTCAGGTACGACGCCCTCCGGCGGGCGGGCTCGGCGTATCTCGCGCTCCTGCACCAGCCCCCGAAGCAGCAGCCGTTCCTGGTGGCGCTGAGCAGCCTCGACGATCTGTCGGACGAGCGCGTCCTCGTCGACCCGAACGAGATCGATGACAGCGGCTCGACGACGATCGACTGGTACCAGCCCTCCCCGGACGGCAGCCTCGTCGCGGTGTCGCTGTCCTCGCGTGGCACCGAGGACGGCACCGTACACGTCTACGAGACCACGGCGGGTGAGCTGATCGGCGTCACCGTGCCCAGGGTCAACGGCGGCACGGCCGGCGGTTCCCTGGCCTGGGCCGGCGACTCCTCCGGCTTCTGGTACACCCGTTACCCATCGCCCGGCGAGCGTCCAGCCGACGAGGTCGAGTTCTACCAGGAAGTCTGGTATCACCCGCTCGGCGGCTTGCTCGACAACGACCGTCGCGAGTTGTCGGCCGTGTTCGCCGAGGACCGGATCGCGGAGAACTTCCTTAACGCCTCACCCGACGGCCTGTGGGTGATGGACCGGGTCCAGAAGGGCGACGGCGGCGAGTGGCAGGTGTTCGTCCGCGCGCAGGCGGGCGGTGGCTGGTGGCTGGTTGCCGACGTCCACGACAAGGTGGCCTACGCCGCGTTCGGTCTCGGAGCGCTGTACCTGCTGTCCCGCCTGGACGCTCCGCACGGGAAGGTTCTCCGGCTGCCGCTGCAGGCTGGAGCAACTGTCGCACAGGCTGCCGGCGTGGTGCTCGAGGCGGACGTCACGATCGAGGGGCCAGCGGCGTCGCCGAACGCCGAGGGTGGTCTCGCGGTGACAGACGACCGGCTATGGCTGCTGGGCATGGACGGAGGCCCGTCGTCGCTGGGGCTGTTCGACCTCGACGGCAAGCCGGCCGGGCCGGCCTTGGTGCCGCCGGGCTCCGCGGTCGACGGCCTGGTCCGGCTGGACGGGCATGAGGTTGCCTATGCGACCGAGTCGTTCACCGAGCCGCGGTCGTGGTGGCGTGCGTCCGGGGAGTCGGCGGCGCGCCGTACCGCCCTGGGGACCCAGACCCCGCTGGACTTCTCGGGATTCGAGGTACGCCGGGAGTTCGCGACCTCCGCTGACGGCACGCAGGTGCCGGTGACCCTGATCGCCCCGCAGGGAACGCCCCGCGACGGCACCGCGCCCGCGTTGCTCACCGGCTACGGCGGCTACGGCATCTCTCTCAAGCCCCGGTTCAACCCGAGCCGGCTGCTGTGGCTGGAGCAAGGAGGAGTTCTCGCGGTCGCCCATATCAGGGGCGGCGGGGAGTATGGCGAGGGCTGGCACCACGCCGGCCGGCTGGCGGCCAAACAGAATGTCTTCGACGACTTCGCCGCCTGCGCCCGTTTCCTGGTCGAGTCGCACGTGACCGCGAGCGAGCGGCTGGCGATCATGGGCGGCTCCAACGGCGGTCTGCTCATGGGGGCGGTACTGACCCAGCACCCCGGGCTCACCCGGGCCGTGGTGGCGATGGTGCCGGTCATGGACATGCTTCGCGTGGAGCTGCACCCCAACGGCGCCTTCAACGTGACCGAGTACGGGACGGTCGCCGACCCGGAGCTGTTCCAGGCGATGCGCGCCTACTCTCCGTACCACAACGTCGAGGACCGCACGGCGTACCCGGCGGTGCTGCTCACCGCCGGCGAGTTCGACCCCCGGGTCGACGCATACCACGCGAAGAAGATGGCGGCACGCCTTCAGGCAGCAACCTCGTCCAGCCAGCCAGTGCTCCTCCGTGTCGAGTCGGGAGGCCACGGCCTCGGAAACTCGCTGGACCAACGGGTATCCGAGCTCGCCGACGTCTACGCCTTCCTCTTCGACAGGCTCGGCTTGGACTACAGATCTGCGGCTGACAGATACCGCACTGAAGGCTGACCGCCATCGTTGGAGGCGTCCGCAGGCCGAGCCGACGCGTTAGTCAGCGGGTACCCGTGATGTAGCTGGTCAATGCGGCTCGCTCGGTTTCGAGCTCGTCGATACGGCTCTTCACCACGTCGCCGATGCTCACGATCCCTCGCAAGCCGCCGTCAACCACGACCGGCGCGTGCCGGACCCGGTGCTCGGTCATGATTCGCATGACCTCCTCGAGTTGGGTCTCTGGCGTAACCGTGCGCACCTCGGCTGTGTAGATAGCCGTGATCGCCTCAGACATCATCGCGGCGCCTCGCTCGGCCAACGCCCGAACGATGTCCCGCTCGCTGACGATTCCGTCGACCGAGGTGCCGTTGTGAGACACGACGACAGCACCGATTCGGTGTTCGGCCAGCACCGTGAGAAGGTGCCGCACGTCCGTGTCCGGGGTGACGGTGACGACCTGCCCGCCCTTGGCGCGAAGTATGTCGCTGATACGCATCTGGCCCTCCCAGGCACCGGTGCGGGACTGATCGTGTGCCCGCCGGCACCCCCCCAGGCTATTACCTCAGCCCGCAGTTGCCGGGTAGATGATCGGCGGTGGACCCCGGGCATTGGCCGGGCTCGGGTATGGCGACCCGCATAAAAGCGGGCGCGGCTAGGTCAGTAAGGAGCGCCGAGTCTGGAACCCGCCCCGAGGCAGCCGCGTCGCGGCTAGGAGCGGGCTTGGGCGGCGCGTGTCCACCCCCTCGCCGAGATCGGAAGCTATCACCGCCGGACAGCCCCGCACGCGATCCCAACATGTGCGCCGCGCACTCATCTCGCCAGGCCGTTGGTGAGCCGAGTTGAGCGTGCTCCCCAGACTGACCAGCCGTGCGGGTTACATCCGTCGCCGACCCTTCAGGGCTCACTAAAAGCGCCTCCTTGCGTGGGAGCGCCGACGAGTTGGGCAACCGTCATGCTCCCCAGGCCGGCGGGCCTTTCGCGCGGACGCGCCCCATGAGTTAGCCCTGGCCCGCCAGTGAATCGACGCTGAGCTTCTCAGTGGCCTTTTTCCTCCTCTCGCTCGCGGCCTTCTCGATGTTTGCGAACGCCAGGGCACGATCAGCATCGGAAACGTCGATAACCTGATCGAAGCGCGCGACCGCATTCCGCACATGTCTAGCATCCGTCAGTGGCTTTTTCCGCTGCCTGGGAAACGCGAAGACCGTTTCTGGCAGGTCGCTTTTCGTCGCGAGACGGCCGTGTTCCTCGTCAGGCTGCCAGGTTGGTTTTGCAGTTACCATTGTAGTACCTCCATCTGGAGATTTGGCTTCTGGTGGTTGAGCGTTTCGGCTCAGTCATCCGCGAAAGTGGCGTTCACCGCAGAACCAGACGGCTAACGCTGCGATGGTCCTCTGAACCTCACATGCCTTCTCGGTATTATGCCGCGGCCGCTTTCTGCCCCCGTTATTGACCTGCTGGCCCCGATTGGTCTCGGGGTGCCTATCTTGCCTGTCATAGCTTCTCGGCCGACGGCGGAACATCTTCAGTTGACCTCTGCAAGTCGCCGGCGCGCAAGTCCAGACGTCCGCCCCTTTCGCGGGCCTTCGTCCCAGCTCGTTGACATTCTCCGGCCCCCAGGACAGCAGATCGGCACGCGCTGTTCTCGATGAGCGGACAACAGCCATCTGTCATCCGGCAGCGGCATGGGACCACCCGGTCGCCAGTAGCAGGACCAGTGGCGTGGTGCGTCGCTGGTCCCGCGTCATCCGGTTTGATCTTCGCTAGCCGAGCAAGTTCGCAAGCGCGCAGGCGGGTGCCGCCTGGCACAGTCAGGCTGATGGCGCTCGGATATGGCTCTTTCGCCGGCCCACATACTGGATGCGGTTGGCCTGGATCAGTCCGCTGTCGATCGCGGCCTGCTCATCGGCTTGGCTGGTGTCGGCCAAGTCCGCGAAGAAGTAGGGCCCGTAGGTGACAGGCTGGGAATCGAACCGGGCGTCAAGCTCATCCAGGATGTCCTGCCCGGCGTGCAGGCCCTCCGCTTGCGCCCAGGACCGGAGGTATGCATCCCAGGGCTGGCCGGACTCGCGCCATTCCGCCTGTCGCTGGTGCAGCCAGCCCGGGTCGCCGTCGGGCTCGGGCAGCCGGCTAAAGCACCAGCGGGCGGCGGCCTCGTCGAACCGCTCCCGCGCCCATTCCACAATCACCGGCACCCCACCGGGCAACAGCACAGCATCCACCAAGTCGAGCACCGCCGCCAGGTCAGCGACATGGTGCAGCGACGTGCACGCCACGACCGCGCCGAGCCGGGCAGGCGGACCATAGCGCTCGAACTCGACCTGGCGGTACAAGGGTCCACGGGGCGCTTCGGGGTCTATACCGGTTGCCTCGTAACCTGCCGACTCCAGCATGGGGACGAAGCCGCCCAGCGGCCCGCAGCCGAGCTCCACTACCCGGGCCGGCGCGGCCGGGAGCGATGCGCGCACGAACGGCCAGACCGCGGCCAGCCAGCGCTCATCGGGCGTCACGCTGACATAGCCTATGCCGCTACCTCACCTTAGCCACAGCTACCGAATATTCCTTCTGCGCGACGCGCGGAGCAGATCGGCCGATGGCGCGCTGGTCCGCGAAAACGGCAGGAAGACGCCGACCGGCCCCAGCGCACCGCGGGCCGCCTCGACGACAGTCGCGGTCCCCATGGTTCCTCTCCCAGCCGTTGAAGAAAGGCGTTCTTCGAGGTCCGGGATGAGCCCGGGCCGCCCGGGATGCTATCCCAGCGGCTTGCGGGACAGGGTGCCCGAGGGCGGGTGCGGGGCATGCCTACCGTGGCGGGTACACGTGAGCATCCGACTGGAACCTGTCTTGGCCGCGGTGCGTCAGATGGATACCACCTGAGCCATGCTAGGAGGGCGCGATGACGACCTTGCATGTCCGGGCCCTATCAAGACGAGCGGGAGCGCTGCTTGGCGCGGTCGCGGTTCTCGCCGCCGGATGCGCGGCGGCGGGCGGGGGCAGCGGCCCAGGGGCCGGCCGAGCCGGGGCCGCCCAGGGCGCCGTGGCCGCCAGGGCTTCCAGCCGCAGCTTCGCCCACCGGACCGCCCAGACTACCGGGCCCGGCAGCGTCAGGCACAGCAGCGCGGCTACGATCACGGGCCCCCTGCCGCTGTTCCAGTGTGAGCATGCCATGGGTCACCCGGTGGTGTCCCCGGTGAGCGCCGCGTCCCGCTCGCGTTTGGTGATACCGGTCGCCGACGGACTTCTGCAACACCGCGACCGACGCGGCGACCGCGCCGCTCAAGGCGGCGGTCACACCCGGCCAGGCAGTCACCTGGAGCTCAATCGACGACCGTGCGTTCACGCCCCCGGGCGCCCCCAACGCCAACCTCACCGGCGCGCTCGTGACGCTCACCGTTCCGGCAGGCGAGCCTGACTCGGTGTCGTCGTTCTTCAACCCCTTCCTGGTTGTATCTCAAGGCGGGTTCCCGACATGCACCGGCGATCTCGAGGCCAAGACCGTCACCTGCACCGGGCTCCTGCCGGGCGAGACCTACACGCTCAAGGACGGGGCCAAGAGCGCTTCCGGCAAGGCCGACGGAACGGGCACGGTGTCCCTGCCGCTCGCGATCAAGGGCGGAAATACGGTCGCGCTCTCAAATGGCTCGCGCACGCTGACGACGTTGCGCGTCGCTCGTCTGCGGGTCGCGGTCAAGGGGAACCAGACAGTGCTCTCGGGCGGGCATTGCCAGCCGGGCGAGTACTACGGCCCGCCGGTCACTGTCCCGCCGACCAGCGCCTCGGCCGGCTCGTTCGCCGGCGGCATCGGCCTCACCGGCGAGATCTGCCCGCTGAACGGCAACGCCGCGGGGCTGCCGACTTCCGCGATCGCGCAGACCGACGAGTTCAGCGGCGGCCAGACCATGACCGAGGTGCCGTTGATCGTAAGCACCTCGCCGCCTCGCGGCGAGAATGTGTTCGGCGCGTTCACGGCCCGCGCCCGCGCGGGCTTCCCGGGGCCGAACAACACGATCATCCCGAACCACGCGAGGATCGCGCTCCAGATCAGACGCTCCGGCAAGACGGTGTTCTCGGCCCCGAACGTCGACACCAAGGGCGGCGTGAAGGTCAGCGGTCTCCAGCGTGGCACTTACACCGCGATCTGGACACTGATCGATGCAAATGGCGACACTCGGACTGTGGTGACGCACTTCATCGAGCAGCGGTAGTCGAAGCGCAGTATCTTGGGCCGGGCCGCATGCGGCCCGGCCCAGGCCTGCCTCGAGCGCGGCCCGCCCGGCATCCGGCCTCGCTTGACGGGCCGCGCCCAAGTCTGCAGCTGGCCGACCCCAGAATCGAGAGTTCGGCAAAGAGCGAGGACTCGAGGCTGGGGGCAAGAGATGTCGCGTGACGACGCCACCAGCCGCACCAGCAGCCGCGGGAGGCCGCCGACCTTGACGGAGGCGAGGTCGGCCGTGCGCGCGGAGAGCCGACGATCCTCTTCGGGCGCTCGGGCCCGGAGCGTGCGGTGTGGTAAAGGTCGATCAATTCCTGGGTAGAGCTAATAGTCGTCCGGGATCGCCAGTTTTCCCGCACCTGGAGTCCGCGGTCGGCCGAACTCCGCTGCCGGCTGGCTGCCTTTTGTCGAGGGGCGATCGTTGCACTGCAATGACATCAGCGTGTGGCAGATAGGGCATAGGGCAGGTCGGAGCCGGGCGATGTTTCCCACCCCCGGACCATCTCTAGCGGGATCACTGCGACATCGCGGAAACCGGCCGCGTCGGCAGCCGTCACGAGCGGTTCGTGGCCGGTCAAGTACATGGCTGTCAGCTCCTTCCGGGTCTCGGGCGTGTAGTGACGTTCGAACAAAGTCGGCTCCTGGCCGGAATCCTCAGCGCCTGCGTCGGGCGGCGGCTCTGATCTGGCAGCGGCAGACAACCCGTAGATGGCGACCATCCGCCCGCCCGGACTA
>Ga0209647_1001594_pt1 | contig 19052 bp, 18 predicted proteins | sample GraSoi_2013_60cm_FD_185827 | JGI IMG/M metagenome (GOLD analysis project Ga0209647, IMG submission 185827) | Grasslands soil microbial communities from the Angelo Coastal Reserve, California, USA - Sample 9_17_2013_60cm (SPAdes) (version 2) | ecosystem: Environmental > Terrestrial > Soil >... | reverse complement strand
GGCGCGCACCGTGGACATCGCGATGATCGCCGCCCAGGCGGGCTTCGACTGCGTGTACGTCGACATGGAGCACAGCCCGATCTCGCTCGAGACCACATCGATCATCTGCGCCGGCTGCCATGGCCTCGGCATTACGCCGCTGGTGCGCCCGCCTTCGCATGCCGCGGACTGGATCTCGCGCGTGCTCGACGGCGGCGCGCAGGGTCTCATCGTGCCTCACGTTTCGAACGCGAAGCAGGCGCAGGCCATCGTCTCGGCGGCGAGGTTTCCGCCGCTCGGCCAGCGCTCGGTGATGGGCGCGACGCCGGCGCTCGCCTATCGCAGCCTTTCACTTGCGGAAACAAACCGGACGCTCAACGCCGAGACGCTGCTCATCGTGATGATCGAGACGGCGGAGGGTGTCGAGCGCGCCGACGAAATCGCCGCGGTGGACGGCATCGACATGCTGCTCATCGGCTCGAACGATCTCTGCACCGAGCTTGGCATCCCGGGCGAGCTGAAGCATCCCAAGCTGCGCGCCGCGTACGACGCGGTGGCCAAGGCATGCAAGGCGCACGGCAAGGCGATCGGCGTCGGCGGCATCCGCGGCGATCTTGAGCTGCAGACGCAGCTTTATCGGCTCGGCGCGCGCTTCATCATCGCCGGCAATGACGTCGCCTATCTCGCTGGTGCAGCCAAGTCGGACGTACAGACGCTGCGGAAACTCGCGTGAAAGGCGCCTGCGACACGCACTTCCACGTCTTCGGGGCGGCGGAGCGCTACCCGGCGCGCGACCCGAAGCTGCGCTACAAGCCGCCGTTCGCGCCGCTCGAGGAGTACCTCGAGTGGGCCGAGGAGAACGGCTTCGAGCGTTTCGTCTTCGTGCAGCCCAGCGCGTACTTGCGCGACAACTCCTGCATGCTCGACGCGATGCGCGCCATCCGCCATCCCTGCCGCGGCATCGTCGACATCGACCACGACGCACCCGACAGCCTGCTTGCCGAAATGCACAAGCTTGGCGTGCGCGGCGTGCGCATCAACGTCTCGCCGGTCCATCCGCCGGAAGCCGGTCTCGCCGAGCGCCTGATGCCGCGTATCGACCGGCTCGAGAAGCGCTTCGTCGAGCTCGGCTGGCAGCTCGACTTCCTGTTTCCCGGCTGGCTGACGCAGGAAATGTTGCCGCGCATGGCGAAGCTAAGAGTCGACTTCACGATGGCGCACATGGGGATGTTCCTCGCGAAGGACGGACCCGGGCAGCCGGGCTTTCGCCGCATGATCGACGTGCTGAAGTCGAGCCGCGGCTACGCCAAGCTCACGGGCGTCTACCGCATGTCGAAGACGCCCGGCTTCAAGGACGCAAAACCGATGGCACAGGCGCTGATCCGCGAGGTGCCCGATCGCCTGATCTGGGGCAGCGACCATCCCCATATCTCGTTTGCCGACCAAGTGGGCCACGACGAGCTCTTCGCGCTGCTCAGCGATTGGGCACCGGACGAGGCCACCCGCAAGAAAATCCTGGTCGACAACCCGAAGCGGCTTTTCGGCTTCTAGAAAAGGGGTCTGACCCCTTTTCAGCCTTTTTCGCGCGGCCGCGCGGGATCGGCGAGCCACTCGCTCCACGAGCCGGCGTAGAGCTTTCCGCCGGGAAGACCGGCGAGCTCCATGGCGAGCAGGTTGTGGCAGGCGGCGACGCCCGAGCCGCAGTAGTGGATCGCCTCGCCGGCCGCGTGATCGCCCAGCACGCGCTGGAAATCCGCTTTCAGCTCCTCGGCGCTCTTGAAGCGACCGTCGCCGCGCACGTTGTCCATGTTGAAGCGGTTGAGCGCGCCGGGAATACGGCCCGCGACCGGATCGATCGGCTCCTGCTCGCCGCGATAGCGCGCCGGCGCGCGCGCGTCGAGCAGCAGGTGGCTGCGCGGCTTCTTCGCGAGCGCCGCGACGTCGACCGCCATGTCGGCGCGCGGAACAACTTTAAATTCCGTTGGTGCATGGCGGGGAACGTCGGCGCTGACCGGACGGCCTTCGGCCTGCCACTTGGCGAAGCCGCCGTCGAGCACCGCGACGGCATCATGGCCGACCCAGCGCAATAGCCACCACAGCCGTGCCGCCATGGCGCCGTTCGCGGCGTCGTAGCACACGACCTGGTCGCCGCGGCGCAGCCCTTGCCGGCCGAGCCAGGCGCCAAAGACCTTGGCATTGGGCAGCGGATGGCGTCCGTTGGCTCCGGTCTTGGGCGCCGAAAGGTCGCGATCGAGGCTGGCGAAGAGGGCGCCGGGGATGTGCGCTGCCTGATATTGCTCGGCGCCGAGCTCGGGCTTGGCGAGGTCGTGCCGGCAGTCGAACACGCGCCAGGAGCCGAGGTGCGCCGCCAGCTCGGCGGTGGAAACCAGCGTGTTAAATGCCAAGGCGGCTATGCAACCACTCGTGGAAGTGCAGCTCGGCGTCTTCCATCGGCGACTGGTACGGGCCGGCGTCGTCTACGCCTTGCTCGTAGAGCGCGCGCCGGCCGCGGTCGAGGCGCTGGCAGATCTCGTTGTCCTCGATCGCGGTCTCGACGTAGGCGGCCTGCTGCGCGCTCACGAACTCGCGCTCGAACAGCGCGATCTCCTCGGGATAGTAGAACTCGACCACGTTGGTGGTGCGCGTCGGCGAGCGCGGCAGGAGGCGCGACACGATCAGCACGTTGGGATACCACTCGAAAGTGAGCCCGGGAAAATACGTCGCCCACAGCGCGCCCTGCTTGGGCGTGCGGCCCTCCAGGTACTTCAGGCACACGTCGTGCCATTTCTTGTAGACCGGCGTGCCGGGCCGCTCGAGCCCCGCCTTGGCTTCCACGATCTGCACCGAGTATTCATCGCCGTAGTCGACGCTGAAGTTGTTGCAGTCGGTGAAGTTGCCCAGGCCCGGGTGATAGAAGTCCACGTGGTAGACCTCGAGATAGGTCTCGATGAAGGTCTTCCAGTTGATGTCGTATTCGTCGATGCGCACCGACTCGAGCACGTAGCCGCTGAAGTCCCAGTCGGCTGCGGTGGTGATCCTCGCCAGGTCCCGCCGAACGTCGCGCGGGCCGCTGAACAGCAGGCCGTTCCAGTTGGTGAGCGGCGTCGAGTGCAGCTTGACGCAAGGCGCCTGCGGAAAGTGCGGCGCACCGAGCAGCTCGCCTTTGAGGTCGTAGGTCCAGCGGTGCAGGGGGCAGACGATATGCTCGGCGTTGCCGCGGCCCTCGAGCATGATCGCCTGGCGGTGCCGGCAGACGTTGGACAGCAGCTCGACCCCGCCAGCCGCATCTTTCCCGCTTCGTACCAGCATGCGCGCGTGGTCGTCCCAGGCGAGCGTGTAGTAGTCGCCGACGTTGGGGACCATCAGCTCGTGCCCGATGTAGTTCGCCCCGGCGTCGAACAGGAGCTTCTTCTCCTGCTCGAAGATCTGCGGGTCGAAGTACCAGGACACCGGCAGCTGGGGGCGTGCCGGCCTGACCTGGCGCAGCCGCGAAATGTCCGACATTCGTTGTAAAGCCCCTAGAAAAACAGTATTTTAACCAAAGATGAGCAAGCCTTCAGGCGAGCCCACTTTCGAGCAGGCGCTCGCGGAGCTGGAAACAATCGTGTCGCGCATGGAAAGCGGCGAGCTGTCGCTCGAGCAGGCGCTCGCCACGCACAAGCGCGGCATCGAGCTCGCGCGCTTCTGCCAGCAACGCCTCGAGGCGGCGCAGCAGCAGGTCAAGGTGCTCGAAGGCGAGGTGCTGAAACCACTGGCGGATCTGAGCGAGAGTGAGTGACCCGGCTTTCCAGGCTTGGATGGGCGCAGTCCAGGCCCGCATGGAAAGCGCGCTGTCACGCCTGCTGCCGCCGGCGCATGTCGCGCCCGCGCGCCTGCACGAAGCGATGCGCTACGCCGCTCTCGGCGGCGGCAAGCGCGTGCGCCCGCTCTTGAGCTTCGCAGCCGGTGAAGTGAGCAGCGCGGCGCCCGAGCGCCTCGAGGTGGCGGCTGCGGCGGTCGAGCTGATCCATGCTTACTCGCTGGTGCACGACGATCTGCCGTGCATGGACGACGACGTGCTGCGCCGGGGAAAGCCGAGCGTGCACGTCGAATACAACGAGGCTACCGCGCTGCTGGTCGGCGATGCGCTGCAGACGCTCGCCTTTCAGCTGCTCGCCGAGCACCGTCTCGCCGATGAGCCACGCGCCCAGCTCGAGATGGTGAAGCTGCTTGCGGTCGCCGCAGGCTCGCGCGGCATGGCGGGCGGCCAGCAGATCGACCTCGAAGCCACCGGCAATACGCTCGCGCTCGCCGAGCTCGAGTTCATGCACATCCACAAGACCGGCGCGCTGATCCGCGCGGCGGTGCTGATCGGCGCGGCTTGCGGCAAGCCGCTCGCCGAGGCCGAGCGGGCGCATCTCGACCGCTATGCCAAGGCGGTCGGCCTGGCCTTCCAGGTGGTCGACGACCTGCTCGATTACGAGGGCAGCACGGCCACGCTGGGCAAGACCGCGGGCAAGGACTCCAAGCAGGGCAAGCCGACCTACGTTTCGGCCATCGGCGTCCCCCCCGCGCGCGAGCTGGCGCAGGAGCTGCGCGCCGATGCCCATGCCGCCCTCGCGGGCCTCGGCTCGCGCGGCGCGCGGCTCGCGGCCCTCGCGGACTTCGTGGTTCTGCGAAAATTCTAGGTTCCATGGCCACGATCACCGAAGACCTGGGCGAGCTTCCCTACAATCCGGCGATGTACGAGCTCCTCAAGACGGTCGATGACCCGGCGCGGCTGCGCGCGCTCGACCGCCGGCAGCTCGGCCAGCTGGCCGACGAGCTGCGAGCCTACGTGCTCGAATCGGTGTCGAAAACCGGCGGGCATCTGTCTTCCAACCTGGGCACGATCGAGCTCACCATCGCGCTGCACTACGTCTTCGACACGCCCGAGGACCGCATCGTCTGGGACGTCGGCCACCAGACCTATCCGCACAAGATCCTGACCGGCCGGCGCGAGGCCATGGCGCGCCTTCGCATGTCCGACGGTATCTCGGGCTTCCCGCGGCGCGCCGAGTCGAAATACGACACCTTCGGCACCGCGCATTCCTCCACCTCGATCTCGGCTGCGCTCGGCATGGCCGTCGCGGCGAAGGTGAAGGGCGAGAAGCGGCGCGCGATTGCCGTCATCGGCGATGGCGCGATGTCGGCCGGCATGGCCTACGAGGCGATGAACAACGCCGGCGCGATGGATGTCGACCTGCTGGTGATCCTCAACGACAACGAGATGTCGATCTCGCCTCCGGTCGGCGCGCTCACGAACTATCTCGCGCGCCTGCTCTCGGGTCGCATCTACTCGAGCGCGCGCCGCGCGAGCGAGCATCTGCTGAAGCGTGTCGGCGTGTGGGAGCTCGCGCGCCGCGCGGAAGAACACGTCAAAGGCATGGTGACGCCGTCGACATTGTTTGAAGAGTTTGGCTTCAACTACATCGGTCCGATCGACGGCCACGACCTCGACGCGCTGGTGCCGACGCTCATCAACATCAAGAAGCTGCAGGGGCCGCAGTTCCTGCACGTCATCACGCGCAAGGGTCAGGGCTACAAGCTCGCGGAGGACGATCCGATCGCCTATCACGGCCCGGGCAAGTTCAACCCGGCCGAGGGCCTGCAGAAGACCGCGGGCGGACGGCCGACGTATTCGCAGATCTTCGGCCAGTGGCTGTGCGACATGGCGGCGCGCGAGCCGCGCCTGGTGGCGATCACCCCGGCGATGCGCGAGGGCTCGGGGATGGTCGAGTTTTCCGAGCGCTTCCCCGAGCGCTACTTCGATGTCGGCATCGCCGAGCAGCACGCGGTGACCTTCGCCGCGGGTCTCGCCTGCGAGGGCATGCGGCCGGTGCTCGCCATCTATTCCACGTTCCTGCAGCGCGGCTACGACCAGCTGATCCACGATGTCGCGATCCAGAACCTGCCGGTGCTGTTCGCGCTCGATCGCGGCGGCCTGGTGGGCGGCGACGGCGCCACGCACAACGGTGCCTTCGATTTCGCTTACCTGCGCACCGTGCCCAACCTCACCGTGATGGCGCCTTCCGACGCCGAGGAATGCCGGCAGATGCTCAGCACCGGTCTTAGCCTCAATTCACCGTGTGCCGTGCGCTATCCGCGCGGCGCCGCGCTCGGCGATACGCGCCAGGAATTGACCACCCTCCTCCCGGTGGGCAAGGGCGAGATTCGCCGGCAAGGCAAAGGTGTCGCGATCCTCGCATTCGGCGCGATGCTCAAGCCGGCGCTGGAGGCGGCGGAGTCGCTCGATGCGACGGTCGCCAACATGCGGTTCGTCAAACCGCTCGACGTCGAGCTCGTGAAACGGCTTGCCGCGAGCCATCATCTAATCGTCACCGTGGAAGAACACCAGGTGATGGGCGGAGCAGGCAGCGCGGTATGCGAGCTGCTCGCCGGGCTGAAAATCGAAAAGCGCGTGCTGCTCCTCGGGCTGCCCGATCGCTTTGTCGACCACGGCGATCCGGCGCGCCTCCTCGCATCGGTCGGACTCGATGCCGACGGCATCCGCGCTTCCATTACAAACGCAATTTCAGAGTGATTTACTCGGATGTTAAACTGGAGGCCATGAAAGCCCGCGACCTGCACAATATCCCGGACGTTCAGGCGAGCCCCGATTCGCGCAAACTCGCCATCGACCAGGTCGGGATCAAGGCGATCCGCCATCCGGTGCGCATCATGGAGCGCTCGGGCGGCGTGCAGCACACCATTGCGCTGTTCAACATGTACGTCGGCCTGCCGCATCACTTCAAGGGCACGCACATGTCGCGCTTCGTCGAGATCCTGGAGGCGCGCGAGCGCGAGATCACCGTCGAGACCTTCCAGGTGATGCTGCGCGAGATGGTCGAGAAGCTCGAGGCGGAGGAGGGCAAGATCGAGATGGCGTTCCCGTACTTCATCGAGAAGAAGGCGCCGGTCTCGGGCGTCAAGAGCCTGATGGACTACGAGGTGGTGTTCACCTCCGAGGTGCGCAAGAAGCGCCAGAGCTTCAGCATGAAGGTGCTGGTGCCGGTCACCAGCCTGTGCCCGTGCTCGAAGAAGATCTCGGAGCGCGGCGCGCACAACCAGCGCTCGCACGTCACGGTCACCGCGCGCACCAACGATTTCGTCTGGATCGAGGAGATCGTCGATCTGATCGAGAAGCAGGCTTCGAGCGAGCTCTACGGCCTGCTCAAGCGGCCCGACGAGAAGTACGTCACCGAGCGCGCCTACGACAATCCCAAGTTCGTCGAGGACCTGGTGCGCGACGTCGCCGCGGTGCTGAATCTCGAGGAGCGCATCGAGGCCTACGTGGTCGAGTCGGAAAACTTCGAGTCGATCCACAACCACAGCGCCTACGCTCTCATCGAGAAAGACAAACGAGCGCGCTAGCGCTGGTTCTCAGTCTGCTGGGCATGAGCGACGCCGACGCCCAGGATTTCCCCACGCAGAGAAGCCGCATGGTGGCCGAGGTCGACGCCACGTATGACCAGACGCGCCGTGAGACCGGCCTCGCGGCGATGTCCCCGGCGGTGCGCAAGGCGATGGGCAAGGTCGAACGCCATCGCCTGGTGCCGCGCGAGCAGCAGTCGGCCGCGTACCAGAATCGGCCGTTGCCGATCGGCAACGGGCAGACCATCTCCCAGCCTTACATCGTCGCGCTCTCGGCCGATCTGCTCGCGCCCAGGCCGGAGCACATCGTGCTCGAGGTCGGCACGGGCTCGGGGTACCAGGCGGCGGTGCTCGCCGAGATCGTGAAGCAGGTCTACAGCATCGAGCTGATCGAGAGCCTTGGGCGCAGCGCCGCCGAGCGGCTCGCGGCGATGGGCTATCGCAATGTCGAAGTGAAGATTGGCGATGGCTACGCCGGCTGGCCCGAGAAGGCGCCTTACGACGGCATCGTGGTCACCGCCGCGGCGCCGCACGTGCCGCCGGCGCTCGTGGCGCAGCTCAAGGCCGGCGCGCGCATGGTGATCCCGGTCGGCGGCGACGGCTTCATCCAGTATCTGAAGCTCGTCACCAAGCGCGCCGACGGCGGCTACGACGAGCGCGAAGTGATCCCGGTGCGCTTCGTGCCGCTCGTTCCAGGTAAGTAACAAGCTCTCTGTATCACCTCAGGTATATGCAGACCTGATTCCGCAGTCGGTTGCGGCGCTACGCCTGTTCAAGCGCTTAGCGGCGATCGTTGCATCACTTTTTAATACGTTTGACAGCGAAAAACCGGCGCTCTTACCTTCGTAATCGCATGCGCGAATGCGTTGGCGAAGCAAGAGGAGCGTTGCGTGCGCAATCGCGGATGACAATCGGCATGCTGACGGTGCCGGGCGCGCGCGATCTCGCGGCTAACCAAGGTCTCTCAGGCTCCGCTGAAGAGCTTCACCTTTGGCAGCGCTACACCACGACGCGCGATACGGCCGCACGTGGACGCCTGATCGAGCGCTACCGACACTTGTCCCGCGCCATTGCGGCGACGCTGTATGCCAAGCGCCTAGCTGATGACGCGGAGTTCACCGACTACCTGCAGTGCGGAATGGTCGGCTTGATAGAGGCGGTCGACACCTTCGACTGGAACCGCGGCGTGCGCTTCAATACCTTTGCGACCTATCGAATCCAGGGCGCCATCCGCAACAGCATCGCCAACTTCAGCGAGCGCCGCGAGCAGGCCGGATTGCTCTACCGGCTAAAGAAGGAGCGCATGGAACCGGTGCGACGCGCGCGGACGAGCGGGCTACTACGCGAGATAGGGGACGTCATGGCGCTCTCAGCGCTCGGCTTTCTCCTGGAAGACTGCGGCTTGCTCGTCAGCGAGAGCGCGGCCCAGTACGTCGAGCATTTCTACGAACGCTTGGAGCTGCAGCAGCTCAAGCAGCGGCTCGTCGCCGTCGTAGGAGCGCTCCCTGAGCAGGAGCGGCGCGTGGTCACGTACCACTATTTCCAGAATCTCGAATTCAGGGAGATCGCGCACATTCTTGATCTCAGCAAGGGGCGCATTTCCCAAATCCATAAACGTGCGCTTGCCTTGCTGCGCGACGCGCACCAGCTTTCGGCCTGTTGAATGTAATGGACGCCCGCCAGCCGCGCCGAAACGTAGTGCTGCTCTGTAGCGACAGCTACGAAAGCAAGAAGAAGGCGGCCGCCTTCGTGGCGGCAGCATCCCGGCTCGGTCTGGAAGTTCGCGCGCATCCCGACGACAAGACCGTCGCCGTCTTGCCGGCGAGCGATTCCCGCGGGCTCGACGCCGCCTGGATGGCGCGCACCTACGGCGTGCCCGGACCGGATCCGGTGGCGGTCGGCATCGCGCGCAGCAAGTCCCTGACCTACGAGTTTCTCTCGCGCCGAGGTTTTGAACTGCTGCGCTGGCTGGTACCGGTATGCGATCGCGACCTGCGCGGTTCATTCGGCGGTCCGGTCATCGTAAAGCCGGATTGCGGCACCGGGTCCTCGAGTCCGCAGCCCTGGGGCTACCGGGTATTCGACGATCTGCGCGACTTCCGCCGCTACCTCTATCGCGAGAAGCTGCTCGAGCGTTTTTTTGCCACGCAGTCCACGCGGCCGGACCAAAGGCAGCTCGTGATGGAGTACGTCGACGCCGATCTATGGTCGGTCGGCACGGTTGCAGGCAACGGCACGGCGCATCTCTACGACTGCAACGTAATGCAGACCTTGCCGAATTCCAAGGTCATGGGCCGCGTGCTGCTCGGCGTAAAACATCCTGACGTCCAGACGCCCATCCGCATGGCGGGTGCGCTGGCGAACGCCGGGTTGCGCCGCTCAATCATTTATTTCCAGTGCGTGCCGCGCAACGGCCGCCTGTATCCATTCGATCTCAATCTGCGGCCGGGGACGATGTGGGAGCAGGCGGCCGTACGTCTGCGCGTGCATGCCTACGACGAGGTGCTTGCGGTGCTGCTTGGGTTGAAGGACAGACCGCGAATTCGCTGGCCGGCCCGGCATATCGGCCTCGTGCGCGTGCCGCGCGAATTGCGCCGTGGCGAGTATCGGGCCAAATGCAGCGACCCGAGCGCCATTCCGGTGATCGATCGAGTGCGTTACGACCCCGCGAAGCCCTATGACGCCGGCCATGCCTTCGCGATGTACGCCCTGGTCTGCCGCCGGCCGAACGATTTTCATTCTCGCGCCGCGGCCGTCATCGCGGGCACGAGGCTCGAGCGCGTAGCCGCGGCCTAAAGGAGAAAGCATGCCTACGACGCTCGTGCGCGACGTGAACGTTCATTACCGGGAAGCCGGCGACGGCTTGGGTGTGGTGCTTCTGCATTCGGCGGGAAGCTCGAGCGGACAATGGCGGCGGCTGACCGAGCGGCTTGCCCCCCGCTATCGCGTCCTCGCGCCCGACTTGCTCGGCTACGGCGGCACGGGTCACTGGACCACTGGACGCCTTGACCTCATTGCCGACGAGGCGGAGATCGCGGCGGCGATGATCGAGATCGCGGACGCGCCAGTGCATCTGGTCGGCCATTCGTATGGGGGACATGTCGCTGCGCGCACTGCGCTCGAGTATCCCGAATACGTCCAAAGCCTTACGCTGATCGAGCCTTCGCTGCACTACCTGCTGGATCATGCGCATGAAAACGCGGCGTACGCTGAAATTCGCGCCGTTGCAGACCCCGTACTCGCGCATGCCCGGCGTGGCGAATTGGAACAGGCGGCGCGCATTTTCCTGGATTACTGGATGGGCGAGGGCACGCTCGCGGCCATGGCCGGCCCCAGCCGCGCAGCGGTAATCGAGAGTATGCGCAAGCTCGCCTACCAATGGCCGCACTCGCTCGAGCGCCAACGGCCCGCGCTCTCCGACTACCGCGCACTGGCCGTACCAACGCTGCTTATTCAGGGAACCGAGACGACGCTCGCCCTGCAGCGGCTCATGCAGGTGCTGTGCTCGACGCTGCCGAATTGCGAGCTGGTCTTCATTGAAGGTGCGGGCCACATGTCTGCGGTGACCCACGCGGCAGCGGTCAACGCCGCGATCGAAAGCCATCTGGAAAAACACGCGCCACCCATGCACGTGCGGCAGCCCGTGCCCGATCACGCGAGGCCAGTGTGAACGCCGTCGCCGAAAAGCTCATCGCGCCCGGCGATGTTCTGGCGGCGTCGCTCGACTACAGCTTCGACTATGCACGAATGGCGAGCGAGATTCGTGGCGCGGCGGACTTCTTCATCGATACCCCGCCGTACCAATGGCAGGTGACCAAGGGCCTGGCCGGCGAAATTCCATTCCGGTCGGCGTCGCGCGAAGACTATTTGCGCATCGATTCCTATGGAGATTGCGGCGTAGAACGTCGCAAGCTGCGCAGCGCGAAGGTATTCTATTTGCGCAACTCGACTGTCAACGACGTTCTGCGCGATCCGCGCTTCTCGGTGAACAAGAATCTGCCGCACGAGAGCTGGTTGTGGCGACCAGAGCTCTCCGGGCGCATTGCGTACACGATCGCCGCCATCGAATCGCTGCCTTATCGGCACATCGGCCTCGTGCGTGCGTTCGTGTGTCAGGACACGTTCATGCCGACGCATCGCGATACGCTGCCTGATGCCGGGGGCCGCTACGACGTCGAGCGGGCGCTCGGTATCTCCCTCATCCCGTCTACCGGCAACGTCGGCATGCTGATCTGGGATCAAGCGCGAAACAGGGTCCACGAGCTCGCCGGCCATTGCCTGATGTTCGACGACTCGAAATGGCACGGCGTGCCGATGACGCGCGGCACCAGGATTACCCTGCGCATCTTCGGCGAGCTCGATTTCGAGCGGGTGCAGCAGCACTTCGTGCATGTACTGAGGACCTGAACATGCAGGCCGCCATCGCAGCGCCGCGCTTTCGTGTCCGGGATCTGCCGGACGAGATGGCGGTGATCAAATCCATAGCTCAGCAGAGCAACTACGCCGCTGCCTGCAGTGCGGTGAAGTTGCGAAGCTCGGTGCAAGACCTGATCGCGCTCAAGATGCCGCGCCGGCTCTTCGAGGGACTGCGCGACGCGGCGGATGAGGCGATCCGCAGCCATGGCGTGCACGGCTGGCTCAGCGCGCAAGGCCGCAGCGCTGCGGATCGTTACCTTTCGTTGTCGCTGACCTACAACCCCGATCTCGAAGATCCAGGGATCACCGACGTGCACCAATCAACGCTTGGCACGTCGGTCAATCCGATGACGGAGTTCTACTACGGAGCGACGCAGCGCTTTACGAAGCTGAAGAACACGTATTTCGACACCTACGGCTTTCGCCTGCTGACCCCGGCGGCGCGCATTGGCGCGCTCGGGCAATTCCTTTCCGAGTGCCGTCTTTCGCTGGTACGAGCGCGCCTCTCGGTGTTGCGTGGCGAAGATGGAGCGTCCGGCTTCAACTTCGGATGGCATCGCGACGAGCCGGTGTACGAGAACGTGCGCCTCAACATTCCCCTGCGCTCACAGCGCAATTTCCGCCTGCAGCTCGAGCATCGGCTTGACAGGCCGCAGCCAGGGTCCACGACGATGTCGGACCACTATCTCGTGCCCGGCAAGGCGTACACATTCGACACGCACCGCCCGCACCGCGTGTACGCGAGCCGTGCTTGCAAGGTGGAACGTGTCCATCTGGTCCTTGGTTTCGCGCCGTGGTTCCGCTATGACGCTACCTCGGACGCGTGGCAGCCCAATGAGTTCTACGGCCGGGTGCATCCGCTGGACATCCTGCGCGGCGGCGCTCTGCATCCGGCTCTGCGTTCATAGGTTCAACAATGGAAAACAACGTCTACACCTTGCACTGCCGCGGGGCCGCCGGTGAAGAAGTGCGTTATTTCTACAACCCGCATACCAGCGATCTCCTGGACGAGGACGGCGCACCGGTGCTGGAAGGAGCCGCTGCCCGCGCGTTCCCCGATGCACAGCGCGTTTCACCCGCCAATCCTGGCCGCAAGTCCTCTGCTCCCGCGACGCTCAAGATCCAGCTCGGCCTGCGCTGCAACTACAGCTGCAGCTATTGCAACCAGGCGAGCCACGTCGGCAGCGAGGCCGTCACGAAGACGAGCGAGGCGGATGTCTTCCTCGCCGGTCTCGAGCGTTGGTTGACCGGCGCACCCAGGCGCATCGAATTCTGGGGCGGCGAGCCGTTCCTGTATTTCGCGAAGCTGAAGAAGCTCGTCCCCGATCTGCGCGGCCGATTTCCCGAAGCCCAGCTGATCATCGTCACCAACGGCAGTCTCGTCGACGAGGAGATCATCGACTTCATCGAGCGCTACGACATTTCGATCGCGGTCTCCCATGACGGCCCGGGCCAGCACCTGCGCGGCCCGGATCCGTTCGAGGATCCCGAGCGCGCCCGATGGTTGCGTGAGCTGTGGCGCCGGCGCGGTCCGCGCGGCCGCATGTCCTTCAACGCGGTATTCACGCCGGCGAACCGTAACGTGCAGAAAACCTACGAATGGTTCGCGGAAAAAATCGGCGATCCCGACGTGGCGCTATCCACCGAGGGCGCGGTGGTCGCCTACGATCCCGAGACGATGCGCGGCTCCGGAAAGTTCACGAGCGAACAGTATCGCGAGCTGCACGACAGCATGGTGCGCGCATTCGAAACCGGAGTGGCTGAGCGATTCAACAACGTGCACCGCAGCGCAGGGGATTTCATCGAATCGGTTTACAGCCGGCGTCCTTCGTCGGCGCTCGGGCAGAAATGCGCCATGGATCGCGAAGACGAGCTGGCGGTCGACCTCGAGGGCAATGTCATGACCTGCCAGAACACGGGTGCAAAGGGCAAGCACGGCATCGGCTCGGTGGCCGATTTCGATGCGATCCGCCTGGACACGGCGTGGCACTGGAGCCATCGCGAAACCTGCAGCCATTGTCCGGTGCTGCAGCTCTGCAAGGGCTCCTGCATGTACCTGGAGGGTGAGCTCTTCGCTCAATCCTGCGAGAACGAGTACCGCTATTACACGGCAATACTCGCCGGCGTCATCAAGCACCTGACGGGACTCGAGCTCGAGCGCATCGAAGGCGATATCCGCCGCCCGCGCCGCGCGACGTCGATCCCTATAAAGGCGATTAAGACAGCCAGCGCGTAAGACTGCCCACGAGGGGCTGCCCGGCGGAAAGGCTGCGCGCCCATCGCGGTTTGTTCGCGAGGACGGATTGCAATGGCAGGGCGCCTGCGGGAATAGGGGCGGGCGCCGCATCGGCGGAACGCGCACCGAACAGGCGTTCGAGCATGAACGGATAGACCTCGGTATGCACCGCCGGATTGCAGTTCATTTCCAGTAACGACAGCCGCCCATCGCTGCCGACGATCCCATCCACTGTGTAGAGCGTCGCCGGACGAACGTCCTCCGGTATGCCGCGCCAGAAAATGCGGCCGATGCGCACGAGTTCTTCCACGAACGGGAAATCCTTGTGCCGCTCGAGCGTGGCCATGGTATCCGGCACCGCCTGTACGAGTGGCGAGCCAAAGCGAAAATCGGCAAGCCGCGCCTCTGCCTTGGGCAGCACCGTCTCGAGCTGCAGCCCTTGGTACTGCGCGATATCGTTGAACCGCTCCCAGTTAAGCTTCATGCCGGGCCGTTTCGCCCGCTCCAGCAATTCGCGCACGGTGCTTGTGCCGTCGCCCGCGATCATCGGCATCGGCCTGCTTTCGACGCTGACCAGCCGTTCTTCCCAATACCATGCCTTGATCGTCCGGCCGGGAACGAACTCCTCGTAGTATTCCTGCGCCTGCAGAGACTGTCGCGCGTCACCCTGGTCGTAATGCGGAAAAGGTCCCCGCATGCCGTGCCCGCAAGACGATTCGTCGTGCTTGATCAGGAAGGCGCGCATCTCGGGCGCGGCATGACGCCAGAAACGAGGCGTCGGCAACTGCCGATCGAGGCAGAACTGCTTGAATGCAAACTTGCCGGACCCTATCGGCCAGCGCTTATTCACATAGGGCAGCCAGCCGGCGAATCCATCGATGTTCCGGCTCAGCCTATCCGCGAACACGACCTGGTCGCCGCTGCGGAACAGAAAGCGCGGATATAACCGGTAGTAACGATTGAGCGCCCGCACTTCGAGGAGGAAGCTGCCGAGGTCGAGGGCGGCCTCCCCGCCCAGCTGCGCGAGGCAGGACTGCACCATCCAGCAGTGCCACAGAAGGTCGATGCGGTGCAGATTCACCGTCCGGGCCCGGTGGCTATTTGCAGGCGCACATGCAGTCGCACGCGTTCGGCTTGCGTTGGTTCGCTGCAAGTCGTAACGCGGCCGCCCTCTCGCGCGACCAGGTGACGATCGGCTTGCTGCCCGCCTGTTTTTGCTTCGGTTGCTGCTTGGTCTGCGTGCTCATGGGTAACACCTCCGGAGACATAGGGACTCGTACAGGTTATCCACGCCGCCGCCGCCGAGTTTAGCGCCGCAATAGACGCAGCCGAGCGACGGCGAACGCGGCGTGCGAATTTTCTGCGCGCGCCTTCGTCGTCCGTCACGCGCGCCGATGCTGCTGCATATGAAGAACAGATTCGAGCCACCTGACCGTACAACACAATGGCTCAAATGCTTAGCCGCCATCGTTGCATCGTTTTTTAATACGGTTGACACGCAAAAACGAGCGCTCCTAGCTTGCGCCCTCGCGTGCGCGAAAAGTGCGCGCATGCGAACAAGAGGAGCACTGCGTGCGCAATTTCCGAGTGACACCGATAGCGGCGGCCGTAGCGCTGTTGTGCAGCCGCGGGTATGCGCAAACGACGGTGGCCGGCTCGACGCCGGGCGGCTTCCGCGTTCTGGAAAACGGCGCGCCCGAATACTCGATGGCGATCCGCGTGCCGCCCGGTGTGGCCGGAATGGAGCCCAAGCTCGGCATCGTCGTGCGCTCGGGCGGCGCCGGCGGGATTCTGGGCCTCGGCGGCGCGCTTCAGGGACTTGCGGTCATCCAGCGCTGCTCCAAGACCATCGTGCAGGACGGCTTCGTCAGCGGCGTCAACTACGACGGCAATGACCGCTTCTGCATCGACGGAGGGCGTTTGGTCGCCGTTTCCGGGGCTTACGGAGCAGACGGCACGGAGTACCGCACCGAGCGGGAGAGCTTCACCAAGATCGTTTCGTATGGCGTAGCGGGCAACGGTCCCGCCTGGTTCAAGGCATGGACGAAGAGCGGGCAGATCCTCGAGTTCGGAAACACAGCGGACTCGAGGATTGAGGCGCAGGGGAAAAGCACGCCCGGCGCCTGGGCGCTGAGCAAGGCGAGCGACACCAAGGGCAACTACTTCAGCACCAGCTACACCGAAGACAACGCGAACGGCGATTACCAGATAAGCCGGATCGACTACACCGGCAATGCCAGCGCCGGCCTTACCACTTCACGCAGCGTGCGCTTCACCTATGAAGCGCGAACCGATACCCCGGCCACGTACATCGGCGGCTCGGTCGTCAAGACCATGCAGAGGCTCACCAACGTCAGGACCTATGTTGGCGAAGGCGTGGTGACCGACTACCGCATGACGTACGAGTACGCGCCAAGCTCGGGTCCCAGCCGCCTTACCTCCATCAAAGAGTGCACGGGAGACGGCCTCCAGTGCTTCGCCCCTGCCAACTTCACGTGGCAAAACGCTACGGCCGGCAGCTTTACCACGAGCACCTGGTCCAACGCCTCCGTAGGCTGTGCGAGCGCGGATCTAAACGGAGATTACTTAGGCGACCTCGTCTGCGTAGTGACTGGCGGGGCAATCCAGGTGAGGTATTCCACTGGCACCGGATTTTCCGCACCGGTGACCGTCGACAGCCTCTGCACGGACGAGTACGGCAAACCCCTGGCAGGAATTTCCCTCGGCGATTTTGACGGGGACGGCCGCGCCGACATCGCAACAACTTGCTCCGCCGGTGCTCCTGCTGTGTGGCTCTCGAAGCCCAGCGGTTTCATCAAGAGCTCCTGGTCCGGCGTACCCACAGTAGGGTTGGGTAGCTGCCGAAGCGCCGATGTGAACGGCGATGGCTTGGCCGACCTCATATGCACAGCGACTGGAGGCGGCCTCACCGTGAGTTACTCGACGGGTGCCAGCTTTTCCGCGCCGGTGACGGTCGACACGGTATGCACCACCAACGAATACGGCGCCCCGGTTGCCATCTCCGTAGGCGATTTCGATGGCGACGGCCGTGCCGACATCGCGACCAGCTGCTCTGCAGGGGCTCCTGCTGTGTGGCTGTCGAAGCCGAGCGGCTTCGCCAAGAGCGCCTGGTCAGGAGCGGCGGGCGGCTGTTCCACCGGTGACGTGAACGGCGACGATTTGGCAGACCTCGTTTGTACCGCAAGCGGAGGTCTAATCAATGTCAGTTACTCAACCGGCGTGGGATTTTCCGCTCCCGCGACGATTGCCCTGACTTGCACGGACGAGTACGGGAATGCGATGTACCCCCTAGCGGTGGGTGATTTTGATGGTAACGATCGCCGCGACATACTTGCTGCGGCGTCGGGAAGCTGCGCGGCCACCACCACGCTGACCTCTGCCGGTGTGCCGGACCAACTCTCATCGATCGCAACGAGCGCCGGCACGACGATCGGCATCACTTATAAGCCCTTGACCGACGCGACCGTGTATACGGGGGACAGCGACGCCTCCTGGCCGGTCCGGGACGTGAAGCCGCAAAGGCCGATGTACCCCGTGTCCTCCGTCGCTTCGAGCAACGGCATCGGCGGCAACCGCGTGACCAACTACTTCTACCGCGGCGCCAAGGTGCACATGACTGGCGGCGGCTTCCTCGGCTTCCGTCAGGTGGAAGAGACCGATACGGGAACCGGCATCACGTCGGTGTCGGCCTTCCGGCAGACCTATCCGTACATGGGTTTTCCGACACAGGTTCTGCGCAAGCAGTCTTCCGGTACCGTCATCTCGCAGCAGGACAACAGTTGGACCGATACGACGCTTACCCCGGCGTCGGGGTCGGGAGGCAATTACCACAAGAGCGAGCTGACCCAGTGGGTGACGCGGAGCTATGAACTGAACGGCACGCTGGTCACGACGGTGACGAGCACGAGCGGGTACGACGGCTACGGGAACGTTACTAGCGTCGTGGTCGGCACCGGCGACGGGTATAGCAAGACGACGACCAACACCTATGCCAACGACACGGTCAACTGGTTCCTTGGCCGTCTGACGCGAAGCACCGTGCAAAGCACGACGCCGTGAAGGAGCTCCGCATGCGTAATTTCCTGCCGCTAGCTTCCGTGGCCATCGGCCTGCTCTTTTCCGCCCCGGCTGCCGCACAAGCGCCGCGCCTCGAGGGAGAAGCGGGCGGCGCTCGGCTGCTAAGGCTGGCACTGGACGATTTTCGATCCGCGAAGAAACCGGCCTTCTGGTCGGTGATCGACGTAGACAGCGCCAGCAGCGCGCTCGCGAAGCTCTGTCGAGGCGAGATCGCGGGTGGCGCTGTCGGCCGTTCCATGACGGCAGCCGAATCAAGCGCATGCGAGAAGGCCAAGGTCAGCCACATCGATTTGCCGCTCGCAATCGATGCTGTGGTGGTGGTCGTAAATCCGCGCAACACCTGGGCGAAGGAGATCAGCGCTTCACAACTAAGACGTGCATGGGCAGACGATCGAACCAGACCGCGTTCGTGGAGTGAGATCGATGCCGACTGGCCTGCGGCCGCACTCAAACTCTACGGGCCGACCATCAAGCTCGCTCTCGCCGAGAAATATGCAGCCGCGCTCGGCTTCCCGGACAGCACAGCGCTCCGCCGCGATGTCAGTACGACGGAAGTCCTATCGCTCGTCGCTGACGCCGTCGCTCGCGACCAGAACGCTCTCGGAGTACTCGACTGGGGCACCTATAGCGCCAACCGGCAGCGCGTGCGCGCGGTTCCGGTTGCCTTTGACGGCGAGCGTGTGCAGAGCGTCAAAGGCGCACCTAAACCGCCTGCCGAGGGCCCACTCTCCTATCCGCTGCGCTTGTACTTGAACGCTACGGCTGTTCGTGAGCCGGCGATTAAGGAATTCCTGCTCCACCTCTTCGCGAATGCAGAACGTCTGAGCGCCGCCGCCGGCGTGCGCGCCCTTCCGGCATCGGACTACCAGCAGGCAGCCGCTCGCATAAAGGGAATGCCATGAAGAACTCTCTTCGCTGGGCAGTGTATGCG
>Ga0209647_1001593_pt1 | contig 19058 bp, 8 predicted proteins | sample GraSoi_2013_60cm_FD_185827 | JGI IMG/M metagenome (GOLD analysis project Ga0209647, IMG submission 185827) | Grasslands soil microbial communities from the Angelo Coastal Reserve, California, USA - Sample 9_17_2013_60cm (SPAdes) (version 2) | ecosystem: Environmental > Terrestrial > Soil >... | reverse complement strand
GGCGAGATGGAAGGACCCGACGAATGGATTGAATATGAACTGGGGTCGCTCATCTCCATTCGCGATGAATTAATGGAAGGCGATCTGCGGGCGCTGTATATCGTCTGGTTGGCCAGTCAGCACATGAGAGAGGGCTATGACGAAGAAGAAGAAGAGGACGAGGAAATCAGTGTGCCACCAGTTCCGCCCGCTCTTGGTACGCTGACAGCGGCACAGCAGGCGCTGGCAGAATTGTTGCGGGTGCCTCAAGAACTGCTCGTCGCGACAGGTCGACATAGCAATGCAGCCGTGTCATCGACTGGCGATGATATTGCCGCATGGGTCAAGTTGCTGCCACCAGAGCACCGCGACGGTTATCTGGTTCGGTTAGCACACAATGAGCCAGGCCTGAGCCGCCGACTCGTCAAGGAGTTGCGCGAACTGGGCCAGGACAAGACCACAGCAACGCCGCCCGCAGGTGAGCATGTAACCTACGCCACGCTGCTCGCCGAAAGCAAGGCGATTAAAGCCCAACTGGAACGCGAGAAGCGCGAGCAGGAGCAAGCGGCCCGTCAGCGTCATCTGCAAGATATCCACGATCACCAGGACGATTACTGGCATCAAGTCGATCTGGCAGTGATGCGCAGTTCGGGCACAGGCTACGACGAAGCCGTTCGATTATTGATCGAGCTGCGTGGAGCCGCCGATCAATTCAAAGAGACCCAGGAGTTTCAAGAGCGTTTCCGTGCCTGGGTCTGGCCTCACCTGCGCCGTCCTGCCTTCGTCAAGCGCTTGCGGGATCGCAAATTCACATTGCCAGAAGCGTGAGAGGAATTGTCAACCTGGTCGTTTGATGCGGTGTTGCCCGTCGCGCGCCGGCTCGGGATCGGGATTGTGCCCTACAGTCCATTGGGGCGAGGGTTCCTCACCTTGGAGACTCTCATCCACCTGCAAATAAGCAGTCACAAAATGTAGTTCTACATAGGCGAGTCTCAGCACGTAAGCTTGCTTGTTGACAACTTCTTGTGCGATAGGTTATGCTTCGTGAGTAGAATCTTTGTGTACTTTTGTACCTTTATTTTTCATTTTTGCCTGCACCTCACATCACTCTAAAGACATTGACCTGCTTTCCCGCACTGGATCTCAGCATTGTATGACGTGAAAAGAAGAACAGATATCAGAAAATTGCCATTCCATACGTCTCTTCTTCATAAGGCATAAGTCACATACATGTGAACTCTATTGCAGTTTAGTTCAAGGGGAAGGAGGTCCGGGAGCAATGGGTATCAGGATGGATCTATCATTTAGTCAGATAAACCTATCTACACTCGCGGACCGCTGCGCGGACGAGATGAAGCGGCGTCGGCGGAAAGAAGATTTCGACGATCGCTACTGTTTAGAGATCTTCCACCGCGCCATTCTACAACACATTGATCAGGCCTGGTCTGTGTTGCAGCAGCGCTTTAGTGAGACAGTGCGTATCTGGTTGCACAGCCATCCCAGCCATGACGTGGCGCTCCTCCGTGACTCAGAAGAGAACTACGTCGCTCAGACCTTCTCACGCTTCTGGCTCGCCGTACACGATCAGCATCTGGAGTTTGCGACGTTGAATTCCGCATTAAGCTACTTGCATGCCACCCTCAGCGGTATCCTTACAGATACCTTGCGTGCCCATCTGCGATCAAAAGAAGTCCCTTTCCCCGAACCAGGTCTCGCCGAAGAACCCATCGCAGAAGAGCCCGTTGACGGCCACGAAATATGGCAAAGCATACAAGGTCTGTTCCCTGATGAGCGCGAACGTCGCTTAATGTATCTCCTCTATTTCTGTGGTCTCAAGCCGCGAGAAATCGTTATCCGTTGCTCACAGGAATTTGACGATGTGAAAGAAATCTATCGCCTGAACCACAACATTATCGAGCGATTGCGCAGGAACCAGCATCGCTTGCGCCATTTACTAGGCGATGAGGAGATAGGAGGGCTGACTTTACTATGACAGACCATTCGCACTCACTCGCCCTCAGTAATGAGGAACTACTGAGCGTTGCTTATAATGAAGAGACACTCTCAGCAGAGGAAAAAGAACACCTTGAGCACTGTCCTATCTGCCAGCAGCGACTTGCCATGTACACACGCACAAATGCGCTCTTGCGTTCAAAATTGTACAGAAGTGTGTGTCCAAGTGCTGTACAATTAAATTACTACTGTCTTGGCACGGTGCCAGAGGCGGAGCGCATCAGCATAGCATCTCACCTGTTAGACTGCCCGCTGTGTGCCGACGAAGTCGCCGAGATACGACGCGTACAAGCGAACTTTGATCCTTTTCCCACCGGTGCATTTTCGTTTGGTGCAGCCGTACGCCGTCTTGTTGCCACCCTTGTCGTTCAACAGGCCCAACCAGTCACGCGAGATATACTCCCATCAACAGGCTGGCCTCGTCAATACCGGGCCGAAGCGATCGACCTGTCGCTGCATCTCTCGCGTGCGAGTAACAACGAAACAATGTTGTTAGGGATCATCACCAGTACCGATCCAACAGAGACAGCAGATGCTTTTGAAGGAACAGCGGTGGATCTCTACCAGGCACCAGGACCCCTGGTCGCGGAAAGCGATGGCGACCAGGAGGATGAAGAGACTGCAACACCTCTCCTTTCTACTGAGGTGGACAACATTGGAAACATCCTATTGGAACCTGTACCGGCAGGAGACTATGTCATCATAATACATTTACCTGACAAAGATGTGGTCATCAAGGGATTGACTATTGACCACGGATAGGACACCCGCTAAGGGCGCTCCATGATATTTATACACTACTGTTACCTGCATCGCATCGGTCTAGTCATAAGTCGATCACTAGAAGGACTGCCTGGAGAGCATGGATAACACCCTATTTCTACAACACCTGCGCAATGTAGGCCTGGAGGAGGGGCGTGCCTACCTTCAGGAGCATAGCGCGGAACTAGCAGATCACGACGCTATTGGAGCCCTGCTTGCCGACGAGGCGCTCACTCAACTCTACAACCCCTTTCTCTCGCTCAAACTGGCGGAACTGCTCATCTACTTTGGCGAGATAACTCAGAATGTCTATTCGCATGCTCTTGGTCTCAAAGCCAAAGGAGATGCTCTCGTTCAGGTTAGCCATTACCAGGCTGCTCTAGAGAGTTTGGATGCTTCCGGAGAGGAGTTTCTGTCTCTGGGAGATGAAGGGAACTGGGCTCGCAGCCGCATCAGCTGGATGATTGCCAGCGCATGGTTGGGTCATGTCGAAGAGGCGTTAGAGCATGCCGCTCGTGCTCGCGAGGTGTTTCTACGAAATAGTGAACCTTATTGGGCCTGCCACATTGATAATAATACGGCAGTAATTTACTCATATATCGGCCGCTACCAGGATGCCCTCGATATGCACGAAAGAATGCTGGAGATCTTTCCTACGCTGAGCGATCAAAGTGAATCCTTTATTCAGCGCTCTATCGCCATTGCTGAATTTAATAAAGGACTAAATCTGGCAGGTCTTGCCAGATTTGAACAGGCCTATCGTCCTCTAGAGAAAGCCAGGGAGAGCTTTATCGCACTCGGAGAGACCAGTTCTATCGTTAACACAGAGATTCACCTCGCCGAACTCGATTATACCAGGGGATATTACGGCTCGGCATTACGGCGCTACTACCAGGCTCAAGATATTTTGCTCCAGAACGACGTTAAAATCCCCATTTTGCTTACAGAACTGAAGCTACAGATGGCTAACGCGCTGCTGAAACTCAATAGAGTACACGAAGCGTGTGAATTGGCTTATCAAGGTGTCGAGTTGTGCCGAAAACAGGGATCATCTCTATGGACAAGTAATGCCCTACGTGAATACGCAACAACATTGGTTGCCTCTGGTAGATTGGAGGAAGCTGTTGGAGCACTTAATGAAGCGTGGCTGCTCTTTAACCAGGGGGGCTTTGATCATCATGCTTCGGCTACAAAACTGCAACAGGCAGAAATTCGACTCGAAATGGGAGCTGTCGCTGAGGCATATGATGAGGCCCGCATCCTCAAAGAACACTTTGAAGCTCGAGGTTTAGTGGCACGTTCTGTACGTGCCAGCCTGGTGATGGTTGGTTCTCTTATGGAACAAGCACAGCAGGCTGAGAGAAACCAGACGAAAGCACAGCAAGATCTTTTCCTACAAGAGGCCTTATCGCTTTGTAAGCAAGTAGCATTGCAAGCTCATGAACTTCACTTGCAGGAAGAAGTTTATAAAAGCCAGTACCTCCTGGGTCGGCTCTTTGCTCTTCAAGAAAACATTTCGAAGGCCAGGAGGCACTACGGAGCCGCTATTGCTCAAATCGAGCGTATCTTGAGTGACCTTGCCTTTGACCTCTCCCCTTCCTTTTTACGCACTGCATGGATAGTGTATGAAGATATGATTGCACTTTGCCTGGAGCAAAAAGAAACTGAGCTTGCTTTCAGCTATCTCGAACGTGCCCGCTCGATGTCCTTACGTCAATATCTTAAAGCCTCGAAGAGGCTGCTTGAGGACAGCGCAGAGCAACAAGCTATCATTTCTCCTCTTGAGCTACAAGCAGCCAGTGCTATGAAACTACGTTTACAACATGAGCTCGTTTCGTGGCAGAAAGATTACCGTGACTACAGCACTCTCCTTGCCCAAATAGATACCTCCGTATCTCCAGCAGTTGAGCGAGGTATTATTGAGGCAGAACTGAAGCGATGCGAAGCAAAACTGAGCGAACTGTTCGAGCGCTTATACCTCCTTCAATCAACGGCACGTCCTCCACTCCTGGGAAAGAAAAGCGAAAAGAGCAGTAGGCATAGCGAGAAACATCTAGATGTCCCGCAACTACGCCATCAGCTTTCAGCCAATCAGCTTCTGCTGGCTTATTTTCTGTACCAGGGAAAGCTTGTCATTTTCGCGGTCACAAAAGAGCAACTGAGTACCTACAAGATCCCCGATGGAATGAAGCAATTAAAGCGCCTGTTGCCATTACTACACGCGCACTTGCAACCCGGTGGCTGGCCCAATCCGCAGCAGCCGCCCCAGCAGGCCATCCGGCACATGTTAAACAGGTTGTATTCCCTGCTCATCGCTCCTGTTAAAGCGATATTGCCTCCACCCTCTGGATACCTGACGATTGTTCCTTATGGGCCCTTACACACCCTGCCTTTTCACGCCCTCTATGATGGCTCCCGCTACCTTGTCGAAGATTACCAGATCAGCTACCTTCCTGCGAGCAGTCTTTTGAGATCATCAGCAGAGGTTGAAGTGGCTTTGGGAAACCGGAAATCCCCTCCTCCTGCCTCTGATCAGCCTCTCATTTTTGGTTACTCAAGTCATGGGCATCTGCAGCGCGCTCTCGAAGAGGCGAAGACATTGGCTACTCTGCTGGGCGGCCGCTGCTATCTTGAGGATGAAGCGACCACTGCCCGGCTGATCGAAGAGGCCTCTGGTAGCCCGGTCATTCACCTGGCAACTCACGGTCATAGCCGCCTGGATGCGCCCAATTTTTCTTCGGTCCTGCTGGCCGATGGACGTTTTAATGCCATCGATGCTTTCAGCCTGGATCTGAAGGATTGTGAACTGGTTACGCTGAGCGGATGTGAAACTGGTTTGGCACTGATCGGTGGCGGCGATGAGCAGTTGGGACTGGGGCGAGCATTCCTGGCTGCTGGCGCAAAGACGCTCGTGATGAGCCTGTGGCCTGTAGAAGATAACGCAACCAATGAGCTGATGCAGCTCTTTTACTTGAACCTTCTGCGAGGAGAAAGCAAAGTTGAGGCATTAAAGAATGCTCAATGTACTCTTCTCCATCGATCAGGATCAAGTTATACACATCCCTATTACTGGGCAGCATTTCGTCTCGTCGGTGATGTTGATCCCCTCAAGTACAAAAGACCAGCAGGTTGTTCTTTAGTAGGCGCAAAAACTGATGGCAAAAAAACCGATTCCTCAACGTCTCAAGATCAGAAAGTTGACGCAATTGACTAACTATGCACCCTCTATGGCTATGCCGATAGAGAGACGAGGAGGCAAGAAGCCATGAACATGAATACGAATATGGGCACCACAGTTTACTGGCACAAAAACCAGTTCATTACCAGGCTTAAATTACATCTCACCCCTTCTGGCTTAGCCAACCACATCACGGATGAGCAGATCGAGATCCTCAGGACCCAGGATCCAATCAATTCTGTTCTCAAACAGCTGTCTGTACCCATAAACGTGCAGTGTATTGATGTCCACCATCTTCCCCAACTGGATTCTGGTGGCATTGCTGACTTTGTTTTCTGCCACCGTATTGATCCAAAGACCCAATCCCAAGGTGATATGGGATTAATGCAGGGAAATGGCAAAGCTGATGGCATGGATAATCACGATCACACATTGGCCGTCATTAACCAGATCAATAACAGTTTTGCTTTGGTGGTTAAAGAAGACAAAAAAGCAGCATTCAATGGAGCATTCAAAACAGCGTTCAATGGAGCGTTCGAAACAGCGCCCAATGGAGCACAAAGAGAGGCTCCCCCCGCTGGCATCCTCAGTGCCGTCGATGTCCTCGATCTCAATGTCATACCCCGCTGGCTCAAGGCCGGCACTCCTCCAATAACATCAGGCTGCCCGATTAGTCCTCCCATTCCAGTCGAGGAGTCGAGAGCCCCTGGACGGTGGAAGCTACAGTTTTCGCAGCTTCCTGACGCTCTACAAGACGCGACAGGTAAGGGTGTGACGGTGCTTGTGCTGGATACACTACCCGCACCTGATCAAATCTCCTGGGCAGCTGAGAAGGCTGGTAGCAGCAACATGCTGCTGCAGGAGATGGCAAACGATATGAGGTTGGAGGAACCGTTCAATGCTGTGCCTCCTGCTATCAACTGCAATCACCAATTTGTTTCAAATGTAGTGGTGGGGACTGCATCAGAACCAGTGGTAACAGGCAAGGATATCTACGGGAGGCATGGCGGCTTCTCCATGGAGGATCACGGCCTGTTCATCGCGGGCATCATACGCGACCTCGCTCCCGAGGTAAACATTGAGTGTATCCGTGTGCTCAATGACTTCGCAGTGGGTGACATCTGCACTTTACATGAAGCCTTGATCAAGGTATACGATCGCATGTCAGAGAGGGGAGACCTGCACGGTAAGCCTGTTGTGATAAACCTGAGCATGGTGGTGCTACCCCCTGAGGACGATATACCTGAGGGGGTGACTGACGATATCCTGGAGTCAACACGAGATGCACTCTATAGACTTCTCCAGCCTCTTGCTGACCTTGGCGCCATCTTCGTAGCCGCTGCTGGCAACGACTCAGATCCGCGTATGAACGCTTCAGAGAAGCGCTTTGGACCACGTTACCCGGCAGCCCTCGCATCTGATGACCATGCCATGAAAGTTATGATTTCAGTTGGTGCTGTCAACCGAGATAGACATGCGGCCAGGTACAGCAATTACCCTGATCCCTACGGGATTGCGACCTACGGTGGAGATCTTCCAAAGCCTGAACCGTGGTTGCCCTCAGCTATGGATCATGTCCTGGCTCGTGTAGATACTAACGATATTGACGCGCTGCGCGGCGTCTACACTGCAGCACAGTATCCAGCACTATCGAAGAATGACCCGGAGTCAGAGTATGCAGTTCCTAATTCCCGGGCCTGGGCCTACTGGTCGGGGACATCATTTGCCACACCGATCATTAGCGCTTTAGCAGCACGCGTCTTGCAGGGTCAAGTTCCCAGCCCAGATCCCTTCGAGAGGATTGATGTGCGCCAGCGTATTCTTGATGCTGCCAGGCATTACGTGATGTGGACAACGGTAGGGGAAGACGGCAAAGATATACCTGGGCGTATGATCATGGCGACACAGGAGTGGCAGCCTGAAAAGACTTCTATAGTGAATCAGCAGCCTGGAGCGTAAACAGCGAAGTCCATGACCACTCGGGGAAATAGGACGTTGCCCCTCCACCCGCCTGTGCAGGCGGGTTTTTTATTAACCCGCAGGCTTTTTCCCTTGCGCTTCTGCAGAGTTTCATATATTATTATTCAATCGACGTCTATTATATATAATCATATTATTAAATGTACGTCGCCCTACTAGAGAAACTTTTTTAATTTTCCTTTTTCTTTTCGTCTTATATTTTAATCAAATCATTCCGGTTGAATAGTTACCGCGTCTCAAGCGATGCGATTTATGTACCTGGAGGTCAAGCATGGAATCTCAATTGCTGTATAGAATGAATGAGATATCAGCCGCGCTGGTAAAAACTCCGGGAAAACCTGGGGACCTGAACAGCATACTGCAGCATATCGCACAAACAGCGCAAGATGCTTTTGCCACAGATGCTTGTGTTATCCTTGCCTTCAATCCAATCACGAGCAGCTTCATCGGTTCACAAATTGTCGGCAACCTGCATGCCGAGAATGAGGGGCTTCATGACATACCCAGAGAAGAGGGAGTCACACAAGAGATTCTCAGAGATGGCATCATCCTCATCGAAAACCTGGAAACACAGTCAAAGTATCACAACCGCTTTCTACACAAAGAAGGTTTCTGTGCTTTCGCCGGTGTAGCGCTACGTACTAGACACCGTAAGAGGCCGCTCGGAGTCATCTATCTGGACTTCAGGGAACCCAGAACTTTCAGTTCTGCTGACCGTGAAAGTTTTCTCAACTTCGCCGTTCAAGCTTCTTTCCTCCTTCAAGAGGCCTGGTTAGCTCATCACTATGAGCAAATTGCGCGCATTGGTCAAGAAGCGAACCAAAGTCTTGCGACGCCAGAAGATCTCTTTCAAGCGCTTCAAAGATATGTAAATGCTGTTCTTGATGATAAACATATGCTTTTGCTCGCAATATACCATCCTCAAACGAATACATTGGATATGCACATAAAAGGAAATGGCACGACCATCTTTATAAATAGGCCAATTGATGTAGGTGGTGCTTGTAAGTATATAATTGACACACAAGAGCCGCTATTTATACGTGAGTTGAGCAGAGAAAAAGAGCTATTGTCTTTCGAAGTTATTAATATTACCGGAACGCCAGAAAAGGAATCGCTAATTTTCGTGCCACTGGTCTTGCGAGGTGTTTCTTTGGGCGTACTTTCCATTCAACATCCTCTACCAGAGGCATATGGTCAGGAAGATCTCTTTGTACTTCAATTGCTGGCCAATTATATTTCATTGGCCCTTCACAATATGCGCCTCTACAACAGTCTCGATCAGCTCCATGAAACGGGTCAGCTTCTGACCCAGCAACTGGAATCAGAACAAACACTGCAAGCAACCGTTGATAAAATTCGGGAGGCTACCCAGGCCGATGTGGTAATCCTTTATCCTTATGAAGCAGATCGCCAACACTTTGTACTTCCTCCACGTATTGCCGGAACGCTGCAAGCGTCTTTCCTTCAAGGTATGGGGCCTAGTCAACCCAATGACATTGTTGCAGTAGCACTGCAGCTTGGGGAATCAATTTTCGCCAAGGAGAGCACCGACATCTACAGCCGTATGCACAATGGTGTCCGCAGGCGAAAAGAGAATTTCCAACAACGCGAAAATATTCGCTCGACGGCGGTAGTACCCCTGCGGGTTGGCGATGAATCGATAGGTCTTCTGTTTATTAATTTCCGCCAACCACAGCGCTTTGATGCCACCCAGAAAAAATTAATCGACGTGCTGGCCCACTATGCGGCCATTGCGATCAAAAACGCGCAAGAATATGGTTCGCTGCTCCAGCGCCGGGTGCGTGAACTGGAAATCCTCCAGCATATTGATCGAGAACTCAATCGGAGCTTAGACCTGGCATCTGTGCTATATACGCTTCTTCAGCTAGCTCATGAGCATGTGCCTACTGAAGAAGCTTCTATTCTCCTCCACAACCCCAAAACACAGATTTTAGAGACGGCTGCAGCGATTGGGCGTCATGCTGAAGCCAGCAGGACCCAAAAGATCCTCTTGCAGGAAACCAAAGGCATCACCCGCTGGGTGGCAGAGCATAAACAACCAGTACGCATTGAGAATGTCCGGCTTGACCTTCCCTGGCGAGATCTCCACTTGCCAGTAGCTGAGGATACAGTCTCAGAGCTTGATGTGCCATTATTGGACGGTGAAGAAGTTATCGGTGTCCTGAATTTCGAGAGCACGAGAGAAGCGGCTCTCAGCCATGCAGATCAAGATTTCATCGTCACACTGGCAGGGCAGGCGGTGCTGGCAATCAAGAATGCCCAGGCCTATGAGCGAGAGAAACGCCTCGTAGCAGAGGCGCAGGTACTCAACGCAATCAGCAAAGAGATTACAAGCCAGCTTGACATCACGCATATCTTCGATCTCATTCTAGAGAAAGCCATGGAACTAACCCATGCCACAGATGGCGATTTAATGATCTACGATGCTGAACGGAATGATCTGTGGATGGCAGCTGAACGAGGAGTGGCGAATGAAAAGAAAGGCCTGCGGCAAAGCCTGGATCAGGGAGTTGTGGGCTATGTAGCAAGGCATAAGCAATTAGTGAATATAGACCTCTCTCAACAACCCTGGCTCGCTGTTAACCTGGATTTTATACCTGGCACGCGCTTCGAACTAGCTGTACCAATGCAGGCCGGAAATGAACTCGTTGGGGTACTCAACGTGGAAAGCATTTCTTCTACCGGCTTTACCGAAAGCGATGAGCAGCTTCTGAAGGGATTAGCCGATCTGGCTGTTATTGCATTGCAAAACGCTCAAGCATTTGTACGGGAGAAACGTTTTGCTACAGAAGCACGAGCCCTTAGCGAGATCAGTAAGGAGATTACCAGCCAGCTAGATTCCGGCTACGTCTTTGATCTTATCCTCGCGAAAGCGCTGGAATTGACGCATTCGACCTTAGGGTCACTGCACCTCTATGATCCGGCTCGCAACGACTTGTGGATGGCAGCGGAGCGAGGGGTGGCTGAGAACAAGAAAGGCATGCGTCTGCGTCTGCATCAGGGAATTGTGGGACATGTGGCAACGCATAAACAGTTGCGGAATGTAGGGGATGTGTCTCGCCCCCCTTGGGACGAGATCTACGAGGAATTTTTTCCTGAAACTCGTTCTGAGCTAGCTGTTCCAATGTTCGAAGGCAATGATATACGCGGGGTGCTCAACGTTGAAAGTCCAATTCCAAATCACTTTAGTGAGGGCGATGAGAGGCTACTCCAGGGATTAGCGGCGATGGCTGTTGTTGCCCTGCAAAATGCCGAACGTTACGAGAAAGCCGAAAGGGAGGCGCAACGCTTTAAACTGTTATACCAGGCAGGGCAAGAACTCGGCAAAATTGCCGATTTAACGCAGCTCGAACAGGCCTATGAAGTCGTTGTCCACATTGCAGCACGACAAAGTCAGAGCCAGGTAGTCATCTATCGCTATGACGAGATACATGCAGAACTGGCTTTACATTATGCATTCCATCGCGAAGCGCCTCTGTTTGAGCGTATAAAAGTAGATGAGGGACTTAATGGTCAGGTTGCACGGGAGCGAAAAACGATTGTCGTAGATAACAGCGATAATTTGCCAGAGGGGATCGTTGCTGTCAAACAATCTGACCCACGCATGCATTCGTTCGTCATCATTCCCATTCTGTTCAAAGACCAATACTACGGGAATCTGGGATTGAGGCACGAAGATGTGGGACATTTCAGAGGTGCCGATATCTCTTTCTTCGATTGGTTAGCACAACAACTGGGGAGTACTCTTTATCGACTGGATACAGCGCAGGCGCGTCAAGAGTTTGAACAGCGAGCGGTAGCCGCGGAGGAAATGAGTTCAATTGGGCAATCAGCATTTGAAGTAACGCACCGCTTGGGGAACGATCTCGGTCTGGTTGAGACATATATTAGCGATATCCGCTCAGAGTTGGAACAACAGGGTATAACCAACGACGTAGTCTCCAGGAAGTTGGGAAATATCCTCCAGTCAGTCCAGGCGGTGTTGTCCTTCAGCAGAGGTCTCAAGCAGGAACTAGCCGATCAAGGAGTGAAAGAAAAGGCGGCAGGCGAACCGGTAGTAATATCTCCGCGAGTATTGCTTGCAGAGGCTGCTGTCATTCCGTCACTTCCTTCCAATGTCCAGATCCACCTGGATATTGAAGATGACGTGGCTCTCGTAAGCGCCATTCCTGGTTTAGTAGCTGATATTCTCCGCAATCTCGTTGATAATGCGCTACAGGCAATGCCAAAAGGTGGCACACTCACTTTGCGAGCACGTAACGCCGGTCGTTCTGTTGCGCTGCATGTGATCGATACTGGAGTGGGCATCCCCCCGGAAAAGCTCTCGAAAATCTTTGATTTATTTTTTTCGACGAAGCACAGTTCTGGTTTCGGCCTTTGGAGTGCCCGGCATAACGCGCTGAAAAATCATGGCGACTTGAAGGTGGAAAGCAAAGTAGGTCGAGGAACAACGTTTACACTCCTATTACCCAGAACGAACGGAAGAATTCCCTCAAAGGAAGGTGCAGCATGAATAGTCAAGGGCGCGTTCTGGTCGTGGATGATTTAGAGCCGTGGCGCGAACAATTAGTCGAGACGCTGCAACAAGATGGCTTTTACGCGGCATCCGCCTCTACGGCTACCGAGGTGCTAGAGCAATTAGATGAAGCGCTCTACCATCTGTTAATCCTTGATATTCGCTTGGCGGATACCGACCCAGGCAATATCGATGGCATAGACCTGTTGCGTGAACTGGAGAAACGGGGGCTGAGCGAAGCCACCAAAGTTATCATGCTTTCGGCGCATGATACGAAAGAACACATGCGTTTAGCTTTTAGAGACTATAAAGTGGTTGACTTTCTCTCCAAAGACAATTTCACAAAGCAGTTGTTTCTAGAGAGTGTACAGCGGGTATTTTCTCAGGAAACGCATATCAACCTGGCCCTGGCTATCCACTGGCAGCAGGTGAGAGGACCGGAGCAGGCAGTCCTCAACCTGGAAATCCGCGGGACGCGCGTTAAACGGAACTCACCTTTACAAAGCCAGATAGCCACCGAGCTGAATGATTTGCTCTGCCGTTTGTTTTACGAGGCTGAGAGCGTGCTGTTACGGCCTCTAACGGCGGGTCAGAGTGCCACAGGAGTGCTATGGGCACAACCTTTCTATGCGCATGGAGGTGGACGGGCCGTCATCGTCAAATTTGGCGACTTTCGCCAAATCGAGCAAGAGCATACCAATTTCAAAAAATATGTCCAACCTTTCATTGGAGGAGGACGGAATACGACCGTGCTGGATCTACGGCGCACTCCCCATCTTGGCGGCATTATCTACTCGCTGCTGGGTGCCGACAGTGAGCACATGGAGGATTTTGGGAGTTTCTATCGGCATGCGGATGGAACCCAGATTAAGGATGTGCTGGATCGCTTGTTCCTGGACACGTGCAGCGCCTGGTATGCGAATCCTGGACAATTACAGCCATATAACTTGACCGAGGACTATCAGCAATTGCTTGAATTTACCTCAGAGAAGCTTGAGCATGCGCTTGCTGAAATGCAGAAGTTTGTGCAAGGCAGGCAGAAATTACACTTCAAATCCTTACACGGCGAGCGCCTCTTTACAAACCCTTTGTTGGCTATGGCTGGGCCGCCTTTAGTCTGTTCGACATATACCTGCCCAACCCATGGTGACTTTAACCAGCACAATCTATTAGTGGATACGGCTGGCCATACCTGGCTGATCGATTTCCAGGCAACCGGGCCAGGGCATATATTACGGGATGTCGCACAACTCGACTCTGAAATACGCTTTTTATTGCTGGCACCGGATGAAGCGACATTGGAAGAGTGCCTGTCCATGGAGGAAACGCTTTGCAGTGTAGAGCGCTTCAGCCATGTGCCAGAACTTACACCTTGCTTCCCAACAGAGAATCGGGCACTGGCTAAAACCTATGCAACTGTTGTGCACCTGCGTATCCTCACACGCAAACTTGTGGCGCAGAATCCAAGTGATGATATGAGCGAGTTCTACATCGCCCTCTTTTACAACGCAGTGAACACTTTTCGCTACGCTTCATTGCCATCCAGACAACGCGAACATGCCTTACTCAGTGCTAGCATCCTTGCTGATCGCTTGGGATTGAAAGGATAGAGTAGCACATGGATAAACAAGGGCGCATACTGATCCTGGAAGATTTAAAGCCGTGGCGCGAACAATTAGTTGAAACATTACGTCATGGCGGGTTTTACGTGGAATCTGTGTCTACAGTCGCTGAAGCATTGGATTGCTTACATAAAAGCTTCTATCATCTACTCGTTGTTGACATTCGGATGGAGGAAGGGAATATAGGAAACGAGGAAGGCATAGATCTACTGAGCGAACTGGACAAACGAGGTCTGAGTGAAACCATCACGGTAATTATTCATTCCGCCTATGGTACCCAGGAACGCATGCGCCAGGCCTTCCGTTTCCACGGAGTAGCAGATTTTCTTTCCAAAGACCGTTTCGATAAAGATATATTTCTGGGGAATGTGCAGCAGGTATTCTCTGAAAAAGTGAACGTGAACCTGGAACTCACCGTCCACTGGCAGCAGATCAGTGGACCTGATCAGGCCGTCCTCAACCTGGAAATTGATGGCGCACGCATCCAGCCAGATACTCCTTTACAAAACCAGATGGCAAATGAGTTGAATGATTTGCTGTGTCGCCTGTTCTACCAGGCGAAGAGCCTCCTGGTACGGCCTTTGACAGCGGGGCGGAGTGGTACGGGAGTACTGCGAGTGCAGCCTTTCTATACCTCTGGAGGTGGTGGATACGAAGTTGTTGTAAAGTTCGGTGAAACAGCCAAAATTGAAAAGGAATACGCCAATTTTAAGAAGTATGTCCAACCTTTCCTTGGAGGCGGGCGTAACACTACTGTGATTGATGTGCGGCTTACACCGCATCTTGGAGGCATCATCTACTCTCTCCTGGGCACTGTCAACGATCAACTGGCAGATTTTGGTGACTTCTATCATCGTGCCGATATATCCAAGATTACAAATGTACTTGACCGACTTTTTCATGAAACTTGCGGGGCCTGGTATGCAAATAGCGCTCAACTAGAACCACTTGATCTGTCTAAGGACTATCAGCAGCTGCTGGGCCATTCACCGGAGATGCTCCAGCAAATGATAGCCGAGCAACTTCCTGCTGTTAAAGGCAAGCAAGCACTTACTTTCAGCCGCTTGAAGACAAAACGAACCTTTACAAATCCCTTGCTGGCCATTGCCGGGCAATCGCTGGTTCATTCGACGTATCGCTGCATCACACATGGCGACTTCAATCCGCACAACCTCCTGGTAGACAGCACCGGGTATATGTGGATGATCGATTTTCAGGAGACGGGTCAGAGCCATATTTTACGTGATATAGCCATGTTCGACTCGGTTGTACGTTTCCAACTGCTTACAGCAGAAGAAGCCACATTGAGAGAGCGCCTGTCCCTGGAGAAGGCGCTCTGTAGTATCAAGCGTTTCAGTCAGGTACAACAACTGTTGGAAGAGGCATACTCAACGACAAACGAAGCCCTGGCGAAAGCCTACGCCACAGTTGTACATCTACGCTTACTAGCTCATACACTGGTAAAGCAGAAACCAAATGACGATATGAGTGAATACTATATCGCCTTGCTTTACAACGCGCTGAACACCCTCCAGTTCTTTTCACTCTCTCAAGAGCAGCGCGAACATGCCCTGCTCTGCGCGAGCTTACTGGCCGACCAGTTAGGTTTGAGTAGTTAACATGATGAACTCCGTGTTCTATGCGTGCTGTCATGACAATCTAGCATATATTTTTGTACGCAAGGCAAGCTGCCAACACGTTGGTAAGCGTAGCTCAGGCTCGCATTATGCCTGCTGCGCTCCTTCGGATCTGTAGGAAGAGGAACTTTATACTGTTGTAGCTGCACCCCTTCCTGCATGAAAGCTTTTTGTAGTGGAGTCGATTGTATGTCGAAACACATACGGTTTGCCAGATCCATCAGCAAAGCATTCCGCTGTTTAGCTGGAAAACGGGCAATTTCATGGGCGATCGACAGAAAGATTGTTTCCTCGAAGACGTGCTCGATCACCGTATCCAGGGTTTGCTCCTGGTCATCACCATTGACAAAGGGGTCCGGCGCATGATCTTGAGGCGGCAAATGCAGCAGGCGAAGATCACTGCGCCTTAGATCCTTGCAATAGTTTTGGGCAATGGTAGTCATCATATGCTTTAAGGAATAGATTGGCTCTGCTTCTCCGCGTTCGGCTTTGCGCGTGCGTTCGACAAGCCTGCGCGCCGTCTCTTGTACGACATCTTCTATCATATCTTCTTCCTGACCCCACCAGGAAGCCACGCGGTACGTGTAGATAAGATAGCGAGCAAGTGAGCGCAGAGACGCATAGAGATCAATCCAGGTCGATTCACTATTGCTATCGCCAGCATTGGCAGGTGAGGTGATAACGGTTGTAACCACAATGAGCTCCTTTTTGTTATGCAGTATCCGGCAATTCGTCTATAGTGAGGATAGCTGACTGAGCCCCTGGTTAGAACCGCTTTTAGATACCTTTCATAGGACAAGTCAGGGACAATTGGAGGGCATCTTCTTGCAAAGCCTACGAGGTAGGTGCAGGCAAGAGTGCTTCTCGCGCCGTACTGGAAGAATTGGAGAGGCAAGACCATGGAAAAGGGCACATCCTGGGATCAAATTTTGAGACGCGAACGTATACTTCGCGGTTGGACGCAAGAGGAGGTAGCCCGGAGGCTTGCCTGTGATAGCAAGACAGTTGGTCGCTGGGAACGCGGAGAAGCTTTTCCCGGTCTCTATTACCAAAGACAATTGATGAAACTCTTCGGTAAGAGTGCCGGAGAATTGAGATTGATAGTTGGCACTCCCTTAGACAATGTAGCAACTTTACCTGCAGCCGCGCAGGGGCAGGGAAGTGGCGCTATTGAAACCAGTAAACCTGAACGCCCCAATGTATGGCAAGAAGATTGGGGCACAGCGCCGAACATCGAGGGTTTCCGTGGGCGCGAGCGTGAACTGGTGGTAGTAAAAGATTGGATTACCATCGATCATTGTCGGATGATAGCCGTGCTAGGCATTGGGGGCGTGGGCAAAACGACGTTGGCGACGAAGACGGCAAGAGACGTGCAAGCAGCGTTTGATGCTATTTTCTGGCGATCATTGCAACATGCTCCATCCATAGAGAACATGCTGCAAAGTTGCCTGCAATTTATCTCTCACCAGGGATTGGTAGATGTACCAGTAGATGTGGACGAGCAAATCTCATTGCTCATCCACATTTTGCAGGAGCGGCGTTGCCTTCTCATCTTAGATAATGTTGAGTCCATATTGCAAGCAGGCCAACGTGCAGGCATGTATCGAGAGGGTTATGAAGGTTATGGCCAACTATTCCGGCGCATCGGGGAAGCAGAACACCAGGGTTGCCTTCTGCTCACAAGTCGTGAGAAGCCAAAAGAGGTCGCACGCATGGAAGGAAAGAAGACCTCTACGGTTCGATCACTCCTGCTTTCTGGTCTAGAACTGCTTGATGGCAAGCAGCTTCTACAGGACAGCAGCCTTTTTGGCTCAGACGAAGCATGGGCAACGTTCATTCATCTTTACACGGGCAATCCCCTGGCTTTAAAAATTGCCTCTGAACCCATTCAAGCTGTTTTCGATGGGGACATTGCTCTATTTCTTACGGAGAATGAGATTGTTGTCGGAGATATCAGAGATCTTTTGGCGCAACAATTTCAGCGCCTCTCGCCCTTAGAGCACGAGATCATGTACTGGCTGGCAATTGAACGTGAGGCTGTAGCGCATGCTGAAATACAGGCGGATATTGCCCATCCCATTGAGAAAGGCGCTTTCCTCGATGCTTGCGCTTCGCTGCGCAGGCGCTCCTTGATCGAATTGCAGGGCAATCGACTTACGCTCCAACCGGTGATCATGGAATATACGACCGGGCAATTTGTTGAGCAGCTTTACAAGGAAATCGAAACTGAACACATCGAGCTTTTTGGCTCTCACGCCCTGCTCAAAGCACAATCCAACGACTTCATCAGAGAAAGTCAGATACATTTTATACTCGCTCCGCTCGCAGAGAGATTGCTCAGCGCCTATGGAAACATTGAAAGTGAAACGAAACTGAAAAACATCCTTGCCAGAATGCGCGTCATGCAGGCAAGAAAATTCAGCTATGCGGCTGGCAATGTACTCAATCTCCTGGTCTATTTACAGGTTGATCTACGTGGTTATGACTTCTCACATCTGCTAGTAAGGCAAGCATATCTACAAGGAGCAGATTTACGAGAGGCTGATTTCGCTGGTGCAGACCTTACAACATCTGTCTTTAACGAGACCTTCACAAATATTTTGTGCGTGGGGTTGAGTCCGAACGGAGAACTGCTTGCGGTTGGTACAACTACAAGTGAAGTTTTGTTGAGGCAAGCAAACACACTTACGCCATTATTCACGTGCCTGGGCCACGCTGACGGTATACGCTCAGTTGCCTTCAGTCATGATGGAAAGATGCTTGCCAGCGGCAGCGAGGATCAGACTATCCGCTTATGGGATACCGCCACGGGACGGAGTCTTAACATCCTGCAAGGACACGCAGGATATGTCCGCTCGGTTGCTTTTGGCCCAGGCGGTGTGCTTGCCAGCAGTAGTGATGACCAGACCATACGCTTGTGGGATACCCGCACAGGACGCTGCTTCAACATCCTGCGCGGGCATACCCACTGGATACGCTCGCTTGCCTTCAGCCCTGATGGGCAAATGCTTATCAGTGGCAGCCAGGATCACACTATCAAGCTCTGGGATTGTAGTTCAGGAGATTGCATCAACACCCTGCAAGAGCATGACAGCTATGTCCTGTCAGTTGCCTTCAGCCCTGATGGAAAGATCTTTGCCAGTGGCAGTGATGACCAGACTATCCGACTTTGGGATAGCCAGACGGGACTATGTCTGATGGTCTTGCGGGGGCATACGGATAGGATCAGGGCCATAGCTTTTTATCCCGGTGGACATATGCTTGCAAGTGGTAGCGATGATCAAAGCATAAGAATCTGGGATACGCGCACAGGTCAGTGCCTCAGAGCCTGGCATGCTCATAAGAAC
>Ga0209647_1001590_pt1 | contig 19090 bp, 18 predicted proteins | sample GraSoi_2013_60cm_FD_185827 | JGI IMG/M metagenome (GOLD analysis project Ga0209647, IMG submission 185827) | Grasslands soil microbial communities from the Angelo Coastal Reserve, California, USA - Sample 9_17_2013_60cm (SPAdes) (version 2) | ecosystem: Environmental > Terrestrial > Soil >... | reverse complement strand
GGACGGATAGTCTCTATACTCACGAGGCGCCACGCACCGACCAGCTGATCGCGCCCTGACGCCGCATCCGGCTTTGCTTGCTCGGCAGGCGCGGGGATCGGTTCAGATACAACCACGGCGAGCAGGCAGAGCACAAACAGACATCGCAAGAGCAACCGGAACCTCCTCAAAGGGAATGAAGCACAGACGCTACAAACGAACACAGTTTCGATTCACCTAATCACCGCGAACAACAATTCTCCAAGTTTCACAATTACAGCCCGCCAAAGAACTCCCGCATGCGTTCCAGCGCTTTGTCGATATTCTCCATCGAAGTCGCATAGGAAATGCGGACGTGTTCGGTAGTTCCGAAGCCTTCTCCTGCAACGGTCGCAACATGTGCTTTGTGCAGCAGTCCATGCGCGACGTCGGCGCCTGACCTCATTCCGCTCTTGCCCCCGTTCTTGTCAAAAAACGCCGAGACATTCGGATAAACGTAGAAAGCGCCTTCCGGCATGGTGCACTTCACACCCGGGATCGCGCGCAAGCCGCCGACGATGTGGTCGCGAAGCTTGATGTACTCCGCGCGCATTTCTGCAACGCACTGCTGCGAACTATTCAGCGCGGCGACCGCGGCCTTTTGCACAATCGAAGTCGGATTCGAAGTCGATTGGCTCTGCAGTTTTTGCACCGCACTTACCACCGGCGCGGGACCGAGCGTGTATCCCAGGCGCCAGCCAGTCATTGCATAAGTCTTCGAAAGCGATCCAACCACCAGAAAGCGATCACGGTATTCATTCAACGATCCAACCGAGAAATTCTTGCCCGTGTAATTGAGATACACATAGCACTCGTCGGAAATCACCCAGATGCCGCGCTCATGCGCCAGTCGCACGACTGCGGTCATATCCTCGGGACTCATCACAGCGCCCGAAGGATTCGACGGCGAATTCAAGATAATCAATTTCGTCCTTGGCGTGATCAGCCGCTCAACCATCTGCGCGGTGACACGGAAACCCTGTGACTCATCGGCATCAAGCAGCACGCAGTTGCCGCCGACGTAGCGCACCATGTCCTTGAACGAGACCCAGTAGGGTACGGGCAAAATCACTTCGTCCCCGTGGTCGACCAGCACCGAGATGACGTTGAAGAGCGCATGCTTGCCGCCCACTGAGGCGCATGTTTCCTCGCGCTTGTAGGCGGAACCGAAATCGGCCGAGTGCCGGCGAATGATCGCATCTTTAAGTTCGACGGTGCCGCCCACCGGTGTGTACTTCGAAAAATTTGCGTTAATGGCCGCAATGGCCGCGTCTTTAATGTGCTGCGGCGTCGCGAAGTGCGGCTCGCCGGCGGTCGCATCGACCACGTCGATCCCCTGCTGGCGGAGCTTCTCTGCCTCGGCCACGGCGGCCATGGTAGCGGAGGGTTCGATACGATTGATGCGTTCCGTCAGGCGAACGGGGTGGGTGACGGGTGTCATTACGGTGCTCATCTCTTTGCTGTCCTCATAATTTCTTTTTCTTCAACTTGCTCTTGCCCGCGGAAGGCTGGCGGTTCGCGAACTTATGCGCCACATCTATTTTCTCACGAAGCTTCTGCTCGACGAGGTCAGGCACCAGGCATTCAATGGATCCACCGAGCTGCGCGACTTCGCGCACCAGACGCGAACTCAGGTACGAATATTTTTCTGCGGGCATCATGAACACCGTCTCGAGACCAGGCTGGAGCTTGCGATTCATTAGCGCCATCTGGAGTTCGTACTCGTAATCGCTGATCGCGCGAATGCCGCGCAGGATCGCCCTCGCCTCGACCCGCAGTGCGTAGTCCACAGTGAGGCCGTCGAAAGTGTCCACTGAAACGTTGTCAAAGCCCGAAGTCATCGCCTCCAGCATCTTGCGACGGTCGGCGACGCTGAACAACGGGTTTTTCTCTGGGTTGCGAAGAATGGCGACGACCAGCTCGTCGAAGATCTTGCTGCCGCGCTCAATCAGGTCAAGATGCCCGTTAGTAGGAGGATCAAACGATCCGGGATAGATGGCTTTGATGCGCTTCACAGAGCCCTCGGTCAACGCAAGGTCAAGGAAAGAAGGATTGTATGCGGGGGGAAGCGGGGATGGCAATTCGAGGGCGATGAAGCGCCGGGCGTCCCCGCCCGGCCACTTCGGACTGGACGGGTGAGACGCCCGTCTCTCCATTGATTAAAGCGTCTGCGTTCGCGGCAGCTAGCGTCTCGCCGGAACCTTACCCGCTTCCGCCGCCGTCGGCATCGTCGTGACTCGTCCCTGCGTACCGGTAGCTTGTGCCGGAACCGCCGCCGGAGCCGACGTCGCAGCGGCCGGAACCATCCCCAATGCCTTACGCACTTCGGCATCGAGTTTCGCCATTGTGTCTTTATTTTCTTTCAGGAAGCTGCGGGCGTTCTCGCGACCCTGCCCGATGCGCTCTCCTTTGTAGCTGAACCACGAGCCCGACTTTTCCAGGATATTGTTGTTCACCGCCAGATCGATCAGGTCGCCTTCGCGCGAGATCCCTTCGCCATAAAGTATGTCGAATTCCGATTCGCGGAACGGCGCCGCCACTTTGTTCTTCACGATCTTGACTCGGGTGCGCGAGCCGGTGACCACGTCCCCCTCTTTAATGGCCGCAATGCGCCGGATGTCGATGCGCACCGACGAATAGAACTTCAGCGCACGCCCGCCGGTCGTGGTTTCCGGATTGCCAAACATCACGCCAATCTTTTCGCGGATCTGGTTAATAAAAATCAGGCAGGTGCGCGACTTGGCCACCGTCCCCGTCAGCTTGCGCAGGGCCTGGGACATCAAGCGCGCCTGCAGGCCCATGTGGCTGTCGCCCATTTCGCCGTCAAGTTCGGCCTTCGGGACGAGCGCCGCCACCGAGTCCACCACAAGCACGTCAATGGCGTTCGAGCGCACCAGCGCCTCCGTGATTTCGAGCGCCTGCTCGCCGTAGTCGGGCTGCGACACCAGCAGATTGTCGACGTCCACGCCCAGCTTCTTGGCATAGCCCGGATCGAGCGCATGCTCGGCATCGACAAACGCCGCCATGCCTCCGGTCTTTTGGGCCTCGGCAATCACCTGCAAGGCAATGGTGGTTTTGCCGGACGACTCCGGGCCGAAGATTTCCACGACACGCCCGCGCGGAAAGCCGCCGACGCCCAGCGCGGCATCGAACGAAATCGCGCCCGTGGAAATCACCGCGATGGGGACGATGGCTTCCTTCGACCCCAGCCGCATAATGGAACCTTTGCCAAACTGCTTTTCAATTTGCGCGAGTGCGAGATCGATTGCTTTGACGCGCTCGTTGTTGCGCTCTTCGGTCCTGCTACGTTCATCGGCCATGATGGCTGCTCCTGTTTATGAATCTGGGGTACGAATCCCTCGTAGCCTACACCCGCGGGCTGGAGCGTAAAGTGTTGGCTGTCACATCATTTTTGGTCAGTTTAGCACGAAGCGAATAAAAGGCGAAGCGAGAAGAAGTTGACGCGGATGGTTCAGGGCCTGCCGCGAAATACCCCGGCATGGCCGATAAAGTCTTTATCACCGGCGGCATAGAGGAACACAGGGGAATCATGAAGTTAGTGCCTCTCTGTGCTCCCCTGTGGCCGAACAATCGGGGAGAACCCAGATTCCGCCCCCACTGCACGCATCCCCGCTTCTTGCTAGACTCTCCGCATGCAAGCATCGCGTAACGGCGAAAGCTCCGACCAGAATAAGATCGGAGGCCCATCCCTCTACCTGGTCGCGACGCCCATCGGCAACCTCGAAGACATCACTCTCCGCGCCCTCCGAGTCCTCAAAGAAGTCGATCTGATCGCCTGCGAGGATACGCGCCAGACTTTGAAGCTGCTTAGCCATTACGGGATCAAGACGCGACTGGTCAGCTATCACGAGCACAACGAGATGACCAAAGCCGCCGAACTGGTCGTCGACCTCGAAGGCGGCGCGAAAATCGCTCTCGTCACCGATGCAGGCATGCCCGGCATCTCCGACCCGGGATTCCGCCTGATCGCGCTAGCGATCCGGCATCACGTGCCGGTCGTGCCGATTCCCGGAGCGTCGGCATTCCTGGCGGCGCTGGTCGCAAGCGGCTTGCCCACCGATTCCTTCCGCTTCAGCGGCTTCCTCCCTGCGAAATCAGGACAGCGCCGCAAGCTGCTGGAGAGCGTTCGCGAGTCGCCAAGAACGCAGGTGTTCTACGAAGCTCCCCACCGGCTGCTGGAAACGCTGGCGGATGTCTCCGAGCTTCTAGGGGAAGCCCGACACGTAGTCGTAGCGCGCGAGGTGACGAAACTGCATGAAGAATTTTTACGTGGTCGCGCGGGAGAAATTCTCGAACAACTCAAAGCCCGAGGGGGCGTAAAAGGCGAAATCACGCTCCTAATCGCCAAAGCCGACGAGGGAGCGGCCCCATCCGCATCCGAGGCGGTGAGCGTCGCCGAGCGCGTACGCGAAATCATGGCCGAAGAGAAGACAGATGAAAAAGCCGCGCTGAAAAAAGTAGCAAAAGAACGCGGCATTGGGAAGAGCGAAGCGTATCGGGAGTGGCAGCGGGGGAAGTAATCCCTACTTGCCCGCCAACTCCTTCTTCACCGCCTCGCTAACCACCTTGCCGTCCACCCGCATGCCCGCCGCCGCGAAGCGCGCCATCGCCGCCTTCATCACTGACCCCATATCCTTCATGGCAGGAGCGGGCGTCATCTCCGCAATGGCCGCGCGGACTCCGGCTATGATTTCTTCTTCGCCCGCCTCCTTGGGCAGATACGTTTCGATCAGCTTGATTTCGGCAGCTTCCTTGTCGGCCATCTCCGGGCGCCCACCCTTGGTGAATTGCTCGACCGATTCCTTCCGCTGCTTGATCAGCGTGGAGAGCACCTGCTGCGATTCCTTGTCGTCGAGCGGCGCCATCTTATCGATTTCTTTGTTTTTGAGCGCGGTCTTAACCATGCGCAGGGTGGAGAGGCGATGCTCTTCGCGGGCCTTCATGGCCGTGACTATATCTTTTTGGATCTGGTCGATGAGGGGCATGAAGGGGATTATAGAACGTTGGAAAGGTTAGAGGTCAGAGGGCAGATTGCAGAGGTTAGAACCTTATTCTGAAGCCCCCAAGGTTTGTAGCGAGTGATTCCAACCTCTGCAATCTGACCTCTCCCTCTGCAATCCCTTCCCGAATCCGGTTGCATCCCTTATTCTGGTTTATTCCCATGCTCAAGAAAAACAGGCTCTTCACTCCCGGACCAACACCACTGCTGCCGCAAGCGCAGACGGCGATGGCTTCCTATGGCGCGCACCATCGCACCGCCGATTTCCGCGCCCTCTTCACCCGCGTTCTGGCCGACCTCAAGGAGTTCATCGGCACAAAGAACGACGTGCTCGTGCTCTCCTCGTCGGGCACCGGATTCATGGAAGCCTCGATCTCGAACCTGACTTCGTCCGGCGACCAGGTGCTCGTGCTAACCGCCGGCAAGTTCGGCGAGCGTTGGACTTCGTTGGCCAAGGCCTTTGGCTGCGCCGTGGAGACCGTAACCGCTCCCTATGGCGAAACCATTTCGTTGGAGGAAGTGCGCCGCAAACTGACGCCGGAGATTCGCTGCGTTTATGTGCAAGCCACCGAAAGTTCCACGGGCGCGCGGCATGACGTCGAGGGGATTGGGAAACTCGTGCGGGCTTTGCCAGATACTTTGTTTGTCGTCGACGCGATCACCGGCCTGGGCACGACCCGCCTCGACGCGGACGCATGGGGAATCGACATCATCATTGGCGGCTCGCAGAAGGCGCTAATGATCCCGCCCGGATTAGCTTATGGTGCAATCAGCGAGCGGGCGTGGAAGCGCATGGAGATAGCAAAGTCTCCGCGGTATTACTTCGACCTGCGGAAGGAACGGAAATCGGCAGCCAAGGCGGAGACGGCATACACGCCTGCGACCTCTCTGTTTGCCGGACTGGCAGCGGCGCTCGATTATGTGCGTCAACTGGAGGATGGGAACCTCGCGGCGGGGCGCGATGCTCTGATCGCGAATGCAGAGTTGTGCGCTGCAATGACGCGTGCGGGCGTGCAGGCACTGGGGCTGAAATTATTCGCGCCGAGTTCTCCAGCGGCCGCACTAACTGCCGTCGCTGCGCCGACGGGCGCCGATTCCACAGCCATTTGCAAACGCTTCCGCGAGCGGTTTGGCGCCGTCGTGGCCAACGGACAAGCGGAGATGAAGGGACAGCTTTTCCGCATCGCTCATATTGGCTACTACGACTATCTGGACACGGTGGGAGTGCTGTCCGCCCTCGAACATGTGATCGCCGAAACCACGGAGAGCAAGGCCGAGTTTGGATGCGCGGTGCGCGCGGCGCAGGAAGTTTATTCCAAGGTCAGAGGTTAGAGGTCAGATTGTAGAGGTTAGAACCCATGGCGCACGCACTTTAGTCGAACCTGCAATTTTCACCTCTGCAATCTGACCTCTGACCTCCTAGCTGTCTAGCGCTTCTCTGCGCAATTTGCGGCTTTCAGCCAAGAGCGACATGGAGTGCATCAGGTTCTGCAGCGTGACAATCCCGACCAGATGCTGCTCGTCGACAACCGGAATGATGCTGAGATTGTTGGCGGAGAGCTTGCGGAAAGCGGAGGCGAGCGATTCCTGCCTGGCGGCAACTTCGAATATGCGATTCATCACAGCCTGAACGTAGCCATTTCCCTCGGCGCGCAGCGCTTCGAGAATTTTTTGCTTCGAGACGACTCCAACCATGTCGCTGCCGCGTACCACCGGAAAATCGTCCTGCAACGTGTGCACGGCTTTCTCGAGCGCGTCTTCCAGGGTGTCGGCGGGCGAGAGGGTGGCGAAGTCGGTGAGCATGACCTCTTCCAGGCGGACGCTTTGCAGCACGGATTGAAATACCGCCGAACGCTCTTCGAGTTGGGCGCCCACGAAGAGGAAGAATCCGATCATCACCAGCCACCAGTTGCTCAAGAGCATTCCGACCATCATGAACATAATGGAGAAGACGTGGCCGATGCGGACGGCGCGCTGGGTGGCTTGAACCATGTCGGTGCGCCGCGAAAAAACAGCACGCAAAACGCGTCCGCCATCCATGGGATATGCAGGCAGCAGGTTGAATAACCCGAGGTAAAGGTTCGACCAGACAATGCTCCGCAACAGCGCGCTCGAGTGAAGGAGCGGCCTAGCGGTAAGCGAAAAGCCTGGCATGACCGCAAGCAAAACGATCGCGGATAATCCAGCGATGACAAGATTCACCAGGGGTCCGGCAACCGCGATTCGGATGTCACGCTTCCAGGCGTTGATCGAATCCGGAATGGCGTGCGCTTCGTCGAGGATGGTGATTCCGCCGATCGGCAGCAGGATGATGCCCTTCGCCGGAATGCCCGAACCACGGGCGACCAGAGCGTGTCCTAATTCGTGCAGGACCACGCTGCCGAAAACGATGCCGACCAGAGCAAGTACTCGTAAGGCGGCACCGGCATCCTGTGTAGCGCCTTCGGTACTCAACACGAAGAACAGCAGAAACAAAAAGGTCAGATGAATGCGAATTTCGATTCCGAAAAGACGTCCGACCGGGATGGACCAACTGCGCATCGACATGCCTACCAGTATTCTATCTACTTAGACACCGATTCACGCTGCGAGGTTGCGAAAGGGCGAATCGGAAGGGCTGGGTCGAAAGGGGCATCTCCCGTAGAGACGCGACTTGCCGCGTCTCCGGCAGACGGCCCAAGCAGAGACGATGAGAGCGGAGACGGGGCAAGCCCCGTCTCTACAGGACCGCTATGAGCGCGAACCAATGAGAGTGATTGCGGGACAGTTTCGGCGCCGAACGTTGCGGTCGTCGCCCGGGCTCGAAATCCGTCCGACTGCGGACCGACTGCGCGAGACGCTGTTCAATGTGCTGTGCGCGGGCAATCCGGCCGCATTAGCGGATTCGACATGGCTCGATTTATATGCGGGGACAGGCGCGGTGGGCATTGAAGCGCTGAGCCGAGGCGCGCGTATGGTGTACTTCGTCGAGTCGTCTAAAGCGGCGGCGGAAGTGATAGCCGGGAACCTGAAGCGGTTGGGAGTTGCGAGCGGGTTCCAGATCGTGAAGGTCGAAGCCGCGAAAGCCTTGCGGCAATTAGAAGCGTTGGGGAGCATTGCCGATTTCGTGTTTCTGGATCCGCCATACTCTATGCAGGACGAGTATGCGAAGACGCTGGCCGCCCTGGCGACTTCGAAATTGTTGCGCGAGCGGAGCGTGGTGATTGCGGAGCATGAGAAGAGGTTTGATCCGGGAGACGCGTTTGGAAACTTGCGGCGATATCGGAAGCTGGCGCAGGGAGACGCGGCGCTGAGCTTCTATCGGCGGGGGTAGCCTTTGCGAATCGGTGGAGCTACGGGCGTCTCGCGGGTCCCACATGTGCAGGATCAGGATGGCCGGGCGAGGACGCCCGGCTCTCCACGATCAGGGTCGCTATAATCACTACGACATGTCCAACTTTCCACCGGTTGACGAACAACTCGCCTACCTCAAGAAGGGCGCGGCTGAGATCGTCAAGGAATCCGAACTGCGCTCGAAGCTCGAACGCTCGCTCGCTTCGGGCAAACCGCTGCGAGTGAAGGCGGGATTCGATCCGACCGCTCCCGATCTGCATCTGGGCCACACGGTCCTGTTGCGCAAGCTGAAACATTTTCAGGATCTCGGCCACACCGTCATTTTTCTGATTGGTGACTTCACCGGGATGATCGGTGATCCGACCGGGCGCTCGGTGACGCGGCCTCCGCTGTCGCGCGAGCAGATTGCGGAGAACGCCGAGACCTACAAGGCGCAGGTTTTCAGGATTCTCAGTCCGGAAGAAACGGTGGTCGACTTCAACAGCCGGTGGTTCTCGAAGTTCTCCGCCGAAGATTTCATCCGGTTGACCGCGAAGTACACGGTCTCGCAGATGCTGGAGCGCGAGGATTTCCACAAACGCTTCCGTGACGAGAAGCCGATTGCCATGCATGAGCTGCTCTATCCGCTGGCGCAGGGATATGACTCAGTGGCGCTGGAAGCAGATATCGAACTGGGCGGCACCGATCAGAAATTCAATCTTCTAGTCGGGCGCGAACTGCAGCGCGCTTACGGGCAAGAGTCGCAGGTAGTGCTGACTACTCCGATCCTGGAAGGGCTCGACGGCGTGAACAAGATGTCGAAGTCGTTGGGGAACGCGATTGGAATTCACGAGCCGCCGCTCGAGATGTACGGCAAAGTGATGTCGATTTCCGATGAGATGATGTGGCGGTATTACGAGCTGCTGACGGATGTGCGAACGGAGCAGGTCGCGACGATGAAGGCGAACGCTGCAAGCGGCAAGGCGCATCCGATGGCGTTGAAGAAGGAGTTGGCACAGTCGATTGTGGCGGATTTCCACTCGACCGAGCCAGCGGCGAAGGCGGGCGAGGATTGGGCGAGGCAGTTCCAGAAAGATCAGATACCCGAAGAGGTCGAGACAGAGTCCGTGGCGTTCGCCGAGGTTGCGAACCGTGAGGGCGATGGAGTACGGCTGGCGAAAGTACTCGTCAAGATCGGCTTTGCTTCTTCGACGAGCGAAGCGGATCGCAAGATCAAAGAGGGCGCCGTCAGTGTCGATGGAGTGAAGACCACTTCACCTATTGTCAAAGCTCACGCCGGTGCAACGCTTGTGGTGCGACTCGGACGTAAGATCAAGAAGGTTGTTCTGACATCTTCCTAAATTTTCCACCCGGTCTTTAGAGGTTTGCCAGGGGCGGCATCTTGTTGTGCCATTCAGTTGCTTGCTCGTAGCCCTGAGCCGCCTGGAACAACACATCCTCCCGCCCGTGTGCGGCGGCTAGTTGCAGGCCGATTGGCAATCCATCTTTCGTCAACCCGCAGGGCACGGATATCGTGGGAATCCCCCAAACATTAAAGGGCCGTGTGTTGCGCAGCATGATCAATTCTTGCGGACGCAACTCGTCGGGATGTTCCCGAAGATCGGCGATCACGGGCGGTGGGATTGGGACTGTCGGCGTTAGCAGTACGTCCACTTCATTGAATATTTTTCGGATCGCCTCACGGCTCGCCTGAAGGTCACGGCTGGCGCGGAGAGCATCATCCGCTGAAGTCTTGGCTCCGGATTGGATGCGAGCGCGGGTCGCAGGCTGATACAGCTCTGGCGACCGGGCCACGAACGACTCATGAAAGGCATAGGCTTCTGCGCTCGCTAGCGTGCGGTCGGTCGAGACATCGAGCTTAACCTCGCGGATTTCAGCATGGAGTTTGCGGAAAACCTCGATGGCTTTTTCGATAGCGGCGGCAATTTCGGGATGGAGGTCATCAAAGAAAAATGCTCGCGGCACTCCGACCCGCAGATTCGTTGGAAGTTCGTCGAACGCGGAAACGAGACTTGGCACCGGTCTGTCACTGCATGGATCCTCTGAGCCGTGGCCTGACAGCACTTGCAGCATCAAGGCTGCGTCAAAGACCGAATTTGCGATTGGGCCGACGTGATCGTAGGACGGTGACAATGGCACGACACCACGAACGCTCACGCGGCCGAATGTCGGCTTGAGCCCGACGACTCCGCAATAGGCAGCAGGCAGGCGGATGGAACCGGCGGTGTCGGTGCCGACGGAGGCGAAGCCGAGCGCGGCGGCTACGCTGGCGGCGGAGCCTCCTGAAGAGCCACCAGCGAGGCGCTTCGTGTCCCATGGGTTATGAACCTCACCGAAGAAGCTGATGATCGAACTGCCTCCGTACGCGAATTCGTGCAGGTTTTGCTTGCCCAGAACGATTGCGCCGGCGCAACGCAGGCGGCGGACAACTTCGGCGTCTTCAGTGGGAATGCGGTCCTGGAACAGCGCGCTGGCGGCGGTGGTGCGGACTCCAGCGGTATCGAAAATGTCTTTCAGTCCAATGGGAATGCCGTGCAGGGGCCCGAGATAGGCTCCGCGGTAGATTTCGCGCTCGGCGACACGGGCTCGTTCAAGAGCGGATTCCGCTGTGACCGTGATGTAGGCGTTAAGCGCGGGGTTGAGTTTTTCGATGAGGACCAGGCAGTGGTGCGTAAGTTCGACGGGCGAGATTGAGCGGTCGCGAATTTTTCGGCTTAGTTCGCAGATTGTAAAGAGCACTTGATCCTCGCTCGACCGGCGCAGCGTCTGTAGGCGCAATTCTCGACCATGACTTGCGGTATCGCAAACGCGATACCCTGATACGAACCTACCCTGTTTTGTCCGTTTTTTGCGCGGCGCGCCTACCAAACCATTTCACCACAAAATAAACAGCTGGGCCGGCGGCAAGCGCCCACGGGCCCCAATGCATCGCGATCGCCGCACTGTAACGCAGGGCGACGCAGGTCATCACCAGCGGCATAGCGATCACATAGACGAGTCCAACGTTGCCACCAGGGACGAGGAAGGCTCGCGGCAAATCGGGGCGTTTCCGGCGCAATCCCCAAGCTGACAGCACGGTCAACACGGTGGTGGCGCCTCGCAACCAGGCATAGATGCTGATCAATTCGCCGAGCGAGTGCAGCGCCAGCGAGGCATAGATCGCGGCGGAGATCAGAATCGCGATCCACGGTGTGCCATACCGCGGATGCCGGCGCGTCAGGAACTGCGGCAGGTATCCGTCTTCGGCAAGCGTGAAGGGCATGGGAGTGGCGGTGAGCATCGTGCTGTTCAGCAGCGCCACATTGCCGACCATGGCGGCGATCGTCATCAGATTACCGAGCCAGGGACCACCGATGAGTTGTGCGGCGGTGGAGAAGTATCCGTCGTTCCATTGTTGCCAGTTGCCGAGCGCGGCCAAGCCGGCAAAGGCCGGCAGAAAATAGGTCGCGATCGAAAGCGGAATGACCATAGCCAGTGCTCGCGGATAAGTGCGCCGCGGGTTCTCGACATCCTCGGCCACGCTCGATACTTGCTCGTATCCGGAATAAAGCCAAATGGCCAGAGCAAGACCCACTCCGAACACTTTCGAAAGAGGCTGGTTCGGTGGAACCAACGGAACAAATGGATTGTGGTGCCACCTGGCCAGTCCGAGGATAACCAGGGCAATTACGGGAATGAACATGAACAATTCGAAAACAGTCGCAACTTTGCCGACCATCTGGATGCCAAGAATGTTGATCCAGGTGACGAAGGCAATCAGCGCGAAGGAAACGAGCCAATGCTTCCAGCCAATGATCCCGGGGAAGTAGAAGGTCAGGTAATCGGTAAAAAGCACGGCATAGGACCCGCCGAGAAGGAACGATGCAGACCAATTCCACCATCCAGCCAGGAATCCCCAGAAATCTCCGAAGGCGGCGCGGGTCCAGCGATAGAAGCCGCCTTCAACGGGCATCGCGGTGGTAAGTTCGGCCGCTACGAGCGAAACGGGGATGCTCAAGAACAGCGGGAGGACCAGAAGATAGACCAGGGTCATTCCCGGACCGCTGGTGGTGACCATCGCTTCCAGTCCGAAGGGGCCTCCGGTGGTGTAGGAAAACATCACGAAAACGAAGTAGAACAGGCTGGCCTTGCGGATGGTGGATGCCGTAGATGGGCCCGGGACCTTCACAAGAAGATGGCGGCCAGTGTACAGCAAATGCGCTGAACGGCTATGCGCCGATCCCCAGCGAAAGATGAAAACTGCCTCGCTCCAGGTCCAGGAGCTTGCGTTTAATGTCGAGTCCGCCGCCGTAGCCACAAAGTGACCCGCTCGAAGCAATCACCCGGTGACACGGGACGACGATCGCGACTGGATTCCGGTTATTCGACATGCCCACGGCGCGGTAGGCGTGCGGATGGCCAATGGTTTCAGCGATGTCGCGGTAGCTGCGGGTCTCGCCGTAGGGAATCTCTAAGAGCGCATGCCAGCACGCGAGTTGGAACTCGGTTCCGCGAAGATCGAGCGGCAGGGAGAATTCGCGTCGCTCGCCCGCGAAGTAATCGTTGAGTTCGCGGAGATAGGGCGCGAGCGCTGGCTCGGACTCACGCGACTGAGTCTTCTCCGCATTCAAGCTCTGCACCCGGCCTTCGAATTCGAGTCGCACCAGGCCCTTTGTGGAAGCAGCGAGGAAGAGTGGCCCGACCGGCGAAGGCGTCCGGAAGTAGAACAGAGTTTCCATCTCGCGTTGGAGGATAACACGATGTTTCGCTCGAAAAGTGTGTGGCGGCGGGCTTCTGCCCCATTTCCAAGTAAAAAACCCTCCCGTTTTCACGGGAGGGCTTCCAGGGGAGGGATTACTACTGCTACTGCTACTATTTCGGCTGTGCATCCTGAGCCGGCGTCGGTGTGGCGCCAGTCGAAGCAAGCTGCTCCAGATTGTTCTTCAGGAGGCTGATTTCAACGCGGCCACCCGTGATCCGCTTCGGCTTGGGGGCTTCGCCCGAGGTGGAGGCTGTTGCCGCCGGGACCGGTGCATTACCCATGCCGACAAGATAAATCCGGTAAACCGGGATGTCGTGGTTCAGCACCAAATAGCGGACCACCGACTCGGCCATCTTCTGCGAGTTCGAGATCGCTACCTGACCATGGCCGGAGGAGAAGCCCTGCACTTCGACGACATAGCCACGCTGAGTCTTCAGCGGGGTAGCCATTTCATCGAGAGCAGTTTTGGCGTTCTGGCTTAGCACGGTCTGTCCGGGCTTGAAAAGGATCTCGGTTTGGGTCGTCGGCTGGTACTGATCGATGTTGGTGACCACTTGCTCGACCGTGTTCAGACGGGTATGGGCCTGTTGCGCGGTCTGCTGCGCCGCCTGCGCCCTGGTGCCGGCGTCGATGGCATGCTGATCCGCCTCATTCGCCTTCGAGGACGCGAGCTGAATTCCCTGCTGCGCGCGCGAATCGGTGTCCTTGATCGCCTTGCTGTTGGAGGCGGTCAGCTCATCGAGTTCGTTGATGCGGTCGCGGATGGGTTGGGTCTGACGCGCAACGTATTTCTTGCGCGCGAACGGATTCATGTGACCCCAAAAGCCTTCACGGGTCTCCGGTTGCAGGGGCTCTTTGCCGGTGGCGGTATCTTTGCTGGTCGTCTGGGCAGCCGACGGGGTCGTCGTGGCCTGAGTCTGGGGAGTGGAATTATCTTGCGCAAAAACTGGCACGGCCAGGACTACGGCCAGCAGTAGAGCGAAGATGGTGCGGTTTTTCATTTTGACTTCCTCCAAAGTTTGTGGGAGCGGGAAATCCGCTCTAAACGCCTTCTGGTGCTAATTTTGATTGCGCCGTTTCATAAACAAAAAGGCAAGCGCCGGCGCCGCGTATGCCTCAAAAACCTGCCTCGAAAAGCCGGCCGTGTCGTGGGCCTGCATTTCTATAAACAGTTTGGATGCCAAATGCCCCGGTTTCGGGGGTAGAAGGCAAGTGCTTTCTTTTCATACATATTGTATCTCATCGTTCCATGGCCACCCGCCGCGCTTGGCGGTAATTTTGGCTGGAGTCGATATAAAAACTGCGTGCAAGGGTTTTTCTTTCGGGAGTCATTGAAAAAATAAATGGACGGGCCGCTAAATTATGCAACAAATTACGCGCCGACTCGATCCTAAGATAGCTATGCGACGACCATCGTTTGCGCTGCTTCCCCTTCTGCTGGCATTCCTTGTTCAGGCCGACCTCGCTCACTCCGAGAAAACTCCCTTTGATCTCACTCGACTGAAGACGCCGCCGGGTTTCCATATCTCAGTCTTTGCCGAAGAAGTGGACAGCGCGCGCATGATGATCTTCAGCCCGGGAGGCGTCCTGCTGGTCAGCGAATCTGGTGAGGGCAAGGTGGTCGCGCTTCCCGATCCTAAACACGCGGGCAAGGCAGAGCGGATGGTGACCGTTCTCAACGGGCTGAATGAGCCGCACGGCCTCGCGTTTTACGGGGGCAAGCTGTATGTCGCCGAAACCGACAAGGTTCGCCGCTACGACTGGGACGAGGTGAACCTGCGGGCGTCGAATCCGAAGGCGCTCGCCGATCTACCGACCGGCGGCGGGCACTCGACCCGCACCCTGTCGTCTCACGGCGGCAAGATATACGCAGCATCCGGATCGAGTTGCAATGTCTGCATCGAAAGTAATCCGCGGCGAGCGGCAATAGTGGAATTCAATCCGGATGGCAGCGGTCAGAAAATCTTCGCGAAGGGACTGCGCAACGCCGTCGGGCTGGCTGTGAATCCGAAGACGGATACCATCTGGGCTACCGTGAACGGGCGCGACATGCTGGGTGATGATGTGCCGCCGGACGTCATCGTCGATCTCGGGAAAGACGGGGGCGATTTTGGCTGGCCCTTCTGCTATGGCGACCGCGTGCGCGATTCAACCTTCACGAACGCTGGAGCTGGAGCTGAAAAAGACCGCTGCAAGAATGTGGTCGCTCCGAAGGTACAGATCCAGGCCCACTCCGCTCCGCTGGGACTCGCGTTTTATGAAGGGTCGGAGTTCCCGCTGGAATACCGGAATAACATCTTCGTCGCATTTCATGGATCGTGGAATCGCAGCGTTCCGACCGGATACAAAGTTGTGCGCGTGAAACTCGACGATAAGGGCCAGCCTCAGGGCGGCGCGGAAGATTTCATTACCGGGTGGCTCGCGCCGGGCGAGACGAAGAAAGGACGCTGGATGGGGCGTCCGGTGGGTGTCCTATTCGGTGGCGACGGGGCGATGTACTTAAGCGACGATGGCGCGGGCGTGATTTACCGGATCACATACGTGAAGTGAGTTCATTTGGCTGCACGCTCCTTACTTGGCGGATAATGGCATCTTCGGAACCATGAACTCGTCGAGATAGCGCCGGATCTGGTCGCGATTGGACGCTCGATACGGCGGGTAGTCCTGCGCGATCTCGGCATCGGCTCGGTTGATCAGCACAAAAGGTTCGAGGAAACCCGTTTCCTGAATCTTGATTAACGATTGCAAGGAAGGGTCCAAATCCTTCAGTTTTTTGGGGTAGTTTTTTTGCTCCTTCAGGACCGTAATCATCAAGCCAAGGGAATCAGCTTCTTCTTTCAGAGTGTGCCGATATTTTGGTTCGTTCGGAAACTCTTTCTTGAAGCGGTCCCCGTGCCAGGAAGCGCGGCCCATTCCATAGGTCATCCACGCGAGGCCATTCGGGTCGTTCTTCTTCTTGAGAGAACTATCATCGATCGTAATGGTGATGTTCTTGTCATCTTTCTCAGTTACAGCAGCACCATCTTTCAGCTGTACATTGTTCAACTCAACCTTGTTTCGCTGCAGCCAATTCTGCAGGCCCGTCCAGGAACGCCGAGTATAAGGGTCCGCGATGATGCCTTCGATGAATTTCGACCGCGCCTCATTTTCCTTGCCCATGGCGACAAGTGCGTCGCCCCAGTACCGGTAGGCCGTCTCCCGGTTTTGATCGATCTGGATGGCGCGGGCAAACGATTCGCCCGCGCTGCCGTAAACATGCTGTTTAAAATAGACATCCCCGATAAAGAGAGCTGAATCGTAATTGTTCGGATCCATCAGCAAGGCACGCATGTATCCTTCCCGCGCCTTATCTAATTCACCACGAGAAAAATCAGCCTCCGCCGCTTTCATCGCAGTGTCCACTTCCTTGCTATCGGAGAACGCCACCTCGGAGCCGCCATCCTCGGGTTGCTCAAGCATAAGCTGGAGCAGCTGACTGTTATCTCCCAGGCCCTTCGCTTCGACGGCGATCGTCCGAGCCCGGGCGCGAGCGCTCTTGCGCTGCTGCGGGTCGGGGAGTGTTCCCGCGGACTGAAACAAACACCACGCCCATCCCTCTCGCACCGCCAAATCTGAAGGATGCTCCGCAGACAGCGCCTCGAAGAGCGGCATGGCATCGACAAATTTGCCTTGGATGTACAGTTCCTCCGCCCGGCGCCGTCGGGGATCTTCCTTGGTAGTTGTCTGTGGTGCCTGGGCATTCTGTCCGATGCAACCGTCGGGAACAGTGACGAGGAGAAGCGTAACGACAAACGGCTTGATCAGGTAGCCAGATGGGCGACGCACGATTGAATCTCCAGTCTTCGACAGTTCAGACACGGCATGGCCGAATAAAGTTCCGAGGAATTATGACGCAGATTGTTGCTAAGCGGTGAATTTTAGTCTAAGGCTCCGTGCACTACCCCCCGCAATACTTCTCATACTGCTGGTAGATGAACGGGTCCGTCATCCCCGCGATGTAGTCGCAAATCACACGCGGCAGTGGCTCCTGCGCGGATTTTTCGCGGTAGTTGCGCGGCAGATCGTCGGGCTCCTCCATCCAGTGCGCGAAGAGTTCTCCAGTGATGCGCTCGGCGTCTTCTTTCTCTCCCGCCAGTGCCGGACTGTAGTAAAGATTCTCGTAGAGAAAGTCTTTCAAACCCCGGCGCTCCTCTTCGACGGACGGGCTGAACGCGGCCAGCCGCTCCTTGTGGCGGCGGACATCGTCAAGAGAATGTGCGCCGGCTGCTTTCACACGTTGTGTCGTGTTCGTAATCAGGTCTCCGACAAATCCATCGAGAATGCTCTTTAGCGCCTCGTTAAAAACCAGTTTCTCGGCAACGTGAGGGTACTTGTTCTTGGCCAGCCGAAAATGGCGCTTAAACAGATCCACCCCGTCCGCGATCTGCTCAACCGTGAGCAGCCGGGCTTCGTAGCCATCGTCGAGGTCGGCGGTGTTGTAGGCAATTTCGTCAGTCAGATCGATGAGCTGTGCTTCGAGCGGCGGACGCTGATCGAGCACGTACTCGTCAAGCTCCGGATGTTGCCCGGCAGTGTAATCGTGCGAGTGCTTAATGATGCCCTCGCGGACTTCAAATGTCAGATTCAGCCCGCGGAAAGCGGCATAACGAAGTTCGAAATCTTCGACGATTCGGAGCGCGTGCAGATTGTGATCGAAGGAAAACCCGTGCTGGCGCATGGCGGTGTCGAGCGCTTTTTCTCCCGAGTGGCCAAACGGAGGGTGGCCGAGGTCGTGCACCAGCGCGAGCGCCTCCGCCAGATCGGTGTTCAGGCCAAGTTGCGCGGCGATGGTGCGCGAGATCTGCGCGACCTCAATTGTGTGAGTCAGCCGGTTGCGGAAATGGTCGGAGTAACGGCGGGTGAAAACCTGCGTCTTTGCTTCCAGGCGGCGAAAGGCGCGGGCATGGACGACACGGTCACGGTCGCGTTGAAAGTCGTTGCGGTAGGGATGCGGTGGCTCGGGATGGCGGCGTCCGCGGGAGTTTTCTACGCGCACCGCATAGTCGGCGAGCATGGTGAAAGTCTAGCATTCTTCATTTTGATTCGAACGGCGAAGGCGTTCCGCAATCGGGGGAAACCTACTTTATCCCACGCAACTGGTGCAGCACTTCCGCAGCTTTCGGGATCTCGAGGACGGTGGCGGAAACCTTGCGCCAGCTCTCACGCCCGTCTTCGTCGATCACAAACGTCGTGCGGATGGCGACATCGGTGTCACCTTTACCACGAGGGTGAAGCAGCCCGTATTGCCGAATCACGCGCGCCTCGGGATCGCTGAGTATGACGAACTGGTGGGCAGCCTGCTTGTCCCAAACCAGGTGGGCATGTTCTTGATCGTCCACGCTGATCGCTACCAGGCGCGCTTTCGCCTGTTCGAATTCACCGGCATGCTGCGCGAACTCGCGCAGTTGGCGCATGCAGACCGATCACCAGTAGCCGCGATAGAAAACCAGAACGACGCGCGATCCGCGCAGACTTGAGAGTGTGAAGGGCTTGGCATCCTGATCGTTCAACGTAAAGTCCGGGGCGGGTTGCAGGGTGACGAACGCCGACTGTGGCTTGGGGAGGACCATCTTCCAGGCGACAAAAGCCGCAGCCAGCATCGGGAGCGCAATCGCGGTCAGAAGAATCTTGCGCGGTCTTGACATGGCGTGAAGTGTGAATCGAGAACCGGAAACGCACCCATCTTACTGCTTCGCGCCCTCTTCCCGCGCCAGCTTCATCTTCGCGGAATCCAGCTTCCTCTGCACCCGCGCCTGGTCTGCGGGATCGACTTCCGCAGCAACAGTGCGGTTCCACTCGTTGAGCGCGCGCTCCCAGTGGGTCGCGGCCAGCTTCAGGCGTCCGGTCTTCTGGTATAGATCGCCCAGGTGGTCGTGGACGGTGGGATCGGTATTGATTTTCTGCGAAGCCTTCAGCAGATTCTCTTCCGCCAATTCATA
>Ga0209647_1001589_pt1 | contig 19092 bp, 22 predicted proteins | sample GraSoi_2013_60cm_FD_185827 | JGI IMG/M metagenome (GOLD analysis project Ga0209647, IMG submission 185827) | Grasslands soil microbial communities from the Angelo Coastal Reserve, California, USA - Sample 9_17_2013_60cm (SPAdes) (version 2) | ecosystem: Environmental > Terrestrial > Soil >... | reverse complement strand
CCTGCCGCACATCCAGAGCGGCAAAGTCCGCGTGTTCGCCGTCGCTTCGCGCAGCCGCTCGTCGCTCCTGCCGGAGCTGCCGACGATGGCGGAGGCGGGCGTGCCCGGCGTCGTCTCGGCGACCGACTACGCGCTCTTCGCCCCCGCCGGCACGCGCCGCGATATCGTGATGCGCCTTTACCGCGAGACGGCGGCGGTGCTCGAGATGGCGGAGGTTCGCGCCAAGCTCGCCACGCAGGGCATCGAAGTGCGCGGCGGCACGCCCGAGGCGCTCCAGGCCGAGCTAGCCGACGAGATGGTGAAGTGGGGGCGCGTCATCAAGCAGGCCAACATCACACCGGAGTGAGCATGAAAGTCGCTGTCCTCGACGATTATCACAACACCGTTCCCAGCCTCGCGGCTTTCAAGAAGCTCGCGGCGCACGATGTCAAGGTGTGGAACGACCATCTGCAGGATACCGACGCGCTCGCCGCGCGGCTGAAGGAGGTCGAAGCGCTGGTGCTGATCCGCGAGCGCACCAAGATCCGCGCGCCGCTGCTCGAGCGGCTGCCGAAGCTCAAGCTGATCAGCCAGCGCAGCGTCTACCCGCACATCGACATCGAGGCGTGCACGCGGCGCGGCGTGCTGGTGTGCTCGAACATGCATACCGGCTCGCCCTCGTACTCCACCGCGGAGATGACCTGGGCGCTGATCCTCGCCGCGGCGCGCGAGATCCCGCAGAACGTGGCGGCGCTCAAGGCCGGCAAGTGGCAGGTCGGCGTCGGCTCGACGCTGCGCGGCAAGACGCTCGGCATCTTCGGCTATGGGCGCATCGCCGGCGAAGTCGCCAAGGTCGGCGCCGCGATGGGCCTGCGCGTGCTGGTGTGGGCGCGCGAAGATTCGCGCAAGAAGGCGCAGGCCGATGGCTACGCCGTCGCCGCCAGCAAAGAGGAGTTTTTCGCCACCAGCGACGTGCTGAGCCTGCATCTGCGCCTGGTCGACGCGACGCGCGGCATCGTCACCGCGGCCGACCTCGCGCACATGAAACCGACCGCGATCTTCGTCAACACCAGCCGTGCGCCGCTCGTGGTGCCGGGCGCGCTCGAGGCGGCGCTAAAGGCGGGCAGGCCGGGAAAGGCAGCGGTCGACGTCTACGACGAAGAGCCGGTGCTCGGCGGCAAGCATCCGCTGCTGGCGATGGACAACGTGATCTGCACGCCGCACCTCGGCTACGTCACGCGCGACGAGTACGAGCTCCAGTTCTCCGACATCTTCGACCAGATCAATGCCTTCGCCGCCGGCAAGCCGATCAACGTCGTCAATCCGCAGGCACTTAAATAATTTAGCCGACGCCTTCCACGATCCGCATGTCGCGCTCGGCGCCATCGCCGAGCGCTTTCAGGGCCTCCTGGTAAGGGGCGCTGTCGTGCGCCGCGACCGCCTTGTGCACGCTGTCGAACTCGACGATCACGGTGCGCTCGCGCACGCCTTGCTCGTAGGTCTTCATCGGCATGCCGCGCACGATGAAGCGGCCGCCGGCCTTCTGCATCGCAGGCGCGGCGAGCTTGGCGTAGGCCGCCCACTTCTCCTGGTCGTTGATCTTGCGGTAGCAGGTGACGAGATAGCCCTTGGCCATGACTTCCCCTTTCGCGGTTGGCGGCTCAGTGCCGCCGGGAGGCGGCACGGCGCGATTGTCGCGCGGGAAAGCCGAACCGCGATACGGGAAAGTACGCCGCGGTGCGATAGAGCGGCTCGGGGGGATAAATCACCGCGGCGGCCTGCAGCGCCATGAGCCGCTGGCGCTGCAGCCACTCGGCCTCCGCGAGGTCCATGCGGCGATAGAGCTCGACCTCGCGGTTCAGCGCAGGGTCGGCCGTATAGACCGAGATGCGATCTCCAACCACCTGGGCCTTGGCGGCCGGTGGAGTGTTCGAATAGGTCGTGACGCCACGCTCGTCGACCCACTTGTAGGTCTCGGCTCGCGCCAGCGCGGCGACCAGCATGAGCGCGATGAAGAGGGCAGAGCGACTCGCCATGACGCCAGCCTACCCTCAGCCCTTGGGCTTCGTCCAGGTCTCCGACCACGCGAGGCAGCAGCTCGATGAAGGCCTGCCGAAGCGTTCCTGCGCGAACACCTTGCCCGGCGACGCCTCGCCGTTGACCGAGAGCTGCGCGCTGCCCGCCGGGATGAAGGTGCTGTAGACGCCGAGCGGCCGGTTCATCGCGCCCGGCGGCATGGTGAGGACGAACGGTTTCATGAGATCCCACCAGGACAGGACAATCGCGTCATCGTCGGTAGTAATGCGCTCCTCGACCGTGGCGAGCGAATTCCCGGTGCGCGAGAACTCGGCGTCGATGATCGGCAGCGACTCGTTGGCGAACGGCTTGTGCAGCAGCACCTCGATGGCGCGCTGCAGATAGCGCACCACGCCGGCGTTGTCGGCATAGATGATGGGCCGCTCGCCGGTGAGCGGGCTCTCGATGAACATCGCGTGCCCCTGGCCCGCGGGCGACCACAGCACGCGCCAGTGGCTGACGCGATCGGTCATGGTCTTGCCGCCGTCGTTCGACAGGCGGACGAAGGAGTTCTCTCCGGTCATGACGACGTCGTGCGGATCGACCATCTGCGGCTCGGCCATCAGGGCTGTCCTTCGAATTTTTTAGCGTTGGGATCGATGTGCGACCAGGGCCGCGCCTTGCTCGTCCAGATGTGCGCGCCGATCTTCAACCCCGACGAATCGTCGAGCGTGCCCGCGCGCACGCCGAGCGTCTCGGGCGTCGCCTCGCGGTGGCTGTAGAGCGGCGAGCCGCACTCGCCGCAGAAATAGCGGTAGAGCTTGCGGCCGCTGTCGGCCTGGGTGATGAAGCGCTTGGGTGTGCCGCTGGTGAGCTGGAAGCCGTCGCGCGGCACGAATGCCGCGACCGTGCCGTGCGAGCCCGAGGCCTGCTGGCAGTGGACGCAGTGGCAGGCGCGCAGCTCGGTGATCGGGGTGCTGATGCTGTAGCGGATGGCGCCGCAAAGGCAGCCGCCGGTATGGGCCATGCCTCCCTCCTTCGGGGATGTGCGGCTACGATACGACAATGCGCAGGCTCCTGGTGCTTCTCGTTTTGCTCGCGGCGAGCGCGAGCTGGGCGCAGACCTACCCGGCCAAGCCGGTGCGCCTCGTGGTGGGATTCGCGCCCGGCGGCGGCACCGACCTCATCGGGCGGTTGCTGGCGCAAAAGCTCGGCGAGCGCTGGGGTCAGGGAGTTATCGTCGACAACCGGCTTGGCGCTTCGGGCAACATCGCTGCCGAGCACGTCGCGAGGAGTGCGCCGGACGGCTACACGCTGCTGATGGCGTTCTCCTCGCACGCGAGCAACGCGGCGCTTTCCAAGCTGCCGTTCGACATCGAAAGAGACTTCAGCGCGATCTCGCTGGTGGCGTCGGGACCGGCGCTCATCATTGCCCATCCCGCCGTGCCCGGCAAAACGCTCGCCGGCGTGATCGCGTATGCGAAGGCGCATCCGGGCGCGATCAAGTACGGCTCCTCGGGCGTCGGCGGGCCGGTGCATCTCGCCGGAGAGCTCATGCAGCAGCTCACCGGCATCCAGATGGTTCACGTGCCCTACAAGGGCATCGCGCCGGCGATGACCGCGATCCTCGCCGGCGACATCCAGCTCACTTACGCCACGCCGATTTCGGCGGCGCAACACATGAAGAGCGGGCGGCTGATCGCGCTCGCCACGGCGGCAAAGACGCGCTACCCGACGCTTGCTGAGGTACCGACGGCGGCCGAAGCCGGGTTGCCGGGCTACGAGGTGGACTTCTGGTACGCGCTGCTCGGTCCCGCCGGCATGCCGGCCGCGCTGGTCGATCGCATCCAGCGCGACGTGGCGGCGATCGTCACCGCGCCGGAGATGAAGGAGAACCTGCTGGCGCAGGGCTGCATCGCCGCGGGCAGCAAGCCCGAGGCGCTGACCACCCTGATCCAGAACGAGTACGCGCTCTGGTCGAGGGTGGTCAAAGCCGGCAATGTCCGGCTGGAATAAAGGTTAAAGCGGGCGGATCTTGCCGTCGGGCGTGAGCTCGACGCGCATGCCGGGACGGAAGTCGGTCGCGTCGGTGTCGACGTACTGCATGGTGCCGCTGCGGTCCATCTTGATCGCGAGCCGGATCATGCGGCCGCTCGGGGCAGTCTCCATGCCGACGGGCGTCTCGGGCCGCTTGGTCGCGGCGCTGCCGCCGGCGGCTGCGCCCATGCGCCCGGGTGCGGCCATGACAGCCTGCACCACACCGGTCCCGGCCTGGTAGCCGACGGGCTGCGGCTGGATCGCCGGCTGGGGCGGAATCACGTTCGCTTGCTGCACGGGCGCGCAGGCGGCGACCGTGGCCGCGGCGAGGATCGAAAGGGGAATTGCGAGTCGGTTCATCGGCGTTCCTCCAGGTTGAGAGCGCAGATGAAGTAGCAATCGCCGTTCCGCATGGCAGGTTTTCGCTAGTCGAAGGCTACGATCTCGACCCAGTTCGAGCCTTTGCCGGTCGGATACTTGCCGACGAGCCTGAGCGCGCCGCTAGCGGGATCGATGGCGTAGGACGAGATCGTGTCCGACTTCTCGCCCGTGACGATCATGCTGCGGCCGGTCGGATCGATGCGGAAGCCGCGCGGCTGCTTCTCGGTCGGCGTGCTCGCCACATAGGTGAGCTTGCCGGTGGCGCCGTCCACGCCCAGCGTGTTGATGGTGCTGCTGGTGCGCTCGGCGGCGTAGAGGAAGCGCCCGTTCGGCGTCAGGTGCAGGTCGGAGGCCCAGATGTCGTTGTCGACGTTGCGTCCCGGCGTCGGGCGCGGCGCGCCGGGCTGCAGCTTGTTGTCCGCGGGCAGCGCCGACACCGTGCTCACTTCCGACAGCAGTCCGGTCTTGGCATCGAGCGCCAGCGTGCTCACCGTTGCCGTCAGCTCGTTCAGCAGATAAACGAAGCGGTTGTCCGCCGAGACGATCAGGTGGCGCGGGCCGCTGCCCTGCTTCAACTGCAGTATCGGCGGCGTGTTCGCGCTCAGGCGGCCGCTCTTTTCATCGAAGACGAACTGGAACACCTGGTCGGTGCCGAGGTGCGGCACGAAGACGAAGCGGTTGGTGTTGTCGGTGCGGATGGCATGCGCGTTGCGCGCCGTCGGGATCACCTGCAGCGGCTCGCCGACGCGGCCGTCCGGCCCGACCGGGTTCACGCTCACCAGGTTCGCGCCGTATGAGGCGCCGAGCAGATAGCGGCCACTGCGCTCGAGATGGATGTACGGCAGGCTTTCCGCGAGCGGGCCGGTGCCGACGAGCTTGAGGGCTCCTGTGCCACGGTCGATGGCGTAGGTGTACGCGGAAAACGGTTTGGCACGGACGGCGGCGACCAGGTAGCGCTTGTCGCCGCTGACCGTCATCGGCATCACCGGCTTTTCCGCCTTGAAGCGCTCGCCGGGCTGCAGCGAGCCGTCGCGCGCGAGCGTGTAGACGCCGATATCGCCGTCTTCGGCGTTCGATACGTAAACGAAAGTCGCGGCCATCGCGCCGCTAGCGAAGATACTGAACGAGGCGGCGAGCGCCGCCTTCCGGGCCTTTCCGGCTTGCATGGTGATTCCTCCCCAGGGTCATCTAGTCGGGAAGGATATCGCCTGCGTTGGTTAATAGCACGTTGTCGCCGACCTGGAACTCGGGCTTGTCGAGGTCGCGCTGCTGTCGCGTCCCGTCAGGCAGGCGCACGGTGACCCGGTACATCGGCTTGCCGTCGCTCGCCGAAGGCGCCGAGCCGCCGGCGGCGGCCGAGCGCTCGCGGGACATGACGCGCACCTCGGTGATGCTCTCGACGACGCCGTAGCCGGGGCGCATCTCCTGGGTCTTGACCGGCGCCACGGCGGGTTCCTGCTGGGCTAACGCACCGGTGGTTCCAAGGGCGAGCATCACGGCGAGGAGGATCTTCATCCCAATGGGACATCGGGGCGTAATTCGGGTTCCTGAGTGCGGCTATCATCCATCGCTCGAGGAGACCCCCATGGATCGACCGAAGGTATTCGGCAACTTCATCAATGGCGCCTGGGCCGAGGGCACCGGCGAATACGCCAACACCAACCCGTCCGACACGCGCGATGTGATCGGGCGCTACACGCGCGCCACCGAAAAGCAGGCCAAGGACGCCATCGGCGCCGCGCACGCCGCGTTTCGGACCTGGTCGCTCTCCACGCCGCAGCAGCGCTTCGATGCGCTCGACGCGGTGGGCACCGAAATTCTTCAGCGCAAAGCCGAGCTGGGCGATCTTTTGGCGCGCGAAGAGGGCAAGACGCTGCCCGAGGCCACCGGCGAAGTGGTGCGCGCCGCTTACATCTTCAAATTTTTCGCGGGCGAAGCCCTGCGCATCCCCGGCGAGATCGTGCAGTCGGTGCGCCCCGGCGTCGGCGTCGAGATCACGCGCGAGCCGCTCGGTGTCGTGTCGATCGTGACGCCGTGGAATTTTCCGATCGCGATCCCGGCGTGGAAGATCGCGCCGGCGCTGTGCTACGGCAACACGGTGGTGTTCAAGCCCGCCGAGCTGGTGCCCGGCAGCGCCTGGGCGCTCTCCGAGATCATCAGCAAGGCCGGCTTTCCGGCGGGCGTCTTCAACCTGGTGATGGGCAAGAGCTCCGAGATCGGCGACACGCTGCTCAACGATCCGCGCATCGCCGGCATCAGCTTCACCGGATCGCAGGCGATCGGGCGCAAGGTGGCGCAGGCGGCGGTGGCCGGCCTGAAGAAATTCCAGCTCGAGATGGGCGGCAAGAACCCGCTGGTGGTGCTCGACGACGCCAATCTGGATGTCGCGGTGAACTGCGCTGTGCAGGGCGGCTTCTTCTCCACCGGCCAGCGCTGCACCGCGTCCTCAAAGGTGATCGCCACCGCCGGTATACACGACCGCTTTGTTGCCGCGGTGATCGAGAAGATGAAGGCGCTCAAGATCGACGATGCGCGCAAGAAGGGCACCGACATCGGGCCGGTAGTGGACGAGCGCCAGCTGGCGCAGAACCTCGATTACCTCAGCATCGCCCAGAAAGAGGGCGGCCACCTGGCATATGGAGGGAACCGTGTGGAGCGGAATCCAGATGGCCAGCCCGGCTACTTCATGATGCCGGCGCTCTTCACCGATACCACGCCCAACATGCGCATCAACCGGGAGGAAGTCTTCGGCCCGGTCGTGAGCGTGCTGCGTGCCAATGACTACGAGGAAGCGCTCGCCTGGGCGAACGACACCGAGATGGGCCTCAGCTCCGGCATCTGCACCACGTCACTCAAGCACGCCACGCACTACAAGCGCCACGCGCAGTCCGGCATGGTCATGGTCAACCTGCCCACCGCGGGCGTCGACTACCACGTCCCCTTCGGCGGCCGCAAAGGCTCGAGCTACGGCCCGCGCGAGCAGGGACGCTACGCCGCTGAGTTCTATACGACGGTGAAGACGGCCTACACCCTCGCCTGAATTGCCAGTGCCCGATCCAGGAAGTCGAGCCGGTCCTGGCCCCAGAAGCGCTCGCCGTTGAGGACGTAGGTCGGCGCGCCGAACACGCCCAGCTTTTCCGCTTCGTCGCCGTAGGTTTTGTAAAGACGCTGGACTTGCTCGCTCATCTCTTCCTTCTGCAACTCTTCGCCGGGCATGCCGTTCTCATTGGCGATCGCGATGCGCACCTTTGGATCCGAGCTGTCGCGCTCCTCAGCCCATAGCGCGCGCAGGAGCGCATGCGAAAGGCGCGGCGCATCGAGGCCACGCTCCTGCGCCGCGATCACCATCCAGCCCGGCGGCTTGTTCCAGCCCGCGGGCTTGCCATCCTGCGGATAGTGCTTCGGCACCAGGTTGAGCGGCATGCCGAGATACTTGCGCCAGCGATCGAGCTCGAGCGCGTGGTAGGTGCGACGCGGCTCCGGGCGCGTGCGCAGCGGCACGCCGCCGGTGCGCGGCACCACGTCCTGGAAATCGAAGGGTTTGAGGATCAGCTTGACGCGATGGCGCTCCACCACCTCGCGCAGCTTCGGCCCGCCGAGATAAGCCCAGGGCGACGACAGGCTGTAATAACAGGAGAGCTCGACCATAGAATCGGCATCATATGTCGCTCGATGCATTGACCGCACTGGCGAAGCGCGAGCTCGAGCAGCTGCGCTATCCAGCACCGAACTGGCTGTTGCCGCGCGATGGTTTGCTCGACGTGCTGGTGGTCGGCGGCGGCATGTGCGGCCAGACCGCGACGTTCGCGCTCTTGCGCGAAGGCGTCACGAACCTGCGCTGCCTGGATCGCGCGCCGCACGGAAGCGAAGGCCCCTGGACCACGTTCGCGCGCATGGACATCCTGCGCTCGCCCAAGCACCTCACCGGTCCGGATCTTGGCATCGCCTCGCTCACCTACCGCGCCTATCACGAGGCCAAGTTCGGCAGCGCGCACTGGGAGAAGCTGCACAAGATCGACCGCGTGGAATGGGCGCGCTATCTCATGTGGGTGCGCGAGACGGTCGGCCTGCCGGTCGAGAACGGCGTCGCGGTGTGCACGGTGGAGCTGGTGCCTGGCGCTGTTCGCATTTCAACCGAAAGGGAAACCATCCAGGCGCGCAAAGTGGTGCTCGCCATGGGCCGCGAAGGCAGCGGCGCCTTGCGCTGGCCGCGGTTCGCTACTTTCGATCCGGGGAAACGCGCACCGGGAGTATTCCATTCGGCCGATGAGATCGATTTCAATCAGTTCAAGAACAGAACCATCGGCATCCTCGGCGCCGGCGCCTCGGCATTCGACAATGCCGCCGAAGCGCTCGAGGCCGGCGCGGCCAAGGTGGTGCTGTTCGCGCGGCGGCCGATCCTGCCGCAGGTGAACAAATCCAAGTGGGCCTCGTTCCCCGGTTTTCTGCACGGTTATGCGTCGCTCGACGATGCGCGGCGCTGGCGCTTCTATACGTACATCTTCAGCGAGCAGGTGCCGCCGCCTTACGAGAGCGTGCTGCGCTGCGAGCGCCATCCGGGCTTCTCGATCCGCTTCGGCGAGGGATGGGACGACATCCTGCCCGGGCCGAAAGTGCTGACGCCGAAAGGCGAGCACCGCTTCGACGCCGTTATCGTCTGCACCGGCTTCGACGTCAGCCTCACCGAGCGTCCGGAGCTCGCGCCGATCAGTGATGCCATCGATACGTGGAGCACGCACGTGCCGACTGCGGAGGTTAAGAAATTTCCCGAGGAAGCGCGCTTCCCCTATCTCGGCGATGCGTTTCAGCTGCAAGGCAAGCACCCCGAGCTCGGCCGCGTGCATGTCTTCAACTGGGGCTCGACCATGAGCCACGGCGCGCTCGCCGGCGACATCCCCGGCCTCGAGATCGGCGCGCGGCGCCTGGCGAGCGGGATCGTGCGCGATTTGTTCCTGGAGGACGCAGACTGGCACTGGGAGCGCGTGCAGGTCCACAACGAGGATGAGCTCAAACCCACCCGCTACTTCGTGCCGCTGGATAAGCGCAAATAAATGGGGACAGACCCCATTTTTCTCATCTGAGAATCCAGCGCGATTGAGATAAATGGGGTCTGTCCCCATTTATTAGTCGATGGTGGCGCCGACTTCCTTGACGACCGCGGCCCACTTCTGCCGGTCGGACTTCACCGTCTGGCGGAATTGCTCGGGTGCTTCCCAGCGCGGGGTGTTGCCTAGCTCGATGAGGCGCTTTTGCACCGAGGGCGTCTCGAGCGCTGCCTTCACCGCCGCATTCACCCTGCTGACGATCTCGGCGTCCAGCCCCTTCGGGCCGAAGAGGCCGAACCAGGTGTAGCTCTCGTAGCCCGGCAGGCCGGCCTCGGCGATCGTCGGGATCTCGCTCACCGCCTGCACGCGCGTCTTCGTGCTGACGCCGAGCAGGCGCACGCGGCCGGCTTTCCAGTGCGGGATCACGGTCTGCACCTGGTTGAAGATGCAGCAGGTCTGGCCGCCGATCACCGAGCCGATCGCCTCGGGTCCGCCCTTGTACGGGATGTGCTCCATCTTCAGCCCGGCGCGCGCGTTGAATTCGGCGAAGGCGAGGTGCGTGCCGGTGCCGTTGCCGGTCGAGGCGTAGTTGTACTTCCCGGGGTTGGCCTTCACCGTGTCGATGAACTCGCGCACCGTCTTCACGTCGATCACCTGCGGATTGATCGTCAGCACGTTCGAGACATTCACCAGCGGCGAGAGCGGCGTGAAGTCGGCTTCGACGTCAAATGGCAGATTTTTGTACAGCGCGGCATTGACACCATGCGTCGCCGCGGTTCCCAACAGGAGCGTGTACCCATCGGGCTTGGCGCGCGCCACCGCCTCGGAGGCGAGATTGCCGCCGGCGCCGGTGCGGTAATCCGTGACGATTTTGCCGTGGAGCGATTTCTCCATCGGCTCCTGCAGCAGGCGCGCCACCACGTCGACGCCCGAGCCGGCGGGAAAACCCATCAGGATGGTGATCGGATGCGCGGGCCAGCTCTGTGCGAACGCGAGCAATGGGCAGAGCACCAGCAAGTGGAGAAGGCGCGTCATGCCGCTATTATCCATGGCCTTGAATCCCCGCTATCCGCACGCGCTGCGCGGCATCGGCCTGATGGTGCTCGCGGTGAGCACGTTCACGTGTCTCGACACCACGTCCAAGTATCTGGCGCAGCACTACCCGGTGCCGGCGATCGTGTGCGCGCGCTACGTGGTGCAGATGCTGCTGATGGTGGCGGTGCTCGCGCCGCGGATGGGCATGCGGCTTCTGCAAACCAGCAACCTCAAGTTGCAGATCATCCGCGGCGTCGTGCTCACCGCATCGAGCCTCGTGTTCCTGAGCGCGCTCAGGCTGATGCCGCTCGCGGAGGCGGCGAGCATCGCCTTCATGACGCCGATCATCATCGCGGCGCTGGCCGGCCCCGTATTGAATGAGAGGGTGGGAGGCCGGACCTGGCTTGCGCTGGCCGGCGGCTTCGTCGGCGTGCTGCTGATCGTGCGGCCGGGTGGCGGTCTCTTCACCTGGGCGGCGCTGCTGCCGCTCGCGAGTGCCTTCATGATGGCGCTCTACCAGATGCTGACGAGCAAGCTCGCCGGGCGCGACAACCCGATCACCACGCTGTTCTATCCCGCGCTCATCGGCAGCGTGCTGGTCCCGGTCGCCTTCCCGCACCAGCTCGCGCTGCCCGCCGGGCCGCTGCATGGCGCGCTCTTCGTACTCATCGGCGTGCTCGGCGGCCTCGGGCATTTCTTCCTGATCCGCGCGCATGATTACGCGCCGACCTCGACCTTGAGCCCCTTCATGTACGCCCAACTGCTGACGGCGCTGCTCCTCGGCTGGCTGGTGTTCGGCCAGCTGCCCGACGGCGTGGCGCTCGCCGGCATGGCGACCATCGCCGTGAGCGGCCTGCTGCTCATCCTCGGCCACCGGCGCCTGCAATAATTACGGTCCTGACCCCGAATTCATGATCGAGCGCCTCGCCGAGCTGGTGAATGCAGATCCGGGCATCGTGCGCTGGGGGCGCGAGATGCACGAGACGTTCATGCTGGAGGTCGGCGACACGCAGTACCTCGTCACGGTGCGCGCCGGGCGCATCGAGCGGATGGAGAAAGGCCCGTTCGTGATGCGCTCGTGGCGCTTCGCCATCCGCGCGAGCCGCGAGTGCTGGGAGCAGTTCTGGCGCTCGCCGCCGGCGCCGGGATGGCACGACCTCTTCGCGCTGCTGCGCCGGGGCGAGGTGAAGTTCGAGGGCGATCAGCGGGTGCTGATGGCCTATCTGCTGTACCTGAAGCTGGTCCTGGCGTCACTACGGCAATGATTGAGCCCATCACCGGTCGCTACGCGCACATCGCGCTCGACGGGCGCACGCATCGCATTTACTACGAGGAGGCGGGGCAGGGCATGCCGCTCCTTTGCCTGCACACGGCCGGCTCCGATGGCCGCCAGTGGCGAGCGGTGCTGAACGACGCCGAGATCCTGCGCCACTGGCGCGTCATCGCCTTCGACATGCCGTGGCATGGCAAGTCCTCGCCGCCGGAAGGCTGGCAGCGCGACGACTATCGCCTGACCACCGACAGCTACACCGCGATGATCATGACCATCGCCCGCGAGCTCAAGCTCGAGCGCCCGGCGGTCATGGGCTGCTCGATCGGCGGACGCATCGTGCTCAACCTCGCGCTCGAGCACGCGCGCGAGCTGCGCGCGCTGATCGGCCTTCAGTCCGCGGCGTACGTCGAGCGCTACTACGACGCCTCATGGCTCGATCACGCCGAAGTGCATGGCGGCCGCGCCTGCGGCGGCCTCGCCTATGGCCTGATGTCGCCGCTCAGCCCGGATGAGCACCGCTGGGAGACGGTGTGGCACTACATGCAGGGTGGGCCGGGCGTGTTCTCGGGAGATCTGCACTTCTACCAAGTCGAGGGCGACATCCGCGACCGCATCGGCGCCATCGATACCAGGCTCTGCCCGCTCTACCTGCTCACCGGTGAGTACGACTACTCGGCCTCGCCGCGCGATACGCAGGCTGCGGCGGATCGAATTCCGGGAGCGAAAGTGACCATCATGAAAGGCCTCGGCCACTTCCCGATGAGCGAGAACCCGCAGGCCTTCCTCAGCTATCTGCGGCCGGTGCTGGACGAGATCCGCTCCCGCTAGCCTTTCCCGGTATTGCGCCGGCCCCAGTCGCGCAGGGCGGCTACTACGGGGCCCAGGCTGCGGCCGCGATCGGTGAGGTGGTACTCGTAGCGGGGCGGATGCTCGCTGTAGAGCTTGCCTTCGATCAGTCCCTGTTTTTCGAGCGTCTTGAGCCGCGCCGACAGCGTGTTGGGCGCCGCGCCGCCGAGCGAATCCTGGAGATCCTGAAAGCGCTGCGGGCCTTTGGTCAGCAGGTCGCGCAGGATAAGGATGGTCCAGCGCTCGCCGATCAGGTCGAGCGTGCGCGCTACCGGGCAGGTCTGATCTAGAGACTTCCGCATGGTCGGAAAAATAGCCGCTTGACATTACAGCGGCAAGTAACTATCGTCAAGATAGTAACTATTGTATCAGAAGCCACTGCCACTGGAGACCCCAATGAAAAGCTCTACTCGCTGGCTGCTTGCCGCCGCCGCCGCCATCGCCGTGCCGCTTGGCGCGCTTGCTCTCGCCGACGAAGGCGGCCGCCGTCCGGCGGCATCCGACCGGCCGGAGCTCGAATACCTCAAGGTCATCAACCGCGCCGCGCCGCCGAGCGACCCGCAGCTCATCCTGCTCCTGATGGGGCAGTTCACGAATGCCGGCCGGCAGCGCGAGGGCGCGGAGTTCTTCGCCGCCGCAGGCCGGGAATTCGAACCGCAGCTCGATGATGGCCGCAAGGCGCTTTACCTTTCCGTCACCGCGCTGCTGCGGGCGCAGGCTGCGCCGGAGATTTCGCTGCTCAACCGCATCGGCTGGGTGAAGGACAGCGTAGCGATGCTTGACCGCGCCCAGGAGCTGACGCACGGCGAAGTATTCGCGGTGCGCTGGATCTCGGGGACAGTGCGCGCGCAACTTCCTGGTTTCTTCGGGCAGCGCAATCGCGCCGCGCAGGACCTGCAGTGGTGCCTGGAGCATGCCGAGCGTGCACCGAATGCCGGGTGGCTGCCGGAAGTGCGCTATCAAATAGCGGTCCTCAAAGGCGAGCAGACACCCGCGAAGCCGATCACGCTGGTCACGCCATTCAGCGAGGATCCCGTCACCGGGCACACATTCTCCGCGCGGCGCATCGCCGAAGTCGTGCCGGGCAGGGTGTACGCGCTGTCGGGCTTCGAGTTCACCGAGTACTACTTCGTCGTCTCGGACGACGGCCGCGAGCTGATCGGTATCGATGCAGGCACCCGGCCCGATTCGGCGCGCGAGGCGCACGAGGCGCTGCGCGCGGCATTTCCCAAGCTGCCGCCCCTGACGACGGTTCTCGTCACGCACGCACACTGGGACCACATCGGCGGCCATCGCTATTTCGACAGCCTCGAGCCGAAGCCGCGCTTCATCGCGCGCGTCAACTACGCCGACGAGATCGCGAACGACCTCAAGGGGCCGCATGCGCTCCTCAAGGATTTCTTCGGCAGCCGCTTCGACCTCGAGGAGCTGAAGAGCTTCAAGCCGGACGCGACGGTCGAGCGCCGCACCGAGCTCAGACTCGGCGGCACGCGATTCGAGCTCATCCCGATCGAGGGCGGCGAGACGCATGACGGGCTCTTCATCCACCTGCCGCAGCTCGGCGTGCTCTTCGCGGGCGACTTCATCATGCCGTACCTCGGCGCGCCCTTCGTCGAGGAGGGCGATTTCGACGGCCTGCTGCAGGCGATCGACGTGGTGCAGGAGCTAAACCCGCGCTTCATCCTTCATGGGCACGAGCCCCTGACGCAGATCTTCAACTCGCCCGCGATGCTCGCCGACACCAAGGCGCAATTGGTCTGGCTGCGCGAGCAGGTGCGCGCCGGGATTGCCCGCGGCGTCGAGCGTGCGGCCCTGCACCAAGCGAACCTGATCCCGCCCGGGCTGCTCGCGGCCGATCCGGCCACGCATGTCTCCTATCTCGTGCTGCGCGAGAACGTCATCAACCGGCTGTACGACCAGACCGTCGGTTACTGGCAGACCGACCTGCAGGGCATGGACTCGATCACGCGCGCCGATCGGGGTTCCGCGCTCATCGATTACCTCGGCATCTCGGAGCGCGATGTGGTGGCTGCAGCCGAGAAGATGATCCGCGATGGCAAGCACGAGCTTGCGGCCCAGACGATCGATGCAGCGCGCGAGCGCCTGCCCGAGTCGGCGGCGCTGTTACGCGTGCAGCGGCTCGCCTATCTCAAGCTGAAGGAGAAGTACCAGAACGCCAATCCCTTCAAGTTCATCATCTACTCGAGCCGCATTGGTGAGGAGGCCCACGACAAATAATTGACCGTCGGCTAGACTTCGCGCCCAGAGGAGGAGTTCCCCATGATCGGTGCCCGGCGTCTTGCCGCCATAACCCTGTGCGCGTTCGCAGTGGCAGCGCAGGCTCAGCAGAAGGAAATCAAGATCGGCTTCATCTACGACGTCACCGGGCCGTTCGCCGGCGGCGGCTCGGAGGCGGCGCAGATCGGCACCAAGGCCGCCGTCGACATGTTCAACGAGAAGGGCGGCGTGATGGGCTACAAGATCAACGCCACGTTCTCCGATGCCCAGTCGAAGGTCGACGTCGCGATCACCGAGATGACACGGCTCGTCGACCAGGAAAAGGTCGACCTCGTCGCCGGCGTCTACTCGAGCGCGCAGTGCGTGCCGATGGTGCAGCAGATCGACCAGCGCAAGAAATTCCTCTGGATCAACGTCTGCATCGCCACCGCGGTGTTCAAGGACAAGAAGCTGAACTACGTCTTCCGCCCGCAGGCGCACTCCGACCAGTTCGGCGCCTGGTCCTGCGATTACATCAACTACTACGCCAAGTCCAAGTTCGGCATCGAGCCGAAGAACATGCGGGTCGCGATCATCCACGAGGACGGGCCTTACGGCGTGGGCGTCGCCTCGGGCAACGAGGCGCAGTGCAAGAAGCATGGGCTCAACATCGTGCTCAAGGAAGGCTACTCGGCCAGCGCTCCGGACCTGTCCAGTCTGGTGACCAAGCTGAAGCGTGCGCGTCCCGATGTTCTGCTGCACACCGGCTATAACCCGGACATCACACTGTTTCTCCGCCAGTCGAAGGAGCAGGGCTTCAAGGTGAAGGCGATGATCGGGCACGGCGCCGGCCACAGCCAGATCGACAAGCTGCGCCAGACTTTCGGCGAGGACGTGAACTACTTCCACTCGATCGACCCGGCCGCCTCGCAGCTGCTCGAGCCGAAGACGCTGAAGCCGGGCATCTGGGACCTCACGCAGCAGATGGTGAAGCGCTACGAGGCCGTGAAAGGCCCGGGCGAGCTGCCGCCGCACGTCTCGATGGGCTTCAACAACACCTGGATCCTGCTGAACGACATCCTGCCGCGCGCCATCAAGAAGTACGGCGGCTTCGATTCCGAGTCGCTGCGCAAGGCCGCGCTCGAGACCGACATCCCGGTCGGCGGCACGATGCAGGGCTACGGCGTCAAATTCTTTCCGCCCGGGCACCAGCTCGCCGGCCAGAACGAGCGCGCCTTCCCGGTCGTGATGCAGTACGTCAACGGCCGCGCGCGTATCGCCTGGCCGAGGGAGATCCAGACGACAGATCCTGTGCTGCCCTTTCCGAAGGGCCACGCGTTTGCACCGTAGCAATTCGTCGTTCCCGCGCAGGCGGGAACCCACGAACTGGAGAAAGAAATTGGGCCCCCGCCTTCGCGGGGGCGACTGTTTCTAGAGCTGCCATAGGTGTTAAGTGTCGAGGGGCTGACCAAGAGCTTTGACGGCTTTCTCGCCGTCAAGAACGTTTCCTTCGAGGTGGCCGAGGGCGAGATCCTTGGCCTGATCGGACCGAACGGCTCGGGTAAAAGCACCACCTTCAACCTGATCGCCGGCGCGCTGCGGCCGAGCGCCGGCTCGGTGCGCTTTCTCGGCCAGGAGATCGGCGGGCTGCCGGCATATCGCGTGGCGCACGCCGGCATCGGGCGCACGCACCAGATCCCGAAGCCGTTCCGCAAGCTCACGGTGCTCGACAACGTGGCGCTCGCCGCCTTCTATGGCCGCAATGAATCGCTGTCTCGCGAGCAGGCCTATAGCGTCGCGCGCGAATGCCTCGAGCTCGTCGGCCTGCAGGGCGAGCGCGTCGAGGGACTCGGCGCCGCCGGCTTGAAGAAGCTCGAGCTGGCGCGCGCGCTCGCGACGCAGCCGAAGCTCCTGCTCGCCGACGAGTCGCTCGGCGGCCTCGATCACAGCGAGATGGACCAGGCGGCCGACCTCCTCGCCACGATCCGCGCCAAGCGCGGCATCACCATCGTCTGGGTCGAGCACATCATGGGCGTGCTGATGCGCGTGGTGGATCGCTGCGTGGTGCTCGACCACGGCGAGGTGATCGCGCGCGGCAAGCCCGCCGAAGTGGCGCGCGATCCGAAAGTGATCGAGGTGTATCTCGGCACCGACGCGCCGGAAGTTCAGGCCTATGCTGCGCGTCGCTAACGTCTCGGCAGGCTACAGCGGCTTCCAGGCGCTGTTCGGCGTCAGCCTGGAGGTCAACGCGGGCGAATCGGTCGCGGTGATCGGGCCCAACGGCGCCGGCAAGACGACGCTGCTGCGCCTGATCTCCAAGCTGATCGAGTCGACGCAGGGCGAAGTTTTTCTCGAAGATAAAAGCCTAAAGGCGGTGCCGCCGTACGAGGTGGTGGCGCGCGGCATCGCACACGTGCCGGAGAACCGCCGGCTGTTTCCGCGCCTTACGGCCGAGGAGAACCTGCGCATGGGCGCCTTTACGTCGCGCCATGCCTACCGCCAGCGGCTGGACCAGGTCTATGCGCTCTTCCCGCGCCTGAAGGAGCGCCGCAATCAGGTCGCCGGCACGCTCTCGGGCGGCGAGCAGCAGATGTGCGCCATCGGCCGCGCGCTGATGTCCGGTCCCAAGCTGCTGCTGCTCGACGAGCCCTCCGCCGGCCTCGCGCCGGTGGTGGTGCAGTCGATCTTCGAGCTGGTGCGGCGCATCTGCTCGGAGGGCTACACGGTGCTGATCGTCGAGCAGAACATCCGCCAGGTGCTGAAGGTGGTGAGCCGCGCCTACCTGCTCGATGCCGGCCGCATCGTGCAGAGCGGCAGCGCGGCCGAGCTGCTCGCTGCGCCGGAGATCCAGAAGGCGTACCTAGGACTATGAGCGACGTCTTCGACATCTACCTGCTGGAAGCGGTGCTGAACGGCCTGTTACTCGGCGGTCTGCTCGCATTGCTGTCGCTGGGGCTGAATCTGATCTTCGGCGTGATCGACGTGGTCTGGATCTGCTACGCCGAGCTGATCATGTGCGGTATGTATGCGGTGTACTACCTGCACGTGCAGTACCACTGGCCGCTGCTGCTCGCGATGCTCGCGGCGATCGGCATCGTCGCGCTGCTGGGGCTGATCCTGCATCAGTTCGTGATCCGCCCGGTGCTCTCGGCCGAGCCGATCAACCAGCTCCTGGTGACCGGCGGCGTGCTTTTCTTCCTGCAGGCCGCGGCGACGCTCGCTTTCGGCATCGAGTTCAAGAACATCGGCGTCACCCTCGCCTCGGTGCGTATCGGCGAGATGTCGTTCTCCGCGGCGCGCCTGATTGCCTTTGGCGTGGCGCTGGGCGGAATGGTCGGCATGTATCTGCTGCTGACGAAGACCTATCTGGGCACCGCGATCCGCGCCATCAGCCAGGACCGCGCGGTGATGCCGCTGATGGGCGTGAATCCCGCGCGCATCTTTGCGCTCACCTCCGCGCTCGGTGGTGCGCTCGCCGGGCTCGCCTCGTGCCTGCTGGTGCTCCAGTACGACATCCACCCGGCGATCGGCCTCTCGTTCGGGCCGATCACGTTCCTGATCTGCGTGCTCGGCGGCCTCGGCAACATGGTCGGCGGCTTCGTCGCGGCGTTCATCTTTGCGCAGTTCATCGCGGTCGGCGGCTTCTTCTTCGCGCTCGAGTGGGGCTATGTCATCGCCTTCGTGTTCTTCATCGCCGTGATGTTCTGGCGGCCCCGGGGCCTGTTCGCAAAATGAATTACCCGCTGCACCTCGCGATCCTGGTGCTGCTGTGGGGCTACATCTACACCGGCTGGTCGGTGATGGGACGGCTCGGGCTGGTGAGCTTCGGGCACGGCGCGTTCATGGGCATCGGCGCCTACACCGTGGTGATGCTCTGGAACCATTTCGGCCTCACGCCATGGCTGGGCGCGATCGCTGCGCTGATTTTTTCCGCCGTGGTCGCCGTCGTCATCGGCTATCCGTGCTTCCGCTTCAAGATCGTCGGGCACTACTTCGCGCTGGTGACGCTCGCGCTTTCGGAAGTGGCGCGGCTCGTGATCGTCGCGCTGCGCGACCAGACCGGCGGCTCGCTCGGCGTGACGCCGAACGGTGCGCTGCATGAAGGGGCGACGGCGTCGCTCGGCGCGCTGCAGTTCTCGGATAAGGTCGTCTGGCTCGTGATCGTTGCAGCGTTCTGGCTCGGCGGACTGTGGGTGTGGCGGATGGTCGATCGCAGTATGGGACGCCTCGCGCTGGAGGCGATCAGCGAGGAAGAGGAAGCGG
>Ga0209647_1001586_pt1 | contig 19134 bp, 24 predicted proteins | sample GraSoi_2013_60cm_FD_185827 | JGI IMG/M metagenome (GOLD analysis project Ga0209647, IMG submission 185827) | Grasslands soil microbial communities from the Angelo Coastal Reserve, California, USA - Sample 9_17_2013_60cm (SPAdes) (version 2) | ecosystem: Environmental > Terrestrial > Soil >... | reverse complement strand
TGAGGCCATCGCAGGAGCAAGGGCCAGTGTGAGTGCGAAAAAGAATGCGCGCATCATGGTCATATATTCAATGCCGCCGCCGACCGGCAAGCGCACCATGGAGAACATATTTATGCGTTAATCATTTGCCCGCAGCTTGTGATCGGGCGTACAAGCATCGCGTTTTCATGCACGCCGGCAGTTATCGATATGCTCGATCAGGAACAAACGAACAGCACAGAGTCCGCGCAACTGCCGCGCAACAAGGACGGCTCTATTCGCAAGACCTTCGTGAAGAGCATCGCTCGCAGGATCGAGGCGGCGGACGCCACCGGTCTACGCGCGGCAGTCGGCGATCTGCATGAATCCGATATGGGCTCGCTTATCGAAGCGCTCCCCCCGGAACAACGATCGCGGCTTGTCGAACTGCTCGGCATCGATTTCGATTTCACCGCGCTCACTGAGGTGGACGATACCGTCCGCGAGGAAATCCTCGACGAGTTGCCGACCCAAGCCGTGGCAAAGGGCGTCAGCGAACTCGAGTCCGATGACGCGGTGGCGATCCTCGAGGATATGCCAAAGGATGAGCAGGCAGAAATCCTCGATCAATTGCCGCAGCCTGAACGAGCCGCACTGGCGCGCAGTCTCGACTATCCGGAAGACTCCGCAGGCCGGCGCATGCAGACCGAGTTCATTGCTGTGCCGCCGACATGGAATGTTGGCCAGGCGATCGACTATATGCGAGAGACGGTCGAATTGCCGCACCGCTTTTTCGAACTTTATGTGACGAATGAAAACGGTCACTTTCTCGGGACAGTCCCGTTAGACCGCTTGTTGCGCAGTAAACGCCCGGTGCCAATTTCGGACCTGATGGCACATGACCGGCCGCGCGTGAGCGCTGTCCAGGACCAGGAGGAAGTCGCGCGCTTGTTTCAGCGCTACAATTGGGTGACGGCGCCTGTTGTCGATGCGAGCGACCGCCTGGTCGGTGTCATCACCTTCGACGATGTTGCTGACGTGATCGAGGAAGAGGCGGAGGAGGATATCCACGCCCTTGGCGGCATCACCCGCGACGAAGAATTGTCCGACACGGTATGGACGATTGCACGGGGCCGCTTTAATTGGCTGTTGGTCAATCTTGCGACCGCGTTCCTTGCGTCGTCGGTTCTGGGACTATTTGAAGGTCAGTTGGAGAAAATGGTGTCGCTGGCGGTCCTGGCCCCGATCGTGGCGAGCCAAGGCGGCAATGCGACCACTCAAACCATGACAGTCGCCGTGCGTGCGCTCGCGACGCGCGAACTAAGCGATACCAATGCCTGGCGCGTGATCATGCGCGAGCTCATGGTTGGCCTGCTCAATGGGATGGCCTTTGCGGTCATAACGGGCGTGGCCGCTTACGTCTGGTTTAAGGTGCCGGGGCTCGGGTTTGTGATTGGGCTTGCGATGATCTGCAACCTGATCGCGGCCGCGCTCGGCGGAATTCTCATTCCTCTCGCCCTGCATCGGCTCAAGATTGACCCCGCCGTGGCCTCAAGCCCATTCGTAACCACGGTGACCGATGTCGTTGGCTTTTTCTCGTTTTTGAGCATTGCCAGTATGTGGTTTGGCCTGCGGTGAGGGCAAAGCGCGGTTACGACTTATTCACCCTATTTACTGACCAACGTTTAAAGCCCAGCCCGTAACCCTATACCCAGACGCCGAAGCGTAGGCTGGGAGCATCCCGGTGCACGAAGTCAATACTGGAGCAGCGGGCTCAAACCCCGGCCGCTGGCTACTGGCTTCGGCATGGCGTCGGCGGGTCATGCAAGGAGCTATGGCTGGGCCACCTGCGCCCACCAAACGCATCTTGGCTGCGTCGCGGCTGATCATCGTTTTCACTGCACTCGTCATCGTCGCGACCGTCCTCAGTGCAAGCGTCGGCTACAGGTTCGCACATCAAAGCGATGAGCGGTTGACATCCGAACAGCACGCCGCCGTTCGGAATGCTGTTTCCGAAATGCGCTCCCCGTTCAGTCCGTCTGCCGAAATTGATCCGCATATCGTGCGCATCGTCGAGCAGACCGCGGGCGTGAACAATCTCAAATTTGAAAGCGATCCGAACACGGCGGGCCGCGAAACGCGGCCAGCGATGAATGCGGATGGCCGCATCGAGGGCTTTTTCACCTGGGATACGGCGCGTCCCATGATGCTCGCGATAAGTCGGCTCGCGCCGCTCGTTGTCGCGATCAACCTCTTGCTGGTTGGTTTTTCCGCTTTATCTCTGTGGCAACTCCGCCGGGCGCGGCGCGAACTCGCAATGAGGGAAGTGCAGGCGGCACGAGCCGCCGACGAGGATAAACTCACGGGGCTGCCCAACCACGCCAAGACACTGGAGCAGTTGGACCTCGCTCTTGCCGAGCGCGACGACGACGACTGGACGACCTTCGCGCTGATCGAGCTCGACGGTATGGAAGATGTTACGGCCAACCACGGCGTCCTGGGTAGCGATGAGCTCATTGTCGCGGTGGCCAAGCGGCTCAAAGAATCGTTGCCTTCGCCCGCCATGTGCGGCCGGATAGCGAGCGATGAGTTTGCGGTTACGTTGACGTCCAACCAAACAGACGACGCTGAAGCGATTATCCGCGCTGCGCTTGAGACGATCTCACGGCCGCACTGGATCGATACAGTGGTGCGAGTGAGCGCCCATGCGGGGTTCGCGCAAGCGCCGCGCCATGCGACCACGCGTGGCGAATTGACGCGCCGCGCCGACCTTGCGTTGCGTGCAGCTGCCAGGCGAGGGCCGGGTGCCGTCATCATGTTCGATCTGTCGATCGATACCGTTTCGACCGACCAGAAATTCATCCACCGCGAACTGCCGCGGGCGATCAGCGCGAACGAACTCGAAGTGCATTATCAGCCAATTGTCTCGTCCCACGGCGGACGAATGGTCGGCGTCGAGGCACTGTTGCGCTGGACTCATGCAACGCGAGGCATGATTCCGCCGGCGACTTTCATTCCAGTCGCTGAGCAAATGGGCCTCATGGACACGATTGGCGCTTTTGTGCTGCGTCGTGCGTTGCAGGAAGCCAAGAGGTGGCCTGATGATCTCTATGTGGCCGTAAATCTGTCACCGTTACAGGTGCGCGACCGAACCATCGTCGATTTGGTCCGCTCTGCGCTGGCCGAAAGCGCGATCGCGCCCTCGCGGCTCGTACTTGAAATTACCGAAGGCGTCCTGATCGACAACCCGGACGAAATGGTCAAGCGCATCAAAGATCTGCACAGCCTCGGCGTACGGGTGGCGCTCGACGATTTCGGCTCGGGTTATTCCAATCTCGGCTACTTGCAACGTTTCCCACTCGACAAACTAAAAATCGACAAGAGCTTCGTTGCTGCTTTAGGCCGCTCGGCCAACGGTGGCGTGATTATCCAGGCGATTGTGGCATTGGGCCGAGCGCTTGGGCTGTCGGTGCTTGTCGAAGGTGTGGAGACCGAGCACCAACGCGTTCTTCTACGGCTGGCAGGCTGTGACGAGATGCAGGGGTTCTTGTTCGCCAAGCCGGCGCCGGCCAAGGCGATCGACAAGCTCCTGGCTCAGGCGAAACAGGGTGGCAAGGCTCTCCCGGCGCCGGGCGAGACGCTGACAGCGTGACATTGAGCTTATAGAGTCAATCGCCAACCGATGCCCCGGCCGGGCATACGCGTGGAGGGCGGCGAATGATCCCCAATGCATGGGCGGGCTTCGATTTCGGCCTCGGCTCCGACGTCGACATGTTGCGAAAGACGGTCAGCGGATTCGCACAGGACCGCATCGCCCCGCGCGCGGATGCAATTGATCGCGAGAATGTCTTCCCGCGCGACTTGTGGCCGGAAATGGGCGCGCTCGGCTTGCATGGCATAACGGTCGAGGAGGAATTTGGTGGTTCCGGCCTGGGCTATCTCGAACACTGTGTCGCGATGGAAGAAATTTCGCGCGCCAGCGCCTCGGTCGGTCTGTCGTATGGCGCCCATTCCAATCTCTGCGTGAACCAGCTCCACCGCAATGGCAGCGATGAGCAAAAGCGCAAATATCTGCCGAAGCTCATCTCCGGAGAGCACGTCGGCGCACTGGCGATGTCGGAGCCAGGCGCGGGTTCAGACGTCGTGTCGATGCGCACCCGAGCCGACAAGAAGGGTGACCGTTATGTGCTCAACGGGTCCAAAATGTGGATCACCAACGGACCAGTGGCCGATACGATGGTGATCTACGCCAAGACCGATCGCACCGCAGGCGCGCGCGGCATCACTGCATTTATCGTCGAAAAGGGATTTAAGGGTTTTGCGCCAGCGCAAAAACTCGACAAGCTTGGAATGCGCGGTTCCGACACCAGCGAACTGGTGTTCACCGACTGCGAGGTTCCGGAGGAAAACGTGCTCGGGGCCGTCGGCAATGGCGTCAACGTGCTGATGTCGGGGCTGGACTACGAACGCGTCGTCCTCGCGGCGGGTCCCTTGGGAATCATGCAAGCTTGTATGGATGTGGTGATCCCTTACGTGCACGAACGCCAGCAGTTCGGGCAGGCCATCGGGCGCTTCCAGCTTGTGCAGGCTAAACTCGCAGACATGTACGTGACCATGAATGCGGCCAGGGCATACGTGTATACGGTGGCGCGCGCCTGCGACGAGGGCCGCACCACCCGGGAAGATGCTGCTGGTGCGATCCTGTATGCCGCAGAGCGCGCCACTTGGATGGCGCTTGAGGCAATTCAATGCTTGGGCGGCAACGGCTATATCAATGACTTTCCGACCGGCCGGCTCTTGCGCGACGCCAAGCTTTACGAGATCGGGGCAGGAACGAGCGAAATCCGCCGCATGTTGATCGGTCGAGAGATCTTCGAAAAGACGCGCTAGCGCCGAGCCGTTAACTTTTCGCCACGCCGAATCAGGTAGTGCATTGGCCGACATCAACGGTGATGGGGATTGCAGCCATGATGCGGGTGCGGCTGAAGGCCGACGGGCGGATCGTCGAAATCTTGCCCGATGGCACTGAGAATACAGTCGATCACAACGATCCGGCACAATTTGTGCGGCACGTACGCGCGCGCTGCGGACTGACGCAGGCCGCCTTTGCGCAAAAGATTGAGGTGCCGATCGAGACCGTGCGCAATTGGGAGCAGGGCAAGCGTCACCCGCGCGGCCCAGCGCGCGCTTTGCTCAAGTTGATCGATCAGGCTCCGGACGTCGCTTTCGCGACGCTTGGCGGCAGGCGCCGCTGAACGGCTACTCGGCTGCCGCAGGAGCGTGTCGGCGCGGCGAGGGGCGCGCGATCCGCATCAGCAGAAACGTCGCGAACAGTGTTGCGATATAGACCATGAGCTGCATCTCGGTCGGCTGATCAATGTAACCGACCAGTGTGTGAAGCAGCCGGCCGAAAATACTTTTTTCCGACAATAACCAGGATGTATCCCAGAGGGTGCGGTCGAGCGCCACCACAACACCGGCGTTGTTGAGGAACTGCACGGCTTGTGCCGCCATGCCCGCGGCGAGCAGAGCGATGAGCCAAGTCGTCACCGAGAAGATATAGCGGTTCGGGATTGCCAGAAGACCCAGATACGTCAGCGCGGTGAATGCCGCGCCGGCGGCAATTCCGAGCACGCCACCAACCAGCAAGGCAGAGCCCGACGTGCCGGATGCCATGATGCCATACAGGAACAGCACCACCTCGGATCCTTCGCGCAACACGGCCAGCCCAACGACGACCGCAAGCGCCGTAAGTGGCCTGGCGCCTTCGCTGACCGCGGTGCCCACACGCCGCATTTCGTCGGCGATCTCGCGGCCATGCCGCGCCATCCAGACGTTGTGCCACATCAGCATGACGACGGCGATGCTGAGCACGCCGGCATTGAACAGCTCTTGGCCCGCGCCCTGGAATGCGTCGGAGATGACGCCGGCAAACATCGCGACGACGCTGGCGCCGAGGACGCCGCCGCCGATACCGATCGTTATCCAACGGCCGCGACCGGCGACGCCGCGCGTTGCCGCCATCACGATGCCGACGATGAGGCCGGCTTCAATCACTTCGCGAAAGACAATGATGAGTGCGCCGAGCATGATTTATTCCGCGATGACCACGCCCTTGGCGGTGGCCTCATGATATTCGCCAATGAAGGGATACCGGCCGGGCTTCAGCGGCCCGATGCGAACAACACCCTTCGATTTTCCTGCCACGACCTTTTCCACCTTTAGTGCGCCGCTGTCGAACTCCTCGGCGGTTGCGTCCTCGTTGATCACAGTGACGGCCACTCTTTGGTTGGCCGGCACTTTTAATTCGGCCGGCGTGAACCGATGGTCCTTGATGGTCAGTACATAGTCATCGGAGCGCGCGGGCGCAGCGACCAAAGCCAGCAGGCCAATGACTCCCAAAGCCGCAAAAACCGTCCGCATCCGGCCCTCAAGGTAGAGAATGGCGGACACAAAAGCATTAAATGCCATTGATGCAATAACTTTCTTTTAGTCTTGAATTATTCCAATGTAAGAACTGGCGCGAGCAGGTTGTGCCGCAAAGTATTGTCCCGATTTGTTCCAAAGAAAAAAATTACGTGGTCTTTAGCGGCATATCCCGTCGCGCCGCGGCCGGCAGGAACCCCCGTTGGCAGCGGCCTGACGACAAGGCATTCTTCGCGACCCCGCCTCAGGCCCGTTCCAAAATGCTCCAAGGAGACCGTAATGCAAGTTGTTGAAGCTCATGGCGCCCGCATTCCGACCATTGGTCTTGGCACCATGACACTCAAGGATGACGTCTGCGTACAGGCGGTCAAAACCGCATTGCAGATCGGTTACCGCCATCTCGATACGGCTGCCTTTTACGGCAACGAAAAAGAGAACGGCGAAGGCTCGCGTCAGTCGGGGATCAAGCGAGAGGACGTATTCGTTTGCACCAAAGTGCGGCAGGGCGACTTGATGCCGGACGCTTTCGCCAAAGTGCTAGAACAAAGCCTTGCTAATCTCAAATTGCCTTTCGTGGATCTCTTGTTGATCCATTGGAACAACCCGGATGTGCCATTCAAGCTTTCAGTCGGTGCGTTGTGCAAGGCAAAGAAAGAAGGCAAGACCAAACATATCGGCGTCGCCAATTTCACGAGCACCATGTTGGACGAAGCCTGGGCAGTAACATCCGAGCCGCTCGTCTGTAATCAGATCGAGATGCATCCCTTCCTCAATCAGGACAAGGTTCTTGCCAGCTGCAAGAAACACGGCATGGCAGTCGTCGCCTATTGTCCAATCGCGCGCGGCAAAGTCCCGGGCGCCGACGTTTTTGAGCGCATCGGCAAGGCGCACGGAAAAACCGCAGCGCAGATTTCGCTACGCTATCTCGTGCAGATGGGCGTCTGCTCAATTCCGCGGACTGCCACGCCCGAACACCTGAAGCAGAACCTCGATGTGTTCGATTTCAAGTTGTCGGACGCCGAAATGGCGGAACTCAAAAAGCTCAATGCAACGAATATGCGCGTGGTGAATCCGCCGCACGCGCCGAAATGGGATACGCCGTGATACGTCTCGTCATCGCCGCACTCGTTTCGTTGAGCGCAATCCCCGCGCTGGCGCAAGACAAGCCGAGCCCAAAGGATTCCGCGGCGGTCAAAAATTGCATGAAGGCCAAGACCGGACATAACTGGGCGTGGGAACAGTGCATTGGACTGATTTCCGAGCCGTGCGCGAAGAACGAACTTTCGATGCCTGCATCGGAGGTGAGCGCCTGCTATTACAGGGAGCAGGCGGTATGGGACGACATCCTCAACAAATCCTATCAGCGCTTGCGCGAGGCGCTCGACGCTGAGCAGGTGGTCAAGTTGCGCGAGATGCAGCGCGCCTGGATTGCATCGCGCGACAAGACTTGCGGCTTTCTCTACGATTATTTCCAGGGAACGATGGCCAACCCGATGATCGCCGCGTGTGTCAGCCGTGCGACGGGCCTGCAGGCGCTGTACTTGCGCGGCTTTGCGAATGACGTCGCCGAGAGAAAATGAAGGCTTGAGATGCGCGCGGTCGAAGCCAAGGGCTTCAGAATTCCTGTTGTCGGGCTCGGCACTTGGGCGCTGCGCGGGCGTGAATGCGCGCGGCTGACCGAGCGGGCAATCCGCCTTGGCTACCGCCACATCGACACCGCTCAAATGTATGACAATGAGCGCGAGGTCGGTGAGGGCGTCCGCGCCTCGGGCAAGCGCGCAGAGGTCATGGTCACCACCAAAGTGCAGCCGACGCTGCTGGCACCACACGATCTCGAACGTTCGGTGAAGGAAAGCCTGGCGCGGCTGCAACTCGATGTCATCGATCTTCTTTTGATCCATTGGCCGAATCCGCGCGTGCCACTTGCCGAGACGCTCGGCGCTATGGCCAAGATGAAACGCGAGGGCTACACGCGGCAGATCGGTGTTTCGAATTTTACGGTGGCGCTGCTCGATGAGGCCAACAAGATTTCAAGCGAGCTATTGGTCTGCAATCAAATTGAGTGTCATCCCTTTCTCAACCAGGACAAGGTCGTTGCCGCTTGTCGGAAACACGGAATGGCGGTCGTGGCCTACAGTCCAATCGCGCGCGGCAGCGCCATTGGCGACAAGGTGCTGGAAAAGGTTGGCAAGGCCCGAGGTAGAACCGCAGCGCAGGTTTGCCTGAGGTGGCTGGTTCAACAGGGCATTGTGGTGATCCCACGAACCAGCAAGATAGAGCGGCTGGAAGAGAATATTGCTTTGTTCGATTTCGAATTAAGCGATGCCGAGATGCGGGAAATTGCTGGCCTTTCCCGCCGGGGCAATCGTATCGTCGATTGGACGTGGTCACCGAAGTGGGATTGAGGCTACAAGGTACCTGTGACCCTTCGCACTGATACAGCTCTCGTTCTCTTTTCCGGCGGACAAGATTCAACTGTCTGCCTCGCTTGGGCGCTCGAGCGCTTCGCGCGCGTCGAGACGATCGGTTTCGACTACGGCCAGCGGCACGCGGTTGAGCTCGCGGTGCGCGCGCGACTTCGTGCGCATATGGGACATCTGCGCGCAGACTGGAAAGCGCGCCTTGGCGAAGACCATGTGGTCAAGCTCGATGCCCTTGCCGCGATTTCCGATACGGCGCTCACGCGCGAAACCGCCATCGAGATCGCCGACAGCGGCTTGCCGACCACGTTTGTTCCCGGACGAAATCTGGTCTTTTTCTGCTTCGCCGGCGCACTGGCCTATCGGCGCGGGGCACGCCACCTCGTGGCCGGCATGTGCGAGACCGATTATTCGGGGTATCCGGACTGCCGCGACGACACCATTAAGGCGATGCAGGTCGCGCTAACGCTCGGGCTCGACAAGCGCGTCACCATCCACACGCCGCTGATGTGGGTCGACAAGGCCGATACATTCGCCATGGCCGAGCAGATCGGCGGCAAAGCTTTTCTTGATCTCGTGATCGAGGACAGCCATAGCTGTTACTTGGGCGACCGCACGAAACGCCACGACTGGGGCTATGGATGTGGCGAGTGCCCGGCCTGCCAGTTACGTGCGAAGGGCTATGCCGAATTCATCGGGCGAAGGAAATCATGATCGATAATGAAAAACGGAGAAATGTTGAGGGCAGCATTTTTCTTGTGCTCTTCTGCCTGACAATCCCCGCGGCCAACTGGATGATCGGGCATGCGGGAACGACGTGCGTTCCGAGCGGGCCGTGCCTGGTTCCGGTTGCGCCTGGAGTTATGGCGCCATCCGGCGTGCTCTTGGTCGGGGCCGCTCTTGTGTTGCGCGATCTGGTCCAGCGCCGGCTGGGCGTCGAGTTCGGATTGGCTGCAATCGTCGCTGGAGCCGCAATTTCGGCCGGGCTTGCTCCACCTTCGTTGGTGCTGGCGTCGGCGGTGGCGTTCCTGCTGTCGGAACTCGCCGACTTTGCGGTGTACACACCATTGGCGCGCCGCCGGTTGGTGGCGGCGGTCATCGCTTCCAGCATCGTCGGTCTGGTTGTCGATTCAATTGTGTTTCTGTGGCTCGCGTTTGGGTCGCTCGAATTCCTTCCTGGCCAGGTCATCGGCAAACTTTGGATGGTGCTGCTCGCAGTGCCTTTTGTTGCGTATCTACGCCGCCGTGACGAACGGCTCGGCCTGAAAGCTGCGTGAGGCTAACCATGAGTTCTGCCACCGAAATTCTGCGCGACGTCACCACCGGCACCATCACCACGATGCTGCTGAAGAAGGGCATCCGCCGGTCCTGGATGGCAGGCGCAATGCCGTTCGGGTTTTCCGGCAAGCGCGTGGTGGGTCCGGCATTCACGCTGAGATTTGTTCCGGTCCGCGAGGATCTCGCGACACCTGAAAGTTGGTCGAAGCCCATATCCACGCGCGGTGCGATCGAGGCCATGCCGGAGAATTGCGTCGTCGTCGCCGATGCGATGGGCGTAACCGGCGCCGGTATATTCGGCGACATCCTCTGCATGCGAATGGTCAAGCGCGGCGTCACGTCGCTCATCACCGACGGCGTGATGCGCGACAAGCACGGCGTTCTGGCGACCGGTCTGCCGGTATGGTGCGCGGGTGTGGCTGCACCTGCTTCGGTCAATCAGCTGACCTTCGTCGGGTGGAACGAACCGATCGGTTGCGGCGGCTGCGCGATTTTCCCCGACGACGTTATTGTCGCCGACGACGATGGCGCCGTGGTGATCCCGAAGGATTTGGTGGATTTCGTCGCGAACGAAGGTGCGGAACACGAGCTCATGGAAAGCTGGCTGGTGCAGGAGGTGGAGAAGGGGGCGAAGCTCCCCGGCCTCTATCCGCCCAATGAAGAAAACAAAAAACGTTACGAGGACTGGAAGAAGAAACGCTGAAGCTCTTCAGCGCGGTTGGCGCTAGCGCTTGCGCGACTTGCGGCAAAATACGTCATAGATTGCGCCGATCACGATGCGGGCCTCTTCGCTCGCCAGTTTGTAATAAATTGCTTTTCCGTCGCGCCGGGTCGACACAAGCCCATCGGCGCGCAAGCGTGCGAGCTGTTGCGATACCGTTGGCTGGCGAAGGCTGAGCAAATCTTCCAATTCGCTCACCGATTTTTCGCCCTCGGCGAGAATACAGAGAATCATCAGCCGGCTTTCATGCGCCAACGCTTTGAGAAAATTGCTCGCGCGTTTCGCGTTGTCGACCATTCGGTCGAGTTCGTTTGAACGAGCGCGGCCTTCCAACTGATGCAATTCCATACGTACACCAACAATCGCGTTTCCGGCGCTGCCTGAATACAGACGATCAACCCGTCGTGCGCAATGATTTTTCTTAGCGCAACTGTTGTTCTCCACCCGTTCCAGGGTTGTCCAGTTTCTTGATCAGAACCCCGAGCAATCCCCAGAAGTGGTCCTCGCCAGGATAGCCGCGGATGCGGCCAATTTCGCGGCCGTTAGCGACGAGCACGAATAGCGGCGCAATCCGCTCAATCATGATGAATGCAAGGTCCGGAGGGATGGATTGATCGATATTGACCCGTCGCAAGGGCGCGCGCCGGCCCTCAGCGGTCTTCGGATAGATAGGCGCGATTTCGCGATTGAAGGTTTCGCACCAGTCGCAGCCGACTTGGTCGAACATGATGAGCTCAGCCGCGCGGACGGTTGCGAGCGTCGAAGTGAAGAACAATGCAACGGCAAGCGTCCAAAGAGAAGAATATTGCGCGATTTGCGACGTGCGAACCAACTTTATTCCCTATCGCAAACGGAGGATGCGAGTTCGTCGTGAAACCATCAGCGTCGCCCCGTCGATGCGACGAAGCCGAATTGTCAGCCAAAGCGGAACGCGAGCAAATTGTCGAACGAACGCAGCTCGATCAACACACGATGCAAAAGATCGGTGTCGCGTGTCGCAACGGCCTTCGAAACAAGCCCTAAACTGGCTTGGGCGCCATCCACCAAACGGCGGAATTCGGGTGATTTGTGCACGGTTTCGTTAGCAATACCGTCACATCGTCCGAGGGTGGAGCCATAACTGGAAGCTTTCGCGGCGATTTCCTTGCGTGTTTCAATATTCTTCAGATCGAGCGCGCGGTCGTCGTAGGCCATGAGTGCATCCATCGCCGCATTCGCATCACGTACGCAGTCGGCCAGGACCACGATGCCACTGGCCTTGCGCAGGTCATAAAGGTCGCCCCGAATGGCATCGAGTGAGTTACGTGCGGCATCGAGCCGGCCGGTCTTGAGCATGAGGTCGGCGCCGACCAGGCGTGCGCTCACGACCGTGAACAGGTTGCCGTAAAGTTGGTTGCCGTCGAAAGCTTCGGGGCGTTTGCCCGAAAAACGCTCGACCAGTCTGGTCCAGGAATCACGCAACCGCTCGATTTCAAGCGCCGCGAGGTCGGCATTGCCGGTGCGCAGGTAGCCGATCGCGACCCGGTTATGGCTGCTTGCCGATTCGAGCGCGGCATTGAAGTCGGCAAGGTCGTCGGCGCTGGCGGCGCACCCCGACAGAACCACAACAAAGCATGCAATCCGAGCAACCCAGAAAAGCATCAGCGTTCACCGGCTGGCTTTGACGCAGATATCTTTAGGGCTATGAATATATGCGCGGTCGCGACGGGCGGCGAGGTATGCCTTCCCCGGTCATTTACGGAAACGGATGATGCTCTCACGGCGAAATTTGCTGATTGGCGCCGCATCTTTTGCGACATTCGCCGTGCCGCGAGCGCGCGCTGACGAGCCGATTTTGACCGACGACGGCCTCTACAAGCAGGCATGGTTTCTGGAGAGTTTCCTCGATCTCGCAGACGACCTCGAAGGCGCCCGTAAAGAAGGTAAGCGCTTTGTCGTGATGTGGGAGCTCAAGGGCTGCCCTTATTGCAAGGAAACACATCTCGTCAATTTCGCGCAGCCGCGCATCTCGGATTATATAAAATCGAATTTCGAAGTGCTGCAACTCAATATCATTGGGTCGCGCAAGGTTACCGATTTCGACGGAGCCGAGCTTTCCGAAAAGGCGCTCGCCGCAAAATACGGCGTGCGGTTCACACCGACTTTCCAGTTCTTTGCGGAGGACGCCGCCGCGCTAAAGACGTTGCCCCCGGCCAAACGCGAAGTGGCGCGATCACCCGGCTATTTGCGGCCCGACGATTTTCTCGCGATGTTCCGCTACGTGCACGAAAAAGCATATGAGAGCAAAAGCCTTCTCGAGTACCTCAAGTCGATGTCTGGTTGAAATCTTTTGCCTTTGATGTGTCCGGGCGTAAAACGCACATTCTTTTTTGTGAATATGATTTGAACAAGGCCCGGACCACCGCTATGGTCGAATCAATCGGGGCGAATAGCAGCGCCAGAAGATCAATCGGGGAGGATTTTACTGATGCGAGCGGTTTCTCGTCGCAACGCCTTGGCGATCGGCGCCTCGGGCGCGGCGCTCACGTTCATCGGCTGGAACGACCGTGCTTCGGCGGCGGCCAAAGAGGCGGCCGAGCAAATTGCCAAATTCACGGGCGGCGTGGCGGCTGAGAAAAGCAAAGTCACAATCGAGCTTCCCGAAATCGCGGAGAATGGCAACACCGTGCCGTTGTCGGTTTCGGTCGAAGGCCCGATGACAGCCGACAATTACGTCAGTGAAATTCTCGTTGTGGCGGACGGCAACCCCAATCCGGGCGTAGCGACCTTTCGGTTCTCTCCGCTGTCGGGTAAGGCGGAAGCCTCGACCCGAGTTCGTTTGGCGACGACCCAGAACATCACCGCGATTGCCAAGACCAGCAAGGGCGAGTTCTTCACCGGTCAGAAGCTGGTGAAGGTCACCATTGGCGGCTGCGGCGGCTGATCAGAGAAATTCAGGAGATAACCAATGGCGGAAAAGCCGCGGCTCAAGCTTCCCAAAGAAGCGAAAAAGGGTGAAGTGATCGAAATCAAAACGCTGTTGCCGCACATTATGGAGTCCGGCCAGCGCAAAGATAAAGATGGCAAAGCAATTCCACGCAAGATCATCAACAAATTCGTCTGTGAGTTTAATGGCAAGCCGGTTTTTACGGCGAACCTGGAACCGGCGATCGCCGCGAATCCCTACATGCAGTTTTTTGCCAAGGTGGACGAGAGCGGCACGTTCAAGTTCACCTGGACCGACGACGACGGTACGGTCACCACGGCGGAAGAAAGCATCACCGTAAGCTGACGATGAACTTTGCGCACCAAAGCGCGAAGCGGGGCAACGATAACAATTCGTCCGGGAGGATCCAATGAAACGTGGAGGGGTTCTATTGGGCGCCGCGGCCGCCACAGCGTTCTTCGCGGTGGGCGCGTTTGTTGTTGTTGCGGGGTCGGACGCCAGCGCCCAAACCAAGAAGAAGGAAGCGCCACTCGACATCAAGGGCGACGCCTCGGCGCGGCCATGGAAGCGCTACGCTGGCTGGCCGTCGCGCGATGAATCGAAGTGGAATACTCTTGCAAGGGTCTCGTCACCGCCAACACCGAAAGCACCGCGTAAACCGTCGGCTCCGGTTACTGGCGATGCGGCCAATGGCGCGAAACTTGTCGCGGACCGAAATCGTGGTGGTTCGTGTCTGGCGTGCCACGTGATGGGGCAGGCGGGCAACGCGGATCTGCCGGGCAATGTTGGTCCGGATTTGTCAGAAATCGGCAATGCCGGGCGCGAGGACGAGTACCTGTTCAATTATATTTTCGACGCGCGGGTCTACAATCCGGAGACTGTGATGCCGCCCTGGGGCGGGCATGGCATGTTCAACGACCAGGAAATCGGCGACATGGTCGCGTTCCTGAAGACGCTGAAAAAGCCGGCGGCGTTCAAGACCGTGCTCGATAATCCTGACAAGCGCCCGGCGCCGGTCGAGAAGCGGGACAATCTTGACGCGATCGAAAATCCCGGCATGTGGGCGGTGGACAGGGCGCAGGAGCTTTGGAAGCAGGCGGGTGCCGATGGCAAATCCTGCGCGAGCTGCCATAGCAATGCAAAATCCGAGTTCAAAACCTGGGCGGCGTCCACGCCGAAATGGGAGCCGCGTCTGAACAAGGTGTTGGGCGTCGAAGAGTTCGTCACGCGCCATGCCAAAGCTACGACGGGTGCGACGTGGCTCATGGAGACCGATGAAAACCGCGCGATGTCGGTCTATTTGCGCTATCTCGCTAACGGGACACCGATCCGGGTCGATACCGCCAGTGCCGCGTCCAAGGCGGCAATCGCGCGTGGCAAGGTGCTGGCCAATCGCAAGGTCGGCGAGCTGAATTTTGCTTGCACGGATTGTCACGGCAAATCGGCGAACCACTGGATTCGTGGCCAGTGGCTGGGCGAGCCGGCGGGTCAGTACGACCATTTCCCGACCTGGCGCACGAGCCTTCTCGCGATCTGGGATATCCGTCAACGTTTCCAGTGGTGCCAGGTCAACATTCGCGGTGACGAGTTGCCGCCCGATGCCAAGGAATATGGTGACCTGGAAATCTACCTCGCGTCGTTAAATGGCGGGCGCAAGCTCAGCGTGCCCGGAATAAGGCACTGAGCGGCGCTACAAGCGCGGCGCGCACTCTCTCCCTACCGAACTCGGATTTATCCGAGTTCGGCACTAAATAGCGGTCGAAGTCGAAAACATCCGACTTCGACTGGGGAGAGGGCTGGGGTGAGGGCGTCTAGGATTCTCCCTGTTTGACCAAAATTTTCGCCGGAGACTTTGTCCGATAAATGCACAGGGCCCTTCTTTAGGGGTAAATAGATCGCAGCCAGACCAATTGGCTGTGGTAAAACGGTAATCATGCTGAAGTATTCGGTTGCGATCGCGCCCGAGTCATCTCTCAAAAATTTGTAGACTTTTTGCATCCGACAAACTCAGCAGAGACCTGTCACCGCAGATGCGGCCAGGAGATCAGGATCATTCCGGTGATGCCGACTGCCGTGCCGGACTCACTTTCAATATTCCGAAAAAAACGTGCAACCCACAATGGTTCAACCGAGTACCAATCGACTAGAGGAGGACTTCCAATCTCAAAATGTCCATAAAACCAGAGGATCGCCCCCGCGAACGAAATGATCCAGCCAATGATGACCCATTTGCTCATGGGATCGCGGCTTGCGATTTCGTCATTGTTCGCTTTGCCGCGAAGACCCCCAGCAGACTTCCTATATTGCTCCACAAGTGTCATGCGGATAATTCCATCGATAACGTGATCGGACGGCCGGACTTTTAACATCAAAGCCCTTTGCCCCGGCTAAGCGGGCGGTCGTGATCCGTGACATCTTGGTAAGCACATTTTAACTCGGAAACTTTCCAGCACAGCAAAGCGCACGCGCTCGCTTTCGGCGGCGAGCGATCTTTGAATTTCCAAACGTTTTAGGCGGAATTGTCAAACGGGACTGCAATGTCCGCTTTTGGGGGTAAAGCGGACATGGCGCGAACATGAAGCTGCAGCTTCGGCGCGAGCAGCGTGATGCCGCCAACACCCATAAGCACTAGGCCTGCAATAATCTTTGCAATGTTCGCATCGAACGCCAACAGGAGTCGAACTCCAAGGAAGAGGCCGGGAATCATGCCAAGAAACACCGGCAATAATTGCATGAGGCATCGTCCAGTCTTTCCACCCTCCAGCGCCTGCGGCACGTTGCTGAAGATCAATGGCATGCTCAGTAACATGGCCGCTGATTTGATGTCGATGAACAGTGACAGCAGCGGCAGCGCGACGGCTGGCATGCCGACCCCGATTATCCCCTTCAGGAGGCCGGCGATGATCAGGCTGCAAACCACGGCAGCAATGATACGTGCTTGCTCGAAATGAAGGGCGTGGATCAACATGACGTCTAACTCCCGGAGGATGATATCCCCTGCTCAGGCTTCCGCGCCGGGCTCCGGATTCTTGCTGCGAGGTTCGCAATTGTCTCGCGTGAACAGTTTGGCCCGTGCCGAACTGTCTTCGATTGATATGCTTCTGGTATCAGCGATAGGGTTAGGGATGGTCGCGGCGGCAAATCTGGTGGAAGTGGCCGCTCTCGTGGGTGACACCGCGCGAGCGACGATGCTTAACGCCCTTATGGGCGGCCAGTCGCTGACGGCCACTGAGCTTGCTTACTGCGCCAATGTCTCTCGCTCGACGGCGAGCGGCCACCTGAGCAAGCTGGTTGCCGCGCGGCTTTTGACTGTCACTCATAAGCGCCGCTTCAGCTACTATCGGATCGCGTCCCCTCTGGTTGCGACAATGCTGGAGAGCATGAAGGTGGTCGCCGCCATAGAGGTGCCACCCCGCCGTCAGCCGCGGTCAGCAAACGACGATGCACTCCGTTTTGCCCGCAGTTGCTACGATCACCTGGCCGGCCAGGTAGGCGTCGCTGTTACCGATGCACTTGTGGCCATGGGGCACATCGTACTCACCGATGAAGGCGGTGAGGTCACGTCTTCGGGCGGGCGTTTTCTTTCCGCGTTCGGCGCTGATCTGAGGCCGCGGACTCGGCGGATTTTCTGCCAGCCTTGTCTCGACTGGAGCGAGCGTCGTTATCACCTCAAGGGACTCGTCGGAGCTCGGATTCTAGATCGTCTATTGGAGCTCGGATGGCTCAAATGTGTGCCGGGCAGCCGTGCACTCCAACTAACGTCGTCTGGAAGGGCGGGCTTGTCCGAAACCTTCCAGATCGAAATCAACAACGAGGGTGTGCGAGCCGGCTCGGCCCTCGGATGGCCATTCGACCAGGCACGGACCGCCGACGCATGATCGTTGGTTGCGCCAGAGCGGGCGAGGAATACACAGCACCCTCATCGGACGGAATAAAGCGGCAGGCCATGCTGGTTTTCGTAGGTATCCGCGAAAGGCGCCAAGAACAATGATTGGCAGCATCGGGATCAGCAGCACGGAAATTGCCGACCAACCGGAAATATCAGGAGGACGCGAGATGGTGGCCTATTGGGTCGCGCGCTCGAAGGTCAACGACCCCGAGCAATACAAGAAGTACGCCGATCTGGCGCCGGCGATCATCGGGAAATTCGGCGGCAAGTTCCTGGCGCGCGGCGGCAAGTTCAAGATCCTCGAGGGGCCGGAGAAGTTCCACCGCTTCATCGTCATCGAGTTCCCCAGCCTCGAGCGCGCGGTCGCCTGCCACGACTCGCCCGAGTACCGGGCCGCCGCGGCGCATCGCAAGAAGGACGGCGCCGGCGAGCTCGAGGTCGTCATCGTCGAGGGCGTGTAGGTGTCACCGGTCAGGGCTGGCGCGGGGGATCACGACCGCATGAGCGCGAGCGCTCCCTGGCCCGCCGCGCGCACCAGAAAGGGGATTGAGATCGATCGACTCGCCGATGCCGAACGCAGGGGCTCACAGCCTCACTCAATAGTTAGCTTCGGGTACCAGCCCGTGCCGCGACCGCCGGGCGTCAAATCCAGAAGACCATAACGAGGCGATGTCGGGCGGTCTTTCTTTTTGCGCTTAAGTCATTTTGCCGATGTCCGCTATTGGCACTTAGCGGACATTCCGTCCGCCGCGGTTGATGTCCGCTTTCGGGGGTAAAGCGGACATGCCCTTTTTGCACTGCAAATGGCCGCTTCTGACCCAAAGCGGCATCACGGCCCCTTCGATCGCGTGCCTTGGCTGATAAGTGGATCACGCCACGCGGTCAGCCGCATTGAGTTCCACAGTTCCAATCGAGAGCAGGTATTACCGAAGTTTCATCATCGGAACGCACAGAAGCGGCATGTGTTGGCCTCATAAGACCCGTTGTTAGAAGGAGGTCAGTATGCATAGGGAGCAGGAATATAAACGTCTAGCCGACAATGCTCTGAAGCGCGGAGGCGAAGAACAAAACGCGCAAATTAGGGCCCAATGGGGAATTTTGGCTGCCACTTACGTGCAGCTTGCCGATCAGTCGAAGAAGATCGATGACACCGGCACATATTACGATCCGTTGGATCGTTCGCGAACCGTGTGGCCCAAGCCTTAACTTGCGGCCACATTTGCGCGGCTTAAATCTGCTTCGTGTTGATGCGTAAGGTTCGCGGGCGGCGCAAAGTGCGCCGCCCGCTTTTCATTTCAAGATGCATTAAACCCGAAAAAATTAAGTTCACATTGCCAGCCACAAGAAAGCACTACTGACTGCGACAACTAGAAGAACTCCCACAGCTGCCGAGGAGCAAATCCCTGCGTTGTTGCGCTCGAGAAACCCTAACGATCTAGGACAACGGGCCAAAGCGACGATGGTTCGGGCCAGTTCGCGAAGAAAACACCGCCCTTAAAACGTCAGCCAATGTCCG
>Ga0209647_1001585_pt1 | contig 19139 bp, 14 predicted proteins | sample GraSoi_2013_60cm_FD_185827 | JGI IMG/M metagenome (GOLD analysis project Ga0209647, IMG submission 185827) | Grasslands soil microbial communities from the Angelo Coastal Reserve, California, USA - Sample 9_17_2013_60cm (SPAdes) (version 2) | ecosystem: Environmental > Terrestrial > Soil >... | reverse complement strand
GCGCACGATGCGTATCAATGCGGCTATTGCACCTCCGGGCAGATCATGTCCGCGGTCGCGCTGCTGAAGGGGCCGTGCGGGCCGAAGGATGCCGACGTCCGCGAATGCATGAGCGGCAACATCTGCCGCTGCGGCGCGTACCCCAACATCGTCGCGGCCATCCAGGAAGCCCGCGGCAAAGCCTAGCGAGGAGCGCCTCCATGCAAGCCTTCGAATTCCTCACCGCGCGGGACGCGTCCGCCGCGATCACCGCGGGCGCGAAGTCGAGCACCGCGCAGCAGGGCGCCAGCGTCCGCTTCGTCGCCGGCGGCACCACTCTGCTCGACCTGATGAAGCTCAACGTCGAGCGGCCCGGGCAGGTTGTCGACATCAACCGCCTGGCGCTCGACAAGGTCGAGCCGCTCGCCGGCGGCGGTCTGAAGATCGGCGCGACGGTCCGCAATTCGGACCTGGCGAACCATCCCGTGGTGCAACACGACTATGCGGTGCTCTCCCAGGCGATCCTCGCCGGCGCATCGGGGCAACTGCGCAACATGGCGACGACCGGCGGCAACCTGCTGCAGCGCACGCGCTGCATGTATTTCCGCGACTCCGCCATGGCCTGCAACAAGCGCGAGCCCGGCACGGGCTGCTCCGCCATCGACGGCGCGAACCGGACCCTCGCCATCCTCGGCACCAGCGAGCACTGCATCGCCACCAATCCCTCCGACATGAACGTGGCGATGGCGGCTCTCGAGGCGACCATCCACGTGCAGGGGGTGAAGGGCGAGCGCGCCATTCCCATCGCGGACTTTCACCTGCTTCCGGGCGATACGCCGCAGCGCGAGACGGTGCTCGAGCCGGGCGACCTCATCACGCACGTGACGCTTGCGCCGCCGGCTCGTGGAAACCGATCGTTCTATCTGAAGCTGCGCGACCGCGCGTCGTACGAATTCGCGCTCGCCTCGGCCGCGGTGGTCGTCACCGTGGAGGACGGCCGGATCGCGCGCGCCCGCATTGCCCTGGGCGGGGTCGGCACCAAGCCGTGGAGATCGACCGAGGCCGAGGCTCTTCTCGAGCGCCAGCCGGTCGGCGAGCCGGCGTTTCGAACGGCGGCCGATGAGGCGTTGCGCGGAGCCCGGGCCCGGAGCCAAAACGGTTTCAAGATCGAGCTCGCGAAACGCTGCCTCGTCCACGCGCTGAAGCAGGCGACCCAGACCGCGTAAGGAGAATTTCTCATGGCATCAGTCCTCGGCATAGGCCAGCCGCGCGTCGACGGCCCTTTGAAGGTGAGCGGCCGCGCCACGTACACGTCCGACCATCACTTCCCGGGCATGCTGTATGGGGTGCCGGTCTGCAGCACGATCGCCCATGGGGAAATCCAGGCCATCGACACGAGGACCGCCGAGAAGATGCCGGGCGTTCGGGCGATCTTCCACCGCGCGAATATCGGCAAGCTGTTTCGCGCGGCGACCAACCAGAGCTTCGGCGCGGACATGGTGCGCGTCGACGAGAAGCGCGCGCCGCTCGAGGACGACACGATCCGCTATTACGGGCAGTACGTCGCGCTCGCCGTCGCCGGCACGTTCGAGCAGGCCGTGGCGGCCGCGGATGCCGTGAAGGTCGAGTACCGCGAGGGTAAGCCGAACGTGGACGACCAGCTCGCGCCCGACATCAAGGAAAAGGTGGAAAGCCAACGCGGCGACGCCGCGAAGGCGTTCACGGCCGCCGAGATCCAGGTGGACGAGACGTACGACCTTCCGCCCGAGACCCACAATCCCATCGAGCTGCACGCCTCCGTAGCCGTGTGGGATGGAAGCTCGTTCACGCTGTACGAGACGACGCAAGGCGTGATGAACCATCGCAACGCGCTCGCCGAGATGCTGGGCGTGCCGAGGGAAAGCGTCCGGGTGATCTCGAAATTCCTCGGCTCGGGCTTCGGCGGCAAGCTCTGGCCGTGGACCCAGTCGGCGCTCGCGGCGGCGGCCGCGAGGCAGCTCGGCAAGCCCGTGAAGGTCGTGGTCAGCCGGCAGATGATGTTCCAGTCGGTCGGACACCGGCCGCGCGTCCGCCAGCGCATTCGCCTGGGCGCGACGCGCGACGGAAAGCTCACCTCGCTCGCGCAGGATTACGTGAACCACACTTCGATCCTGGACGACTACAAGGAAAACTGCGGCGAAGCGACGCCGTACATGTACAGCGTCCCGAACCTGAAAATCACTTCCGCGCTCGCGCGGCGCCACGTGGGATCGCCGACGGCGATGCGCGGGCCGGGTGCGGTTCCGGGACTCTGGGCCACGGAGTCGGCGATGGACGAGCTCGCGCTCAAGCTAGGCATGGACCCCGTGCAGCTGCGCCTCGCCAGCGAGCCGCGCATCGACGAGGGATTGAAGATCCCGTTTTCCTCGCGGCACCTGAAGGAATGCCTCGCCACGGGAGCGGAGAAGTTCGGATGGTCGAGGCGCGACCCCCGAGTCGGCTCGATGAAGCGCGACGGGTTGACGCTGGGGTGGGGCATGGCCGCCTGCTCTTGGATCGCGGGCCGTTTCGCGTGCACGGCGAATGTCGAGCTGCGCGACGATGGCACCGCGCGCGTATCGTCGGCGACCCAGGACATCGGGACGGGCACCTACACGATCCTGGCGCAGCTCGCCGCCGAAAAGCTGGGCCTCGCGATCGGGAAGGTCGAGGTCGTCCTCGGCGACTCGCAGCTGACTCCCGGCCCGCTATCGGGTGGATCGATGGTGACCGCGGCCGCGGTGCCTGCCGTCCTGGAGGCCGCGTCGAAGGCGACGAAAGCCTTGCTGGAGCTGGCCACCCGCGCGCCCGGCTCGAAGCTCGCGGGGCGCAAGGCCTCGGAGCTCCAATACACGGGCGGACGCGTGCACGCCAAGGACGAGCCCGCCGCGAGCGGCATCGCGTACGCGGAGCTCTTGCGGGCGGGCAACCTGCGCATGGTGTCCGGCCACGGCAGCTCGCCCGGAACGGCCGGGTCCGCGAAGCCCAAGCTCTCGAGCCATTCGTTCGGCGCGCACTTCGTGGAGGTCACCTGGCAGCCCGAGATCGCGCGGCTCCGCGTGAGCCGCGTCGTCACCGTCATCGACGCGGGCCGCATCCTCAATCCGCTCGCCGGGCGCAACCAGATCGAGGGCGCGGTGGTCATGGGCATCGGCATGAGCCTCTTCGAGGAGACTTCGTACGACCCGCGCAACGGCGCGCCGATCAACTCCAATCTCGCCGACTACATCGTGGCGGCGAACGCGGACGTGCCCGCCCTCGAGGTGCATTTCGTGGAATTTCCCGACCTGCACCTGAACGAGCTGGGTGCGCGCGGCATCGGCGAGATCGGGCTCGCGGGGACCGCGGCGGCCATCGCGAATGCCGTCCACCACGCGACCGGGGTCCGGGTTCGCGCGCTGCCGATCAGGATCGAGGACCTTCTCTGAAATCGCGCGCCCGGGAGTCTCACAGCGGCGAGCGGATCGGTTGGCTGCGCGCTGCCGTTCTTGGCGCGAACGACGGCATTGTTTCCACCGCGAGCCTCATCCTCGGAGTCGCGGCGTCGAATGTCCCGCACGGCCACATCGTGATCGCGGGTGTCGCGGGCCTGGTAGCGGGCGCGATGTCGATGGCGGCCGGCGAGTACGTGTCGGTCCACTCCCAGGCCGACAGCGAGAAGGCCGACCTCGATCGCGAGCGCCGCGAGCTCAAGGCCGACAGCGAAGGCGAGCATCGTGAGCTCGCGTCCATCTACAGGCGCCGCGGCCTCGAGCCCGCGTTGGCGAGCGAGGTCGCGAAGCAATTGATGGCGCACGACGCCCTGGGCGCGCACGCGCGCGATGAGCTGGGTATCTCCGCGCGATCGAAAGCGCGTCCGCTGCAGGCCGCGAGCGCCTCGGCGGCGAGCTTCTCCGTCGGCGCGGGCCTTCCGCTCGCGGTCGCCGCCCTCGGCCCGGCGACGATCCTCATCCCGCTCGTGTCGGCCGCGTCGCTCGCGTTCCTGGCGATCCTCGGCGCCGTGGCCGCACGCGCGGCGGGCGCACCCATGGCACCGGGCGCCGCGCGCGTCACGTTCTGGGGTGCGTTCGCGATGGCCGTCACCGCCGCCGTGGGCCGCCTGGTCGGAGGCTACGCAGGCTAGCTCGCGGCGCGATCGGGAAACGCGAGGAGCCCAACTAATCGGGCGGTAACGGGCCCACATAGACCGCGCGCGGACGTACCAGGGGGTGCCGCTTGAATTGTTCCAGGGCATGCGCGAGCCACCCGACGGCCCGGCCTATCGTCGGAAGAGCGAGCGGATCGTCCGCGAAGCCGAGCCTGGTGCTGAGATATGCGATGGGCACGATCAATTGGGCGGACTGCCCGGTCAGCTCGGTGGCGGCAGCCATCGCCTCGGACAGCCGCTTGAATCCCTTGTCGCGTTCCAATGAACGACGCATCGCGCGCAGCAGCGCCCCCGGGCGCGGATCGGCGATGCCGTGTTGGCTCGGCTTGTCGAATCCCGGAATCGACTCTCCGGAGCGGAAAAGCTTTGCGACCAACCCGGCAGGGTCGTTCGTGTTCAAGACGTCATTCACGAACTTGCTCACCCGCAGCCAGCGAGCGCCACGCAGGCCGCGTCCCGCGAGGATGCCGGTCATGATCGCGGCGTAGGGGGTCGCACCCATGTTCGCAACCGCGCGTACGGCATAGGTCGTCGGATCCAGCTCGTGATCCGCGGTGAGGACCAGCATCCGGCGGATCAGGTCCGTGAATTCCGGGCCGCGGGCCCCGGTGTGCCGGGTGATGAACAAGTGAATCGGTTCCTGCGAGGGCCGATCGGCTCCGACGACGATGGCGGCGAATAGCCGCAGCACCCCGATCGCGGCCTGTGCGAACCCCGCGTCGGACAGGTCGGAGGCTTTGGGGTTGGCGTGCTCGACCAAGGGCATGAGCGCGAGGGCACGCTCGTTCGCGGTGAGGCTTGCCGCGCCTCTGGCGAAGCCCTTCGATATGCGAGGCAGCCTCGGCAACGGCGTTCGCATCAATTCCTCTTCGGGATACTGCCAGAGAATCGACGCGACCTTCTCGAGCGAGGCGGTCTCGGAAAGCAGGACGGCGCTCTTGCCGCGGTAGAACAGCCCGCTCTCGGTGAGGAGCGTGAGCTCCGTATCGCGAACGAGGGTCGATGGGCTCGGGGCTCCCGCCGGCAAGAGCTTGTCGCGAATGGCCTCCACGTCGGCACGCCAGTAGCGGCGGCGCTTCGTGCCCGCGGTCGGAAACGATCGAATGCTCTTCCTGCTGACGTAGGCATACAGCGTCGTGATGCTGACCCCGAGCATCGCGGCGGCTTCGGGCGCTTCCACATACAGCCGCTTGTCCTCGCCGGTCACGTCTTTCCTTTCGTATTGACGATATAAATCAACGTTGACGACTATACCGGAAGCCGACTAGTGTTCGCCACCCTCGATAAAAAACGAACGAGGCTCCACGGAGGAGACGAACCATGAAGAGGCTCTTTGCGACCCGCACCGCGATGCAAATCCGGCTCACGCCCGTGCTGCTTGCAGCACTGGGCGCCGCAGCACAGGTTCCCCCGGGCCCTCCTCCTTCTTCCAAGGAGAGGCCCGCGCAACGATCTGTCGCCCCCGACGATGATTCCCCGCCGGCCGAATCGCTGGGCTCGATCGTCGTCACCGCCCAGAAACGATCGCAGCTCCTGCAGGATGTTCCATTGACGGTCAACGTGATCGGGGCGAAGGAAATCGAGGAGGCCCACATCAACCAGATCGTCGATGTCGTGAATCGGATCCCGGGCATCGCCTTCGACAGTTTCCCCGCGACCCAGCCGCGGCCGGCGGTGCGCGGGATCGGCTCGTCCGATCGTGGCGCGGCCGGCGATCCGTCGACCGCGGTATTCATCGACGAGGTCTACTACGGGCGCCCGGCCGCGATCGCCTTCGATGCGTTCGATGTCGAGCGCATCGAGGTGCTGAAGGGACCGCAGGGGACTCTCTGGGGCAAGAACGTCGTGGGCGGCTTGATCCACGTGGTCAATCGCAGGCCGGAGCTCGACGACATCGATGCCAGCGCCGCTTTGACCCTCGGAAACTATCGCCGCATCGAGGGCGCCGGCTTCCTCAACGTGCCGGTGGGCGACGGCGCCGCCGTGCGGTTGTCGGCGAGCTCGCGCCGCCGCGAGGGCTTCGCCGCCAATACCTATCTCGGCGGGCGCCAGGACGACGACAACACGCAGAGCGGCCGGCTCCAGCTGCTGTTGGCGCCGGGCGAGCGCTGGTCGGTCCTGATCGGCGGCGACTATACACGCGACCGCCTCACGGGATCGGCGCGCCACACGATCGGCGTCGACCCGTCGACGTCGCTGCGCACGCTTTGGACCAACGCGGTCGATCCCGACCCGGACGCGGTTCGAAGCGACGAGCGCGGCCACCAGAACCGCGACAGCAAGGGAGTTCGTGCCGGAGTCGACCTCAAGCTCGACCCCTTTGTCGTGACGTCGATCAGCTCGTATCGCTGGCTCGACTACAACATGCTGGAGGACGGCGATGGCGGCAATCCCACCACCAACCGCATCAACTTCAAGGGCGGGCAGATCGAGGACACGCGCTTCTGGAGCCAGGAGCTGCGCCTTTCGGCGCCCGACAAGAGCGCGATCAAATGGGTGGTGGGCGGCTACCTGTATCGCGGCGACACTCGTCGCACCGACCTGCTGATCGTGGACCGCCCGCCGGCACCGAGCGGATCGTTCCGCTCGCTCGACCAGTATGACCAGCACGCCGTCACGGACAGCGCGGCGGTGTTCGGCGACGTCACCGTCCCGGTCGCGCGCGCGGTGAACGTCTTCGGCGGCGTTCGCTATTCGCGCGACAAGAAGGACTACGATCTCTCGACGGCGGCCTCGACCGATTTCCTGCGCTCCGCCGGCCCGTATTCGGTGAGCGCGTCGGACAGCTGGGGCAAGGCCACCTATCGCGCCGGCGTCGACTTCAAGCCGTCCGACGCGGTGCTCGTCTACGGCGTGATATCGACCGGATACAAGAGCGGTGGCTTCCAGGACACGCCTTCGACGGCGGCCTCCGCGGTCATCCCGTTCGCGCCTGAGAGCGCAACCAACTACGAGATCGGAGTGAAGACCACCTTGCTCGACCGCAAGCTCATCTTCAATCCCAGCATCTTCTGGACCCACTACGAGAACCTCCAGGTTCGCTCGACCGTCGGGACCGATACCTTCACGACCAATGCGGGCTCCGCGCGCATCAAGGGCTTCGAGCTCACGGCCGAGGTCCGGCCGGTCGAAGGGCTGTCGATCGCGGCAACCTACGCGTACACCGACGCGCGCTTCCGCAGGCTGATCGACCGCGGCGTGGACTATTCCGGCAATTGGCTCACACGCAACCCGAAGCAGAAGCTCGCCGTGACGCCGTCCTACCGGTTCGCACTCGCTTCGGGAGCCAGCATCACCACGGCGGTGGACTATCAATACGAAAGCAAAATCTACGACGGCATCAGCAACGATCCGAACGAGGTCCGCCCGGCCACATCCCTGGTCGATGCCCGCATCGTGCTCGATACCCATAAACAGTGGCAATTCTCGGTCTGGGGAAAGAACCTCACCAATGAGATCTACAGGACGCACGTGTTTTACTTGTTCGGTGGCCAGTTCGCGGTTTATGGGCCGCTGCGGACCTATGGCGCGACCGCCACATGGCGCTTTTGAGGGACGAATGAAATGCTCCTGATCGTTCTGGGTTATGCCATGGTCGCGACCTTCATGGTCGCGATCATGACCAATCGCCTTTCGGCGTTCGTGGCGCTGGTGATCGTCCCCATCGTCTTCGGCCTCATGGCGGGTCATGGTTCCGACCTCGGGGCGATGGCCGTCGCCGGTGTCACGAAGCTCGCACCGACCGCCCTTCTGTTGCTGTGCGCGGTGTTGTACTTCGGCGTCATGATCGACGCGGGTCTCTTCGATCCGCTGGTACGCAAGGTCATCGCGGCGGTCGGCGGCGATCCGATGCGAGTGGTGATCGGCACGGCGATCGTCGCCCTCCTCGTTTCGCTCGACGGGGACGGCGCCACCACGGTGCTCGTCACGGTCACCGCGTTTCTCCCGCTCTATCGCAGGTTGGGCATGAACCCGCTGATCATCGCCGTGATGCTCGGCTCCGCCAATTCAGTGATGAACCTCGTGCCGTGGGGCGGCCCGACGGGGCGCGTTGCGTCGGCGCTGGGCGTCGATATCTCCGCCGTGTTCGTGCCGTTGCTTCCGACGATGGCGATCGGGGCGCTGGCGACCCTGGGCTTCGCCTGGTACCTCGGGCGCGGGGAGCGCAATCGGCTCGGCATCACGGAGGGAATCGCCGAGCTGCCCGCGAGCGACCTGTTTGGCCGGGAAGCGGGGGTCTCGCGTCCCCGCCTCTTCTGGGTCAACGTGGCGCTGACCGCGGCGGTGTTTGCCGGAGCGATCACTCGCCCGTTGCCGTTGCCGCTCACCTTCATGATCGGCCTGGCCATCGCGCTGCTGGTGAACTATCCGCGGCTGCGGGACCAGCGCGCCCGGCTCGCCGCGCATGCGCCGAATGTCCTTCCCATCGTCCTGCTGATCTTCGGAGCGGGCGTGTTCACGGGCATCCTGAACGGCACCGGGATGATCGATGCGATGGCGAAGGGTGCGGTGGCCGCGATGCCGCCCGCGCTGGGACCCTGGCTTGCCCCGATGACCGCGCTGCTGAGCGCGCCGCTGACTTTCGTGTTGTCGAACGACGCCTATTATTTCGGCGTGATCCCGGTGATCGCGCACACGGCCTCGGCATATGGCGTGGATCCGGTCCTGATCGCGCGCGCGTCGCTCCTCGGCCAACCGGTCCACGTGTTGAGCCCACTTGTCGCGGCGCTGTACCTGGTGGCGGGTCTTCTCGAGACCGATGTCGGCGCGCTGCAACGCTTCGGCTTGAAGTGGGCGAGCCTGCTGGTCCTGGTCCTGGTCGTCAGCGCCGCGCTGACCGGCGCCATCCTGTGATGGATCCCGTCACTTGCGTGATCGTGCCGGTCGGCTCGTTGGGTACCGGCGTGAACGAGGATCACCTTCGCCTGGGCGTTGCCGCCGGCGCGCACGCCATCGCATTGGACGCCGGGTCGACCGACAGCGGCGCGGCGTATCTCGCGACCGGCCGCTCGAAATACGGCCGCGACGCGATCAAGCGCGACCTGTCGATCCTGATGCGAGTTCGGGCGGAGGCGCGCATTCCCCTGCTGATCGGTTCCTGCGGGCAGTCCGGATGCGACATCGCGGTCGACTGGACACGCGACATCGCGGTGGAAATCGCGCGCGAGAACGGCTTGCGCCCGAAGATCGCGATCCTCTATTCCGAGCAAGACGCCGCGGCATTGATCGACATGTCCGCGCGCGGCGCGATCACGCCGCTGGCGCCGATGGGTCCGATCGAGCCCAGCGTCCTTCGATCCTGCGCGCACATCGTGGCGCTCATGGGCCCCGAGCCTTACATCGCGGCGCTGAAAGGCGGAGCCGATATCGTCCTCGGCGGCAGAGCAACCGACACGGCGGTCATTGCCGCCGTTGCGCTGATGCGCGGCGCGGGCGCGGGCCCGGCGTGGCACGCCGCCAAGGTCGCTGAGTGCGGCGGCCTGTGCACGGTCGACCCGACCGATGGCGGCGTGTTGATTCGAATCGGGCGGGACGCGTTCGAGATCGAGCCGCTGAGCCCGGCCAACCGCTGCGATCCCTACAGCGTGTCGTCGCACATGCTCTACGAGAACGGCGACCCTTTTCGGCTGGTCGAGCCCGGTGGAATCCTGGACGTCACCGACGCGCGCTATCGCGCCGCCGGCGATCGCGTCGTGAGGGTTACCGGGTCGGCTTTCGAGCCCCGTCCCTACACGATGAAACTCGAGGGCGCCGCGAGCGGCGCCTTCCAGACGATCATGCTGATCGGGATCCAGGACCCGAAAGTCCTCGCCGCGATCGACCTATTCACCGAACGCCTTCACGGCGCACTCCTGGATCGCGTGCAGCGCACGATAGGAGCGGGCGCCGGCGACTTCGACATATCGCTGCGCGTATACGGCTGGAACGCGGTCACCGGGGAGCGCGTGGAGGACACGCCGGCCGCGCCACGTGAAGTGGGAATCCTTTTCGTGGCCACCGCGCGAACACAGGAGATGGCGACCAACATCGCCAGGACGTGCAATCCCTATTTCTTCCACTTTCCGCTGGTGCGGGGAGGCGAGCTGCCGAGCTACGCCTTCGCTTTTTCCCCGGCGGAGATCGAGCGCGGGCAGGTGCACGAGTTCAAGCTGAACCACGTCGTCGCGGTCAGCGATGCATCGGAGCTGGTCCGCACCGCCTGGGTGGACCTGGAAGCGGAAGGCGCGGTGAGCCATGGCTAAGGTGGGCGACGTCTGCCGGCATGTGCGTTCGAAGAACGCCGGGCCGTTCTGGGTCACGGTCGATTTCTTCTTCGACGGCCCGGAGAATTTCGACCGGTATTCCGGCTCGCCCTCGCTCCACGCGGACAGCATCGCGCGCCTGTGCGGGACGCAGGGCGCGCACGTGCGCAGCTTCGTCGTCCGCGACTTGCTGATGGTCAAGCTCACCTACCCGCGCCGGTTCCCGCAGGGCGGAATCTGCGAGCGCGACATGCATAGCGGCCAGCAATACGTGCGATTCCTCGATCTCGAGCTGTAGGGCGGAAAAATTCAATCGCGCCCCGTGCCTGGCCATGCCGGCAGCATCGAGGCGAGCAAGCCATCCTTCAGCACGAACCGATGGTAGAGCGCGGCGAGCGCATGAAGGCCCGCGAGCCACAGGAGGATGTCGCCAAGCCATTTGTGAACGGTGGCCATCTTCGCTCCCGCATCATGCGATCGACCGAGCCATGGTTCGATGGTCACGTCCGAGAGCAGGGTAACGGGATGGCCCCCGAGCCATGCGCCGCCGATCGCCGTCATCGGGACGGCGAACAGGAGCGCGTAGAGCGTCCATTGCAAGGCTTTCGACGCGATTCCCATCCAGCGTGAAACGCTTGGGCGATCGGGATGCGTATCGTAGAGACGCCACAGCAGCCGCAGGGCAACCAGCGCGAACACGCACAGCCCGAGCGTCTCGTGGATCCGCCGATCGGTGTCGACACCGTCCGAATACACGTGCTCCTCGGAGCCCCCTGGACCGTAGATGAACGCGACGAGCACCAGCACGGCGGTGGTCCAGTGGAAGGCCTGGGCGACGGGCCCGTATCGCGCGGTCGAGGTCACGCGCCGGCATCACTCAACGGAATTTTCCTTCGGGGGCGCGCCGTCGTACACCTGGTACTTGCGCCGCTGCAGCCAGGCGTCGCGGACGAACGCATAGCGATCGGGCGGCGCCGCTTCGTTCAACACCTTCTCGGCCGGCAGGAGGTTCGCTCGCGCGTTGACGGTGTCGGTGGCCCTGTAAGCCAACGACGCGCCCGAGCTGAGGCCGGCCGTGTAGAAGTACATCGGATCGACCAACTTCGCCGGCGCGTCGCGAAGCGTGCTGGGTCCGAAGAGCGGCAATACGAGGTAGGGTCCGGAGGGCGTGCCCCACCATCCCAGGGTCTGCCCGAAATCCTCCCGGTGCTTCTCCAGGCCCACCTTGGTTGCGACGTCCCAGAGACCGACGACACCGACGGTCGTATTGATTCCGAATCGTCCGATATCCGAAAGCCCCTGGCGCCCCTTGCCCTGCAGGAAATTGTTGAGGCTGGTGCCTACGTCGGCGAGATTCGCGAAGAAGTTGCCGATGCCGGTGCGGGCGAACTGCGGGACGACTCGCGCGTATGCGGTCGCGGCCGGCTTCACCACCGCTCGATCGACGGCGTCATTGAGCTGGAAAGTGCGGCGGTTGAATCCCTCCCAGGGGTCCGCGGCGTTCGGCGTGGAAACGGATGCGCAACCGGTGAAGAGCACGGCAATGGGCAAAGCGTGAATGAGCTTCAAACGGGAGCGCCTCGGCAAGTGGGATGCCGCCATCATCCGATGGGCAGCCTTGCTGAATACTTACCCGTTCAGCGTATTGCGCCGAACCGCAGCGAGAATTCCGCGCCCGGCGCCGCGTTTCTCGCCGTGAGAGTCCAGTCGTGGAAGTTGGCGATCTCACGGCAGATCGCGAGCCCGAGCCCGGCACCGTCGTCGCGCCGATGAGCGCCGCGCCAGAACCTCTGGAACAGCCGCGGCAGGTCGGCCGGGTCGATGCCGTTGCCGCGATCCCGTATGTGGACACCGTCGGGCCCGACGCGTATGGCTACCCGGCCCCCGGCCGGGGAGTGGTGGATGGCATTCTCGATGAGGTTCCTCAGCAACAGGTTGAAGGCACCCGCATCCGCGCGGACGCATACTCTTGCAGCGGGCGAATCGAGCTGCAGTTGCACCTCGCGGGGTTCCGCCAGCCGCGAGAGATGCTCGATCACGGCCTGCACGGCGTCCGCGACGTCGATCTCGTTCAGCGAATAGTTCTGCAACTCGCTCACCTCGGCGAGGTGCAGGAGCTGATGAACCTGGCGAGCCATGTGGTCGATATCCCTGAGGATCGCCGTGTTGTCGCGCGAGTCGTCCAGCTCGACCTGGCCGCGGATCAGCGTGAGCGGAGTCTTCAGCTCATGCGCCGCCGTGGCGAGGAATTCCTGCTGCACTCGATAGCCATGCTCGAGACGGCCCAACACCAGGTTGAACGAGTTGATCAGCGGGCGGATCTCGCTCGGCACGTCCGTGGCGTCGAGCCGCGCCGTGATGTTCGTCGGCTCGATTCGTGCCGCCGCATCGGCGGCCTTTCGAAGCCTCCGGAGCAGCCAGCCGACGTGGAAGAGCACTGCGGCCCCGAACACGACGATCGCGAGGAGGGCCGCGACGATAGCGGTCTCCCGCTCCCTCGCGTAGTTGTTTCGTTGCATGGTGGCCTCGAAACGCTCGCTCTTCGCCACCTGCACATACGCGCGTTTGCCTGCGTTCTCGACAGGGAGCGTGGCCGCGTGCATCTTCGTTTCGCCCTCGCCGAAATCAAAAAAACTTCGAGACGCGTCGAACACGAGGCCTTCCGGGGTCAACGGCTGCGCGCCCCCGGATCCCATGAGCACCCTTCCCTCGGAATCGAGCACCCGATACATGAGGTCGAACGGGAGGGCGTCGACCATGTGCTTCATGGTCGGCGTGAGCTCCATCCTCACCGGATTGCCCTGCGGGTCGAAACGTATCGCCTTGGCGAGGTCTTGAGCGGAGCCCTCCAGCCCGTGACGGGTGAACCAGCCCGACTGAGTCCGCACTACAGCGGCCTGCACACCGAGAATCAATGCAACGGCGGCAGCCAGCGCCAGCGCCGCGCTCAGCAGAAGGGATGCGGAAAAGCTATTGCGCATGCTCGACCTGCAGCGCGTAACCGTGCCCTCGCGAGTTGACGATCTCGACCTTGGACTCGATGGCGGAGAGCTTCTTGCGCAAGCGGTGCATCGCAACATCGAGCGCGTTGGGGGTGACCGCCTCCGTGAGCCCCCAGCCGGCAAGCTCCAGGGCCGACCGGCGCACCGCCACGCCGGCGGCTCGCACCAGGGTCAGCATGATCTGCAGCTCCGCCGGAGCGAGAGTTATCGCGTCGTCCCCGAATTCCATGGCCGTCGCCGCGGCGACGATCTTCAGGCCGCCGTATTCAGGATCCGCCGCATGCAGGGCAGCGGGCCGTCGCAGCAGGGCGCGAACGCGCGCCACCAGCTCCTGGGTCGAGAAGGGCTTGGTCAGGTAATCGTCGGCCCCGCCATCGAGGCCGGCGATGCGATCGTTGACGGCATCCCGCGCGGTCAGCAGGAGACACGGCGTCATGGTTCCGCGGCTTCTCAGCTCCCGCACGAACTCGAGACCGTCGCCATCCGGCAGCCCGCGGTCGACGATGATCGTCGAATAGGAGAGCTGGCGCAGCGCGACCCGCGCGGTCGCGATGCGATCGTAGACCTCGACCTCGATACCCGTGTTCGCGAATGCCCTGCAAACGATGCTCGCGACGCGTTCGTGGTCCTCGATCAGGGCGATGCGGTTCATCGTCTCGATAGTCGCGTAGGAATCCTTACCGGCGTCTTACGGCGTGAGTTTAACCCTCGCGACTTCGTCAGGTCTCAATTGCGGCCCACGGTAAGGCGCGGGTAAGAGACACGAACGCATGATCGTGACTCCCCTGTGCGAAAGGATAACTGCAATGCACTTCGAGGAATGCGTGACGGACGACGCACGCGCATCCGGTCTCGACGGCGAACGGCTGGGTCCCTATGTGTTCATCATGGTCCTCGCGACCGTTCTTCTCCTGGTCTTCGGGTGAAGTCCATGCTCACGGTCACGATTGAGAGGTCACGCACGCAGTGCGTTCATGACGAGACGCTCCGCGGGCGCGAGGTTCGCCCGCCGCGGGATTGCCGAAGATGACGAGCGTGGCTTACGAGCCGAATTCGGACACCAATCGCTCGACGGTGCGCGCGAATGGATGCGGGCTTTCCAGGGTCAATACGCCACGCATCGATTGCTCGATTGCGCTCAGCGCCGGCCCCCGCCGCCGACGCCGACGCCGACGCCGATGAAGAGACCGCCCGTGAACCATTGCGTTCAAGCGTTTCACATCCATGATCGAATCTCCTTTCAGTCAAGAAAAACACCTCAGGCGGCCGGGCGCGGCGTATCCCCCGTCTTCTCGATCCAGCCGCCACCCAGCGCCCGGTAGAGGTCGACCAGGTTGGTGAGGCGCGCCAGGCGCGTGGAGACGAGGGAAAGCTGCGCGTTGTAGTAGCCGGTTTGCGCGGTCAGCACCGTGAGATAGTTGTCCACGCCGTTTCGATAGCGGAATTCGGAAAGCTCGAGAGAGCGCTGCTGTGCGGACGTGTAGCGCTCGGTCGCGGCGAGCTGGTCATCGAAGGTGCCGCGCGCCGCAAGCCCGTCGGCGACTTCACGGAAGGCGGTCTGGATCGCCTTCTCGTACTGCGCGATGCCGATGTCCTTGCGGATCTTCGCCACGTCGAGGTTCGCGGCGAGCGCTCCGGCGTTGAAAATCGGAACGGTGATCGCCGGCGCCACCGACCACGTTGTCGCTCCGCCCGCGAACAGGCCGCCGAGGGAGCCGCTCGCCAGGCCGAGAAGCCCGGTGATGCTGATCGTCGGGAAGAACGCGGCGCGCGCGGCGCCGATGTTCGCGTTCTCCGATTTCAGGAACGCTTCGGCCTGGAGAATATCCGGACGGCGCGTTAGCAAGTCCGAGGGCAGCCCCTCGGGGATGTCGGCGAGGATGGGTTGCGCGCCCAATCGCACGGCGGGCGGAAGGTCCGCGGGGAGCGCCTGGCCGATCAGGAGCACAAGCCCATTCTCGGCCTGGGCCCGGCCCCGCACCTGCGCGGCGTAGTTCGCGTTCGCCAGCTCGACCACGGTTTGCGCCTGGCGCAGGGCGAGCTCGGTGCCGGTGCCGGTGTCGAATTGCAGCTTGACGATGTCGTAGGACGCTTGCGCGGTCTTCGTGGTCTCGCGCGTCACCTGCATCGCGTCGTCGAAGGCGAGGAGCGTGAGGTATTGGTCGGCCACCTGCGAGACGAGGAGGATCTCCTCGGCCTGCCGGGCGTGCGCGGTCGCGAAATACTGCTGGAGCGCCGCATCGCTCAAGCTCCTCAGGCGGCCGAAGAAGTCGATCTCCCACGATGCGGAGGCACCCACCTCGTAGGTCTGCGTCGTGCTCGCCGTGCCGCTCGCCGACACACCCGCGGGCGAGTGGACTCGCGACGCGTCCGCGAACCCGCCCACCTGGGGAAAGAGGGCCGCGCGCTGGATGCGGTATTGCGCGCGCACCTGCTCGACGTTCAGCATCGCGACGCGCAGGTCGCGGTTGTTGGCGAGCGCGATCTCCACGAGCCGCTTGAGCCGCGCGTCGCGCATGAAATCGCTCCAGCCGATGTCGCCCGCGGGAAGCGTCGTTCCACCGGGCGAGCGCGGCGCGGGCTTGTACGCCGCGCCCGCGGGAAAGGTCCCGGCAACAGGTGCCTCGGGCCTGTCGTAGGCCGGTTGCAACGAGCAGCCGGCGACGAGGGCGAGCGTGAGTCCCGCGAGCGCGATGCGAGGTTTGCGCATGTCAGTCTCCCGGCGCGGGGATCGCCGCCGCCGGCTCGCGCTTCGAGCCTCCCATGCGGCGGCCGATCATCTCGAAGAACGTCGGCACCAGGAAGGGCCCGATGAAAGTCGCCGTCAGCATGCCGCCGATGACGGCGATGCCGATCTCGTTCTGGCTGGCCGACCCCGCGCTGCTCGCGATGGCGAGCGGAAGGACGCCCAGGAGGAACGCCATGGAGGTCATCAGGATCGGGCGCATCCTGAGCCGCGCGGCTTCGACCGCCGCCTCGAGCGCGGAGCGGCCCTCCTCGTGCAGCTCGCGTGCGAACTCCACGATGAGGATGGCGTTCTTGGCACCCAGTCCGATCGTGGTGAGGAGCGCCACCTGAAAGTAGACGCCGTTCGGAACTCCGAGGAGCGTCGCCGCGAGGAGCGCGCCCAGCACGCCGATCGGGACCACGAGGATCACGGAGATCGGGATGGACCAGCTCTCGTAGAGCGCGGCGAGGCTCAGGAACACGACGATGATCGAGAGCAGGTAGAAGTACGGCGCCTGCGATCCGGCCTGGTTCTGTTGCAGCGACAGGCCGGTCCACTCGAAGCCGATGCCCTGCGGAAGCTGCTTCGCGAGCGCCTCCATCGCGAGCATCGCCTGCCCGGCGCTCTTGCCCGCGGCGGCCTGGCCCTGGATCTCCATGGCGGCCACGCCGTTGTATCGCTGCAGCTGCGGCGGCCCGTAGGTCCAGCGCCCGGTGGCGAAGGAGGAAAACGCCACCATCACGCCCTTCGAGTTGCGCACGTAGAGCTTGTTCAGGTCCTCGGGGTTCATGCGGAACGGCGCGTCGGCCTGCACGTATACCCGCTTCACGCGATTGTCGGTGTCGAGGAAGTTGTTCACGTAGCGCGAGCCCCACGCGTACGAGAAAGTCTGGTCGATGTCGGAGAGCGCGACGCCGAGCACGCTCGCCTTCTCGCGGTCCACGTCGATCGCGAATGTCGGGTTCTCGGCCACGCCGTTGAATCGCACCTGGGCGAGGCTCGGATCCTTCGCCGCCGCGGCGAGGAGCTCGTCCTTCGCCTTGAGGAGCGCATCGTATCCCGCCCCGCCGCGATCCTCCAGCTCGAAGTCGAAGCCCGCGCTGGTGCCCAGCCCGCGGATCGGCGGCGGGTTGACCGCGACGATCGTCGCATCCTTGTACGCCGCGAAATGCGCCGTGGTGCGCCCGATCACGGCCTGGATCGCCTGGTCCTTCGAGGTGCGCTGGCCCCAGTCCTTCAAGTGGACGTAGACCATGCCCTGGCTCTGCCCGCGCCCGGAGAAGTTGTTGCCGTTGATGATGAACGCGGCATCGACGGCGGCTGTTTCCTGCTTGAGCAGGTATTGCGAGACGTCGTCGAGCACGACGCCGGTGCGGCTCTGGGTGGCGCCGGGCGGCGTCTGCACCTGGACGAAGAAGTAGCCCTGGTCCTCGTTCGGCACGAATGCGGTGGGCAGCTTCACGAACAGGAACCCCACCGCGGCAACGATCGCGAGATAGACGACGGCCGCGGGGATCGTCCGCGCCATGACGCCGCGCACGGCGCTCACGTAATGATCGCGTGACCAGTCGAAGCGCCGGTTGAACCACCCGAAGAATCCGTGGCGCACCGCATGCTCGCGATCCGGCGCCTTGAGGAGCGTGGCGCAGAGGGCCGGCGTGAGGGTGAGCGCGACGAACACCGACAGCAGCATCGCCGCCACGATGGTGAGCGAGAACTGGCGATAGATGGCGCCCACCGTCCCGCTCGACATGGCCACCGGCACGAAGACCGCCGACAGCACCATGGCCACGCCGATCAGGGCACCCGTGATCTGTCCCATCGCCTTCTCGGTCGCCTCCCTGGGACCGAGCTTCTCCTCGGTCATGACGCGCTCGACGTTCTCGACCACGACGATCGCATCGTCGACGAGGAGGCCGATGGCGAGCACCAGGCCGAACATCGAGAGCGTGTTGATGGTGAAGCCCACCGCGGCCATGAGCCCGAAGGTGCCGAGCAGCACCACCGGCACCGCGATCGCGGGGATGAGCGTGGCCCGCCAGTTCTGCAGGAAGAGGAACATCACCAGGACCACGAGCACGATTCCCTCGAGGAGCGTCTTCAACACTTCCTGGATCGAGATCTTGATGAAGGGCGTCACGTCGTTGGGATACACGACCTTCAAGCCGGGCGGAAAGTAGGGCGTCAGCTCCGCCACCTTGGCGCGCACGGCGTTGGCCGTGTCGAGCGCGTTGGCACCGGTCGCGAGCTGGATGCCGATCGCGGAAGCGGGCACGCCGTTGTACTTGTTGTCGATGATGAAGCTCTCCGCGCCGAGCGCGATGCGGGCCACGTCGCGCAGGCGCACCTGGGAGCCGTCGGGGAGCGCCTTCAGCACGATGGCGCCGAACTGGTCCGGCGTGCTGAGGAGCGTCGCTTCCGTAATCGTCGCAGTGAGCTGCTGGTTCGCGACCGCCGGCGTGCCGCCCAGCTGGCCCCCGGAAATCTGCACGTTCTGCGCCAGCAACGCGGCGCTCACGTCGAGCGGCGTCAGCGCGTAGTTGTTGAGCTTGTCGAGATCCAGCCAGATGCGCATCGCGTACTGGGTCCCCAGCACGTTGAAGTTGCCGACGCCGGTGACGCGGCTGATGGGATCCTGGATATGCGAGACCACGTAATTGGCGATGTCGAACTTCGACATGCTGTTGTCGGTGGAGATGAAGCCCACGAACATCAGGAAGGCGTTGGTGGATTTCGTGACCCGGACGCCCGCCTGCTGCACCTGCGCGGGAAGCAGCGGCACGGCGAGCTGCAGCTTGTTCTGCACCTGCACCTGCGCGATGTCGGGGTTGGTGCCGGGCATGAAGGTCAGCGTCGTGGTGGACTGGCCGGTGTCGTCGCTCGTGGACGACATGTAGATCAGGTTGTCGATGCCGCTCATCTGCTGCTCGATCACCTGCACGACCACGTTGTTGACGGTGGTCGCCGACGCGCCCGGGTAGGACGTGCTGATCTGCACCGTGGGCGGGGCGATCGGCGGGTAT
>Ga0209647_1001583_pt1 | contig 19158 bp, 12 predicted proteins | sample GraSoi_2013_60cm_FD_185827 | JGI IMG/M metagenome (GOLD analysis project Ga0209647, IMG submission 185827) | Grasslands soil microbial communities from the Angelo Coastal Reserve, California, USA - Sample 9_17_2013_60cm (SPAdes) (version 2) | ecosystem: Environmental > Terrestrial > Soil >... | reverse complement strand
TCATCGATCCGTGCGGTATCCACACTGCGTCGTTCGGCCCGGAAATCGCGGTGGTGGCTTTCATGAACAGCACCGGCTGCTCCGGAACCGCCATTCCCGACTCTGCAGCGTGATCGCTGAAGTTCAGTCCCACGCATATGAACTTGCCGACGCCCGCAACCGGCGGTCCGATCCTGGTGCCCGAGTCCACCCCGGGCAGCGCATCGAGCGGGACCTCCCGCAACCTCGCCAGCCCGGTTGAACTGAGCGTTTCGCCGGCGATGTCCTGCACGTGTGCTGACAGGTCCCGCATCGCACCCCACGCGTCGAGAAGCGCGGGGCGCTCGTTGCCTGGCTCGCCGACACGCATCAGTTTCATGCTGCAGCAGACTCGCCGGACCTCAAGTGCTCCACCCACCGTCAATCACATGCACCTGCCCGGTCGTGAAAGAGGACTCGTCCGAGCCAAGATAAACCGCGAGGGCCGCAATTTCCTCCGGGTCTCCCAGACGACCCATTGGCTGACGCTCGACGAAGCCGCGCCACACTTCGTCGCGATTTCCGCCGATTGCTGCGACCCGGTCCGCCAGGGATGGCGTCTTGACCGTGCCGGGACAGATCGCATTGCAGCGCACCCCCTGCCCCACGAAATCCGCCGCAACCGACTTGGTCAATCCGATAACCGCCGCCTTCGTGACCGAGTAAGCGAAGCGGTTGGGCACGCCCTTGATGCTGGATGCCACCGAGGACATGTTGATGATGCTGCCTCGTCTCCGCGCCACCATCCCCGCGAGCGCCGACCGGCACGTCCAGTACATGGCGTCTACGTTGATCTGGAACGATCGGCGCCAGTCAGCCTCGGTGCACGCCAGGATGTTGCCCTGGTGCACGTAGCCCGCGCAGTTGAACAGCACATCAATCGGACCTGCAGCTCCGATCGCCCTCTCGACTCCGGCGGCATCCGTGACGTCCAGCACGATCACCTGGATGGAAGGCTCCTCCGACTTCAGGTTCTCCAGCTTGTCGCTGTCAATATCGGTGGCGATGATGCGCGCGCCCTCGCGGGCAAACGCGCGCACGGTTGCCCGGCCGATTCCCTGCGCGGCGGCCGTTACGAAACACAGCTTGTCTTCAAGGCGACCGTTCATGCGCACCTCAGGTGTTGCGGAGCGCCGCGCCCTCAGGGGGCTCCGACGATGATCGAGCGTGGCACGGATTGCACATCCCTCTGGCCCGTCAACGCCATGCTGACGTCGAGCTCGCGGCGGATGAACTCGACGGCGAGGCTCACCCCTTCCTCGCCCAGGGCCCCCAGGCCATAGAGGAATGCCTTGCCGATGAGGCAACCACGCGCCCCCAGTGCGAGCGCCTTGAGAACGGCCTGTCCGCTGGTGACTCCGCCGTCGAACAGGATTTCCACTCTTCCCGCCACCTCATCGGCGATGTCCGCCAGCGCATGGATCGTCGCCCTCGCGCCGTCGAGCTGGCGACCACCGTGATTGGACACGACGAGTGCATCGATGCCCGCCTTGCAGGCGAGCGCCGCATCTTCGCGACACATGACGCCCTTCAGTATGAGCTTGCCCGGCCATAGATCCCGGATCCACTCCAGATCCTGCCAGCACAGCGTGGCATCGAATTGCTTGCCGATCCATTGGGCGAGCGAGCTCAGACTACCGGCCTCCGCGATGCGGCCTTCCAGGTTCCCGAACGAGCGGCTCGGTGCCCGCAGCACGCCCCAGGCCCAGCGGGGCCGCCTGGCGATGTCCACGGCATTGCGCAAGGTCAGCCTCGGCGGCACCGCCAGCCCGTTCTTGATCTCCCTATGGCGCTTGCCCTGCACGGTCAGATCTGCGGTCAGCATCAGGGCCGAGCATTGCGCGTCCCGTGCCCGGCGTATCAACTCGCGCGTGAATGCCCGGTCGCGCATGACGTACAACTGGAACCAGAATGGCTCAGGCACCGCCTTGTGCACCTGTTCGATCGAACAGATGGACATCGTGCTGAGGCAGAACGGAATGCCAGCCCTGGCGGCGGCGCGGGCGCCCAGGATCTCGCCGCCGCCGCATTGCAGGCCTGCCAGGCCGGTCGGAGCGATGGCGATCGGGAGCGAGGATTTCTGGCCGGCCAGCGTCGTGCTGAGCGAGCGCTCATCAACATCAATCATGATCCGCTGCTTCAGGCGCAACGCGTCGATCGCAGAGCGGTTTTCAAACAGCGTCAGCTCGTCGAACGCGCCCCGATCCGCGTACTCGAACAGGGCACGCGGAACGCGACGCCTGGCCAGCGCTCGCAGGTCACTCACGCAGGTGAGCGACTCAGGCATTGACGGCCTTCGAGCGCCATGCCGAGCCGTTGGGAAACTGGAATTCCGAGATGGAGGCCGGGCGAATCTCCGCAGAGAATCCGGGCAGCTCGGGCGCAAGGTAACGTCCATTGCGGACGCGCACCGGATCAATGAAATGCTGGTGGAGGTGGTCGACGAACTCAATCGAGCGATCGTCCATCTTGCCGCTGATCGCGACATAGTCGGCCATGGCCAGATGCTGCACCAATTCGCACAGGCCCACGCCGCCGGCATGCGGGAAGACCCGGACGCCATACTTGGCAGCCATGAGCAGGATCGCCAGGTTCTCGTTCACGCCACCGACGCGGGCGGCATCGATCTGCACGAGATCGACCGCTTGCGCCTGGAAAAGCTGTTTGAAGACGACCCGATTTTGTGTGTGTTCGCCCGTCGAGATGGGCACCGGATGGACTGCCTTGCGGATCGTGGCATGGCCCAGCACGTCGTCCGGGCTGGTAGGCTCCTCGACCCAGGCGAGGTCGAAGGGCCGTAGCCGCTCGAGCCAGGGAATGGCAACGCCAACGTCCCAGCGCTGGTTGGCATCCACCGCCAGCCCGACGTGCGGGCCGATCACTTGGCGGGCAATCCGGCAGCGGCGCACGTCGTCCTCGATGCTCAGACCAACCTTGAGCTTGATGGTCCCGAATCCGGCGCTGACGGCCTCCTTCGCCAGTCGGGCAAGTTTCTCGTCGGAGTAGCCCAGCCATCCGGGCGACGTGGTGTAGGCCGAGTATCCCTTCTGCCGCAAGACCCCGATCCTGTCCCGCTTCATGCCCGCTGACTGCTGCAGCAGCTCGAGGCCTTCGCCCGGGGCGATTGCATCGCTGATATAGCGGAAGTCGATCATGCTCGCAATTTCCGCAGGCGACATGTCGGCGATGAACTGCCACACCGGTTTCCTGGCGCGACGAGCCGCCATGTCCCACGCGGCATTGACGACCGCCCCGATGGCCATGTGCATGACGCCCTTTTCGGGGCCCAGCCAGCGCAGCTGGGAGTCATCGGTGAGTGATCGCGCGAAGGCCCCCAGCTCGGCGCAAACCGCGGAGACGTCCCGGCCGACGACGAGGTGCCTGAGCGCCCTGATGGCCTCCACCTGCACATCGTTCCCGCGGCCGATGGTGAACACAAATCCGCGTCCCTGCAGCTCCGTGGAATCGTTGGTCCGCAGCACCACATAGCTGGCCGAGTAGTCCGGGTCCCGATTCATGGCATCCGAGCCATCGAGCTCGAGTGACGTGGGAAACCGGATGTCATGTGTGTCGAGTTCAGTGATGACTGGCACCGTGCAATACCCCTTAGAATGTCAATCCTGCCAACCGGCCAGCCGATACAGCCTGGCCGCATTGGTTCCGAAGACCTGCTCCTCGCAGCCCGGCGCGTGCTTGTTCACGAGGCCACGCGCCATGCCTAGCCACTCCCCGAACTGTCCCCGAAGGGTCAGCATTGGCCAATCGCTCCCCCAGCAGAGTCGTTGTGGGCCGAATGTCCGGACCAGGAACCCAATCACCTCATCGAGTTCCTGTAGCGATGGCTTGCGCTGCCCTTCCGTGAGCAGGCCGGAGAGCTTGCAGTGCGCAGTGCTTTGCTGCGCGACCCTTTCCATGTCTCGCGACCAGGAATCCAGCTCGGCCCCTGCTGCATCGGGTTTCGCGGCGTGGTCGATTACGGCCCTCAGTTCAGGATGGCGCGCCAACCGCTCGGCGAACACGGGCAGGTGTCGCGGCGTGACCAGCGCGTCGAATGCAAGATCCTGCGAGATCATTGACTGGAACGCCTGGTCCAATTGCGGTCGTGCCAGCCACTCCGGATCTGCGATGTCCTGGACCATCGGACGCAGCCCCTTGAGGATGCCGTCGCCGTCGCGGACCAGCGCCTCGATGCGCTCGGCGACGTCGGATGCGCCGAAGTCCACCCAGCCGACCACGCCTGCGATGAACGGATGCCGCTTCGCCAACCCGAACAGGTAGCGCGTCTCTGCCTCTGTTGGAGCCGCCTGCACGACGACCACGCGATCCACTCCGGACTCGGAAAGCTCACCGGCAATCTGCTCGGGCTGGAAGTCCCGATAGAGCTGACCGGATTGGGGCCCGAGCCACGAATAGTCGCCTCGGTCCAGACGCCAGAAGTGCAGATGGGAATCGATGTGGCTCATGGCGTGAGTGCTGCCGGGTGTATGAGGCCCGCGACCCGCAAGGCCGCCCACAGAGCCGAGGGGATGCCGGTCAGGATGCGCTCGACGGCCGCCTCCACCTCGTCGGTCGTTCGCATCCCGATGATGACGAACTTGACGGCCGGATGGGCCAGAGGGAACTGCAGGGCTGCGGCCCCGACGTCAACACCGTGGGCGGCGCATACCTCGTAGATGCGCCGGGCCCGTGCCAGGACGGAGGCCTCTGCCACACGATAATTGTAGGTGGCACCGGGTCGGTCCGCGGCCGCGAGCAGCCCGGAGTTGTACGGGCCGCCAATGATCACTTCCACGCCGTACCGCCCAGCCTCGGCGAGCAGGTCCAGCGCTGCCGCATTTTCGAGCAGCGTGTAGCGGCCCGCCAGCAAGATGACGTCCAGGTCCGCGCGTGCAAGGAGCTCAAGGCAGACCTCGATCTCGTTGACCCCTATGCCGATCGCCCGGCAGGCACCGGTTCTGCGGAGCTCACACAGGGTCGGGAGCGCTTCATCCAGCACTTGCCTGAGCACCCCATCGTGCCGCTCGCCGTGCGTCTCTCGCCCGACGTCATGGATCAGCAAGGTGTCCACCGCCTGGCCCCGGAGTCGCCGAAGACTGGATTCAAACGACCGGAGCACGCCGTCACGACTGTAATCGAAACGTGCGCACCGGCCCGGTACGGCAAATCCGTCGTCTGCCTGCTGATCCCCTCCAGCTTCGCCGATGTGCCGGCCAACTTTGGTCGAAATCCGCAGTTTCTTGTCCGCCAACCCCGCGAGCGCGTTCCCCAGGCGCTCCTCGCTGAGCCCGTAACCGTAAAACGGGGCCGTATCGAAGTAGCGAATCCCCTGTTCGTAGGCGAAGCGCACAGCCGCCTCGGCGACATCATCATCCACTTCGGTATACAGGTTGCCGATGGCTGCGCCACCGAAGCCGATGCCGCCCAGCTCTGGCCGCAAGTGGCGCGGGAAAGTGGGCGAGCTGCCGCCTGGCAGCGTGGATCGGGCCTCCTGCATCACTGCAACTCCACGTGGAGTATCTGGGGGCGCTGATCGCGCTGGATCTGGAGGTCCAGTGAACCGCGCCACTTGCGCGAGCGATAGGCCGCAAGAAAATCCGCGGCCGATACCACCGGCTTGAGCGCGTGGTCATATTCGTCCAGGCAGGCAAGAATCACATCGCCACTCCTGAGCCCGGCCCGCTCCCAGATCGAACCCGGGTCGGCTCTCGTGACCAGCGCGCCCGACTGTTCCGCGAGACCGACCGCCGACTGCTCGCCGAGGCTCTCCACCGACTTGAGCGTGAGGCCGTCGACCGAGACCCTCACGGATGCCCCTTGCTCCTGGACAATAAGCTCGATCGGCAGCACCGGAGCGCGGGCACGCGCCCTGAGCGCCGGTCGCGTGACTCCAAAGTCATCGGTACGGAAGTTCCGGAATCCCAACGCGAGGGCCGGGCTGCCGCGCCTGACCTGGTAGTTGCCGTGCCGCGAATCGATGAACCGGGGATCGCCGTACGCCGAGTGGGCATCCGTGCTGATGGCATGCGCCGCCGCCAGCATCGAACGCGTCGCGAACAGGTTGCGATCAATCACGCCATCCCAGTGGGACATGAGGATCGGCGTGTGGGCCGCCATCACGATGTTGTGCTCGAAGCGGTCAGCGCTGCCCTTGAACCAGACGTGCGGATGAAATCCGTTGTTGAGAATGATGTTGTTGCTGACTTCCCGGTCGAAGCCTTCGCGGAGCTTGAGCCCACCGGCGAGACAGACGTTGTCGTAGATCCGGTAGTTGCTCGCGCCATCGTCCAGGTCGATGTCCCAGCCGTGGTCGGACCGGAAACGGTTGTGACGAATCACGACCGGAGTCATCGCATCGAGCTTCCAGGCGCCCGGATCGCGCTCGACCTGTGCATCCATCTCCGCCCTGTCTGGCGACCAATAGCGATCCCGGCCCCAGGCATTGATCGCGCCGTGGTCACCGGTCTCGAGCACCGTATCGAACACATCGTTGTACTCGATGAGGTGCCCGCCCCAGGTGCCGTCGCCAACGTTGATGCCAGCACGCGGCACATCGTAAATCGTGTTGTGCCTCACGCCGATGTTCATGGCCATCGCGATCTGCACGCCCGCGACCTGCTTCTCGACGGTGCCGATGTCGTGGATAAGGTTACCATCGGCCTGACAGTCTGCCGGGTAAGCCGAAGATGCCGGGCCCGCTGCGCGATCGACCGACGCATAGGCCGCCGGGGCGTCGTAGTTGAAACGCGGTGAGCGGACGGCTTCCGGCCTGCCGACGAACGCGATGGCGCTGGCCCCGATGTCGCGGAATTCATTGTTGAGGACGCGCACCCGCCGGTTGAACCCGCTGACCACGACGGCGTTGCCCCCGAGGTCGAAGAACTCCCCTGCCTCGATGGTCAGGTCGGTCGCGCCCTCGACCAGCACGGCGGCCTTGCGGGCGAACATCCAGTCGCTCCTGAGCAGCGGCTCGCTGGTGTCCAGGAAGGTCTCGGCCGTCTGGCTGTAGGCGAGGCCGCGGATGACGAGGTCGTGCACGGGCACCCGCTCGCTCCCGCGCACTTCGATCAGGGTCTGGAGGCGGCTGACCTCGTAGGTGGCCGACTGCGCGTGCTCGCTGTCGGGATAGTAGAAGAGCGCCTGGGCCCGCGCGTCGTAGTACCACTCGCGCGGTGCGTCGAGCTCCTCGTGGATGTTCTCCACAAACCTGAAGCGCTCGTGCGGCAAGGAGGGACGGTTGTTCCCGGTCTCCGGTCCGAACAGCAAGGCCCCGTTTGCATCCTTGCCGAGTATCGGCACATGCACACCGCCCCAACGGCCGACATGCAGCGCGTGGACCACTCCACCTGTCGGATCCTTCCACCGGGCAATTCTTTCGGGCGAGATCGCGTCGGCGGCATAGCCACCCAGGGGCTTGATCGTCGCATCAAAGTTCGGATAGCGCGCGCGCACCTGCCGGCGGCCGTCGACGTAATAGCGATCGAAGCCGGGACCCGGAACCGGTGCACGCAGGATGTCGGCGCCCTCGCGGCTCCATGCCGGCTGCACGGCGCGTGCGCCACTGAGCCGCGGCTGTTCACCTGGCGCAGCGAGGATCATTGTCGGCGCCCCCGGTGTACCGGACAGATCGGGGGTGATCAGCAAGGGCGAGGCCAGCCGGTATTCGCCGCCATGCAACCTTATCGTCACGGCTTCGGTGGGATGCAGTTGCTTCAGTCTCGCTGTGGCAAGGAGCGCTTCGTGCAACGCGGCAGCCCGTGCTTCGGGCGTGGCGCCTCTGACTTCCAGGACCCTCGGGTGCGCGAGCGCCTGTCCGCCGTGCGCTGCGGCCGCGATCAGGATAAGGGCTCCGGCCAGCCAGCGGGCTGCGGAGCCAGAACGAGCGGCGCCACAGTTCCGGATGCCCCACCACTGCAGGCGGTCGGGTTCCCAGTCAACTGCCTCCGAGCTCATGTGCTCACCGCCCCCTGTGCCGTTTCATTCACTCGGGGCACAGCTGTGGGGCCGCCACCGGTCATCGGCGTCGCCAAGCCCAGGCACCGAGTTGAATTACTAATGAAATCTTAAAACTCTAATAAAATACCTTTACGGTTGTACCCCTGTCAAGCGAATCAACCCTTGTAGGGGTCAACGCGCCGGGGCCAGGCGATCGGAGGAGTGTGGCGAGCGGGATTGCTTCATCATCTGCCTCAAAAATCGGGAAATCGTGTTGCTCCAAGGCGGTCCACCGTTGGGACGGGAGCAGTCGCAGGAGGGTCACTTCGGCGTGCCTGTGCGGTGCTCTCATCCTTGACGCGCCGTCATCCAAGTAGTTTTATACCAGCAGTATCCATTTATTAGCGCAGCATCTTAGTTTCTCAGGAGGAGGATCAATGGCATCGTTCGATTCAAGTGCCGCGGCACAGACTACGGCGGGAAGGGTCGACGGCCGCAAGTACCTGCTGGTCTTCGGGCTGGTCATCAGCCTGTTCTTTCTCTGGGGCGTTGCCAACAACCTCAACGACATCCTGATTCGCCAGTTCAAGAAGGCATTCGAGCTGTCCGATTTTCAGTCTGGACTGGTGCAGTCGGCGTTTTACCTCGGCTACTTCGTCTTTGCCATTCCGGCCGCGCTCTTCATGAGCCGATTCGGCTACAAGGGAGGTATCGTGCTCGGGCTGTCACTCTATGCAGCCGGCGCGTTCCTCTTCTACCCGGCGGCGGGGGCGCGCAGTTACACCTTCTTCCTCCTGGCACTGTTCGTCATTGCCAGCGGGCTGTCCTTCCTCGAGACCTCGGCCAACCCGTTTGTCACTGTCCTGGGGACGGCTGACAGTGCCGAACGACGCCTTAACCTGGCCCAGTCGTTCAATCCACTCGGTTCCATCACAGGCGTCTTTATTGGTCGCATGTTCATCTTCTCCGGAGCCGAGTACACGCCTGACCAGCTGGCGGCGATGCCAATCGCCGCCCGCGCCGCCTTTTACACGACTGAATCCCAGGCCGCGCAGCAGCCCTACCTGATCATCGGCATCGTGGTGGCGGTATTGGCCCTGATATTCATGGCCGTGCGATTCCCCGCCGTGGACCAGGTCGCTACGAACGCCTCCTCTCGCCCCGCTGGAGGCTGGCGCGCACTGGCCGGCAATCGGCGTTATGCGACAGCAGTTCTGGCCCAGTTCTTCTTTGTCGGCGCACAGATCGGCCTGTGGAGCTACCTGATCCGCTATGCCCAGGGCACGGTACCCGGCACCCCTGAAAAATCTGCCGCTGACTATCTGATCCTCTCGCTGGTCCTGTTCACGATCGGGCGCTTTACCGGGACGGCGTTGATGAAGTACGTCGCACCATCGCGCCTGCTCACGCTCTACGCGATCGCCGGTGTCCTCCTGACCGCTACGGCCATTGCGGTCCCCGGCCGGACCGGCCTCTATGCGCTGGTTTGCACCAGCTTCTTCATGTCGATCATGTTCCCGACGATATTCGCCCTGGGCCTGCGCGGTGTCGGGGAGGCACGCAAGATCGCATCGTCGCTGCTGGTGATGGCGATCGTAGGAGGCGCCGTACTCACTCCTTTGATGGGAGCCGTGTCCGGCCGCGCCGGCATCCATTGGTCCATGGCCGTACCGCTGGTGTGCTTCCTGGTCATCGCAGGATTTGCGGCGACGCACCCCCGCAGCTCGGCGAGCTGACCGTGCGCCGGTACGTCTATGCGCTCGACCTCGTCGAGGAGCCCGCAAAGATTGCCGAATACGAGGCCTGGCATCGCGCTGACCGGATCTCCCCTGCCATCGTCGCATCACTCAAGCGCGCGGGCCTCGCCAACCTGGAATTATTCCGCACGGGCAACCGCCTGGTGCTCATCGTCGATGCCCCGGACGATTATTCGCCCGATTCCAAGGCGGCATCCGATGCGCGGGATCCAGATGTCCAGGCGTGGGAAGCGCTGATGTGGAACTACCAGCGCGCCCTTCCCTGGGCCGAGCCCGGTGAAAAATGGGTTCTGATGCAAACAATCTTCTCACTTGCACAGCTCGGGGGGAATGGTCCATGAACAAGCTCGCCGCCTTCGCCTTGACCCTCATGCCTGCCATTGTGGCCGCTGCGGAGCCAGCGGCCGGCAAGGCCCCGACCGCACTCCTTGCCGCGCCAGAGACCTCGAGCGCGAACTCGGCATCCCGCGAGTGGTTCAGAAACGCCAGGTTCGGCATGTTCATCCACTGGGGTGTATACAGCGTCCCCGCGCGCGGCGAATGGGTCATGGAGACTGAAGGATGGGCGATCGGCGATTATGAGAAGTACGCTGCGCAGTTCTACCCCGCCCGCTTTGATGCCGCTGCGATCGTCTCGCTCGCAAAATCTGCGGGCATGAAGTACATCACGATCACGAGCAAGCACCACGACGGGTTCGCGATGTTTGGCACCAAGCAAACGTCGTGGAACATCGTGGATGCGACCCCCTACGGCAAGGATCCGCTCAAGGAGCTCGCAGCCGAGGCCCATCGCCAGGGAATCAAGCTCTTCTTCTATTACTCGCAGCTCGACTGGCACCATCCCGATTACTACCCGATCGGCCGGTACGGGCGAACCGCAGGGCGCACGGGCGGCGGCGACTTTTCCCGCTATCTCGCCTTCATGAATGCGCAACTCACCGAACTGCTGACCCACTATGGAGAGATCGGCGGAATCTGGTTCGATGGCATGTGGGACAAGCCCGACGCGGATTGGCACCTAGACGAGACCTATGCGCTGATCCACCGGCTCCAGCCCGGCGCACTCGTGGGCAGTAACCACCATGCCACACCCTACCCGGGCGAGGACTTCCAGATCTTCGAGAAGGATCTGCCCGGAAAGAACACCGCCGGCTTCAACCAGTCCGGCATCAGTACGCTGCCGCTGGAGACCTGCGATACGCTGAACGATTCCTGGGGATTCAACGCCCGGGACAACAAGTTCAAGGATCCCAAGGACATCATCCGGACGCTGGTGCGGACATCGGGCCAGGATGCCAATCTCCTGCTTAACATCGGCCCGACGGCCATGGGCGAGGTGCCCGCGGAAGTGGCAACGCGCCTCCGTACCGTGGGCGCCTGGCTAAGCAAGCATGGCGAAGCCATCTACGGCACGCGCGGCGGTCCGATCAGCCCCCGCAGCTGGGGCGTGACCACGCAAAAGGACGGTCGCGTCTACGTTCATGTCCTCGACTGGAGCGATTCGGCCATTGTGCTTCCCGACGTTCCCACGATCACTGCGGCGTACGACTTCGAAACCAATCGGCCCCTGGCCCTGAAGCGGCTTGGCGGCAACATGGTGGTGCAACTGCCGGCTGGCCGTGAGGACGAGGCGGACAGGATCGTGGTGCTGCGCAAGTAGCGAAGGCGGCCGTGGCCTGTTAGAGCGACCGGAGACAGTTCTGTTGCATTGAGGGACCGCCTTGGCTCACTCAGCCCCTTTTGTGGATTCTGGGCCAGGGTCGACCAATCTGCAGGCTCGGGCACTATTGGTTTTGCGCACGCGCCTTGTGCCGATCTGCACCTCCAGAAGTGATATGGCCCATGCTTCAATCCCCCCAACGCAACAGACTTCCCGGTGATTTACCTGGTCGGGATACGGCTGATGAAATTGGCAGCCTCATCGGTGCTGCCCGTGCCCTTGTACACGGCGATCTGTGGGTAGGGGAATATTGGGCGGGCCCGAATGATCTTACCGTTATCATCCGGCAACTCGGCGATGAGGCGCTCGGGAGCCTTGCCATCTTCCACCCAGCTCACGAGGGCATCCATCAACCCGGTTGGGCTCGGCCCCGCGCCAATGAATCCGTGGTCAACTCCCGGCACGAGAAACAGCCGGGCGAACAGCTCTGTCCGCTGTGCTCCACCCATCCTTTGTTGAACGTGTTTGTAATACTCTACAGTACCCTGCACGGGAATGAGTTGATCCGCCAACCCGTGATAGAGAATCAGCTTGCCCCCGTGGTCACGAAAACGCGCCAGATCCGGATCATCACTGCCGAGAACCGGGCCGAACTCCTCGGCAGATTGATCGAAGAGCAATTCAAATTCTCCACTCGCTAGGGACGTCCAGTCCCAGTGAAGGTCCTGAACCAGAAAATACTGAAGGTAATCGAGAGCGACATCGATTGGTTTCCCTGTCAGCGGTGTACCCCCGGTATTGGCGAGAGCCGAGAGGTCTGCACCGCGCGCCAAGCCGTACCAGAGAAACCGCCCGCCGTGCCCCCGGGGCCCTTCCCAAATCTTTCGGACCACGTCCGCATCGGCCTCTGTGAACGTGCCTTCCTCAACCCGGGTTCCAACGAGTGCCTTTGGGTCATAAGTACAACGGCTTGGATCGGCAATGACGCCGTCGACCACTCCATCCAAGCCGTCGCATGCGCTCACTGCAGCAGCCGTCACGCGATCCAGCTTCGGCTTCGGCATAAAGTTTTGAGCCCTGTGCATGACCTCCTGGGGCCAGAAAAAGGCCGGCATCATACGTGGCCAACTTACCGCGGGACACCCCGAGGAAATCCCGTCGTAGTCTCCAGGGTAGCGCTGCGCCTCCATCAACCCCTGCCGGCCCGCCGTAGAGCTGCCCACGAAATAGGAATAGCGTGGAGCCTTGCCGTAAAAGGCAACCGTCAGCGCTTTGCCCACCACAGTCATGTCGTGGATACCAAGGTAGGCGTTGTCACGGATGTCTTGCCAATTCAATCGCCCGTTCGCGTTGAGCGCGAAGCTCCCGCTGCCTCCTTGATGACCGGTGTCGGTTGCCGCCGTCACATAACCCCTCGATACTGGGCTGCGAAGGCTCATTTCAGTTCCACCCCAGAACCCGCCGCCGCCCGTTCCCCGAAAACGGCCATTCCAGGAGTTCTGGGGCAATGCGACGAATACTCTCACCCGATCCGAAGCCGGTGGATGGGTCACGGTGGCGGTGACGCGGCACGAACCATCCAAGTCGTCAACCTTCGTCACATCGATTTTGGTATTGGGAATGGCAATGTCGAGCAGGCTATCGCAAGAGCGGATGGGCGCGTTATCTTTGAAGATCGCCTGCGGGGTTCTCTGCCGCCCCTCTTGTTGCCGAACGGCTCGCAAATACCTGGCAAAAAATTGCGGCATTCGAACCTGTCCCCGCAACGCATCCAGGCCAGCCGGTGATTGCAGACGCAGGAGTTCCGCGAATTGGCCGATCTCAACGGGCGAGGCCCCCGCCCTGCTCAGACCCTCATTCCATTGAGCACTCTCGGCCGGCAAGAGTCCAACAGGCGGCGGTTCCTCTGCTCCGGCTGACATGTGGAAAGGAAGCGCTCCCACGATCACAAGTGTGGCGGCGCCTACCCAACTCAGATGGTACTTCATCCGTTGACTCCTCTCCGTATTACTGCGCCGGGCACACTTACTGCAAGACGATAAACATTTCTGCACTGATTACATGACATCCGCTCGTTCAGGCCGCGGACCTCCAACGCTAAAGCTCCTTCTCCACGCTTCTCCGTGCGGGAAGGAATATTTTCTAATGGAGGTCACGAACATTTCCGCGGAGAATCCGGGCGTACTGGGTGCCACATACCGTCCCTTGATCACCCGAACGGGATTCACAAAATGCTCGTGGAGACGGTCGACATATCCGATGGCGCGGTCTTCCATGGAACCGCTTATGGAGACATAGTCCGCCATGGCGAGATGCTGAACGAGTTCGCAAAGGCCAACGCCGCCAGCATGGGGAAACACGCGCACCCCGAATTTCCTGGCCATGAGAAGAATGGCGAGGATCTCATTCACCCCACCCACCCGGGTTGCATCGATCTGAATCAGGTCGACTGCACCGGCCTGGAAAAATTGCTTGAAGATGATCCGATTTTGCGTGTGCTCGCCTGTGGAAATGGGCACGGGCGCCACGGCGCGCCGAATCGCCGCATGTCCAAAGACGTCATCGGGATTGGTTGGCTCTTCAACCCAGGCCAGGTTGAATTTGGACAATTGGTTTAACCATTCTATGGCATTGCCAACATCCCAACGCCGGTTTGCATCAACCGCTATCGATACGTTATCGCCAATCACCTTTCGCGCGATCCTGCAGCGGCGTATATCGTCCTCTACGCTTACTCCTATTTTGAGTTTGATGGTCTTGAAACCCTCTGCAACCGCCGCGAGCGAGAGCCGCGCGAGCTTTTCATCGCTGTAGCCCAGCCAGCCGGGGGACGTTGTGTACGCAGGGTAGCCTCGATCTCGGAGATTCTGAATCCGCTCGGCCTTCTTTTGCTTCGCCTCGTTGAGCATCGCCAGCGCTTCATGGGGTGTAAGTACATCAGTGATATAGCGAAAATCAATTTGATCCACGATTTGCTGCGGACTCAGACCCGCTATGAATCGCCATAAGGGCAGTCGAGCCCGGCGCGCAGCCATATCCCAGGCAGCATTGATCACTGCGCCAATGGCCATATGGATGACGGCCTTCTCCGGTCCCAGCCATCGTAATTGCGGGTCGCCCGTGAGACTGCGCGCGAACGCCCCGAGATCTGAGACCACCTCGTCAACTCTTCGCCCTACCACGAGATACGCGAGTGCCTCGCAAGCAGTCTTCTGACATGCGCTGCCGCCGCCAATGGTGAACACGTAGCCATACCCGGATAGGGCGTCCGGCGAGTTGGTGCGCAGGGCGACGTACGCGGCGGAGTAGTCTGGATCCACGTTCATCGCATCCGACCCATCCCGCTGCGCCGACGTGGGGAAACGTACGTCGCACGTTTCCAGCGCAGTAATGACGATCATGACCAGGCGCTCACTTGCCTGCGAGCATTGCGTCGCGACACTGGAAGGGGTTCAGGCCTATTCCGCACGGCGCCTGCTCACACTGGGCGGCGCGCATCGTGCGGAGATACGGCGCTCACGGTTTTTACCTAGAAGCCCAGGCGAAAGCCGGCGGCCAAACGCCGTTCACCCTCAATCCAGGTCTGCGGGTAACTGCTGGGCACTCCGCCGTTGGCTACTCTCATTGAAAAGACTTGGGGCTTCCGCGCCACATTATTGGCCTCGGCGAATACGGTCAGGGACTTTGTTATGGCATAACTTGCCTGAAAGTCGAGCGTGGAAAAGGGCTCGCCATAGGCGGAGGTCGTGCCGATACCACGCACGTTATCATCGAACAGGTAGTCACTTCGATAGTTGTAGGCGAGCCGCGTGTCCAAGCCGTGCGCCGAGTAGAACACAGAGGCATTGGCCGTCCATTTCGAGAGATTTTGAAACGCATGCTTTTTCACGCCTGCGGCAGGGTCGGCGTCTGTCATCCCCTGGGCCCATGTGGCGTTCGTTTGCACTCCAAAGCCGGACCAAAACGAGGGTAGGGCATTGAACTGCTGCGTGTACCCTACTTCCACACCCTCTACATAGCCCCCCGATGAGTTGACCGGCAAAGTCTGATCAAATGTGATTCCCTGAAGTACAAGCGGCCTGTGTCGGGTTTGAATAAAGCTTTGGACCTTCTTGTAGAACAGAGCGGCAGAGGCCATGGAACCTGGCTGGAAGTAGTATTCAAGCGACAGATCACCCTGCCAGGCGCGGAACGGGTTGAGCTCTGGATTTCCGCCGCTCACCGTGTTTGCGGCTCCGCCAGTTCCCGCAGATACGTTATAGCGGGGCACCAAGCTGTCCAATGTCGGGCGTGACATCACCTTGGCCGCTGCCAAGCGAAGCACCAAGTCGCTTTTCAGGTCCATCGCAAGATTAAAGCTGGGTAGCACGTCGTTATAGCTGCGAGAGAGCGTGTAGAGGGACCCCGCAGGCACAATTATGGAGGGCGCAGGCGGTGGCGGGGGTGGCACGATGACGATGATTTTGGTCAGATCCACCGCCGTATCTGTGACGGCTTGCTCCGTGTGAACGAAGCGAATACCAAAGTTGCCGTGTACCGGGAAGTGCGAGTCAACTTTGTACCGTGCCATGGCGTACAGGCCGGTGTTCTTTTCCTTGATTGTGTACTGGTTGCTCGGGTTAATGATCTGTTGCGTGGTCGCTGCATTCAGCCAGGTGTTATAGGAACCGCCATACAATGCGTTCAGATAGCTCTGGGTATTGAAGTAGGGATATTGGAGCGGCACATTGGCCGAACCGTCATATCCACTCAGAGTAGGCGCAGACATCGGGGAGCCCGTTACATAGGGCGCGACGCTGGCGTTTGCCTGGGATACATCGTACTTAAACACGTCAGCGTTCGTGCTGCGCTCTTCCGCGTAACGGGCTCCCACCTTGATGGATTCTATGATTCCGCCGGGTAGGTCGTAAGTTGCGTCCATCCGTGCCGATCGAATGGCGTTCTCGCGGCGCAGGACTTCGCCGCCGACGATGCCGATAAAGAAGTTATTTGGATCCGAGGTATTGAGCGCCGGATCAAGGACGAATGAAGCGATCGGATCACCCGGGTTTATATGATAACCCCCGCTATACGCCGGCCCCAACCCAAATACGCCCCACTCCTGCGCGCTAATGACAAAATACCGGTTGGTTGACACCGAGTTGCTGTAGTCGAGGGCGCCGTTAATGGCCAGGTTGCCTGCGCGCCAATCCGCCTTGAGGGTGACGTTGTCAAGCGTGGTGGCGTCCAAGTGGGTGTAGGTTGCAGCCTGATAGTAGACGTCGTCGCCCACTTGCGTTGTCAGGACGTTATTGGAGTCCGCAACCACATTGGAATACGTCGTCGAAAAATACGGCCGGACGCCGAAGGAGGAAAACTCCGCGTCATCGACAGTCCTGGTGTGAAGCCCAATAAGGCTAAAAGTCAGATTACCGGCCGGACGATACTGCAGAGCACCGTACGCGGTCTTTGTATCGAGGTCGTCCCCCGTGTTTAAAATGAAATTGCTGTCCAGAACCAGGTAGTTTTGTCCCGCCACCGTCTCTGGATCGAACTGAAAATCGGTGGTGGACGTACTCACGTACCTGCGCTTGTTCCAGGCGTAGCCAACGGCGAGGCCCAGCCGGCCGTCGGCAAAGATATCGCTGTAGATCGCAGAGAGCTTGGGCCGGACTGCCGTCGCTCTGGTGTTCGCTTGACCTTCGAAGGAGGACTTGAATACCCGCTGGCCGATGTCCAACGGCAGCACAGTTTTCACGTTAATGGTGGCTGCCACGCCGCCCTCGGTGAGGTCCGCACTCGGCGACTTGTAGACTTCCAGGGAGGAGATGAAATCGGGAGCGAGCACGCTGAAATTGAAGTTTCGATCGGATGTGTAGGCAACGAGATTATTGCTCGCGCTTGCCACGCCCTCGCCATTGAGCCCAACGTAGTTGAACTCGGTAGGCAGTCCACGGACGCTGACATGCTGGCCCTCATTGGCAGTGACCCCGTCGGGACTCTGTCGAGTGATCTGTACACCCGTGACGCGTTGCAGCGATTCAGCCAGATTGCCGTCGGGGAATTGACCGACGTCTTCTGCGGAAATCGTATCGCTGACGACGTCCAGCTTTCGTTTCATCTTGATGGAATCCTCGATGCTCTTGCGGATTCCAGTGACGACGATCTCTTCCAGACCACCCGGCTCTGCCGAGGCGGTATCCTGCGCGCACGCTGGCCCCGGGACCGACGTGGATATGCAGATGCCGAGAAAGGCGGCGGCGCGCACAATCCAACTACGATGATTCACTGGTTGATCTCCCCTGCCGGCATTCTTATCCCGGACCGCCGGCTCGGCATTACTGCCGAGGTTGGACGTTCCGTCACTTTTTGCGCCAGTAACCCCTGGCGCAGCGGGAGGATCAGACAGTTGACGCGTTATCCCAACGGACCCCACGATTGCGATCGTGTGATCGCCCACCAGCTTGTACGTAAGACCCGTGCCTTTCAGCAGATGATCGAGGGCTACTCCGAGAGGCATACTTCCATGCAATGGCACGGATTTCCTGGAGGGCAGTGAGCCCGTCGCAATCACCAACTGCAGGTGCCCCTGCTTGCACAACTCAACCAAAGCGCCTTCCAGCGGCTGAGAATCAAGATCAAGAGAGAGGCTTGTGTTTGAGTCTGCAGCCACCGCTGAACTCAGTGGCAACGTACTCAATGCCAGTACGGCAGCAGCCACGGTGACCTTGCCGGTCCTGTGAGCCCTCATACCCCCGCCAACTATTGTTCCCAACGCCTATGACGCTGGAGGGTTACTTTCTGATACTCAGCGTGCCGCGATGATCTCGCGGTTGCCTTCGGTGATGATCCGCACGGGGAAGGACTCGGGCAACGCCTGGGTCCATTCTTCGACCGCGCCTCGATAGACGACACCGCTGTAATGAAGATCCCCAATTGCCTCATCGGAAATCTCAATTTGCCTGGCGGAATAGCGCACAACGTCCATAACGACATCTCGCAAGGGCTCGTTCCGATAGACCAGAACGCCGTCGCGCCAGCGGGCGCGCTCGCCGGGAGTCGAAGTCTGAGTGATCGCGATCGCCTTGATCGACTCCTGGGCCGTAAAGGTAACCTGCTGCCCTGAGGCCACACGTACCGTGGGCGGCTCGTGATTCGACAGGAGAGACCTGGGTGCGACAGTCACTACGCCTTCGGAAACGGCTACGGTCACGTGATCGTCCAACGCCCTCACGTTGAAGGCTGTGCCCACAGCGGTGATGTCGCCACTGGACGAGCGAACCGTAAACGGCCGATTGCGATTCTTCTTGACGGAGAAAAATGCTTCTCCGGTGGCAAGCTGGATATCGCGCCGCTCTTTGCTGAAGCCAACGAGTAGTCTGGACCTGGGCCCCAGCCATACGCGGGAGCCATCGGCGAGAGTAATCTCGATCTGCTCACTCGTTTTGGTAGTGAATTCGTCCGATTGCGAGCCACGCAGTTCCAGATATCGGTTCATTGTAAATAGACCCAGGGTGACGGCGACCAGAGAAGCCGCGGCAAGCCAGGTCCAGCGGCGAGCGAGTTTTGGGTAATCTGCTCCACGCCTTACAGGAGAAGCAGCCACGCCACTGGCGACCAGCTGATTTGTGCGCCACTCGTCGACGGACAGATCCCCATCATAAGAGTCCGCCAGCAGTTCCTCAGCACTGGGCATCGCAAGTGCCGAAAATCGAGGTGCGGCGTGCCAGGCTTGTGCTACGGACTCAAAGGCCACGCGGTTACCCTCGTTCTGATCCATCCATCGCAGCCAAGTCTGTACGGCCTCTGTCT
>Ga0209647_1001581_pt1 | contig 19162 bp, 12 predicted proteins | sample GraSoi_2013_60cm_FD_185827 | JGI IMG/M metagenome (GOLD analysis project Ga0209647, IMG submission 185827) | Grasslands soil microbial communities from the Angelo Coastal Reserve, California, USA - Sample 9_17_2013_60cm (SPAdes) (version 2) | ecosystem: Environmental > Terrestrial > Soil >... | reverse complement strand
GGCCGATGCTTGAGGCGGCCGGACAGACCCCGCAAGTCCCGGCTGGTTCCGGTACGCGAAAGACGCAGCGAGCAGCGTCACCGACTGGCCATCCCAAACGAATTTTATCGCCTGTTCCCGGAGTGGGATCGGCAACCCTGACGCTCGGCAGCGTGGCGGCGCAAGGCGACAACGCTGAAGCTGGCGCCGCGGTAAAGGCCGTGTTGACCAGCTACTTTGCCGACCTGAATGAGCGCGGCGGTATTTACCATCGCCGCATCTCGGTGCGCTTTGCGCAGGCCGGCCAGGACAGCCCCACCACCGTCAAGAATGTACGGCAGCTTCTGGACGGGCGGATATTTGCTCTGATCGCGCCTTTCGCTCCGGGCGACGAAAGCGGGCTGGCTGAGCTGGCCCAAGAAAAGAAAGTTCCAGTCGCGGGCTTGCTGGCGCTTTCAGTGCCCGATGATCCTGCTAACCGCGAGGTGTTCTACCTGCTTCCCGGATTTGAGCAGTTGGTCCAGGAGCTCAGCAAATTTGCGGTTCAGAGGCAGAAGGCGGACCCGGCAAAAACTGCGGTGATTTTTTCCGACAGCAGTTTCCAGAAAGAGCTTGCGTCTGCCCTGCACGCGGTGTGGAAGGAGTTGGGCGCCGCTCCGCCTGCGGAATTTATTGCCACCGCGGAGAATCGCGCACAACTGGTGCACGACCTGCAACAGCAGGGCAGAGATGCCATCTTTTTTCTGGGCGAAGGTGAAGAAGTAATGCCATGGTTACAAACAGCGACCGACGCAAAATGGTTCCCAAAAGTTTTTCTGCTTGGCCCTCTTCTTGACAACGAAGTTTTGCGAGCCCCTGCGCAACTTCAGGGCAGGATGTTTGCCGTGTATCCCGGGCTCCAGCCGGACCTGGAAGGCTTGACAGAGTTTGACCAGTTTCTGGAACGCCACCATCTAACGGACGAACACCGGTTGCTGCTGATGTCGGCCTATTGCGCCGCTAAGGTGATGGAAACGGCGTTAACGCGCGCGGGCAAGGACCTGACTCGGGAAAAACTTGTGCTCGCCCTGGAGCAACTCCACGATTTCCATACAGGATTGTTTCCGGCGATTACGTTTGGCCCTAAGCGGCGGATCGGTTCCACCAAGGCAGAGTTTGTCTGCGTGGATGTGTTGGCGCACGCTTTTGAACCAACGTGCAGCGAGCCGCCAAAAGCGGAGTGACGCAGGACAGAAGGTCGCGCAGGCAAGTGGACGGAGGCGATTCAAAAATCTACCAGGCCGTCAACGCATGCCAGCCACGTTGAGTTATCGATGCGATGGGGATCAATGTGGTGCATGCCGGAATCGTTCCATCCGCTGCCGCCGGGAGTCAGCACGGGAGATTCTGCGACTTCATGCTCTTTATACGTGGTGGAAGTCAGCTCCGTAATTTCGAACGCCCTCACTTGCTTGCCGTATGTGGGGAAGCAATCCTGGGTAAAGCGGAGCAGCTTGCCGTCATAAAGCAGGAGCCTTCCGCCGGGCCGCGCAATTCGCGGGTTGGCAGTGATCAGAGGACTCATGGGATGCTCGGTCCATTTGGACGTAAGGTGAGCGGCTGAGTACAACGAGAGCGTGTCATGCTTATGCGGATTGGGACAGGTAAAGAGCCACCATTGTTCATCGAAATCAACGAGCGAAGGGTCGGCATGCGTCCCGCCAATCAGATCTTGAACGAAGGTCCACCTGCCGGGAAAGGAAGCAGCGCGATACAGCCGGACAGCACCGGCGCCCAGCGTCTCCGGGACCATGTAGAAGTCGCCGTTCCATTGAAAGACGTAAGGATAAGAGAGGTGAAACGGCTCCTGCAAGACGATCTGCTGGTATTGCCAGGTGAGCGCGTCATGGCTGGTGGCAAGGCCGATCTCGCCCAGGCCGGAGCCATCGTTCAAGACCTCAAAGAACATGTGCCACAGGCCGTCCACTGGCAACATGAATGGGTCAGCGACGAAGCGAGCGGGAATGTCAGTGACATCGCGCGCGGAAAGCACAGGATTGCGGACACCGGGAGCCGGCGCAAGGTGCAACGGGGATTTTCCGGCGTAAATGCCGATGGACCAGATCCAAGACTTGGCGTCGTGGGATGAATTCTTTGGCGACTCAGGATCAATTGAGTTTGTGGGCTTCATTTCCACCGCAGTAAGTTTACCTGTTGGCGATTTTTGTGCGAACCCTGAGATGGGCAGCGATTAGAGATTTCTCACCAGTCAGCGCGGGCTGCCCCACTCCTTAGATCGGATCAATCTCCGGTCCGGCCAATTTGAGTTTCCACAAAAATAACTATTCTTAATGCAACAAATCCGGGATTCATGCGTTCAACGTATTGAAAGCAGAGACACTGGAAGCAAACGGTGACAGTTTTTGTCATTCGCCTTAAAAAACCAGTGAAACGAACGCGGGCCCGTGAGCACTATTCAACAGTAACGAAGGTACCGAGCCTCGCAGCTCAGTACCTCAAGAACATGTCCAGGATGTGCCGAAGGTTGTTTATGAGGGGCGTTGATGGGTCCCTCAAATCGACGCAACAACCGGGAGGAGATTGTGAAGATTTTTGACGCTTTATTCGGATGCTGGCACAAACGCATCAGTTTCCCCCAGACCAGCAAACGGGGACAGCGCCGCTGTGAAGCAGCTACGCAAACAGGAACTTATGTGGTGTGTCTTGATTGCGGTACTGAGTTCGCTTACGACTGGAAAAAGATGCGCATTCTCTCCCCCAGCGAGACGCAGCCTTTTGCCCATGCACGAGTGGAAGTAGAGGCAAACGGCTAGGAGTCAAAGGGTGAGGTGAAGGGCCATGAAACAGGAACGTTGGGTCAGGGCGGTTCAGCGGACATCATTGGTGTTCGGCTATTTTTGGTATAACGCAAACATTCATTCGGTCGTAGCCAGGGTGCTCTTGTAGATTCATCCGCACGGACGGCCTGACTTCCAGGAGGCCGTCCGAAAAAACAAGCACAACTGGAAACACTTGGTTGTGCTTTTTTCTTTAGGCAAAACTTTTACCGCGAATCGCCCGATTGCTGAAGAGTTTCGGAGCCAACAGAAGCCACCGAAGACGGCTGCTCCATTTCGAGAACCGCCACCCACTCGGCCTTGCTGCGGGCAAGAAACACGATCTTCCCGTGCAGAAACTCCGCCGCCAGTTCGGGCGAGACGTCGCGGTGATAGTCGAAAAAACGCCGGTTAAGCTTTTCCCAGGCATTGGAACGGAACAACGGTTGGACTTCATACTTGGTGGAAAACAGATAAGCCACCTGGTATTGCGAGCGCATCTGCCGCGCCTTGACCAATTCTTCAACAGTGAAGTCTCGGACCGGCAGTACCTGGAAAGATTGCTGTACGTAGCCTAAATACGGTCTGGTGAGCTCGTCGGTCACCGGCCAGGCAGAGAGAACAATATTGTTCCGCTCGTGCGCTTCAAGAAATCGCGCGGCGCGATAGTGCAGTTCGACAAAGTCCTTGTACGTGAGATTGTCTTCCGGAGCAAACCTGTATGGGGGATCGAAAAAGAGTCCCAGCACAAAGACAATCACCATCAGGGCCGCTGGCCACTCCCAGCGCGCAATGCGGCGGTGCAAAGTTGACATGCCGATCAGAATCACCAGCGGATATGCGGCCAAAAGATAGCGCGTGAGCAAAGCTCCGCCCAGAAGTGAAAAAGTAACGGTGTGCGCAAGCATGATCAGCGCAAATTGAAGTTGCACCGGAACAGCGATGCGCGGGCGGTCGCCGGATTCATCTTTGACTGGCGGAAAAAACATGGCGACGGCCGTAGCTGCGGTAAGCGCCAGCATGTTCATGATCCCGAACAGATGCCAGATTCGCTGCACCAGGGCCAGCAGGAAGCGCAGCGGGTTCAGGGCCTGGGTCACGTTGTATTGGTAGAAGTCGGCGTTGCCAAAGAACCTGCCGGTAACGTGGTGATGGTAGAAGAGCCACAGCAGCAAGGGTGCTGCGGGGACCAGTGCGATGGCAGCGCGCGTGATGCGACTGCGCGCTGATTCGGTGCGCGTCTGCAGGAGTTCCCACAGAGACAGCGCGAGCGGCGTGATGATCGCAGTCTCCTTGCAGAGTACCGCAAGGCAGAAAGCAAACTGGCTGGGCCAGACGCGCCGCTCGATATATAGCCTGATGCCCCAAAGCGTAAACGCCGCTGCGGCCAGGTCTGCATGAGCAAGCGAGCTCTGCACGAAGAAGATCGGATAGACCGCGGTGGCAATTGTAGTAGCCACGGCGACGCCTGTGCGTGTGAGTGTTCGCGCCAGCAGAAACACGTTGATCAAGGCAAACGCGGCCAGCAACAGCATGGCAATGCGCGCTACCGCGGGCTTCCATCCACTGAGCGTGAACCAGAGCGCCAGATATGCGGCGGGAAGCGGCGGATGGCCCGTATCCATCGTTGTCTTTGGGACGAGCGTATGAAAATGCGCAAGGTCATACGCGGCAGGGATGTAAAAGCCGGCTTCGTCCCAGAAAAAGGGCAAGCGCAGGAGCGCTGCGTGCATCACAAAGATCGCGACGAAGATCAGAGGAAAAATTCGCCAGAAGGAAAATGTCGTCCGCCGGCTGGAGTTTGGCTTGATCAATTCGCTCGGGCTCTCTCTGGTGGGCAAAAAGAAGGCCGTTAGTTAATCTGTCCCTGTTGTGCGGCGATGCCGGGATCGAGTTTGATTTCACCGAACGTGCCTTCATACTGGCGGACGTTCTGCTCCAGGATCGTCAGCAGCGCCTTGGCCTGTTGCGGGCTGAGATAAATGCCCTGAAAATTTTGGACTTCCACTTCCTGGGTGGAAAGCGGCTGCAAGCGCCCGAACACCAGCAGAAAGTCCCAAACGCTCACGCGGACTTGCACAGAGTTAGCGTAGCCATCGCGGTAGTCGGCGGCATTTACCAGGCGGATATTAGGTTGTGCGGGATTGGACATGTGGTCGCGCTCCTGAGGCGAACCTTGAACATAACAGAAGTCAGGCAAACGCGGATAGTCCGCCGCTCCGCGATGTGCCAACTCCTCACGTCATTTATAATCTCACTCTTCACCATTGGTCTTTTTAAAAGGCACCCAAGGACATTCATGGACACTGGCATTGTTGACATTCACGCACGTGAAATTCTTGACTCTCGCGGCAACCCCACGGTGGAAGCCGAAGTCACTCTGGGCGATGGCTCCATGGGCCGCGCCGCCGTTCCCAGCGGCGCATCCACCGGCGAGCACGAAGCCGCAGAGCTGCGCGATGGCGACCAGCATCGCTATATGGGCAAAGGCGTACAGACCGCGGTGGGCAACGTGAACCTCAAGATCGCCGATGCGCTCCAGGGCATGGACGCGACTGACCAGCGGCGCATCGATGACACCATGATCGAACTGGACGGCACACCCAACAAAGGCAAGCTGGGCGCCAACGCGATTCTCGCTGTATCCATGGCCTGTGCGCGGGCCGCAGCCGCCGCCATGAAGACCCCACTTTACCGCTACCTTGGCGGCGTGGGCGCCAGCATTCTTCCCGTGCCTATGATGAATATTCTCAACGGCGGCGCGCATGCTGACAGCAACGTTGACTTCCAGGAATTCATGGCCATGCCGGTTGGCGCCGAGACTTTTTCTGAAGCGCTGCAGTGGGGCGCCGAAATATTTCACACCTTGAAGGGCGTCCTGAAGAAGCGCGGATACAACACCGCCGTGGGCGACGAAGGCGGATTTGCCCCATCGCTCAAGGCCAACGTTGAAGCCATTGAGCTGATCCTTGAAGCCATGCAGCAAGCGGGTTTCCGTGCCGGCAGCGATGTTTCCATCGCGCTTGATCCCGCTGCCAGTGAATTCTTCGACAAGGAAAAGGGCAAATATGTTTTCAAAAAGTCAGATAAGTCGATTAAGTCTTCTGAAGAAATGGTGCGCTTTTGGGCGGACTGGGTGCGGCAGTATCCCATCGTCTCCATTGAAGATGGGCTAGCGGAAGACGACTGGGACGGATGGCGCCTGCTGACCGATCAACTGGGCGATAACATCCAGCTCGTGGGCGACGATCTCTTCGTCACCAACACCGAGCGGCTTAGCCAGGGCATTGACCGGGGAGTCGCCAACTCCATTCTGATCAAGGTCAACCAGATCGGCACCGTCAGTGAGACTCTTGACGCCATCGATATGGCGCGCCGCAACGCTTACACCGCAGTGATTTCGCACCGCTCGGGTGAAACCGAGGACACGTTTATCGCCGATCTTGCCGTCGCCACCGGGGTGGGCCAGATTAAGACCGGCTCGGCTTCGCGCACTGATCGCATCGCCAAATACAACCAGCTTCTGCGCATTGAAGAAGAGCTCGACGAAGGCGCACGCTTCCTTGGGCTGGAGGCGCTCAATTATGAAGCGGGTGTTGACAAGACAGGCACTTAGGTAAGTTGCGCAGCTACTCTCCGGGCGTAGACTATCCCCATCAGACTGCCGGAAGCACCGGACCACAGGAGAAATATGCGATATCTGACGCTAGTCGCCATGTTCGCGATGATGATCTTTTGCCGGCCCAAAATCTCAAGCGCTGTTGCAATGGACGATTATCCTCCGGGGACTTACCAGCAAAGTTGCAAAAACATCAGCATGCGCGGCGATGATCTGCGCGCGCGGTGCATGGACACGCGCAGGCACTACCATGATACTTCGCTCGATCATGCGGACCGCTGCTGGGGCGACATTTCCAACAATGACGGCCGTCTGATTTGCGACAGGAATGGAACGTTGCCTTCAGGCACTTACAGCCAGACTTGCCGCGACGTTCGCGTTCGCTGGAACGTGCTGCGTGCGCGCTGCCGCAATCGCGACAATAACTGGCTGGAAACATCTCTTGAATCTTTCTCCCGCTGCAACGGCCGGATTGAAAATTTTGATGGCCAGCTCCGCTGCCCCGAAGATGGCGGCGATCGCGGGCGCGATCGAGACCGTGACCGCGATGAAGATAGAGACCGCGACCGGGATAGAGATCGAGACCGCGATCGCGGCTATTGGCCGCGCGGCTCCTATTCCCAGACTTGCCGCGATATCCAGGCTGACGGCCGCTCGCTTCGCGCTGTCTGCCAGACCATGAGCGGCAATTGGGTGTCAACTTCCATCAACGATTACGACCGCTGCGTGGGTGAGATCGTGAACGATGATGGCAGGCTGGAATGCACTCGCCGCGGTGGAAGGGTTGTTCCCCCTGGCAGCTACTCGCAAACCTGCCGCAATATTTATGTGCGCGGCGACTACCTGCGTGCCATGTGCCAGACCCGTGATGGGCGTTGGTCCTGGAGCGAACTAAATGACTGGGACGATTGCCGCGGCATTACAAATGAAAACGGCTACCTGCGGTGCGTCCGATAACAGTGTCTATGCTTTGAAAGAGGAGTTCCCGCGCGGGAACTCCTCTTTTTGTGCGTTAATCCCGCTCTCGCATTCCCATCGTCATGCCTGGCTGTGATCCGCCGTCGCCTTCGTGCATCTTCTCCCACTGTTGCTCGGTGAGCGGCTGAATTGGTTCCAGCTTTTTCTTCTGCAAGCCGGAATTCACCGCAGGAAGCTGTTTGGCGGTAAGCTGGTTGAACTCCTTGATCACGTCATCCAGTTCGCGGCCCAGCGCGTCCGTGCGCTCCACCTGTGAGTTGGTGGGTTTGCCGTCATAGTTGTTTACGTCGCCGTAAACCGTGGTCATGAATTCGCGAATACGCTCTTCACCGGTGATGGCGCCGCCTTCTTTGGTTGCCACGATCTTCGAGCGCAGCGCGTCAACCTCTTGCGACAGTTTCTGCAGGTTGCCGCGCAAGGCATCATTGGCCGGCAGCTTGCCCGCACGCGCTGTTGCCGTATCGCGCAGGTTTACCATGGAATCCACCGCAAAACTCATTTGTCCCAGTTTTTTGTAGAGCTTCATGGCCAGGTCAAACTGCTCGCGCCGGTCTTGTTCGCTGTATGTAGCCCGCGGATCGAGCACCAGCTTCAGCTTTGACGTGTAGACCTTGTCTCCTTTGGTCATTTTCACCGTGTAGGTTCCCGGCAGGACGCGCGGCCCGCTCGCAGCGCCAAATGCCGCGGAAGCTGCCGGTGGCACCGTCGGCGGCTTCAGTCGCATGGACCATGTAGCCCGATTCACGCCACGATGCTTGCTTCCCGCAACCGTATCCACTACTTTTCCCTCCGGATCCAGGACCTCAATCTTCATGTCGCCGAAGATGTGCCGGCCCTTCTGGTAGTAGGTGATGAAGGCGTCCGTCGTCCGGCTGGGGCCGGAGAACGTGGCGTCACCTTCCGCCCAGCCGCCATTGGAGTTGAGATATTGGATCCCCGTCGAATCCATCAGCACGGCGTCCTGTGCCATGATCTCCGGCGTAAGCGCGCGCAGGGAAGAGATATCGTCAATGATCCAGATCCCGCGCCCATGCGTTGCCAGAACCAGGTCGGATTCACGCGGCTGAATCACGATGTCGCGCACCGTCACTGCGGGAAATCCGCTGCCTTTGTATTGCGCCCACTGCTTGCCGCCGTCAATGGAAATCCATAAGCCAAACTCTGTGCCCAGGAAGAGCAGGTTTGGATCGACCGTATCTTCCGTGATCACGTGCGCGTATCCGGTAACGCCGCTCTGGTCGCTGACCAGCGGAGTCCAGGTGTTGCCGAAATCAGTCGTCTTGTAGACGTACGGCTTCATGTCGCCAAAAGTGTGGCGATCAAAAGTTGCGTAGGCGACGCCTTCATTGAAGCGGCTGGCACTCACGGTTGAAACCCAGGAGTTCTTGCCCAGTCCGGGAACTTTGTCCACCACGTTGGTCCAATGCTTGCCGCCATCGCGGGTGATCTGCAGGTTGCCGTCGTCGGTTCCGGCCCAGATCAGTTGACCGTTCTTGGGCGACTCGCTGATCGAGTAGATCGATGTGTGCATCTCCGCCGCGGAGTTGTCCACGGTGATGCCGCCTGACTCTTCCTGCTTCTGCTTCTCTGGATCGTTGGTGGAAAGGTCCGGCGAGATGCGCTCCCATGACTGGCCGTGGTCGCGCGAGCGGAAGAGAAATTGTGCGCCGATGTAAATCGTCCCTTTTTCATTCGGACTCAGGTGGATGGGCGTGTTCCAGTTGAAGTGCAGCTTCTTCTCTTTGTACTCCGGTTGCGGTTTGATGCCGCGATAGCTGAGCGTGTGCCGGTTGACCCTGCCAATATCTCCGCCTTGCGATTCGGCATAGATGTAGTCAGGATCGGCGGGATCTTCAAACACCCAGAATCCGTCACCGTTGTAGACGTTCTCCCAACGCGAGTTGCTCACTCCGCCCGGATACGAGGAATCTCCCACCCAGACGCTGTTGTCCTGCAGGCCGCCGTAAACGTGATAAGGATTCGCGTTGTCCGCGCTCACGTGGTAAAACTGGGCCGTTGGCAGGTTCCAGGCACGCGACCAGCGCGTGCCGCCGTCGATGCTGCTCCAGAAGCCGCCATCGTCACCGGCAAAAATCTGGTTGGGATTGCTGGGATCAATCCACACGGCATGGTAGTCGCCATGAGCGTTGGCGGTGGAACTGAAACTGCGGCCGCCGTCCACGCTGACCAGCAGCAGCAGGTCGGTTTTGAAGACCTTGTTTTCATTCTTGGGGTCCACCACCATATTGCCAAAATAGAACGGACGCCACACCATGAACTGGCTGGCATCCATCTTTTTCCAGCTCTTCCCGGCGTCGTCAGAGCGGTACAGCGCGCTCTGTTTGCATTCGATCATTGCGTATACGACGTTGGGTTTTGAAGGCGCCACTGCCAGCGCAATTCTTCCGTAAGGCTTTTCCGGAAGTCCCTGGCTGTTGCTGGGAGCGATCTCCGTCCAGTGCTCGCCCCCATCAGTGGTCTTGAAAAGACCACTGCCCGGACCGCCAGATCTGAAAGTCCAGCCCTGGCGGCGGAAGTCCCACATGCTCGCGTAAATGGTCTTGGGCTCTTGCGGATTCGTGGCCAGCATCGCGCATCCCGTCGATCCATTCGCTCCGGCCAGCACTTTCTTCCACGTTGTGCCGCCATCTGTGGTCTTGTAGACGCCGCGCTCGTCACTGTCATTCCACAAATGCCCGGTGGCGCAGGCGTAGACGGTATTGGGCTCCGCGGGATCCACCAGGATCCGGGCGATTCGCTCTGAGTCTTTCAGCCCCATGTTGGTCCAGTTCTCGCCGCCGTCGGTTGACTTGTAAATGCCATTGCCAATGGAGACGCTGTTCCTCGTCCAGCTCTCGCCCGTGCCCACCCAGATAATCTTGTGGTTGGAGGGAGCAATCGTTACCGCCCCAATCGACTGCACCGGTTCGCGGTCAAATACCGGCTTGAAAGTAGTAGCGCCGTTGATCGACTTCCACACTCCGCCGCTGGCCGATCCGGCAAAGACCGTGATCTTTCCGTTCTCGTCCACAGCATCAATCGCTGCAATACGCCCGCCCATGGTGGCGGAACCGATGTTTCTGGCCGTAAGTCCGGAGATGGTTCCGGAATCATACTTCACCGGCGTCGGCGCCTGCGCTGTGGCCGCGGGAAAATCACACAGCCCAAGCAGAAGCGCGAAAGCGCAGGTCCATGGCAATTGGCGGAAAGGTAAGCGGGGAATCGACATTCTCAAATTTCCTCTCTGATATTCGGAAAACTGATTTCCAGGGAAATGCTACTGCCCATCTTGCGACCATCTTTTACTTTGGCGATGGCTTGACCGCGGCCGGTCCGGTCGGCATCTTGAACGCGTTGTCGTCAATGGGCACGTTGGCTTCGATCTTGGTGATCGTCACTTTGCCCCGGGCGTCAGGATTATTCTTTGGCCCGGATTCAATCGCGAACGGGTACATCACGCCATTCACGGGCTTGTACGATCCCAGAAGCGTCACGCTCTCCCGCACCGAGCCGCGAATAAACTGCTGTTTTTCTATCTGGATCTCGATGTAGGTATCGGGGTCAAGGTAGTAATAGAAGATGTCGCCGTTTTTGAGGATGACCTTCAGCTTATAAGCGTCATCACCGTCCACCTGGTCATGACCCAGGTATTCGATCTTGTTGCCCTTGGCCTGGGCATCCACCAGGGGGCCGTCAAAATCGGCGTCTTCTGCCAGTCCGCGGACGTCGTCTTCGCCCAAAAGCTCCGGGTCCTTGCGCCCGCCAAACGGAGAAATCTGCCAGCCCGAGGCGCCGTCATAAGCCTGGATCTGCGTCATGCCCTGCACGGAGAAGGTCTGCCGCATCATTTCCGGCCGTTTGCTCTCTTGCCCCACCGTGGCCTTGAAGCCGCTGGCGTCAAACTTCCCGGTCATGCGCACGGACTTGATCGCCTTGATCTTGTCGATCCCGCCCTTGGCTTGCAGGTTCTTGGCCACCAACTCGTCCGCCGTTTGGGCGTACACGCTCAGTGACATCAAACAAACGAGACTTGCCAGAGTGCTGCGTATTAGGCTCACTTGATTTGCTCCTTCAGATTCTGCGGGGTTCAATGGTGTTCTAAACCAGCTAGGTTCGGGTGATGAAACTCTTTTAGACGTGCCAATCGTGCCTTCGTTAGCCAGACGTATTTGTGGCAGATGGATTAAGCTCCACCATTGTACAAAAGCTCGAGCTGCTGCGAATAATTGGGGGTCCGTACACGAGAAAAGGCGCGACCATTAGGCCGCGCCTCTCTACATGCAGGGCTAGTCCTGATCGTCTTCCTCCTGATTACCCGTGCTGGCGCTGGAAGCCGCTCCCGCGCCCGACTTGATCTGGATCGGTCCGCCGGCGAACAGCGTGCTCGACCCATGCTCTGCCGCCTTCTTGTTGAAGGCAGCGACTTCAGTGTTCAGGAACGTGTTCACCTGTGCCAGTTGGGTCTCCAGCTCTTTGCGTAGCTCGGCCGCTTCGTCCACCAGCAGCTGGCTCGGCGCTTCTCCGAACCCGCCCATCACGCCGCGCATTACCCCTTGCAGGCGGTTTTGGAAGCGTTGCAAGTAGTGGATGTCGTCCTGGCTGCCGGGCTGGATCTCATTGTTGTAAAGCGGCTCCTGCATCGACGTGATCTTCTTGTCGAGTGCCTTCGCCTCTTCCAGTACAGGCTTGTAAGCAACGTTCGTCGCGGCGCCTTCCTGGCCCTCTTCAGACGTCAGAAGGTCCTGCAAGCTGGTGATCTGCTTGTGCAGGCTGTTCAGCCGGTTCAGCGCTTCGTGCAACGCCGACACTTCATCGCGCAGATTCAGTCCCAGTTTCAACTGCGCGCGCATGCCCTCGGCGTCAAACTTGAAACGCGGATCGGTCTGGACTTCCACCGTCTGCGTCTCCGTCTTGCCATTTACCGTTACCGCCACTTTGTATGTGCCGGGCAACGCGTTAGGCCCGATGCTGGGATCAAAGAAGAAGTCTTGGTCATCCAGCCCTTCCGGCGGAGGCAGGAAGTTCAGCTTCTTGGGCCCGTCATAACGCAGGTTCCACGCCGCGCGGTTGATCCCGTACTTCGTGGGTCCATACATTGTGCGGATCACCTGCCCGCTGCTGTCAGAGACCGTGATCTTGACCGCCGTTTCGCCGTTGGCTTTGCGCCGCGCCGGACGATCAGCGTTCTCCTTGATCTCATTCGGCAGCCAGTAGGTGATTACCGCGCCATTCAGCGGGTTTGGAGCAACGTATCCGCCGCTGGCGAAGCCATGTTTGTTCCAGTTGTGCCAGTTGACCGTCGGAGCGATAGGAAATACATGGAAATCGCTCTTGGCCAGTTCCGCGCCGCTTTCTTCCAATGGCGTTACGTCATCCAGCACGAACAGCCCGCGCCCGTGCGTGGCCACTACCAGGTCATGCGTCTTCTTGATGAACTTCAGATCATAGATAGGCACGGTGGGGAAATTGCTTTTGATCTGTGTCCAGTGCGCGCCGTCGTCGCTGGAGTAGAACAAGCTCGTATCTGTACCCAGCACCAGAAAGCCTTTGCGATTGGGATCTTCGCGCACCACGCGCGCCGGATCATCCTGCGGCAGGCCCGCTGCAATCGAGGTCCAGGTCTTGCCGCCGTCGTGCGTCTTGAAGACGTACGGCTTGTTGTTCTCCACCTCGTGGAAATCCACGGCCACGTACGCTGAATTGGCGTCGCTCGGCGAAGCGTCAATTTGCTGCAGGCGTCCCCACTGCGGCAGGTTCGGGATATTAGCGGTAACGTTGTTCCAGCTCTTTCCACCGTCGCGTGTAACCTGCACTACTCCGTCGTCGGTGCCAACCCAGATCGTCTTTGGGTCAGCCGGTGAAATCGAGATCGAGAGGATCGCGCCAACCGTCTCGGCTCCACTCAGGTCCAGCCAGATCGGGCCGCCGCTGCTTTGTTGCTTGGTCTTGTCATTGCGAGTCAGGTCGGGACTGATCGGTGTCCAGCTCCTGCCGCCATCGGTGGAATGGAACAGCACGTTCCCGCCCAGCCAAAGTTCGTTGGGATCGGTCATTGACACAGCGATCGGCGAAGTCCAGTTGAAGCGATATTTCAGGTCTGAGGGCTTCATGGATTGCACGCCCTGCAGGTACGGCCGGATGAAATTCGACATCCCAGTCTCATTGCTGACGCGCTGAATGGATCCATTCTGCGAGTCGGTATAGATCAGGTGCGTTCCCTTGCCCCGCGCCGGGACCACGTATTCACCATCGCCGCCGGTTACCGTATACCACTCAAAGCCGCTGATGCCGCCACGACTCAGGCTGTTGGAGGGTCCGCACCAGCCGTTGTTGTCCTGCAGGCCGCCGCAGAGGTTATACGGAGTCTCGTCATCTTCGGCCACGGAGTAGAACTGTTCGATCGGCAGATTGTCCAGGTAGCGCCAGGTCTTTCCTGCGTCACCGCTCACGTAGACGCCGCCGTCATTGCCGTTGATGATCCGATTAGGATTTTCCGGATCAATCCACATGGCGTGATGGTCCACATGGACGCGAGCGGTAGTGTTGCGCGCCGTCTTGCCGCCATCTTCAGAAAGCATCACGTTGAAGGAAAGGAAGTACACCTTGTTTTCGTCATTGGGCGCAACCACCAGCTCGCTGAAATAGAATCCGCGCGCCGCCAGGGTGTGGTTGTTGCTCACCATCTTCCAGTGGTCGCCAAGGTCGGTGGTGTCATAGAGCGTGCCTTTCTTGTTCTCGACCAGCGCGTAGATATGCCGCGGATTGCTCGGCGCGGCGCCTAGGCCAATGCGGCCAGTGGGATCGGTCGGCAGGCCTTCTGTCAGTTTCTTCCAGGTATTGCCGCCGTCGCTCGACCGGAAAATGCCGCCGCTGGTCCCGCCCGAATCCAGCGCCCACGGATAACGCCGCACGCGCCACATGCCCGCAAACAGCACCATCGGATTGCCCGGGTCCATGATCAGCGAGCTTGCCCCGGTGTCTTCGTCTACGAAGAGAACTTTCTGCCAGGTCTTGCCGCCGTCAGTAGTGCGAAAGACGCCGCGATCGGCGTTCGGCCCCCACGCATGCCCCAGCACGCCAACAAACACTGTGTTGGGATCGCGCGAGTCAATGGCGATGTTGGAAATCTGTCCGGCATCGCGCAGCCCCATGTGCTTCCATGTGGCGCCCGCGTCCGGGGAGAAGAAAACGCCCTTGCCGGTAACCACGTCATTGCGGATGTTCTTTTCGCCTGTGCCCACCCAGATCAGGTTGGGATTGGACGGCGCCAGCGCAATCGCGCCAATCGAAGCCGTAGATTCCTTCTCAAAGATCGGCTTCCAGGAGAGCCCGCCATCCTGCGTCATGAAAACGCCGCCGCCGCCCGCACCTATGTAATACACGTTGGGCTTGCCGGGAATGCCCACCACGGACGTCACGCGCCCGCCGCCCACCGCCGGGCCCAGGTTGCGGAACTTCATGTTCTCCAGCGGGTCTTTTTGCTTATTGTCCTCGAGCTTGGTAGCCGTTGTTGAAGTCGCGGCAGCTTTCTCGCCGTCAGCGGACGTTTTCTTGTCCGCGCCGGCTGGCGGCGTCTGCGGGGTTGCGCCCGTGTTTTTCTTGGAGCGGTCGCCAGTCTTGGTCTGCGACATCAGCAGACTCGGCACGCCCAGCATCAGGACCAAAACAAAAATCGTCTTAAAGAGTGTTTTCATTGGGAAGACTCCTGCGGATAGTAGGAAGGCTGACGCGAATCATACCGCAAATGCAGGCGTTTTGTACAAATCAGAAACGAAGAGCGCGGGGCCAGTGTTAATAATCTTCCCTCTCACGGAACGTCGTCCCGACGGCCGTAAAGCAAGCGCGCGCTGTCATCAGCGCGCGAGCAGGCCCGAGGGACCTTGCGTTGAACGCGCCACTCAGCTATCACTCACCGACAACCGTCTTCCACTCCAGCTTGCCTCTCTCCAGCAGCGCCGACAGATCTTCCTGCAGCAGGAACCTCTGCTCGATGAGCTTCTTTGCCGCCTGCTCGAACTTGCTCATGTACTCCTCGCGCGACGTATATCGCTCCGCAATTGACGTCCTCGGATCGCCCGCCTTCTTCCGCTCCTCCGCCGTCTTCGCCAGCGGAATCCACGATCCCAGGAAGCTTACCCGCTGCTCCGGCGCGCCGATGCTCGGATCGCGCAGGTTCCATCCGGTGTAGGTTGCCAGCGGAACTTGAAGTTCAGGCAGACGCACACCGCCCAGGTCGTTGCCATCCGCATCAGCTTGCGGCACAAAACCAGTAAAGGCCTTGCCTACTTTGGGCGGTTCATTGGTAACGATCCCATGCTTCCATTGCGGCCCGAAGTCCAGACGATATCCCAGATTCTCTTCGTGCGGGATATTCACGCCCGGGATATTGGGAAACTTGTAATTCTTCAGCAGTACCAGGGTATTGTCCGCGATCTTGGGATAAGTGCTCGGCGGCGGTTCTTTCCCGTCTTTCACCCACTGGTCCATATCCGTGATCAGCGCTCGCCAGTACCACTGAATGGGGTTCGGATTGTGTTTCTGTTGTGCCGTGTAATCGGGATTGCCGGGGACGCTCTTCTGGGGCGGGAATGCTCCGGTAAAGTGCTGCAATCCAGCCAGGAAATAGATGCGAGCATTTGCCGCGAGAGGCGCGTCCTTCATGCCATCCGCAGTGGTATGAATCAGCGCTGCTGCGCGCCCCCAATATTCGTACGACGTGTTGGTATAAAAAATTTTCGGCGCGGTCTTTGATTTGCTTACCGCATCCAGCAACCCCGCTGTCTCGCCAGTCTCCGAGTCGGTTTGTGGCAGGTCAGTGAAAGGGAACAGATCCGTGGGATAGAAAATGCTCGACATCGGCTGCGCATCGCGTGAGGGCTGGGCAAAACGATGGTTGAAGCTGCCTCGTCCCGCCCCCGCCACATGGGCGATCACGCCATCCATCACCTGTCGCCCGTGTTCGTCGGCATTGAAATCCTGGTAGAGAAAGTGCCGCAGAAAGCGCCCGCTCTGCGAGATGCCAACGGCATAAGCGCGCTTCACCGGGGCCGTGGCCTGCGGATCGTACTTCAAATAGGAGAGAAAATCACGCACCGCCGCCAGCCCCACACCCGCCACCGCAGGATTTTTCGCCGTGTACACCAGTTCGTAAATCTTGCCGGGAACAAACCCGCTGTTGAGATGGACATAATGAGGATCAGCCGTGAGCTTGCCTTGCACTACGTGCGCGAAACTCCATTCTGAGCGGGTAATAGTCACTCTTTTTCCGGTGGGCGTATCGCGCACGGTCAAAACATTCTGCGGGCTCGCCGCATCGTCCACGGGATAGCTGTTACCGCCGTCAGGTCCAAGCAAAATATGCCCCAGCGGCATGTCATCCCGTTTCTCTGACGGTGTGAAGTCGGTCCGTACCAGCCCGTGAATTTCTTTTCCCCCGGCATCATGCGCTACCGGTGCGGAGAGCCGTAGTCGCCCAGGCTGTTCGGACAAATCAAACTGCCACCCCACCCATGCCACGGTGTATCCCTGGCGCATGAGAAAGCCATCGCCAAACTCGCCGTTGCGTCCGTTCACGATCGACAGAATGCCGCGCCCGCCGCGGTTCGAGACCTCAAACAGCGCCGCCTGGTTCCCCTTAGCCATGTCTTTGGGCTTGAGCAGATAGAGATCGGCGGAGAACTCCACCTCGCCCTGAGCGTTGCGCGGTGCTTTGTCCAGGTCTACGATCTGCCTGTTGTGCAAGTTTGCTGGGTCCACGGCGAAGTACACGCGTCCAATCACTTTTTCATACGCGCCTGCCGCGCCGAAAGGCTTGCCATCCTCAATATCGGCGCGTGAGATAATCTCCACCCGCAACACGCGGGCTTGCATCGCCGGGATAAACGTCGCCACCGATAACAGGACCAGCATGACCCGCTTTTGAAAACGCATTTGAGTCCTCCGGAGGTGGTACAGTTTATATGATTACCGATAAATCCGAAGATCGAAAAGGTCCTTTATCGGTTTTCAAACGCAAGATCTAAAGGGATGGACGATGAAGAGAATTTCAATTTGTGCGATTGCCGCGCTCCTGATCTCCACTGTGGTTCAGGCCCAACAGCATGAGGCGGACCGGCTCCGCCACGCCGGTGAAGTCCTGATGGAGATCCTGAACATCCCGGACAACATTCCCAAGCCGGTGCTGGATAAGTCCGAGTGCGTGATCGTGATTCCGTCGGTGAAGAAATTTGCCATCGGCGTGGGCGGCAACTACGGACGCGGCGCCATGACCTGCCGCGGCGGCCAGACCTTTACCGGCCCCTGGGGGCCGCCGGCCATGGTAGCGCTGGAAGGCGGCAATATCGGCTTCCAACTCGGAGGCCAGGCCACTGACTTTGTGCTCCTCGTGGTCAATCCCAAGGGAATTGATTCCATTCTGAAGAGCAAGGTCAAGCTCGGGGCTGACGCCGCAGCCGCAGCCGGCCCCAAGGGCCGTGATGCCCAGGCCGCAACCGATGTGCTGATGCACGCTGAGATCCTTACTTACTCGCGCTCGCGCGGCCTCTTCGCCGGCATCTCGCTCGATGGCTCCACGCTGCGCCCAGACAACAGCGCCACCGAGAAGGTTTACGGCCGCAAGGTTTCCGCGCGCGACGTGGTGATTGGCCACAAGGTTGGAACTCCGAAGTCGGGACAACTGATGATAAGCGCGCTGCAGAAAGCTTCACCCAAAAATCTCTCTGACCCCAAGTCCTTGCAGGAAGCAGGAGCAGAGACCAAGAAATAGCGATCATATGCGCTCGTTCTCGCGAACCCGTTTAGCGTTTTTTCTGCTCGCGATCTTTGTGTGCCTTGGCGCAACGGATAGTCCTTCATACCAGCAATCGGTCGAGAAGTGGCGGCAGAACTACGAAGCAAAACTCAAGGCCGATGATGGCTGGCTCACGGTTTCAGGTCTTATCTGGCTGCATGAAGGAGAAAACAGTTTCGGCTCCGCTCCGGGGAATGACGTTGTGCTGCCGTCCGCGGCTGTGCCGGCGAATGCCGGCCACTTTGATCTGCACGCGGGCAAGACGGTGGTACACGTGAATCCGGGCGTGGCGATTACCATGGGCGGAAAACCTGTTGAGAGCGCAGAACTGCGCCCGGATTCCAAAACGGACCGGCTGAAGATCGGCGATCTGACCTTCTTTGTTCACGCCACCGGCAACCGCTTTGCCATCCGCTTGAAAGACAAGAACAGCAAACTGCGCAAGGATTTCACGGGACTACACTGGTATCCAGTAAGCGAGAAGTACCGGTTCAACGCGCGCTTTGTTGCTTATGACTCGCCCCGGAAGGTGGAGATTGAAACCATGCTCGGCGATCACGAGAAACTTGACATCGTTGGCTATGTAACGTTCTCGCTCGGCGGCAAAGAATACCGGCTCGATGCGGAGAAAGACGATAATACAGGCGGTCTGTTCATTGTGTTTCGCGATCTTACCAGTACGAAAGAAACCTATCAGGCCGCGCGGTTCCTTGATACTGATCAACCGAAAGACGGCCGCGTTGAACTCGATTTCAACAAAGCTTACAACCCGCCCTGCGCTTACAACCCTTACACAACGTGCCCGCTGCCTTCCCCGGGAAACCGTTTGCAAGTGAAGATTCCCGCGGGCGAGAAGCGGTACCACTAGACACCTCGTTTGTTACACTCTCACGCATGGCCCCAATCGCATACCTTGAATGCTCCAAATGCGGAGAACACTTGAGTGGCGGGCAGCCGCAAACCATCTGTCCCAAAGACGGC
>Ga0209647_1001580_pt1 | contig 19175 bp, 23 predicted proteins | sample GraSoi_2013_60cm_FD_185827 | JGI IMG/M metagenome (GOLD analysis project Ga0209647, IMG submission 185827) | Grasslands soil microbial communities from the Angelo Coastal Reserve, California, USA - Sample 9_17_2013_60cm (SPAdes) (version 2) | ecosystem: Environmental > Terrestrial > Soil >... | reverse complement strand
CTCACACTGTTCTTCGGACTGGCCTTGCCATTCTTCTTTACATGGCCGACGGGGCCCGACGCAGCGGCGATGTTCGTCAACGGAGTTATCAACGCTGTTGGGCAATACTGGTGGACGCGGGCTTTGTCGCTCGCGCCGCCATCGGCGGTCGGACCGTTTTATTATTTCATGCTGGTGTGGTCTGCAGCTCTCGGCTTCGCATTCTGGGGCGACGTTCCGACGCTGGAGCTGCTCGGCGGATCCGCGATCGTCGTCGGCTCCGGCCTCTTCCTGCTCTGGCACGAAACAGCCCGCAAGGCACTTCCTGCCGGCTAGGCGAACCGCATTGCCAAAGCACAAACGATACGCCATCTACCGGGAAACTGTTCCAAGGGAGTGAACCGATGAGTCTGAATATCCGCCGCGTCGTTACCGGCCACGATGATCAGGGCCGCGCCAAAGTGCTGATCGACGAAACAGTTAAAAACGTTTCGTCACAGCGCCCCGGGGCGCTCTACAGCGTGATCTGGTCGAGCGAGGAACTCCCCGTCAACAATGACGGCGATACAGATCCCTCCGGTAAGAAAATCGGGACCACGGTTTCCAACGGCAGCGTGTTCCGCATTGTCAGTTTCGGGCCCGGCGTGGCGCCACGCAACCATCGCACCGACTCGATTGACTACGCGGTGGTGATGTCCGGCGAAATCGACATGGAACTGGACGGCACGAGCGTGCACCTGAAAGCCGGCGACGTGCTGGTTCAGCGCGGGACCATCCACAACTGGGTCAACAAAGGCACAGCGCCCTGCGTGATCGCGTTCACGCTTGTATCGGCAAAGCCGGTAACGGCAGGCGGAAAAACTCTTCCCGCACAGGGCTAGGTGTCGAGCTCTGGATAATGCCGGAAGATCCCCATCTCGTTGAAGGCGATCCGCCGTGGCGAGGCGAGATAGGCTTCGATGCCCTCACGTTTGGCAACCTTGTCATGCACGGCAACAAGACCCGGCACCTTGCGCTCGATGCCATTCATCGCGTTCGGGAAAGCATAGCGCATGCCTTCGATCATCTGAAACACCGAAAGATCGACATAGGTGGCTTTCCGGCCGATCAAAAAGGGCCCTCCACTCTTTTTCAGAACCATCTCGAAGTAATCGAGATATTTCGGAGCGCGTTCATCGAGGAAATTCGCCGTAAAGCGTTTGGCTTCCGGTTTCTGGTCTTCGTAATAAAGACCGGTGCCGACCGGATGATGGGTGTCGTGAATTTCCTTTACAAAATCGGTGACCGTCAGCTGCAACTGATGCAGCCATAGCCGTCCCACTTCGTCACGGGGGCCAAGTTTCAGGCGCGGCCCGAGATAAAACAAGATATTGGCGACCTGCCCGATCACCAACTTCCCGGCTTTGAGAAACGGCGGCGCGAACGGCGGGCGCTTGTCACGGCCGCCATTCATCATCGCCATCATGCGATCCATGCCGCCGGATTTGCGAGCCACATCGTCATAAGCAGCGCCCGCATCTTCGAGTGCGAGGCGGATAAATTCGCCGCGGCCCTGAATCTCGGGCCAATAAAATAGCTGATAGCGCATGGCGGCACCCATTTGCGGCGTCATGCCCGCCGGAAACGACACGGATGAAACAATGTCATTTCCGGAGCCCGATCATCGGATATCACGGCCGATTCGGTAAAAGCAAGAAACGCCGGCAATGCGCAAAATTCCACGCTTTTGCCGGCGCAACTTTTGGAAGTTTCGATGCCGCAACTAGTTCGTCGCGAAGCAGTAAAGCAATCCGTCGCCGCCCGTACTGCGCAGATCGGCCTGCGAGCAGCCGCCGTCGGGGCCGCGCGAGGGGTGCGACGAGTTCCACGATTTGGACGCCTCGTCGTCACCCAAACCGCGGCGGTCGTTATGACCGAGCATGACTGCGCCTTGCGTGCTGCTCGTGTAATTGTTGCACGTCATGTCCTTGTCGGGCGGAAAGGCTTTACCGTCCGCCGTCGAGCCGGTGAGAATGTCATGACGGTTCGGCGTGTCACCGCGGCCGTTGATGACTTCGCCTTTTTCCGAAAGATTGTTTTGCTTGCCGAGCTTGTTGTTGGCGCTGTGCAAATCATCGACGCTCGTGGCGACGACGACCCCTTTTGCGTTCATCCACGGGCCCTTGCCGACACGGTCGCGTGCATTCACCGCACCGGCGCCCTGCGCCGACAAATAAGCGTGCCAGGTTTTGGCACCTGCTCCGGCCGATTGCGCCAGCGACTGACAGTGCCTGTCGGCGCCGGCGATCCCGCCCAGATCCGCACCTTTGCCAGGCCCCGCGCTGGTCACGAAGAATGACATGTTCGCTTGTTGCGCTTGCGCAGGAGCAACACAAAGCACCGCGAGACACGCCGCAAGCGGCGCGCCCAATCGAATAGCCGTCATCTTATTACCTCCCGGCATTGGCCAAGGCCCGTCGCCTTGCCATAGGCATGTGAACCCCGGCCCTAAAAATCTATTCCGCGTTCACGCGCCATTGATGTCGCAACTCAGCCGGGCTTTCCGGAATATTGCGCATCGGTCACCGGCTCAAGCCAGGTGACGTGCTCACCGCTTTGGGCTTCCTGCATGGCGATGTGTTCCATGCCGTGTTCGGCCGTCGCGCCGTGCCAATGTTTTTCGCCCGGCGGAATCCACACCGTGTCGCCGGCGCGAATTTCACGAATGGGCCCACCCCACGTCTGCACCCTGCCTATCCCTGAGGTGATGCAAAGTGTTTGTCCGAGCGGATGTGTATGCCACGCGGTGCGTGCACCGGGTTCAAAGCGCACCCAAGCCGACCGAATGCGCGCCGGGTCCGGCGCTTGAATGACCGGGTCTTGCCATACTGTGCCGGTGAAGCTCGGCGCTCCCATACGGCGCGAGGGCCGCGATCCGCAAGCAATGATGTCCATGTTGATTTCTCCCCTATGGCCGCAGTGTCCTGCCAAGCCTCTTCGAGATGCAATACTTTAAATGCGTGAAAATTAAAAAGCCCGGCGTCGCCGCCGGGCTTCGACTTCATTGGCAAACGATCGAGGAATGTCAGATCGGCTGCAAATTGCCGGCGGCCTGCTTGCCGCGCTCGGTTACAATTTCGAAGGTGACCTTCTGGCCCTCGTTCAGCGAACGCAAGCCGGCGCGTTCCACTGCAGTAATGTGTACGAACACATCTTTCGAGCCATCGTCCGGCTGAATGAAGCCGTAGCCCTTTTGCGTATTGAAAAACTTCACAGTTCCGACAGGCATCAAGAGTTTCCTTTCACGCTTTCCCATTGAACGCCCGCGCGTTGATCGCGTTGGCGGTCACAAGCCAAAGTTTTGGGAGTTCACTTGAGCGCAGCCCAAAACCGGGAGCGTGGCAGCAAGTTGAGGCCGAAAACCAGGTTGCGGGCGGCGACATAGACGGATTTCGCCGCAACGTCAACGGTTCGGTCGCTGTTTGCTGATGTCAGATAACGTTTTATGAATTCGTAGCAGCAACTCGTTAGCATCGTGACCGACTTCGGATCGAGTCTTAATAGATTCTGAAAATGGAGCCGCACCAAATAAATGTGGCGGCAGCGGGGCGGCATGCGCATCGAAAGTCGCCGAGCCCGCCGAAAGCGGCGGCCGAGATTCTTTATGACTGCTGGATCGCCGACAAGAGCCAGCCGCCTGCACGCGCGCGCATAAAGGTCCACAATTCGGTGACCTCGCTTGGCGTCCCGCCTTCGACTGTGCGACCACTTGCACGCTCGATCATGCTGTCGGTGAGCGCAATGCGCATCGCGACGGTCGCGTACTCAACACCGTTTTCGCGCCAGGCCTCGGCAAGATCGCCTTGCTCGAGCTTCACGTCGCTGACTTTGTTCACGAGACCACGGCTTGAATTTTCCGCGAGCTGCTCAGAAAAATAAGACAACATTTCCGGCGTGACCTTTGCGCGCAACGCATTGAGATCCTCCGCCGAATAAGCGGCCTGGATGTCTGCGAGCAAATGTTCAAATGCGTCGAAGTCCGATTTGCCGATCGTCAACGGCTCGCCGGTCGGCGCATTCGCGGCAAACATGCCGCCGAGGCCGCTGAAGGAATGGCCGGTGGCCGGATGCGCGGCCGCGTACGCGGGCACGTTGCGGCGCTGCCACCAGGCGAACAACAAACGCCCGACGATAACGATCAGACCTATTTGCAGCACCAGCCCAAGTATTGAAGCAAAGCCGCCCATGCCGCCAAAGAGCCCATGCCCAAACAGCAGTCCAAACAACCCGGCACCCAGGAAGCCGGCAGCGAGGCCACCGAACAATCCGCCGCCGAACAGGCCTGGCCGCGCTGCAGTTTGGCCGAGCGTGCCTGCACTTCCGGGTTGGGTAAGCGTGCGCTGCATCGGCGCGGCGGCATTCGGCGCCGTGCTCGTCGCGGGTGGCGCTGAGAAGGTGCGCATGCCGCGACTTCCGCCGGAGAACCCGCCGCCCGCGCGGGCCTGCGCATCGGCAGTCATGAGGGCAAACACGGTCGCAATCGCGGCAATCGCAACCATTAAGCGGTGGTGCGTCATAAAGTGGCTCCCCGGCAAATCGGCAGACACAAGAATATGTATGCGGTAGGCAATATGTAAGAGCCGCACAAGCGCCACAAAGTCGCGGCGAATCCCCCGCCAAATCACGGGAATATCATTGCCCCCGTGGAACGGACCCCGTTCTCGGCGCTTTCCATTCGAGATGGAGAGCAGTCGATGAAGGCCCTGGTGGTCCTCGCGTTCTTTCTTGCCTTGATCGCGGTCGCGCGCGCCAAGCCCGCACCCGTCGATGAGCCACGTCCAAAGCTTTCGCTCAACGAGGCGGACATCGCGATCAGCTCGGCGAACAGCTCGCGGGGAGCCACGCTGGAGCGCGACTATTTCCAGGCGCCGCAACCGCAATTCAATGCGGGCAGTTTTCCCTGCCGGTTGCAGCCGGCCGTCTTCGAAAAGACGCGTGTCGCACAGTCATGCCACTGACAAATCCGGGTGTTGGTACCAAGCGTCCAATAGAGCCGTTGTTGCGGCGAACTCTCAACTCGCGGCAAACGGCCGCGACAACTGATGGGCGCGCGACAATGTTCGGCACGATTCTGGTTATTCTGCTGATCCTGGCCCTGGTTGGCGCATTCCCGCGCTGGAGCCACAGCTCCGGTTGGGGTTACGGCCTCTCCGGCATTGTCGGCGTTCTGTTGCTCGTGGTGTCGATTCTCGCACTCACCGGCCGCGTGTAGACGCAGTCACTGCACGAGCGTCTTCTTCACCTCGGCGACCAATTGCTTGAGCGTGAATGGCTTGGCCAGGAACGCATATTGTTCCTGGCTCGGCAGGTTCTTGCTGAATGCTTCCTCGGCATAACCGGAAACGAAAATAATCTTCAGGTCCGGGTCGCGCTGGCGCAGCTCCTTGAGCAGCGTCGGCCCGTCCATTTCCGGCATGACAACGTCGGACACCACAAGGTCGACGCTGCCATGTTTGTCGAAGGCTTCGATCGCCTCAACACCGTTACCCGCCTCCAGTACCGTATATCCACGCGAGGCAAGCCCGCGCGCATTGAGCGCGCGCAAGCCTTCCTCGTCCTCGACCAGAAGGATAGTGCCCTGCCCGGTAAGATCGGCGGCCGCGGCGCGCGCCATTGAATCGGCCGCCGCCATGGCGCCCGTAATAGCAGGGACTTCCGCCGCTGGAATTTGTGCAAGCACTTCTTCGGCGCCCGGCACGTGACGTGGCAAAAAGATACGGAACGACGTGCGGCCTGGCTCCGAATCCGCATAAATAAACCCGCCGGTCTGCTTGACGATTCCATAGACCGTCGAAAGTCCGAGGCCAGTGCCCTTGCCGACATCCTTAGTGGTGAAAAACGGCTCGAAGATCTTGTCGATGATCCCGGGCGAAATGCCGGTGCCGGTATCGCTGACTTCGACCAGCACATAGTCGGAGGCCGGCATGCCTTTGTAAGCAAATTTAGCGCATTCGCTGGCCGGCACATTGGTGGTGCGGATGGTGAGCTTGCCGCCATCGGGCATGGCGTCACGCGCGTTGACCGCCAGATTCACGATCACCTGCTCGAACTGCGAAATGTCCACTTTCACCGGCCACAGGTCGCGCGCATGTACTGCGCCTCCGAAATTCACCTTCTCGCCGATGAGTCGCTTCAGCAGCATCCCGAGATCGCTCAGGGTTTCGCGAAGGTCGAGCACTTGCGGCCGCAATGTCTGCTTGCGCGAGAACGCCAGTAGCTGCCGCACGAGGGCGGCCGCGCGATTGGCGTTTTGCTTGATCTGCATGATGTCCTTGAAGGACGGATCGGTCGGCTTGTGTGCGTTGAGAAGAAAATCGGTCGCCATCATGATGGCCGAAAGCACATTGTTGAAATCGTGCGCGATGCCGCCGGCGAGTTGACCAACAGACTCCATCTTCTGTTGTTGCTGGACACGGTTCTCAAGGGTGCGTTGTGCTGTCGTTTCCAACGCGTAGACGATCGCAGCTTCACTCTCGCGATCCTCTTCTTCGACCGCCAACACAAAGAAATTGGCCCAGCGCTCGGCGCTGCCGAGAAGCGCCGCTTCGACGGGCGCAATATCGCTCTGTCCTTCCGCCGCCTTGCGTATTGCGGCTTCGAGTGCGGCGCGATCGCGGGCCATGACCACCGACAGGATGGAACGATCGTCGCCCTTGAGGAGCCCTTCGAAGGTCGTGGCAAAGCGTGCATTGCTGCGCGCGATCCGGCCCGTTTTGTCGACGGTAGCGATCGCCATGGGCGTATTCTGGAAGAACCGCATGAAGCGCACCTCGGCGGCGCGCTGCGGATCGCTGCCATCGTCTCTTGCCCTGTTAAGCGCCAGCGTGCGCGAAGCGCCGGGTATGCCGTCGGCGCCGAACGCCACTTTATGAAACAGGCGCACCGGCACCGGTTTGCCGCCGCGCGTCTTGAGATCGAGATCGAGGACTTCGGTTTTCACCTCGCCCGGCGCGGCGTTCAATGTCGTGAGCAGCGCCGCACCCTCGCCGGCGATGATATCGCCGAGCTTGAGTGAACCCGCGCCGACCTGCGCGAGGTCGTGATCGAGCCATGCCGCGAGCGTCGCGTTGAGATAGACAATGTCGCCGGCCGCATCGACCGAAAAGAATCCCGCCGGCGCATGGTCCAGGTAGTCAATGGCGTGCTGGAGTTCCTGGAAAACGTTTTCCTGACGCTCGCGGTCGCGCGTCACGTCGGCGACCGACCACACGGTCATGCGCGCATCGCGTCGGCTCTCGCCAAGTGGACGCACCCGCATGCGCAACCAACGGCCGCTCTCTGCCGCCGCGCCGGTAACCCGCACTTCTTCTTGCAGACGACGGCCTTCGCGCGCGGCTTTGAGCAGTCGGTAGATCGACTCCGAAACGTCGGGGTCGCCGATGAATACTCGTTCGATCGGCTTCGCTTCATCGATGCCGGCAGCGCCGGTCAGATCGAGATAAGTAGCGTTGGCATAGAAGACACGGCCCGACTGGTCGCTGACCAGGATGCCGTCGATCGCGCCGTCGACCACGGCTTTCAGCAAAGGATTGCCCTGGTCCTTGCCGGCAAACCTCAGGATACCGGAGGCGACGGCAAATAATGCGAATACGCCGATGGTACCGAGAGCCGCCAGTAAGGTGAGGACGTAGGCCTCCACATAGTCCCGGCCGACATAGATCAAGCCGCCAGCAGCGGCGATCAAGGCTGCCGCAACCAGCAACACCAGGCTGATCGAGCCGACCGGCGCATTTTGGCTCTTGTCGAAAGCCTTGCGCTCTTGCCCCTCGGCGCGATCTCGCGCCGGTGTCAGCGGTGCCGGATCATGACTTGCCATAGTCCCTGAGTGCCTTAAGCCGCCCTATCGGCGCAAGTGCCAGCCTCGGCGTATCCCGGGCTTTAGATAACCGGTCTTCGTCAGCGTTTGGCCGACACCATTCGGCGCAGGCGCATCACGTAACCAATCACCTCGGCAACGGCCTTATAGTGCTCTGGCGGAATCTTCTGGTCGAGCTGGACAGTAGCATGGAGCGCGCGGGCCAGCGGCGGGTTTTCCACGATGGGAATCGAGTGCGCGTCGGCAACTTCCCTGATCTTGAGCGCCATGGAATCGACGCCCTTGGCGACGCAGACCGGTGCGTCCATGCCGCGATTGTACTCGAGCGCGATCGCAAAGTGCGTCGGGTTCGTGATGACCACCGCGGCTTTCGGTACCGCGGCAATCATGCGCCGGCGCATGCGGATTTGCCGCACCTGCTTCATCCTGCCTTTGATGGCCGGGTCGCCTTCGGTCTGTCTGAATTCTTCCTTCAACTCGCGAAGCGACATTTTCTGCCGCTCGTACCATTGCCGGTATTGGAACAGGTAGTCGGCCGCGGCCACGACCGCGAGCATGGCGACCACCGAACCCAGTAATTTGAGTGCCAGCGCCTGACAGAGTGGAATAATCAACGATGCATCGCTGTGTGTGAGCCCTTCGAGTTTTCCGCGCTCGGGCCACATCAGTGCTGTGAGTACACAGCCGACCAGCACAATCTTGATCAGGCCTTTGGCGAGCGTTGCCAGCGCCTGCTTGGAAAACATCCGCTTGAGGCCGGCGGCGGGCGAAATCTTCGATAGCTTCGGCATCAGCGCTTCAAACGACCACACGAGCCGGTGCTGAATGATATTTCCGCAAAGCGCTGCCAGAATCAGAATCAGGAATGGAAGCGCGACGGCCGCAATCATTTCGCGGCCGAGTTTTTGAAACAGCCGCGGCAAAGCGGGACCGTCGACGCTGATATCGTGCGCATTGGCGACGATGCCGCGCATGGTGGTCGTCAGGTCCCGGCCCATAGCGCCGGAAAATGCCATCAATACAAGAGCGGCGCCGGCGATCACGAACCAGGTATTGACCTCCTGGCTTTTGACGACGTCGCCTCGCTTGAGAGCCTCCTCGAGACGCTTTTGTGTCGGTTCTTCTGTTTTATCGGTGTCGCCGAGATCCTCAGCCATGCGCGCGCTCGATCAGCTGTGCGGTGCGAGTTCGGTGAGGACGCCTTCGAGGTAACCGACAAAGGTCCCCATCATCGCGCCGATCACCAGCAACAACAGCAGCAATCCGAGCAGGATCGACAATGGCAGGCCGATGAAGAAGACCTGCATCTGCGGCATCAGGCGCGACAGCACGCCTAATCCGAAATTGAACAGCAGGCCGAACACAAGGAACGGCGCCGAGAGCTGAATGCCGATGCGGAATGAGGTGGCGATGATGCGCGTCACGTGTTGCGCGGCGTCGCCCATGAGCGGCAGCTCGCCCGGCGCAAAGATCGAATAACTGTCATTCATCGCCGCAATCACGAGGTGATGCATGTCGGTTGCAAACACCATTGCGACGCCGAGCACGGTCAGAAAATTTCCAACCAGGAGGCCCTGTTGATTTTGCGTCGGATCGACGGCGGTGACGAAGCCCAATCCCAATTGCTGGGCGACAACGGACCCCGTGATTTGCAGCGCCGAAAGCGCCAATCTTGCGGTCAGCCCCAACACGGCGCCAATGACGAGTTCCTGAAACAGCAAGACCAGGACCGGCCCAAGCGCCTTGAGATCGACCGCATAAGCCTTCTGATGTGCGGGGAGCAGAATCGCCGTCAGCACCAGCGCAATGGTGAGCCGAACCCGTGACGGCAGGCTCAACTCGCCCACGCCCGGCAGCAGCATCACCATGGCGCCGACCCGTGCAAAGGTGAGCAGAAATGCCGCCGCCAGCGCCGGTAAAAACGAAATATCGACGCGCATTGCCCGCGCCTACCCGCTCACGATGCGCGCGGCGATCCGCATCATTTCGGCATGCATTTTCTCGGCCATGAACGGCAATGCGACCAGGAGTGAAATAAAGATCGCCAGAATCTTCGGCACGAAAGCGATCGTCATTTCCTGAATTTGCGTCAGGGCCTGCAAAAGCGAAATGGCAACACCGACCGCAAGCCCCACCAGCATCACCGGACTGGAGACGACGATCAGCGTGTAAATTGCGTCGCGAGAAACGTCGAGAACTTCGGGTCCGGTCATTATCGATTCACTTGGGTTAGATTGGCATCTTCATGATTTCGTCATAGGCCTGGATAACGCGGTCACGAACCGCGACAACGGCGTCGATAGCGACTTCCGTTTCAGAGACCGCCGTAACGACGTCGACAATATTCCCTTTGCCGTTTGCCGCCGCGCGCGTCTGCGCATCTGACTTGCGGCCCATTTCAGCGACCGACCCGATCGCTTCCTTGAGCACGGCGGCAAAACTGCTGTCGCCGTTAGCGTCGCCGCCGGGCGCGCGGACAAGCGCGGAAGCCGGGTCGGAAGCGATGCGCGCGACGCTGGCATAGGCACTGGCGGCAGTGAGCGGTGTGGCCATGATTTACGCCTTTCAGGCTTTGAGGATGTCGATGGTGCGTTGGATCATGCGGCGCGTCGCGGTGATCACGTTGATGTTGGCTTCATAGGAGCGCTGGGCATCGCGCATGTCCGTCATTTCCACGAGCGGATTGACGTTGGGGTATTTGACATTGCCATTGGTATCCGCAGCGGGATGGCCCGGTTCGTATTTCAGGCGGAAGGCGGATGTGTCGGTCTGCACTCTGCCAAGTCCGACGAGCTGGGTGTCGAGCGTGCGGTCGAGTTCGCTGTGAAACGTCGGCACCTTCCGCCGATAGGGATCGGCGCCCGCGCTTTGCGGCGTCGAGTCGGCGTTGGCGATGTTTTCCGAAATGATGCGCATGCGGCCAGCCTGAGCGCGCAAGCCGGACGCTGCGATCGTCAGTGTCTTGAGAAAATCCACCGTTGCCCTCCTCAGGCGGCGCCTTGCAGGCTCAGCGCTTGCCGAGCGCGGTCTTGATGAGATTGAGACTGCGGGTGTAGAGCGCGGTCGCCGTCTGGAAGTCCATCTGGTTGGCGGCCACTTTCATCATCTCTTCTTCGAGGTTCACGGCATTGCCCGTCGGGCGCACTTCGAAGGTGGGCGCCTTGCTGTTACGGTACGGAACTTGGCTAAGGCCGACCCCTTCGATATGGCTGCCATCGGTGCGCGCCAGCGACACGGTCGCGACGGTATTCGGCGTCGCAAGCGGCGCATCGTCGAGCTTGAGCGGCGCGAGGTCGCGCGCCTGGAATTTCGGTGTGTCGGCGTTCGCCACGTTTTCGGCCAGCAGACGCTGGCGCGCCTGAGCCCAATCGAGCCGCGTTCGCAGCATGGACAATATCGGAATGTCAGCAATTGCCATTTCCGGTTCCCCCAAAGACGCCCTGCACCCTGGACGTCCCCTGAACGTCCCCCGGGACGTCATGCACCGCAGCACCGTCGCACTAGGCAGACTTTGCCGGGCGTATGGTTAATGGCAGGTAAAAATTGTGGTAAGGGAACCAGTTGCGGCTGCCGCCATTACCAGCGTAAATGGCCCAGAATTCGCAGCTGGCTGTAAAATGCCACTATATTTGTTAATGCTCTGTTAGTATTCAGGGCGGCAAATTGTACCCAGCTGGGTTAACCATTCGCGCGATTCTCATTTCGATGAGTAGCCGCCCGAAGAACGGAGCGCATTGATGTTCGAGAGCTTGTTCGGCTCGGAAATGCCGCTGGCCGCCCGATTCTTCATTGCCTTCTTGGTGGTGCTGGCTTTGATCGGGTTGACCGCGTGGGTGGTGCGCCGTTTCGGCGCAAATCGCCTCGGCACGTCGACACGTGGACGCCAGCCGCGGCTGGCGGTGATCGACGCAGCGACGGTCGATGGGCGGCGGCGGCTGGTCCTGATCCGTCGTGACAATATCGAACACCTGCTGATGATCGGTGGCCCCACCGATCTGGTGGTTGAACCGAATATCGTGCGCGTCGCCGGCGCCCGTGACGTTGCGCGCGAGCCGGCACGCACCGCAGCTCCCGTTGAACCCGCCGCGCGCGCAGCCCCAACAATCGACAACGGCTGGCCGTTGCAGCCTGCGGGCGAACCCGCACCGGCGCCCCGACCCTATCGTTCGGTTGCAACCGAAGAGCCTTGGCTCGCACCGGAACCGGGCGCGCGTGCGCGTCCAGCCGACAGCCTCACCGGGCTTGCATCCGAATTATCGACGCGGCTGAATCCGCCCGATCTTGGTGGGCAAGTTCCGCGCAGCGAACCGGCCCCGCGGATGCAGCCGCCGTTCGCAGAACCGGCGGCGCCCGCGCAAGCCGATCACAATCTTGCTGAGATGGCGCACCAGCTGGAAGCCGCATTGCGCCGCGCACCGGCGCCGGAAGCTCGCCCCCCGGTCACCGATCCGCTGGCCGCGCAGGCAGCGCGCCCACCGACGCGCGAGTTGAAGGCGCGCGTTGAACCGAAATTCGAATCGAAATCGGAACCGCATTTCCAAGCGAAGGCTGAGCCGAAGTTCGAACCCAAGCCCGAGCCGCGAAGCGAACCCCCGGCAACCCCCGGCAAAAATCTCTACGAAAATCTCGAAGAGGAGATGGCTAGCTTGCTAGGCCGTCAACCAGGGAAACCGTGACAGCCACTTCCGACCGCCGTGTTCGTCTTGTGACGGTGGTGGTCGGAGTAGCGGGGGTCCTCGGGGCGATGACGGCGTCAGCCGCCGCTCAGGACATCAGTGTTAATTTCGGACAAGGCAATGGGCTGACCGAGCGCGTGATCCAGATGATCGCGCTGCTGACGGTGCTTTCATTGGCACCGTCGATTCTCGTGATGATGACCTCGTTCACGCGTATCGTGGTGGTGTTGTCGCTGCTGCGCACGGCACTCGGCACCGCGACGGCTCCGCCTAATACCGTGATCGTCTCGCTGGCGCTGTTCCTGACCGCCTTCGTCATGGGCCCGGCGCTGCAGCGCGCCTACGACACCGGCATCAAACCGCTCGTTGCCAATGAAATCACGGCCGAACAGGCATTCGAGCGCGGCTCGCAGCCTTTGCGCGCTTTCATGCAGAAAAACGTGCGCGAAAAAGACCTCAAGCTGTTTGTCGACATGTCGAAGGAAGCTGAGCCGGCCCGGCCCGAAGACATGTCGCTACGCGTGCTCGTTCCGGCTTTCATGATTTCCGAGCTCAAGCGCGCCTTCGAAATTGGCTTCTTGTTATTCCTGCCATTCCTGATCATCGACCTTGTGGTTGCATCGGTGCTCATGTCGATGGGCATGATGATGCTGCCGCCGGTCGTGGTATCACTTCCGTTCAAGCTGATCTTCTTCGTGCTGGTCGATGGCTGGAGCCTGGTCGCGGGCTCGCTGATCCAGAGCTACGGCGGATAGCGGTGCCGCGCCATCAGGCTTTCTGACGAAACTTATAGCTTTCGGTCGGCATCATATTCGTCCGAGCAGTACGGACCGCCCTGAAAGCGATCGCCAATCGGATCGTTGGGAAGCTTCTCCTGCGCTGCCATCGCCTGGGTTTGAAAATCTTGCGAGCGCGCAAGCGGCCGATAGCCGAAACGGTGGGCGTTGCTGTTGTCCCACCACCCTGCTTCGTTGTTGGACGCACCGTAGAAAACCTCAAAACGAATGTCAGGATGCTCAAGCCCGATCCGAATGAGCTGCGCCAGATCATCCGGCTTGACCCAAATTGACAGCCGGCGCTTGTCGAGCGGTGTGTCGTTCACGTTGCCGATGCGGATGCAGGTCACGCGCAGCCCGTGCTTGTCGGCATAGAGCGAACCGAGCGCCTCACCGAAAGCCTTGCTGACGCCATAGCGGCTGTCCGGGCGCACGGTCACGTTCACGCCGATTTTCTGCGCTCGCGGGTAGAAACCGACCGCATGATTTGACGACGCAAACACGACGCGCTTCACGCCGGTCCGATAGGCCGCTTCGAAAAGATTGTAGCAGCCGACGATGTTGGATCTGTGGATCGCGTCCCACGAACCTTCGATCGAAATCCCCCCCAAATGCACGATGCCGTCGATGCCGGCGGTAATCTTCTCCACCTGGGCGTAGTCGGAAAGGTCGGCTGCGATGAATTCCTCATCCGGGCCGATGTCCGCGGGCTTGCGGATGTCGCTGAGACGAATGCGCGGGTAGACGCCTTTGAGGAGCTTGCGCAATCGCGTGCCGATGTCGCCTGCCGCGCCGGTGATCAGGATATGCATTTCTTTTTTCTCGGTTATAGTACGTGGATAATCATAAACCGGGAGGGCCGCCGACATGAAGACCTTCACCACCGTCCTCGCTACCACGATCCTGGCCGTTGCGAGCGCGCTCGCCAGTGGACCGGCCGCAGCGCAGCAAAAAATGGTGCTCAAGGCCTCCGACGTTCATCCGGCAGGCTATCCGACCGTGGTTGCGGTCGAGAACATGGGCAAGAAACTCGAGAAGGCCACCGATGGCCGACTGAGTGTCGCGATGTATCCCTCGATGCAACTCGGCGGTGAGAAGGAAGCAGTCGAGCAGGCGCAGATCGGCGCCATCGCCCTTGCGCGTGTGAGTGTCGGTGCCCTCGGCCCTGTCGTCGACGATCTCAACGTGTTCAATCTCCCTTATGTCTTTCGCAACACCACGCACATGCAGCACGTCATCGACGGTCCCATCGGACAAGAGTTGCTCGATAAGGTGACGAACAGCGGCAAAGGGCTGGTCGGCCTGTGCTGGATGGATGCCGGCGCGCGGAATTTCTACAACACCAAGAAGCCAATCAAGACCATGGCCGACCTCAAGGGCATGAAGGTCCGCGTCATGGGCAATCCGATGTTTGTCGATATGGCAAACTCGATGGGCGGAAACGGCGTCGCGATGGGCTACGACCAGGTCTTCAGCGCGCTGCAAACCGGCGTCGTGGATGGCGCTGAGAACAATCCGCCGAGCTTCGTGTTCGACAACCACTATCAAGTTGCCAAGTTCTACACGGTCGACGAGCACCTGATCGTTCCCGAAATGCTGGTGTTGTCCAAGAAGTCCTGGGACGCGATGTCGAAGGAAGACCAGGAGCAGCTGATGAAGTTCGCCAAGGAAGCGCAATTGGACGAGCGCAAACTTTGGGAAGTCTATGAACTGCAGGCGATGGACAAGGCCAAAGCCGCCGGCATCCAGATCATCCAGGTTTCCGACGCCGACAAGAAAGTGTTCCAGGATGCGGTGAAGCCGGTGTGGGACAAATACGGGCCGAAATACGCCGCGACGGTCAAGCGCATCCAGGACGTGAAGTGACGCGAAGCGTCATGGCCGGGCTCGTCCCGGCCATCTACGCCTTTGTCGAGAAACTAAGACGTGGATGCCCGGCACAAGGCCGGGCATGACGACCGATAGGCCGGCGTAAAAGGCCTCGGCACGCGGGGGAATAATGGCCACCTACTTCCGCAAAGCGATGGACGCGCTCTATCTCGTTTGCGTGCTGATCGCCGGTACGGCGCTGGTGTTGATTTCGGCCGTGATCCCCTGGGGCGTTTACACTCGCTATGTTCTCAACAGCGCCGCGTCGTGGCCCGAACCCACTGCCGTTCTGCTCACAATCTGGCTGACCTTTTTCGGCGCCGCTGCCTGCTACCGCCTCCGCTTTCACATGAACGTATCGTTCTTTGTGATGCTGATGCCGACGTTCTGGCGGCGTTTTTTCGAGGCATTGGCGGAAATCGCGATGGTGGCGATGTCCATCTTCATGACGGTATATGGCGCAAAGCTCGTCATGACGACGTGGAATAATTCGATCGCCGACTTCCCGGAATTGTCGGTCGGAGTGACCTACATGCCGATCCCGCTCGGCGGCGCGATTCTCTTTCTGTTTGTGGTCGAGCGAATTCTTTGCGGGGCGCCGCCGGCGCCGGCGAGTCATCACTGAAACTATCGGGAAAAGCGAATGGACATCGCGGTTCTGCTGCTCACGATGTTCTTCTGCTTCTTCATTGGCGTGCCGATTGCCTACTCGCTCGCCCTTGCCGCCATCGCCGGCTGTCTGTGGATTGGCATTCCGCTCGAAGCTGTGATGCTGAAAATCTCCGACGGCGTGAGCAAGGTCGCGATGCTGACGATTCCGTTTTTCGTCCTCGCGGGGGCGATCATGGCGGAAGGCGGCATGGCGCGGCGCATGGTCGCTTTTGCGGATGTTTTGGTGGGCTTCACGCGCGTTCGCGGCGGGCTATCGGTCGTCAATGTGCTAGCCACCACCTTCCTGAGCGGGATTTCCGGTTCTGCGGTTGCCGACACGTCCGCGATCGGCTCGGTCATGATTCCGCAAATGGAAAAAAGTGGCTACCCGCGGGTCTTTGCCACCAATGTGACGATCACGGCGTCCGTCCAGGCGCTTTTGGTGCCGCCCAGCCACAACGCGGTCATCTATTCGCTGGCAACCGGCGGCACGATTTCGATCATCAGCCTGTTTATGGCGGGTGTGGTGCCGGGCCTGCTGCTCGGCTTTTCGATCATGGTGTTGTGCGTCGTGATTGCCTATCGCGACGGGCACCCGAGAGGCACAGCCGTTCCATTTCGCGACGCGGTCAAAATCACCGTCGACGCTACCTGGGGTCTGATCACGCTCGTCATCATCCTTGGCGGCATTCTCGGCGGCGTGTTCACGGCGATTGAGGCCGGCGCAGTCGCCTGCGTTTGGGCGTTTTTCGTCACCATGTTCATCTATCGCGATTACAAATGGCGCGATTTGCCGGCGCTGGTGCACCGCACGTTGCGCACGGTCGCCATGGTGATGACGCTGATCGCCTGCGCGTCGAGCGTGGGGTACGTGATGGCGCTGACGCAGATGCCGGCGAAGATCACGGCATTCTTCCTGACCATCTCCAGCAATAAATACGTCATCCTGTTTCTGATCAACATATTGCTGCTCGTTCTCGGCACCCTGGTCGATATGGCGCCATCGATTTTGATATGCACGCCCATCCTGTTGCCGGTGATGATCAATTTCGGCGTCGATCCGGTGCATTTCGGCATGATCATGATGCTCAATCTCGGCATCGGTCTGTGCCATCCGCCCGTCGGCGCGATCCTTTTCGTCGGTTGCGCGGTCGGAAAGGTCACCATCGAAGAGGTCATGCGCAAAATCTGGCCGTTCTATGCCGTGATGTTCGCCGTGCTGATGCTGGTGACTTATGTACCGGCATTGTCGCTGTGGTTGCCGGCACTGGTCGTGGGGCATTGAGGCCCATGGATTGGCGATCTCGACTCGATCGCGTAATCGCCGGTGTGATTGACGGGGTGCAATGGCTGGCACTGCCGCTGATTTTGTTGCTGTTCCTGCAGTGGCCGCTGCGAGATTTTTTCCGTTCGTATTCACGAGAAGCGAACGATCTCGCCCAGATCTTTTTTGCGCTCTTTGTCGCAGTGAGTGTCACCGCTGCAACCCGCGCCGGCACGCATCTGGCCGCAGACGCCGTTGCACAACGCTACTCACCGCGCATCCGTCATTACATCAAGAAAGTCGGTGCGCTCGCCGGCCTCGTTCCATGGGCACTTTTTATCCTGTTCGCGAGCAAACCCATTGTGGTCTCAGCGCTGCAGTTAAGGGAGTCGTTCCCGGACACAGGGAACCCCGGGTACTTCATCATCAAATTGGCATTGTGGGCGATGGCCGCGACCATCCTCGCGCAGGCGCTGCTCGATGTTTCGCGTCCCGTTCCCAAGGACAATTCCTGATGGACTGGAGCGGTTTCGCGCTGCTCCTGCTTGTCGGCGTCGGCATCATCGGCACCGGTCTTCCCGCTGCCGTCGTCCTGATCATTGCCGCTGGCATCGGCGCGGTACTGGGCGTTGCCGCGGGCACCTTCCCGCCCAGTCTTCTTTCGGCGCTGCCAGGACGGCTGATCAACCTGTTCGAGAACGACCTGCTGCAGGCTCTGCCGCTGTACGTCACGATGGGCCTCCTGCTCGATCGGCTTCCGCTCGCCGATGCGCTTTACCGCGCAAGCAATGCGGTGCTGCCTCGCAGTCCTTCGGCGCCGCTGGTCTCCGGTATGGTGCTGGGCGCCCTGCTCGGGCCAATGAACGGCTCTGTCGGTGCCAGCGTTTTAGGATTGTCGCGGGTAATTTCGCCACGATTGGACGCCGAGGGCATCCCGGCCTCCACCCGCGATGCCGTCGTCGCGGTCGCAAGTACGCTTGGAGTCCTCATTCCGCCGTCGCTGGTCCTGATCTTGCTCAGCGATGCGATGCTATCGGCCCACACAATTGCGGTCACGCAGACGGGCCGCGCCGATCGCGTCATCAATACGCAGGATGTCTTTCACGCCGCGCTGTTGCCGGCGGGGCTTTTCCTGATTTTGTGCGTAATGCTGGCGTGGCTGGTGGGCCGGAAAGCGACCCGTACGCTGAAGCCCGAGCCGCTGACACTTAATCAGTGGTTGCTTGCAGGATTCTCGCTGGTCGCACTTGTGCTGCTACTTGGCGGGGTAGCCACCGGTTATTTCTATGCGGTCGAAGCAGCGGCCATGGGTGGCACCGCTTTGCTTGTTGCCGGCCTGATCACTGGCCGGCTCAATGGCACCGCGTTGCGCGGCCTCTTCCACGATGCAATCGCGATTACCGGCGCACTGTTTTCTTTGCTGCTCGCCGCGACCACGTTCACGCTTATCCTGCGGCTTCTCGGCACAGACCGTCTCGTGAACAACCTCGTCGGCGCCATTCCCGGTGGCGATGGCCTTGCGGTCGCCGTGGTGCTGGGCGTCATTGGACTATGCGCTTTCGTACTCGATGCTTTCGAGATCATTTTCGTGATCGTGCCGATTGTGATTCCGCCCTTGCTGATACGCGTTGCGGACGCGCGCTGGGTCTCGGTGCTAATTTTGCTAACGCTGCAAGCTAGCTTCCTGCTGCCGCCATTCGGCTATGCACTCATGATGGTGCGCGGCGTTGCAAAAAATCCCGCGCCTTTCCGCCCATTTCTTCGCGCGCTTGTTCCGTTTTTTGTGGCGCAGTGGTTGCTGCTCGTGGTCGTGCTTCTCATGCCTGGCCTCGTGCATTTCGGCGAGAAGGCCGGCGAAATGACGCGCGCGCCGGCGAAGGAACTTTCGGCCGAAGAAATCAACAAACTCCTCAACCGGATGCTGCCGGCATTGCCGGACCTGGACAGCAAGTAGACTTGCCGGCTGAAATTCGCCTATTGACTTAATTCCTAAACTGACTATAATCCTATTCGTTCGATCCACCAGAGGGCGCTCTCATGAGGCGTCATGAAGGGTGGGATCGGATGCGGCGCCCGCGGGCGTGCTTCGCAAGCACGCACTCGGG
>Ga0209647_1001579_pt1 | contig 19181 bp, 17 predicted proteins | sample GraSoi_2013_60cm_FD_185827 | JGI IMG/M metagenome (GOLD analysis project Ga0209647, IMG submission 185827) | Grasslands soil microbial communities from the Angelo Coastal Reserve, California, USA - Sample 9_17_2013_60cm (SPAdes) (version 2) | ecosystem: Environmental > Terrestrial > Soil >... | reverse complement strand
TAAAACCCTTTGCATTGCGCTCCTTTCCCTACTCCCGGCTGCTGCCGCCGCCCAAACCCCGAACGAGGTTATCGCCAAGGTCTTTGCCGCGCGCGGCGGCCTAGCCAAAATTCGCGCCATCAATTCCGAGCGCGTCTCCGGGAAAATTTCCTTCGGCGAAGTCACTGGTCCGTTTGTGGTCGAACTCAAGCGTCCGCTCAAAATGCACATGGAGCTCACCATTCAAAACCAGACCATGGTGCGTGTCCACGACGGAAAGTCCCAAGGCTGGGCCAACAATCCATTTGCCGGCAAAATGAATCCCGATGCGATGACGGAAGAGGAATTGAAAAATATCACTGAGGAGTCCGACTTCGACGGCCCGCTGGTGGACTACAAGAGCAAAGGCAACCAGGTCGAGCTCGTGGGCAAAGACAAGGTCAACGACAAAGACGCCTGGCGCGTGAGGCTGACGACCAAAAACGGCGACGTGCGTTTCTATCTCTTCGACGCCAATTCCTTTTTGCTGCTCAAGTGGGAAGGGAAACGCAAGTACGAAGGCCAGGAACTTCCCGTGGAATCTTACTTCAGTGATTATCGCGAAGTCGGCGGGTTGAAATTCGCTTTTGCAATCGATTCCGGCAGCTCGGCAAAGGACCTCACGCAGAAAATCAGAATCGAGAAAATCGAACTAAACCCCGAGCTGAATGACGCCGAATTTGCCAAGCCGCCCACGCCGCCGCAGCCAGGTGCGCCCGCTGCAACTCCGGCGGCGCCGCCCGCCTGATCGCCGGTCGGTCGCGCAGGCCGCCGCAGCGAGAAATCACGCCGACCGCTTGCAGCGAAATATCATGCAGGTGATGTCGTCAGCCTGCCGCGTCACTCCCACGAAGGCGTCGACGCGCGTCATAAGATATTGCAGCGACTCTTGCGCGGTAACTTCCGGAAGCCCGCGGATCGCGGCCAGCCAGCGCGCGTCGCCAAATTCCGCGCCGTTTTCATCGAATGCTTCGACGACGCCGTCGGTGAAAAAAATCAACGCGTCGCCGGGATGCAAATCTTTCGCGGAAGTTTCGTATGCGGCCGTGGAAATGATTCCGAGCGGCACGCCGCCGACGTCGAGTCTTTCCATGTCGCCATTGGCGCGCCGCAAAATCGGCGCATTGTGACCCGCATTCACGTAGCTGAGGCGCCGCGCAGCGGGTTCGTACTCGGCGAGAACCGCGGTGGTGAAGCGGAGGCCATCGAGGCTGTGCGCGCACGCGTAGCGATTCAGGCGCAACACCAAATCCGCGAGCGATGCCCCCTCTCCCGCGATGGTGCGCAGGCTCGCCTGCAACGTCGCCATGAGCAATGCGGCGGGGATGCTTTTTCCGGCGACGTCGGCGATTACCAGCGTCAGTTTGCCGCCATCCGCGGCGCCGGCCGTGCCGAAAAAAGCGTCGTAGTAATCGCCGGCCACGGAATTTTGCGGGCGCGACGCAAACGCGATTTCCGCGCCGGGAACTTCCGGCGGAAACGAGGGCACCAGCCAGGTTTGAATCTCGCGCGCGATTTCCAAATCGCGTTTCATCGTAACTTTGTCGGCCAGTTCCAGGGAGAGAAGAAGAAGGAAAAGCGCTGCGGCGAAGAATTCAAATTTTATGTCCAGGGAGAAACTTCCAATCTGCAGTTTGATGCTGGACAAAAGCAGCATGACCAGTGCGCCAAGCAGAAGTACGCGCCGCGCAGGCGTTAGCTTTAAAAGCAGCGCCCAGAAAAATTGCTTCGCGATGTGCAAAGGGCGATGCCAACGCGGAAGTTCCTTGATCTCGTCCCAGTCGACGTCGGTGCCGTAAAAGCCGTAACTCGCGCGTGCGTCGGCGGCGAACTGCGTCCACAAATCGTCGATCTGGCGGCCTTCGCTGATACGCTGCCAGAAATTGCGCACCTGTGCGCTGAAATGCTCGCGCGGGGGAACCGACGGTGCCGGAGACGCAGCAGGTGACGTTCTCATCACGGAAGAGTATAGGTCATTCTTTTTCGTCGCGCTCGCCACTTGACTCGGAATCATCGGAGCGCAGCGAGCCGCCGAATTGCACGGAGCCGAAGCCGAAGCGATCGCGCAGATGGTCCGTGGCGCGCGTCAATTTTTCGAGTTTGGCGCGGCGTTCCGCGGAGAGCAGGTCGAGTTGTTCCGCACCGTGTGTCAGGCCGCTCAGGCTCACTCCGAGGAGACGGATTCTGCGGCGATGATCGCGGTGCTCGCGGAAAAGATTTTGGAAAACGATGAAGATGTCGGCGTCGAGTTGGGTCGGCTCGCTCAGCGTTTTCGAGCGTGTGTAGGTATCGAAGCCGGTGTAGCGAATGGTGAGAGTAAGCGTGCGCGTGGCAAGGCCCGCTTCGCGCAAACGCTTGCAGGCCTTTTGTGAGAGGTGACTCAGCATTGCGGATAGCGCAGCGGTGTCGTCGGTATCTTCACCGAACGTGTGATTTTGCGAAATGGATTTGGGCTCGGCGTCGATTACGAATTCGTAGGAATCGCCACCTCGCGCTTTGCGATATAGCGCGGTGCCCCACTGGCCGAAGATCTTTTCGAGTTTTTCCAGCGGCTGTGCGGCGAGTTGTTCCACTGTTTCGACGCGGAGCGCGCGCAACGCGCGTTCCGTCACTTCGCCAATGCCAGGAATTTTGCGCACGGATAACGGCGCAAGAAAGCGCGCTTCGCTTCCCGGCGCGACCCACAACAATCCCCGCGGCTTGGCTTGATCGGACGCGACTTTGGCGACCAGGCGCGTTGCGGCCAGACCGCCGGAGCACGGAAGACCAGTTGTGCGTGTGATGGTGCGAAGAAGCTTGTCGGTGGCGGCGAGGGGCGGCCCGTGCAGGCGTTCGGTGCCGGAGAGATCGAGATATGCTTCGTCGATCGAAACCATTTCGACAATGGGGGAAAACTTCGCGAGGATGGCGGCGACGCGATCGCTCCACTCCGCATATTTGGCGTGGTGGCCATCGAGGTAGACGGCGTGCGGACATAGTCGTCCAGCAGTGCGAAGCGGCATTGCAGAGTGAACGCCAAACTTGCGCGCTTCGTAGCTCGCGGCGGTGACCACGCCACGCTGATTGGGTTGCCCGCCGACGATCACGGGCTTGCCGCGCAATTCCGGGCGCTCGAGCAATTCGACGGACACGAAAAAAGCGTCCATGTCGACGTGAAGAATCGACGCGACACTCGGCAGCGTCTGTTCTTCAATAGGGCCATGAATGGCGCGGAATCGAGCCAGTTCCGGCATGTCCCCTAGCCTACGCCGTTCTCTTTTTATTCGCTACGTGTTTCAGAGGCGCCCGGCGGCGATGATGCGGGGGATACCGGCCAGGTCATTCGTGATGCCGACATTCGTCCAATCTTTGGCGTCGAGCAGCGGGTGGACGGCTGGGAGGCTGTTGTGGCCTAACTCGAGGACTAGAAGGCCGCCGGGTTTGAGGTGGCGGGCGGATTGGGCGATTAGGTCGGCGTAGAGTTCGTAGCCTTCTTCGCCGCCGAATAAGGCTGAGGCGGGTTCGTGCTCGCGGACTTCGCGGGGGAGCGTGGGGGCTTCGCGGCGGCCTATGTAGGGAGGGTTGCTGGCGATGAGATCGAAGGGACGTGACTCGTGACCTGTGATTCGTGACTCGTGAAAGGCTGGTGAGTTGTAACTGGTGATCGGCGAGTCGTGAACGGCGGACGGCGCGCTGTTTGGTATCGCGCCTAGCTGGCGCGCAGCGTGCTGCGCCCCTACGGGGAATCCTTCGAGGAGATTGCATTCGATGAAATGGATACGATTGTCTACTGCGTGGCGCTGGGCATTGCGTTTTGCCGCGGCTAAGGCTGCTGGGGAGATGTCCGTGGCGACGAAATTTGCGGCGGGGAGTTCTTTGGCTAGAGCGATGGCGATGCAGCCGGAGCCGGTGCCGATGTCGGCGATTTGCAGGCCTTCGCCGGCGGATTTTTGAGGGCGGCCGGCGCGGAGTTCACGGAGGGCCAGGCGATCGAGGGCGACTTCGATTATGTGCTCGGTTTCGGGGCGGGGTATCAGGACGTCGGGAGTTACTTCGAATTCGAGGCCCCAAAATTCTTGTTTGCCGGTGAGATGCTGCGTGGGCTCGCCTGCGGCGCGTCGCGCGAGTAATTCAAAGAAGCGCTGCGCGTCGGCGTCGGCGATGATTTCTTCCGGATGCGCGTAGAGCCAGGTGCGATTGCGGCCTAGGACGTGGAGAAGAAGGAGTTCCGCGGCGAGAGTGAATGAGGAAACGTTCGCTTCGCGGAGTTGGGCGATACCGTTTTTCAGCGCTGTGCGGACGTTCAGCATTTGCTTGGCGAGGAAAGAGAAAGGCTAACGCACCCTTCGATGCTCAGGATAAAGAGGCGCAGAGAACGCCGAGATTCGCGGAGAAGATGGGAGAGGTGGCTCATTGCTTTGTGGCGCGGACAGCCAAGAACGGCTGTCCCACGGTTGCGGTCCTTCGCCGCCCCTCCGGGGCTCAGGGATTTAATTATGGGTTGCGACCCAGCACTGGCGTGCTGGGCTAAATTCTTCGGCAGCCCTCCGGGCTTTGGATGCCTGGTCATTAGAGCACCAGACATTCGCGCATGGAGGCATTGGAGGCAGCACTGATGGGGATTCGGAGGACAGCCAGAAATGGCTGTCCCACTGTGACGATTTTCATGCGTGGGCTAGCTCTTGCTCTAGGCGCTCGGCTTCGTAGTGGGAGACGAGGGCGTCGACCATGGCGGCTAGCTTGCCGTCCATTACTTCCGTTAATTGGTGCAGGGTCAGGCCGATGCGGTGATCGGTCACTCGATTTTGCGGGTAGTTGTAGGTGCGGATTTTTTCGGAGCGGTCGCCGGATTTGATCTGTCCGCGGCGCTCGGCGGCCAGGGCGGCTTGCTGCTTTTCCATTTCTAGTTCGTAGAGGCGTGCGCGAAGGACGCGCATTGCCTTGGCGCGATTTTTGATTTGGGATTTTTCGTCTTGCTGGGAGACGACCAGGCCGCTGGGAATGTGCGTGATGCGCACGGCGGAGTACGTGGTGTTCACGGACTGGCCACCGGGACCGGAGGAGCAGAAGGTGTCGACGCGCAGGTCCTTGGCTTCGATTTTGATGTCGATGTCGTCGGCTTCGGGAAGCACGGCTACGGTTGCAGCGGAAGTGTGAATGCGGCCTTGCTGCTCGGTGGCGGGAACGCGCTGCACGCGGTGCACGCCGCTTTCGTATTTCAGTTTGGAATACACTTTGTTGCCCTGGATGGCCGCGACGATTTCCTTCACTCCGCCTTGCGAAGAGGGAGAGCTTTCTAGGACTTCGACTTTCCAACCTTGCGTTTCGGCGTAGCGCGAATACATGCGATAGAGGTCGCCGGCGAAGATGCCGGCTTCGTCGCCACCGGTGCCAGCGCGAATCTCGACGATGACGCTCTTTTCGTCGTTGGGATCTTTCGGCAGTAGGAGCAATTTTAGTTCGCGCTCGACGATTTCCTTGCGGGCGATGAGCTGCTTTTCTTCGTCGTGGGCGAGTTGCTTCATTTCCTGGTCGTCGGCTTCGAGAAACATCTGGTGCGCGCCGGCGAGATCCTTTTCGATTTGTTTGTACTCGCGGTGCTTGGCGACGATTTCGGCGAGTTCGGCGTGCTGTTTGGCGACTTTTTGGAAGCGCGAAGAGTCGGAGACGAGCTCCTGCGTGGAGAGCTGCTGGGTCAGGTCGTCGTAGCGAGCGCCGAGCTGGTCGAGTTTGTCAGATAATGTGATAACGGCCATTGGTAATCCTTTGTACGCGACGCCTGGAATTGAAGGCGTGACTGATGACTTGTGACTGGTGACTTGTGAAAAGCCAGAGCGCTCGCAAAAGTGCGAGGTATGCGGGGTCAGCTAATAGAAGGCGGAAAACATCGATGTGCTCTGAAGTAAGAATAACGCGGAACTGTGCTTCAAGCAATTAGATGTGCGGCGCCGTTGCTGGGATACACGGGCTATACTACGATTCGGCTGGCCGCCCTGAAGGACGGCCTCTACACAGGATTTGATGAGCGAAGCGGTGCGGACTATTTTGCGGTCAGATAGCGCGGTGGCTGGCGAGCCGGGCCGCGGGGCGGATGCTGGGTTTCTTTGGGACTTTTGGTATCCGGCGGTCCGGAGTAGTTTGATCCGCGGCAACAAGTTGGTTACAGCTATGTTGTTGGAGGTGCCGCTCGTTCTGGGGAGGACTTCGGAAGGGCGGGCGTTTGCTATGCGGGACTCTTGTCCGCATCGGGGGATACCGCTTTCTTATGGGCATTTTGATGGGCAGACGGTGGAGTGCAGCTATCACGGGTGGCGGTTTGATGCTTGCACGGCGCGCTGCGTGGAGATTCCTTCGCTCAGCAGCCAGGATAAGCTAAAAGTCGATCGCATTTTCGCGGGGCATTATCCGTGCGAAGAGCGCGACGGATATGTTTGGGTTTACATGAACGCGGCGGGGACGCGATTGCCGGAGACTGTGCCTGCCGCGCCGGCGTTGCCCGTCTTCAGCAAGAAATACAAGATCACGCATTTGGATTGCGAGCTGCCATCGCATGTGGACCAGGGAATTATTGGGTTGATGGACCCGGCGCACGGGCCGTTCGTGCACCAATCGTGGTTTTGGCGCAGCAAGCACAGCATTCACGAAAAACAGAAACAATTTGAGCCGATACCTTATGGTTTTCGGATGAGTCCGCACTCACCCAGCTCGAACAGCGCGCCTTATCAATTGCTGAAGCGGATTACCGGCGAGGGCGTGACGACGACGATTGATTTTGTTTTGCCGAATATGCGGCTGGAGGAGATACACAGCGGAAAGCTGTGGTTTTCCAGCCGGGCTACGGTGACGCCGGTGCGGCAGGATTTGTGCCGGATTGATTTTGTGTCGGCGTGGAATTTGCCTTTCTTGCCGGTGTTTTTGTTTCGGATGTTTGGGAAGACTTTTTTGCGGCAGGATCAGGAGACGATGATCAAGCAGGCGGAGGGATTGAAACACGATCCGAAATTGATGCTGATTGATGATGCGGACCGTCCGGCAAAGTGGTATTTCGCGCTGAAGGCAAACTTATTGGAGTCGCGGCGGACAGGGGCGGCGATGGCGCATCCGATGACGGGGCCGGTGACGCTGCGGTGGAGGTCGTAGGAAATCAACAGTCGACAGTTTACAGGTGAAAGTAAGGCACTGCGAGGACAGCCAGAAATGGCTGTCCCACTATCAGCGGAGGGCGGTTAAGTCGAAGTCGACCCAGACTTCGGGGCCTTCCGGGGGGATGACCTGGACCGCTGCGGAATCGGAAACGAGTGCCGTAGGGGGAAATTCGAGGCGGATGGTGGCGCCGGTCAAGATGCAGTCACCCCAGCGGCTGCAGGAATAGTTCGGCGCGCCCGTGAAGTGCGCTGGTACGCGGATTTCCTCTCCTTCAAAAACTTGTACTTGAAAATCCTTCCAGAAATCGTGCGGGCGTCGCACGTAACCTTGGGGCGAGCCCAAGTGTGGGGGCGCCGCGAGGAAAGCGCGGTAAGAATCCGTAAGGACAATGTTAATCGAGATTACGACCGTTTCCTGTTGAGAGCGGTGATCGAGCGATGCTTGCTGCGCGCTGTAATTGCCTACATATCGGCCGGAGAACTGCGCGAGTTGGAGAAACGGAGTTAGCAACGAAACAGAGGAAATGTGCGGACCAGTTTTCGGCGGCGGAAGCTGCTTGATGTATTTTCCCAGCAGGCGCTCAACGGAGCCGTCGTGGCGCTGGCCGAGGAAATAGGCTTCGCGGATGGCTTCGTCGGAGAGCGGAGATTGGAGGGCAAACGCTGGGGACGAAGCCAGGAGCGCGGCGGTAAGGATCGCTAGAAGAGGGCGGTACCAGTTGGGCATGTGTAGGGCTCCCACACTGAGTTGACATTAATGGTAATACATTTCTCCGTTGTTTTCAGGAGTTCACTGGCGACTTATTGGAATGGCGGCGGACAGCCAGAAATGGCTGTCCCACGGGGTAACGTGATGGTATTTGGCACATCTAAGTAACTGGAGCTCTCACCATGCCGAACTCTTTTCGCCGGTTTCTTGCTGTGTTGCTGGCGATGCTGCTTATTTCACCTGGATTGTTTGCGTTTAGCTCTCCGCTTTCCGACGAATCGATTCGCGAAGCGTACTTTTTGGGCCAGCGCCGCGATGAGTCGACCGCTCGCTTTCTGGATAAATACAAACAGCATCTAGCGCCGTCCGAGAGCGGGCCATACATCGCTACGGCCGAGCTCCTGACACCGTTCGCACGACTGGTCATGCTATCAAGCGAGCGAACAATGGGCTACAGCGCGCAACAGGCAGCGGAGGAACATCGCGGAGAAGCAGAGAGCGTCGCGATTAACATTGAAGTGTTGCTGACTGACTCTTATGGTCCGCTTATCGCGCGGCCCACTGGCCCACGTTCGGGGTCGCCAATCGGCTACGCGTTTCGCTCGCCTGAGTTCTGGAAAGACATACAGGTGCAGGTCATGGTGGAAGACAGGATCCTGAAGCCTGCGCGTTTTACGGGCGAGCCTACATATGTTTGCGCCAGCGAAGGTGGCTGCACACTCAGCGGCGCCACGATGCGGCTAGAGTTCCCCGCTAGAGTGTTTACATCGAATTCCGCTACGGTTCAGGTCAGTCCGCCGGACGGGCCGGAAGTTTTTGTGGATTTTGATTTGACGGCGTTGCGGTGACAATGCGGATGGTGGAGTGTTCGTTAGGGTGGCGGCAATCGGTTCTCCGCCGCCCCGCTGGGGCTCTAAGATCTATTTGTGATTGTCGACCCAGCACTGGCGTGCTGGGCTAAAGTCTTCGTCAGCTCTCCGGGCTTCAAAAGTTTCATCCTACTTCAGATTTAACCCTCCGGATTTTGTGCGGTGACAAGCGTTGCCAAGAAGGGCGCAGCAATGCTGCGCCCTTACATGAATGGCGCCGAAGCAGACACAATGACGTTGGGCTGCACGCTTGAAAGCGGCCCTTCTAGGCTCCCTTTGAAGCTCGGAGTAAATAGGATAAACAAGACTGCCGCACTCCATGAAAATCAGATGCGGCGGGCGATATTGGGGAAGTCGAGCCAGACTTTTACGCCGCAGAAGTGCGAGCCTTCGGTGCAGATGGGCGTGGTGATGCCGGCGCGTACGTGGCATGGCGGGCCGATGTAACGCGCCAGTTGCGGATGGACTTCGCGAAGCTGGGCGACCTCGTCGAGGGAGGCACGGTAGATTTCTTCCTGAGCGTTGAAGCAGGTGCGCATGGTCCACTTGTGGAGGAGATGCAGGAGCGAGCCGGATTCGACGAGGCGGATGGATTTGGCGTTGGGGAGAACGTAGAGGGCGATCTCCGCGGGGACGCCGCGGTCGAGGAGCTCATTTTTCGCAGTCCAGGCTTCTTGCATGGCGCGGTCGTAGAGTTCGTGCGCGCGGGGATTCTTTTCGAGGAGCATGGGAGTGATGTAGTCGGGCTCGCGGGTGTCGGCAAGGGTGAGGAGCGGACGAGAGCCGGGGACCATGCGATGGCGCTGGTCCTGACTGTCAGCGGAGTGGCTGATTTTTTTTGCGAAGGTGTAATTGGCGTGCTGGAGCGCGCGCATGGTGGGGGCGTGAACGCCGACGTTGAGAGTTTCGAGTCGATAGAGATTGCGGGCGGGATTTAGGAGGCGGTCGATCGCTTCGGAGTCGCTGCATTGCGATTCGGTTTGGCCGATTACGGCGCGATAGGCTTCGGCCATTACGCGCGGGGCGTTGGGAGAGTAGTCGACCAGCTTGGAGGTTTTTCCTTCCAGCTTCGCATCAAATTCCTTTACGAATTGTTCGCCGGCAGGTATGCCGGTGCTACCGTTTTGCGCGGCGGGACGGTCGGCCCATTCGGGCATTTCCTCCAGCGGCTCGGTGCCGAAGCGATCGAAGAATTGCGGGTCGATGGCGCGAACTTGCGCAACCATTTCGCCGATGACGACGCGGGCTTCGCTGGGGGTGTCGGACGCGGCGCTCATGCGCCAGAGGCGATGAAGCACGATGCCGGAAACGGTGTGCACCATGGTGGTAAAAGCGGCGAGCGGGAGGACGTAGCGAGCGATTTCGATGGCGCGCTTTTCGGCGGAGCGCTCAATTTTCTGGATGCGTTTGGGATGCGACATCGGGCTGACGTGCCAGATGTCGCTGAGGATTTCGCGTGCGTCGGTGACGAGGAGGGCGGAGAGTTCGCGGTAATACTGCCAGGCGCGGGCGATGGCGTGTTCGTAGATCGCACGGCTGGCGGCGTCAAAGAAAAGCGATTGGGGAGGGATGTAGGCTTGCGCGCGGTCGAGGCGGACGTAGCGCTGGCTTTGCTGCTCGGAATTGTAAAAAGGATGCGCGTGGAGGAAAGACCAGACGAATTGCCGGGAGATATGTTCGAGGCCGAACTCGAAGTGCGCGTGCTGGTAGACCGTGTGATGGCCGCTGTAGAACGTGGCGGCGCCGATGTTGAGGCGCTGCTTGTCGGTGATTTCTTCGGGACCGATCAGGCGCGGGGCGTAGCAGGTGCGCGCGGCGGCGATGGCGGAGTCGTAGGGATGCGCCCAGGCGTTGCGAAGGGTTACGCGGGGAAGAGCGGTTTCGACTAGCTCGCCGGGGAGCGGATTTTCAAACATGCGGGATTGCGCGGCCACTATGAAGAAGAATTTAACACAGAGGGCGCAGAGGACACAGAGAAGAGAAATCTAGTGTTGAAGAATCTTGTAGTTGAAGCGGCGCAGCAGTGCTGCGCCCCTACGAAGATTCTTACTTTTTGGCGGCGGTGGATTTGGCAGCGGCGTCTGCGTATTTCTTTTGGAAGCGCTCGACGCGACCCGCGGTGTCCACGAGTTTTTGCTTGCCGGTGAAGAAAGGATGGCAGCTCGAGCAGATTTCGACGCGCAGCATCTCGCCCTTCATGGTCGAGCGAGTCTGAAAGGTGTTGCCGCAGGCGCAATGCACCGTTACGGGATGATAGTCGGGGTGAATACCGGGTTTCATGAGGCTCCATTCTGTCGCGTCCGGTCTGCACGGCAGGCCGGGCAGGAGCCCGACCACTACAGCCGCGTCGCTAGGTCGCGAAGCAATCCTTAATGATACGCGAACATTAGATGAAAGCAAAACGCAGGAAGCGTCAGGAATTTTGACAGCAAAATAAGGACTTAGCGTTTGCGGGCGAGCCACTCCTCGGCGGTGATTTCCCAGATTTCGGAGGGTAAGCGGCCGGAGACGTAGTCGCGGTCTTCGGTGGCGACCAGGCGCATGCCCTGCTTTTCGGAGATGGGCGGGAGGCGACGTTGGCGATGGCTTTGGGAGCGCGGAGAACCGGGAAATGGAGCGTATTAAACCAAAAATCGGTGACGGCGTCGCAAGCCTCGGTCATCAGGCCTTGGCGTTGCCAGGGGAGGCCGAGCCAGAAACCGCGATTGTCGTTCTCTTTTTTGCGGAGATCGATGCTGCCGACGAGTTGGCCGGGATTGGACTTCAGGCGGAGAGTCCAGTGCCAGGCTTCGCCGCGCTGGACTGCCGGGAGCGCAATGTCGCGAATATAGAGGTAGGCGGCATCGGCGGGGTAGGGCCAGGGCACCTGACCCGCGAGATGGCGCACGATTTCCCAATGGGGGAAGAGTAGTTGGACTTGCGCGGCGTCGGCAAGTTCCAATGGGCGCAGGAGCAGGCGAGGCGTTTCTAGTGGAGGGGTCATGAAGTGTCGTAATTTTGACGGCGAAAGATGTAAAGCAAATCAGAATCGTTCTACGCATCCGCTAAAAGGCACGTTCAACTTCACACCTAAGCCCCGAGGCTTAGCTGCTAAAAATATTTGTGTTCAGGAATTCATTGCGGAATTTGCCCTGGGGGTCGTAGGTCTTGCACAGTTCAATGAAGGCAGGCAACTTTTCGTAAATGGATTTCAGTTCTGCGGGAGGCGTGGTGAATAGCTTTCCCCAGTGCGGCCGGGCCTTGAATGGAGCCAGTTCTTTTTCAATTACGGGCAGGAGTTTCCTGACCGCAGGCCAGTCTTGTTTCCACGTAAAGTGAATCGTGACGCACGGCTGCTTGTAACAGGGACTCATCCAAAGATCGTCGTCGGCAATCGTGCGGATTTCCGAAATCAACAAGTGCGGACTGACCTGGTCGCGCAGCCGTTCCACCGCGAGTATCGCTTCCACGGCATGCTGGCGGGGAACGAAGTACTCCGACTGCAACTCCTTGCCGGCACTTGGGGTGAAGCCAATGCGAAAGTGCGGCAACCGCTCGTACCAAGGGCCGGGCACGCCCATCTGCTCCGTACAGTTTTCGGCGGAGAGCTCAGCAATGGGGTGAAGATTCCTGGTGGCAGGTTTCGCCCCGAAAAATTCAGGCGTTGCGTTGAATGCCTGGCCTTTTTCGATGCGGGTTTTTATCCACACTTCGTTGAAACGCCGCTTTTGCCAGTCGGTGAACAGGCTGACGCTGTACGCGCTTGATTCGATAGCTTCAAAGTGGTCCTTCACTTGATCCAGTGGCAGGTTTTCGTATACGTACTGCCGCATCAGGAAGGTCGGCTGAATATCGAGAGTGACCTTTGTAATTACACCAAGCGCACCAAGCCCAACAACAGCCCCGGAGAATTTCTCGCCGTCTTTCTGACGGAAGAGTTTAATCACGTCACCGTCAGCGGTGACGATTTCCAAACCAGAAACCGCGGTCGCAAGGTTGCCATTCTTGTCTCCGGAACCGTGCGTGGCGGTGCTGCAGGATCCCGCGACAGAAATATGGGGCAACGAAGCGAGGTTGTGTAGCGCAAAGTCCTTGCTATGAAGATACGGGGACAACTGGCCGTAGGTCATGCCCGCAGCAACGGTCACGGTATGCGCATCAGGATCCAACGCAACTACCTCGTCCATCGCTTTCAAGGAGAGGAGATGACTTGTGCTGTCGGCTATCTTGTTGAAGCAGTGGCGCGTGCCGAGGACCTTTAGTTTGTTTTGCGTTTTAACAAACTCGCAGACCTGTTCAACGGAGTTGGCCGGGTACAAACTTTCGGTGCTGTATTCGAAATTGCCCGCCCAGTTTGTCAGTTTAGACGCCGGCAGCCGGGCGAAGAGTGGGGAGACGACGGGACTAGCCATCACCGCAGAGAGGATTTTGATGAAGTTTCTTTTGTCCATAGCCAAGGGTTAAAGGCCGAAATTGCGTCGGCGGAACCTCCGGTTTTGGTCAGGATAACGGCGACCATCTTACACTTGTTCCTTTTTTCCGGGCTGATGAATCGTGGGCGATGGAGAAATAGGGCGCCAGATGCCGCAGCAAGAATTCTGATCAAGGTTTTCGCAACGGGTTCCCCTGCCCTTCCACGAGACTGACGTATTGATCGATGGGGAGGTCGGTGAAGCGTTCCACACGCCCGCTTGGCAGCGGCCACTTGACCTCGACCCAGTCAATCTGGGTGCGCTTGCCGATGCCCAACACTACGCGCGGATCGTGAGAGGCCAGATAACTTCCCGCTCCCGTCTTGAAATGGGACCGCTTCAGGTCTCCGGCCTGCCAGGTAATCAACGCGCCCACGGCATCGGGATTCGTTCGCTTCGCGACCAACTTGACGCCCAGCCAATGGTTTAGCCGGCCTACCTGATTCTTGAGCAGCAGGGGCGGCCCGTTGTTAATTGCGACCAGCACATCCACGGCGCCGTCGTTATTGAAATCGCCAATGGCCATACCGCGCGCGGCATAAGGCTTTGAGAATTCGGGGCCGCTGGCGGCGGTCACGTTCTCGAATCCTCGGCCCGTGCCGTGAAAGAGCAACAGGGGCTCGCGATATTCCACCTGGCTGGAATGCTCCTGTATTTTGTCGTCCGGGTGGCCATTGGCAAGGAAGAGGTCGAGGGTGCCGTCGTTGTCGTAATCGAAAAATTTCACGCCCCACCCACTCATGAGCCGCGTCACCTTGCCGATGCCATAAGGGACGGCCATATCGTCAAAGGTCTCGTCGTGATTGTTGTGGTAGAGCGAATACATTTCCTGGTCCACGTTGGTGACGAACAGGTCCATCCAGCCGTCCTGGTCGTAGTCCGCGGAGTCCACCCCCATCCCGGACCGCGCCCGCCCCTCGGTGCTGTAGCCGACGTTGGCCTGCAGGCCTATCTCCTCGAACTTCCCGTGGCCACGATTGACAAACAGGAAATTCTCCACCGTGTCATTAGCGACGAATAGATCCATCCGCCCATCATTATTGATGTCGCAGGCCACGACTCCCCAGGCCTTGCCTAAGGACTTCGAGATGCCAGACTCCTGGCTGACATCCGTAAAAGTACCGTCGCCATTGTTGTGGAACAACCAACTCGGCATAGGGTCGTAGACGCGCGGAATACAGTAGTAGCGGTCGCCGGTCTGACGGTTGCCGCAGAACTTGTTCTTGGACTTGTCGAAATCCACAAACCGGCAGATAAACAGGTCGAGTTTTCCGTCGTTGTCGTAGTCAAACCAGACTGCACTCGATGCCCAGCCCTTGGTGGGCAGGCCAGCTTTCCGGGTCACGTCGGTGAACGTGCCGTCGCCATTGTTGTGGTAGAGGATGACGCCGTTGTACTGCGTCACGAGGAGGTCCGGCAGGCCGTCGCCGTCGTAATCGCCGACCGCGACGCCCATCCCATACCCGCCGCCGGGGACTCCAGCCTGTTCGGTCACCTCCGTGAATGTTCCGTCGCGGTTGTTCTTGTAAAGCGCGTTGCGGAGGGGCGGCTGGGGATCGAAGAAATCACACTTGCCGCTGTTGACCAGGTAAAGGTCCATCCACCCGTCGTTGTCATAATCGATGAGCGCGCACCCGGCGCCAACGGTTTCCGGCAGATACATCTCCGGCGAACGCCCGTTGTTGTGTACCCAGGTAATCCCGCTCACTGCTGGGGGCACAAGTTCAAACGGGAACTTGCCATCGCCTTGAGCCGTTGCGGGGAGAAATGACCAGGGGACGCGCGGCAGATAGCCCACGGCGAGCGCAGCGGGCAAACGCTTCAGGAAGGCACGGCGTGAGCGGATGTGCGGCGCTCTTCTTTTGAACATTAAGCTGTGGAGCTCCTCTGGTAGCTGCACGCCTTCAGCGGAACAGCTGTCCGCCTCGTCGGCGAACGAATTTACACCGCCGGGCGAACGCCCACAATTCTATCGTGCGCGCGTGCGTTTCAAGAAGTCTCGGGCGTTGCCCCTGCCATGGGGGCTTGCTATCATCCGGTAACATGCGCAATTTTGGTGAGCGCGCAGCGTTACTTCAGCACTCCGCTTGCCGCGTTGGCCCCGCACGCAGCTGGTACAAGCTTTGTCTCATACTTCTAATCTCGCCGAGCGTCAGCTTGGCGCAACTCAACCACATTGAGACAGCGACGCGCCTGCTGAGCCAGGGACAAATGGAGCAGGCGGAAACCGAAGCGCGCCAGGCCCTGGGAAATCCGACGACGCGACCGCTGGGTTTGGCGCTGCTGGGTACGATTCGACTGCAAGAAGGCAAATATACAGAGAGCACGAGTTTTCTGACCCAAGCCCTTGCGCTCAATCCTCACTTGGTGGGTGCGCGAACCACACTGGGGAACGCCTATGTGTTTCAGGGTAAACCCGATTTGGCGCGGAAGAGCTTCCAGGAAGCCCTGCGACTCGATCCCGCCAATTTCAACGCGCGGTTTGAGTTGGCCAAGCTTGAAGCATCCCTCCATAACTACAAGCAGTCCCTGGTCGAGGCAGGCCCGATCGCCCGTCAGCTGAGCCAGTCCGATGACGGCATCCTGTTGCTCGCAACGGACTATGGGGCGCTTGGAAAAAAGGACGAGCTAAGAGCGCTTCTTCGCACCTGGCAGCAGTTGCCGGCGGCGTCCGACGAATCGTCCTTGGAGTTTGGCGATACTTTAGCGATGTTCGGAATGAACGTTGAAGCCCAACAGGTTTTCGACGCTGAAGAAGCAAAGATTGCTGCGCATCCCTCTCCCGCGCTCGCCTTTAAGCTCGGAAAAGGCTACCTGTCGCTGGGCGTTCTGGACCGCGCAGAGCAGAACTTTAAGCGGGCGCTCTCCTTGAACCCCGCCTGCGCGGCCTGCGAGCAAAGCCTCGCTGAGATTGCGGAGCGGCAGGGAGACACGGAGAAGGCGTTGGCGCACCTGATCGCTGCGAAACAACACGATCCGGAAGATCCTGAAATCCTATTCCAGTTCGGGAAGGTGTGCCTGCAGCGAAATCTGTTGGAGGATGCCTTGCCGGCGCTCACAAAGGCCGTCGACCTGAAACCGGATCGGGACCCGTACGTCTATGTCTTGGCTTCTGCTAACGTCGCGCAAGGCAACCTCCCCAAGGCAGCGTCGCTTTTCGCGGGGCTTCTGCAAAAGCATCCGCAGGATGCCGTCCTCAAATACGCGATCGGGGCAGTGAACTACTTGCAGGGCAGGTACGCTGAGGCCGAGTCCTCGCTCAAACAAAGCCTGCAAACGCAGCCGGAGCAGGTGGCCGCTTCCTATTACCTGGGCCTTACCTATGATGCCCTTGGCCAGGACGATCTGGCGGTCGCCGTGTTTCGCGACCTGCTCAAAAGTCATCCCCAGCATGCGCCTTCCTATGTCAAGCTGGGGAGCATACTCGTGAGACGGCACGCCTATGACGAAGCCCAACAGGATCTCGAGCGCGCCATCGTGCTCGATCCCGGGTCCGTGCAAGCCCACTATCAGTTCGGCCTGTTGCTTCGTCGCCTCGGCAAAACCGCCGAGTCAGATCATCAGTTTGCCGAGTCGCGCAAGCTGGAAACAGAACGCAGCTCGCAAACCGACTTGAAGCTCCGACTGCTGTTACCTGACTGATGCTCGCATGAGCCTTCATCGACGCACCAACCTTTCAGGATCGCGACGGGACTTTCTGCGTCAACTTGGGTGGTTGGGCTCGGTAGTACCCGCGTCTGTGCTGCTGACGGGACTGCGTGACGCAGCGGCACTTCAAAGATCGCCGATATCCCCTGCCAGCCAGAAACCCAAGAGCAGTCCTGACCATCTGGCGGGATTTCATTTCACAGATATTGCCGCTCAGGCTGGTTTGGGCGGAGCAATCAACGTTTTTGGCGGCGTCACGCACAAGCGCTGGCTGCTCGAGGAAACCGGCTGTGGCGTCGCTCTCTTCGACTACGACAACGATGGCTGGCTAGACATCTTCATGGTCAACGGCACGAGATTTGAAGGCATCTCGCCGCTGCAACAGCCGGCCAACTTCTTGTTTCACAATAACCGCGACGGCTCCTTTACCGACGTAACGGAGAAAGCAGGACTACTTCGATCGGGGTGGGGGCAGGGGTGCTGCGTTGGAGATTACGACAACGACGGATACGACGATCTAGTCGTGACCTATTGGGGTGGAATCGTCCTTTACCACAACAATGGAGATGGGACCTTCACGGATGTGACGGAAAAGGCCGGCCTAATGCAGAACGGTCCAACTCCGCGATGGAACACAGGTTGCAGTTTTGTGGACTACGACCGTGACGGCCACCTCGACCTGTTCGTCGCCAACTATGTGAATTTCGATCCCGGCGTGGCGCCTCAACCCGGCCAGAACCAGTACTGCAGGTATTACGGGCTGTCCGTCGGGTGCGGGCCGCAAGGGCTCAGCGGCGGGACGAACATCCTGTACCACAATCGCGGCGATGGAACGTTTGAGGACGTTTCCGAGCGATCCGGTGTGTCGATCCCGCGCGGCTTGGCGGCGCCGACATCTATCAACGAGCAATGGATTCCGGTGGGCTCTTACGGACTTGGCGTGTGCGCGGCGGACTTTGACAACGATGGCTGGCCCGACATTTACGTAGCATGCGACTCCGTCCCCAGCCGTTTCTACCACAACAATCATGATGGCACGTTCGAAGAGATCGGCACCGAGATCGGTTGCGCGGTCAATGAGAACGGAACGGCGCAGGGCGGGATGGGCGTGGGAATCGGCGACTACGACTGCGACGGCTGGCTCGACATCGTCAAGACAAACTACTCCGACCAGACCGCGAATCTATACCATAACAACGGCGACGGCACTTTTTACGACGCGGTCTATCAGGCCGGGTTGGGCGTGAACACGAAGTATCTCGGATGGGGAGTAGGCCTTTTCGATTTCGACAACGACGGCTGGCCGGATATATTCATGTCCAACGGCCATGTCTTCCCTGACGTGGACACGAAGAGGTTGCACGTCACATTCAAGCAGACAAAGATTATTTACAAAAACCTCGGGAATGGGAGTTTTGTGGACGTTACCTCAAGCGCCGGACCTGACGTAACTCAGCCGCACAGCAGCCGAGGCACCGCATTCGGGGACTTCGACAACGACGGAGACGTGGATGTCGCGGTTATCAATATGAATGAGCCTCCCTCGCTGCTGCGCAATGATTGTCGCTCAAGGAACAACTGGCTGAAGGTCAAGTGTGTCGGTACCAAGTCCAATCGCAGTGCCGTTGGCGCCCGCGTGCGAGTGGTTACTGGCAAGCATTCTCAAATGAATGAGGTAATGAGCGGCTCTAGTTACATGTCGCAAAATGACTTTCGCCTGCATTTTGGGCTCGGGCAGGCCAGGCAGGCGGACTTGGTTGAGGTCCGCTGGCCTTTGGGTCTCGTGGAATCGTTCAAGAACGTCGACGCCAACCAACTTCTCGTCGTGCAAGAGGGCCACGGCATCATTCGGGGAGAGAAATTTGGCAAGCGATAGAAGCTTCGGCCGTTCTGGCGCTTCCCGCTAACCGATTTCCTCGCAGCCTATGTTAGATTTCTATCGACATTCTAGTTGTCACTCTGGTATACTCTCCTCGTTCAGAAGTGCGCCTGTCCTATCGGGAGACCCCTTACAATTCAAGTCTTCCTTTTTGTTGCAGACCGGTGCTCGGTCGTACCTTCAGAGCCCTGCTTCCTTAGCGCTGCGCACCCGATCAATTTTGCGAAACCGCGCGCCTCGGACTGACCCAGAATCGATTACCTGTGGAAATCGACTAAAAGGGAAGACGTCTAACTATCTTTAAAATCAACACTTGTAAAAGTGTATCAAAACAAAGGACTTTAACTACCTTCAGAATCAACACTTATGAAAAACATAGGGGAGGGTGTGGTCGGAATTCACGGAGAAACCGGATGGATGGTCCGCACCTCGCGGACCATCCACACCGCAGTTAGATCGGGTTCAAGCCTAGAAGAAGACTTG
>Ga0209647_1001578_pt1 | contig 19181 bp, 16 predicted proteins | sample GraSoi_2013_60cm_FD_185827 | JGI IMG/M metagenome (GOLD analysis project Ga0209647, IMG submission 185827) | Grasslands soil microbial communities from the Angelo Coastal Reserve, California, USA - Sample 9_17_2013_60cm (SPAdes) (version 2) | ecosystem: Environmental > Terrestrial > Soil >... | reverse complement strand
ATCTCTTGATCTCGTGTTCCCGAACACCCTCGGCGGCATTATGATTCCGGACAATCTGGTCAAGCGCTCCTTCAAGCCCTTCCTGATGCGGGCCAGGCTGCCCGAGATCCGATTCCATGACCTGCGCCACACGGCTGCGACCCTGCTCCTCAGCCGCGGCGTCAACCCGAAAGTCGTCAGCGAGATGCTCGGCCACGCGGACATCTCCATCACGCTGCGCGTATACGCCCATGTGACGCCTCATATGCAGCAGGCTGCCGTGGACGTCATGGACCATCTCTTCGGCACGCAACGAGGTTAAAGCAATCAGCGAGTGCGCGTGGGAGGCGCCCGTTACGGTTTATGGCTGGGTGAGTCGCCCACGCAGGCGCTCACTCAGCCGTTCGACGAATGCCTCGAAGGTCAGTTCGCGTGCGACCACCTGCTCAAGCCAGACACCCAGCTGCGCGTCGTTGAGGCTCACATCGACGTCGATGTACCCATTGAGCTGCAGGAAGGTCATGCCGGCGACGTAGCCGGTGCGCTTGTTGCCGTCCACAAAGGGGTGATTGAGCGCAATCCCAACCATATAGAGCGCAGCCTGGGTGATCACATCAGCGCCGGCGTAAAAGGCCGCATTCTGTGGTCGCTGCACGGCGCCCTGTAACAGGCTGTGCTCACGCAGCAGGGCCGTGGACTGCCCCGCCCGCCGCAGGATCTCACGATGAAAGGCGATGACCTCACCTGCGGTCAGGTAGATGATCGGGCGGGGGCCTGCCATCGACTACTTGTCCCGCAAGTAGTCGAGCACCGCGGAAGAATTCGCCATCACGCGTTCGAAGGCGGCCATGACCTCAGGGCGCACGGTGTCCGAGGTAACGGGCGGCTGGTGCAATACCTGCTGCATCGCGGCCGCCATCCGATCCTGCTCCTCAGGGGGCAGCGCGGCGATCTCATCGATCAATTGCTGCAAGCGTTCTGTGATCATGACGACCCTCCTTCGATGGCACCTCAGTATACCATCGGCAAGCGGGAGGCCTCTCCAAACTGTCGTCAAAACTGTCGTCAACCGAGACAAAGCACGAGCCCGGACCGTTTGTAGTCCGGGCTCGTGAGGTGGAGATGGGGGAGAGTCGAACTCCCCGTCCAAACAAGTGACTGCGACGATATGCTACAGGCGTAGCCGACACTTTGTGACGCGCCGCGGACCCCCGTCGGCCGGGTTCCACAGCGCCTGTCCGCTAGCTCTTGGTAGCAGTCAGCGAACGATCGCCGCTACCACAGCCCGACTTGGTTACGCCCGTACCCGACCCATCAGGCGGAGGTCGGACGGACGCGCTTCAACCGTTGTTAGGCGGCGAGAGCGAGAGCTGGCCGATTATTGGCAGCTATATTTTTGCCGGTGGTTTAACGAGGGTGCGTACCGGCACCTCGGCCTGCAAACGTCACCTTCTCCTGCCTGTCGAAACCCGACATCCCCGAGAAGAGCGCCTTCGCGCGCTTCCTCAGTATATCACATCTGGGCGCGTCGGGCACGTGTGTGCTATAATGCGCCGCGCCGCGCGGCCCACAGCCACTCGAGCTGGCCGTGGCACCGACAATGCACACCTACCTCTGCCTCGCAGTTGCTGGCAGCACCAACCCAGGCCGCGTGTGTCCGGCGTTTTGGCAGTTCCCGAGGAGGACGAGCAACACCATGATGAGCAAAGACCAAACGCTGGACAACCAGTGGCTCGCCCGCGCTCTCTATGAGCTGGGTGCCGTCTCCTTCGGGGACTACACCCTCGGCGGCAGCACCGTAAACTCGCCCGTGTTCGTCAACCCGAAGCTGCTCATCAGCAACCCTATGGCGCTGCGGGTCGCGGCAAAGCTGATGTACCAGGAAGTGACCATGGCGCAGTCGCTGCTGCGCTCCAAGGTCCAGACGTACGATGTCGTGGCCGGCGTGCCCGTGGGCGGACTGCTGCTGGCAACCGCCTACTCGCTCGAATCCTCCACTCCCTTGATCTACCCGCGCCTCAAACCGGAGGGTACAGGGCCACGCGGCGTCGAAGGACGCTTCATCCCCGGCGCGCGCGCCCTCTTGGTGGACGACCTGATCACCGGCGGCAGCAATATGCTCGAAACGGCGGGGTTTCTGAGCGAGCACGGCATCACCGTCTACGACGCCGTGGTGCTGGTGGACCGCGATCAAGGGGCGCATGCGCGCCTCAAGCACGCCGGCATCCATCTCGTCAGCATTCTCAAACTGGATGTGATGATGAATCTCTACCGCGCGAACGGCCTCATCGACGAGGAGCAGCTCCTCCGGTACCTGCGCTATCGCGAGGTTGCCCGCGCTGCGCCTGGTGCCACGCCCGGCGACGCCGGCGCGCCGTAGCCGCCTCGCCGCCCTGCCCCTCAGGCAAGCAGGCGCGCGTCGACACTCCACCTCACGCCACCAGCACGACGCGAAAGGGCAACCGTGCGGTTGCCCTTAACGTCGCCCATGCCGGCCTCGCCTACGGCTGTCGCTCGCCGGTCGGCGGTAGCGGCGGCCATTGCGGAGCGTACGGAGGCGGCGGGTTCTGCGGTGCTTGCGCAGGGGTCTGCGGCGTTTGCAGTGGGGCCTGCGGTGCAGCCGGCGGCGCCGGGGCGGGCGCTGCCGGCTGCGCCGGCTCGATGGCGGGTGGCGTCGCCGGCTCGATGGCGGGTGGCGTCGCCGGCTTGGGTGCGGATGCGCCGTCGTGGCCGTTTGCCATACGCTTCATCAGGTCCGCGAACGGCTCGATCAGGTCGATCGGCAATGGGAACACGATCGTCGAGTTCTTTTCCACCGCGATCTCAGTCAACGTTTGCAGGTAACGTAGCTGCAAAGCCGCCGGCTCGGTCGCGATGGTGTGCGCCGCGTCCGTCAGGGTCTGCGCCGCCAGGAACTCGCCTTGCGCCAGCAGCACCTTCGCGCGCTTCTCGCGCTCTGCCTCCGCCTGCTTCGCCATCGCACGCTGCATGGTGGATGGCAGCTCCACGTCCTTGACTTCGACGGTCGTCACCTTGATGCCCCACTTTTCGGTGTGCTCGTCGATGATCGATTGGACGGCGCGGTTGATCTCTTCACGCTCCGAGAGAAGCTGGTCCAGGTTGGACTGGCCGAGCACACTGCGCAGCGTCGTCTGCGCGATCTGCACTGTGGCGCGGTAGTAGTCCAGGACGTTGTTGACGGCGTCGTTGGCGTTGACGACGTAGAAGTACACGACGGCGCTGACCTTAACGGTCACGTTGTCGCGCGTGACACCCTCCTGCGGGGGCAGCTCGATAGTCACCACGCGCATGTCGATCTTGCGCATGACGCTGATGAACGGCGGCACCCAGAAGAGGCCAGGCCCCTTGGCGCCGATGAGCCGGCCCAGCACAAAGACCACGCCGCGCTCGTATTGGTTAACCACGCGCAGGCCCGAGAGAGAGAACAATATCAGGATGACTACAATGATGATGCCGCCGATCACGAGAGCGGAGGCAACTGCCGGATCCATCGAATCTACTCCTCTATTTGCCGCTACTGTGGCTTGAGCGGCTCGACTATCAGCGTAAGGCCCTCCACCGCGGCGACGCGCACGTCGCGATCGACCTCGATGCGTTGTCCCGCGGCACGCTCCGAGAGGCGCGCCGCCCAATCCTCACCCGTCAGCTTGACGCGGCCCGCCGGCGCCAGCGGCACGGTGACACGCGCGCGCTGCCCAATCAGTCCCTCACGCCCAGTGGTGACGGGCCGGCGCTGCACGCTAATGGCGTAGCGCAGTACCAGCAGCGAGACCAGCCCAACCCCAGCCGCGAACGCGCCGATGATGAGCGGGCTGAGCGTCGGGCCACCACTGCCGGCGTTCGAATTGAAGAAGATCAGCGAACCCACGACGAGACAGACAAGCGCGCCTGCCGTGAGCACGCCGTGCGTGGGCACGCGCACGTCGATCGCTAACAGCACGATCGCTAGCAGCATCAGCACCAGCCCGGCCCAGTTAGGATTCAGCGAGCCGGCCCCGAACAGGAACAGCACCAGCGCGATGACGCCCACCGTCCCCGGCACGATGGCGCCCGGATGGGCCAGCTCCAGGTAGATGCAAATCGCCGCGACGATGAAGAGGATGAAGACGACGGTCGGATTGAACAACACCGTTTTGAGCTGGTCGGTGAAGCTTTGCTCAATCAGTGTCACCGGGAGCCCAGCGGTGTGCAGCATCACGGTCGTGCCGTTGTGCAGCGTCGTGCTCGTGCCGTCCAGCCGGCTCAGCAGCTCGGCTTGCGAGGCGGCGCCCAGGTTGACTAGATGGCCGTCGATTGCCTCGGTGTCGTCGTAGGCCTTCGCGCTCTCGACAGTCGAGACCGCCAACTCCACATTCCGACCGTAGCTCGTCTGCAGCGAGCGTATGTCGGCTTCCAGGTCATTCTTGATCTTGGTGTCGAGAGTCGAGGGCAGGTTGCCGCCGCTGCTGTCGATGGGGCTGGCCGCGCCAATGCGCGTGTTCGGCGCCATGGCCACCACCGGCGCGGCCAGCGCGACGAACGTCCCCGCCGAAGCGGCCCGCCCGCCCGACGGGCTCACGTAGACGACGATGGGCACCGCGCTGGCGAGCTCTGCCTGCTCGATGGTTTTCATCGAGTCCAGATCGCCGCCGGGGGTGTCGAGGTTGATGAGCAGCAGCGACGCACCGTCATGCTGCGCCGTGTTGATGGCCCCCGTTAGGAAGCTTGCCGAGCCGGGGTCCACGTCCATGTTGAAATTGACGGCGTCGATGTGTGTGGCGTCCGCGTGCGCCGGCGCCGCGGCTAGCTGCAGCAGCGCCAGCAGCCCGAGCGCCAGCAGGCCCACCAACAGCAGCTCGCGCTGTCCCCGTGGGCGTGAGGGCAGAGCCGCATCATGGACAGACCGCATAGTGAGCCTTCCAGTCTTGCGCCCAGGGATCGAGCATCCCCCATCCTGCTGAGTATAGGCCCGATGGGACAGTGCGTCAAGCACATGCCTGCTTATTACTACGCACCGGCGACACACGAGTTGCGCTGCGCGGGGCGTCGTCCGCGGGCGGTATACTCTCTAGCAGAGTGCACCCCAGTCACTGGTCGGCGCGGCCGCACCAGTCCGCTAGAGGAGAAGCCTGTGGCAATGGATCAGAATCAGTATGACATCGCCGTCGTCGGCGCCGGGATTGGTGGCTACGTTGCCGCCATCCGCGCGGCCCAGCTGGGCGCCCGCGTCGCGATCGTCGAGAAGCAGTACATCGGCGGCACCTGCCTCAACGTCGGCTGCATCCCGTCTAAGGCGCTGCTGCACATCGCGCAGGTCTACGCCCAATTCGCCGAGCTGGACAAGCTGGGCATCAAGGTCGAGGGCCGGCCCACCTTCGACATGCGCACCGCCGTCGCCTTCAAGGACAAGGTCGTGAAGCAGCTGACCGGCGGCGTGGGACAGCTCTTGAAAGCCAACGGTGTGACGATTTTTGAGGGTGCGGCCGAGGTGCAGACGCCGACGACGCTGCAGGTGACGTTGAAAGATGGCACAAGGCGCGAGCTGCACACCGCCAAGCTGATTCTGGCCAACGGCTCAGTGCCGGTTCGCCCTCCAATCGACGGCCTAGATGGGCGCAACGTGATCTTCAGCGACGACGCCATGAACATGCCGAAGGTGCCTGATAGTCTGGTCTGCATCGGCGGCGGCATCATCGCCGTCGAGCTGGCCTGCATGTTCCATGCGCTCGGCACCAGGGTGACCATCGTCGAGATGCTACCCTCGATCATCGCCAACGAGGACGATGAGGTCAAGGCGGCCCTGACCCGCTCGTTCACGAAGCGCGGCATCGCCATCCACACCGGCGCGACGGTGGAGTCGATCGCGGACGCCGGCGAGCTCAAGCGTGTCACGGCGCGCACCGCCGAGGGCCAGCAGACCTTCGACGGCGAGTACGTGCTGGTAGCCGTCGGGCGCATGGCGAATCCCGCCGGGCTGGATGGCCTGAAACAGGCCGGGCTGGCGATGGAGCGGGGGCGCGTCGTGACCAACGAGCGGATGGAGACGAATCTGCCGGGCGTGTATGCCATCGGTGATCTGGTCGGTAAGACGTGGCTCGCCCATGTCGCGTCCACCGAGGGCGAGGTCGCGGCGGAGAACGCGCAGGGCCACGACGCGACGATGGATTACAACGTCGTGCCGCGCCCGATTTTCACCTTCCCGGAGGTCGCCTCGGTGGGGCTGAGCGAGCGGCAGGCGCGCGAGCGCGGCGGCAACGTGCGCGCCGACAAGTTCCCCTGGGTCGCCAATGGCAAGGCGCTCGCATCCGGCGAGACCGAGGGTTTCACCAAGGTGATTCTGGGAGACTACGGCGAGATCCTGGGCGCGGCGATCTACGGACCAGACGCCACCAACCTCATCACCGAGTTCTCGCTTGCCATGCGTGCGGAGCTGACCGCGGACGAGGTGGTCGCGACGATCCACCCGCATCCGACGTACAGCGAGGCGCTGCGCGAGGCGACACTCGCCGCCGAGGGGCGCCCGATCCACATCTTCCAGCGCCATGCCGCCGCGGTGTCACGCTAGGGGAGGGGCTGCGCGGCATGGCTCACAGTGGGCGCGCCGGTAGTGTGGTACGCGTGCGAACCGCGTGCCTTCGTCGGCGGATGAGATAAGTGGCACGACAGTTGCCTGTCTCATCCCGCAAGAGGAGGCGACGCTGCGGCACGGCACGCTCACCTGTGCACCGTCACGGGGCTTTGCTGCGCGCTCCAGGCGCAATGGGGGTCGAACGTGCGGCCGCCGCCAGCCCAGTCCCACGCGCTTGACGCGCCAGCAAGCCGCATGATAGCCTCCGCTCGATACGTGGGCGCTGGCACAGCGACATAAGTATCGGCTGAGAGATGGCCGCGCTACGTGCCCTGCTGTCACCATCGTCGAGCGTCGCGCGTCATACACCAGGACAAAGACTGGACAGCGCCGCTCTCTAGACCTGGTCGCGTAGGAGCCGCGGCACCCAGCCATCCGGCGGCATCGTAGACTTTTTCTGGAGAGGGCGCACAGCAGCATGGACGACGGTAACGACCGATCACCGCGGTCCGGCACGCCAGGTCGTGAACCTGGTGGCGCCAGCCGCGCGCGCGCGCCAGCAAATAGCCGCCCACCAGGCAATCCCTCAGGCCCCCGTGGCGGCGGGCTGCTGAGCCGCTATGGCGGGCGACCGGACGGCAACGACGGCAACGAGGGGATGCGCGGCGCCTGGCAGGCGCTCACAGGGCAGGCGCGCCGGCTGGGCGACAACCTGCGCCGGGCGACCGGCGGCGAGCGCGCGCCACGCGCCGGAGAATGGAAGGCCACCGACTTCGACTCCGGAACACTGGACGATTGGGATCGGCACGACGCGGCGCCGTTCGAGCTGCCGCCCGATCCAGATGCCCCCGCCTACGAGCGCGACCGTGAGGCCGGGCGCAGCCGCGGCCGCTCTGGCAACGCGCGCGACTATTCGGCCGAACGACCGGCGCAACGGGCCAGTGGTCGTGGAGGCCGGGGCGACGGCGGCCAGTGGCGCGGCTGGGACGATCGCGCCGATGGCTGGGGCAAGGATGAATGGAACGGCTGGGAAACCGGCACCTGGGATACCGGCTGGGCAACAGGCTACCAGCCGAGCATGGAATATGCGCGCGCCGGGGCGACTGGCGAGTACGATAGCGGTTTCTGGGCGCCGGGTCGTGCCGGCGACTACTACGACGACGACGAGGACGCGCTGTCGCGGTCGCTCGGGACGCTAGCGCAGCTGAGCGCGGTTGGCGCGCCCATCGGGCGGCTCGCGCACGTGCGCCTGCTGCTCCGGCGCCGGCCGGCGGCGGCCGCGATGCTTGCCTTCTTCCTGCTCGGCTTCATGCTGACGTGCTTTGCCCCGGCGATTCCGTTGTTGCGGCTGGGATACGACGCCGCGGACGCCGCGCGCCGCGTCTCGAAGCTGCAGGCGATCTTTGCCGGCGGCTCCGCGGCGCTGTTCAACGGCTCGAACCTCAAGGATGCGCAGGCCGAGGTCGATGGCATCACCCACGATCTCTACGAGATCAACGGGGCGATGAATATCGCTGGCGCCCCGCTGGCTGCCGTGAGCCCGGCCATGAAGAACTACCAGTTGCTGGTGCGCATGGGCTTTGACCTCACCTCCTCCGCCGATGAAGGGCTCAACGTCGCGCAAACGCTGTTGACGCCTATCGAGGGCGGCGCGATTTCGTCCGACAGCTCCACACCAGGGCTGACGAGCGACGACATCCAGCAGGCGCGCGCCGTGCTGTCGGATGCCACTGTGCGATTGCAGGACGCGATTACCGCGTACTCCGCGCTCGATGTCGCCGCGCTGCCGGCGCAGCTCAAGCCTGGCAGCAAGTATGGGAATCTGCTTGGACTGCTGCCAACCGCGCAATCGGCGCTCGGCGAGATGAGCCGCCTGCTCGATGTCATGCCGGATCTGCTCGGCATCGGCAAGCCAGCCTACTACCTCGTCGTGGCGATGGACCGCTCGGAGCTGCGGCCGGGCGGCGGCTTCCAGGGCAACTGGGGCATCCTGGAGCTGGACGGCGGCAAACAGTCGAAAGCGCGGCCGCTGGCGCTGCGCGATGTGTACGCCCTCGACCAGAGTTACTTCAAGACAGTGCATGGCGACACTCCCGGCTGTACAACTAACTTACCGCAGCCGCCGCAATATTACTGGTGGTGGCCCTATGACGTGGACCAGACCTGCACCGTCGACTGGGGTCTGCGCGACTCGAATCTCTCGCCGGACTTCCCGACCAACGCCCGCACGGCGATGTCCATCACGGAACAGGCGGGCCAGGTTCCCGACGGCGCGCCCTTGCAGGGAGTAATCGCCTTCACTCCCGTGCTGATCGCGGATCTACTGGCAGTCACCGGCCCGCTCTCCATGCCAGACTGGGGCGTGAAAGTGACGGCGCAGAATCTGGAGCATGAGATCCACGACTTCCAGCTTGGTGCGCATAAGCCCCCAGCCGGCGTGGACCGCAAGGAGTTCACGCACCAGCTCTCGTCGCGGCTGCTCAAGCGCTTGCAGGACCTACACGGCTCGGCGCTCAAGCCGGTCTTGCAGATCGCGCAAACGGCGCTCAAAGACAAAGATCTGCAAATCTACTTCTCACCGCCGCGTGCCCAGCTCGTCTTGCAGCAGCTTGGGCTGGCGTCCGAGGTTCGCACCGGCGAGGGGGATGGCTACTTTGTCGTAGATACGAACTTCGGCGGCAACAAGGCCAATACGTACGTCACAGAGCGGCAGACCGACTATGTGATGCTACTGCCCGATGGCGGCGCGCTACACCGGCTGCAGATCGCCGTCACGTACGATCGCAAGGGGTCGGTGTATTCGCTTCCGGGCGGTCCCGAGGACTACATCGAGCTGCAGCGCACGTATTTACCGAGCGACGCGACGATACTGGGCTATTCTGGCTTCACGCCTAAGGCGATTGGCCAGCACTGCAACGGCTTCTCCGTCGCCTCGCTCGTCTCAGACTGTTCGCCGCAGCGGGCCATCACCGGGCCGAGTACGCTCAGCGACATTCCTGGCCGCTCGATGGTCATGGGGCCGCTGATGGTGATGTGCGGCCCCACCGAGAATATCTCCAATTGGGATTCGCGGGTAGATTACGCTGCCTGCCAGAAAAATCCAACCGCCCACACGCAGACGATCTACGTCGAATGGTACACCCCCCATGCCTTCGCGCTGGACGCCAAAGGCCACGGGACCTACAGTGAGGTGATCGAGAAACAGCCCGGCAACGCGGCTTTCATCACCGTCTATGTGGACACGAGCCAGCTGCGCGCGGGCCAGCCAAACCTCGGCGACTTCACCTTCTCGAACGGCGACGCCGATACGGCCTTCGCCGCGCTCATCAATGGCAAGAAGCCGGCGCTGAAGACACAGCCGCTCGACAGCAACACTACCGTGTCGGTGAATTTCTAATGTCTCCCGCGGATGACGGCGAGCCGGCACGCGGCGCAGACGCCGGGACGCCGGCGCTGCGCGCACTTGCCGACGCCCAGACCATCGGTGAGGCGCAGCGCCTGGCGACGGCGGCGCTGCGCGAGAGCAGCGCGACGGATACACCCGAGCTGGACGCGCAGGTGCTACTCGCGCACGTGAGCGCGGCGACGAGAGCGACATTGCTGGCCTATCCCGAGCGCCCGCTTTCCCCGCAGCAGGCGGCCCGCCTCGCCGAGCTCGTCGCGCGCCGGCTGAACAGCGAGCCAATCGCGTATCTAACCGGCCATCGTGAGTTCATGGGGCTGGACTTCCTCACCGACCGGCGCGCGCTCATTCCACGGCCTGAAACGGAGCTAGTGGTTGAGGCCGCGCTGCACGACATTCGCGAGCGGCTGAGTGCCCCCCCGTCCGCGCCGCCGCTGGTCGCGGATATCGGGACGGGCAGCGGCGCGATCGCGCTCGCGCTGGCCGTGCACGAGCCGCGGTTGCCGCGCGTCTACGCGACGGACATCTCGCCCGAGGCGCTCGCCCTCGCCGCGACCAATGCCGACCGGCTCAGCGTGGCGGACCGTGTCACCTTGCTGCAAGGCGACCTGCTTGACCCGCTGCCGGAGCCAGTCGACATCCTCATCGCCAACCTGCCCTACGTTGCGCCACGCGAGGCCGGCGGTATGCCGCCGGACGTGCGCCTCTACGAGCCATCCCTCGCTCTGTACGGCGACGAAGACGGCCTTGGCCACCTGCGCCGGCTCTTCGCGCAGACGCCGGCCCACTTGCGCGCCGGCGGCAGCCTCTACCTCGAGTTCGGCTTCGACCAGCGCGCGCTGGTCGAAGCCTTGGCTCGCGCGACACTCCCCAGCGCCGACATCCGCATTGGCACGGACTACGCGGGATGGGACCGTTATGTCATGGCGCGTTCGCCAGGCCACCCCGCTCTGTGATAGTGTAGCCATACGCGCGTGCTGAACCAGCAAGGCACGGCGAGCACACTACCACTAAGGAAGGGCGCCGCGTGGCAGAGAACCGCCAGCTGGGCAAGCTTGTCAGCTCGGAGGAAGCGAGCGCGGAGGCGCCTGCGCCCGACGTGCGCCGGCCCTTCTTAGCTCGCTGCGTCATTCGTCGCTCCGCCACGATTTTCTGGTTCATGTTTGCCATCAACGCGCTGAACTACCTGGACCGCTTTCTCGTCGTCGCCGTCGGCCCCATCCTCAAATCCACCTTCCGGCTCCAGGATCAGGATATCGGCGCTCTGGCCAGTGCATTCATCCTCATTTACATCGTGGCGGCGGTCCCCGCGGGGCTGCTCTCAGACCGTGTCGCGCGCGCCCGTGTGGTGGCCGTCGGCGTGGCGCTGTGGAGCGTCGCCAGCGCCGCCACGGCATTCGCCCAGGGCTTTCGTGGCCTCTTCGTCTCGCGCGCGGCTGTCGGCGTCGGCGAAGCGAGCTACTATCCCGCCGGCACCGCGCTCCTCAGCGGTCACTTTCCCCACAAGGAGCGCGCGCGCGTCATGAGCCGCTGGCAGGCGGGCCAGATTCTCGGCCTGGCGCTGGCCTTCGCCCTCAGCGCGGCGTTCATCCACATTTTCGGGGAAGGGCTTGGCTGGCGCGTGGTCTTCGTCGTCGCCGGCCTGCCCGGCCTGATGCTCGCGCTGCTCATGTGGTTTGTCGCGGATGCGCCCGCTACGCCGGTGACGGCAAGTTCCCCTTCGGTCTCTCATGCAACAACAGCCCCGCGCGGCACGTGGGCGCGCGTAGCAGCAGTGCTGCGCCTGCGTACCGTGTGGCTCGTCATCGTGATGCAGGGGCTCTACTTCGTGATCGCGACCCCGGCCATCACCTTTCTGCCGATTTATCTGCGCTCCCGGCACGGCCCTTTCCACACATCTTCCGTGCACACGGCGCTCATCTCCGGCGTCGTGCTAGTGATCGGCGGCACCGCGGGCGTGCTGCTGGGGGGCCTGCTCGCGGATCGACTCGGCCGCCGCTTCCGCGGCAGCCGGATGCTCGCCGCCGCGCTCGGCTTTGGCTGCGCGCTTCCGTTCTTCGTCCTCATGCTTCGCACGCACTCGATGTTCGTCTTCGTACTGACGGGGACGTTGACCGTGCTGTTGCTCAACCTCGAAGCTGGGCCGCTCACCGCCGCCGTGCAGGATGCCACACCACCCGCGCTGCGCGCGACGGCAGTGGCCGTCGTGCTGGTCTGCTCACATCTGCTGGGTGACGTCTGGTCGCCGCGCGTTGTCGGCTTGATCTCCACCGCGCTGCACGAGCGCACCGGCATGGCCCTGTTCATCGTCGGCATGCCCGCGCTTGCCGTAGCGGCGGTCGTCGGTATCGTGGGCGCGCGCTTCTACGCCGCCGAAGACATCACAGATAGCGGATCGGCAGATAGTCCCTTGCCGTGAGGGCGCGCCGAACTGGCATGTGGCGGAGCACCAGTGCTACACTGCACATACGGGAATTCACAGGCCTGGAGGCTCTTACAGGCCACTGCGGCGTTCCCGACCAGCGCCGTCCAACAGAAAAGGCAACGTACGATGAGTAACGAGCCTCATGATTTTGGTCGCGCGGAGCTGCTCGGCGCGGAGGCCATTGGCCAGCCAGGCAGCAGGCGCTTTCGTCTGTTCACGCGCAGTCGCCGCGGCGCCGCGGCACTCTGGATGGAGCGCGAGCAGCTTGAGGCGCTCTCCCTTGCGATTGATCAGATGCTCACGCAGATTTCCGGCGGCGAGGTGCTCCGGCCCGAGGCGCTGGCGAACGTCCCCCCGCCTCCCGGCGCCCCGGATGATTTTCCGAGCGCACCTGATATCGAGTTCCAGGTCGCACAACTGCAGCTTGGCTACGACGAAGACCACGATCTCATCCTGCTGCGCGCCTCACCGATCGAGGTTGAGGAGCGCGAGGGAGAGCTGGTGGTGCGTGAAGATGTCGAGCCGCTGTTCTCGACCCTCATCACGCGGACGCAGGCATCCGCGTTGAGCGCGCACGTCATCGCCATCATGGCGAGCGGCCGGCCTCGCTGCCCCTTCTGTGGCCGGCCAATGGAGCAGCCACATGTCTGCGAGAAGCAGAATGGCTTCCATCCCATCGGCCTGAACTGACGATTGTGAGCGACGCCATACACTGTTGAGTCTCCTTCGCGTATACTCACGATAGGGACCAGGCGCTTCCACGTGCCGCTTCAAGGCACAACGTACGCAGTGTCCCGGTTGTTGGGAAGCGAAGGTGGCTGCATGGCCCGCACGTTATACCGGATCTATCTCTATACCGTCTGGATGATCCTGCTGCTCTTCGCGACCGGCGCCACCGCAGCCTTCTTGGCCGTGGTGCTGCGCACCACCGGGCTGGACTCAAATCCGCAGTCCCTGAGCCAGAGCGAGATCGTTCAGCCAGCCGCCTTCGCGGTGATCGCCTGGCTCATCGCGGCCACGCTGGGCGGCTTCCACTACTGGCTGATCCGCCGCGACATCGCGCAGGACCCCGCCGCTGGCCAGGGACCGGTACGCGCGCTGTACCTCAACTTGATCGAAGCGATTGCTGCGCTGGTGGCAGTGATCACGATTGGTGTGGCCATCGCCAGTCTGGGCAACACTTATTCATTTGCCTCCACGCCGATTGCATTTGGCCTGTCGGCGGCTGGCCTGTTCGCACTGTTGGAAGTCGAGCGCCGGCGCACCCAGGCTGCGCCCGGCGGCGCGCTTACACTGCAGCAGTTGCACTTCTACGGCGTGCAGGCAATCATCTTGCTGTTCGTCCTGCCACCGTTCTGGTTGAACGCGCTCGGCGGGACGGTGGAGGCGATCTTGTCTGCCGCGGGGGCGCTTCCTGCTGGGTGCTCGCCCGACAGCCTCAGGTCAGAAGGCTGTTACGGAGACGGCTATTCATTCGGTCCTATTCCAAATCTGGCCAGCCTATGGACCGCCGTGGCCTGGGTGACGTTCGCCCTGCTGGCGTATGGCCTGCTGTCCGCGCGCGACATGCGCTCGATACTGCGCCAGGGCCTGCACTTCTTCGGTTTTGCCTATGGCCTCGTCTATGTGCTGGTGGGGCTAAACCGGGCGCTGGAGCTGTCGCTGCGCGCAATCTTCGGTCTGAGCCCGCAGCCCGTCGATGTCGTGGGCCCCTACGATTTCATCGCGCCGGCCATCTTCGGCCTCGTGGTGGTGATGATCTACGCCTTCTGGCTCGCCCGCGACGCCCACGGTGGACTGATGGGTGCGCATGCTCTTGGCCTCACCGTGCAGGCGGTCACGTCCATCGTGTTGGCCGTGCCCTTCTGGGTGGGCGTGGGGCTGGTGCTGGACATCCTCGTCGAGGGTCTAGCGCAACCAGGCCAGCCGTCGCATCCCGAGGCCTGGGCTAGGACGCTGGCGCTTGCGCTTACCGGCGTGGCATACATCCCCTTCTCCTTGCGCCTGCGCCAACGGACGCGCACGACGCATTCCACGATCACCACGCCACGCAAGGGCCTCGTGCTGGCGCTGCTCGCGCTCGGCACGCTCACCGTCGCGTCAGGGCTGGTGACAGCGCTCTTCGCGATCGCCACCAACGCCTTCGGCGCGCCGATCCCCAATTGGGAACAGGTCGCCCGCACCGGACTAGTAAGCCTCGTCGTGGGCGCGACGGTCGCCGGCATCTATCTGTTCCTGGCGCGCAATGAGAACTGGATCGCCGTACCCTCGGCCCCGTTCGCACCGGCCACGCCGGTGCCCGCCGAGGCAGTGCCGCCGGCGGCTGTCGCGCCTGCAGCGCCTCCTCCGCCGACCGCGGCGCCCGGCTCCATCGAGGCAGTGCTCGATGCGCTGCTGGCGGGCAGTCTGACACGCGACCAGGCGGCCGCTGCGATTCGCTCCCTCAGCACGCCGCTCGCATAGACGGCGTGAAGGTGTGCTAGAGGCTTGACATACAAGCCTCTGTTCAGGCATCATTTACTTAGTCGGCTAACGCAGGAAGACCTATGGATTACAAGCCCGAATACGAGAGCATCAATTTCCTGCTCGGCATGATCTGCCGGGCACAGCGCACTCAGATGAATGAGGCGCTGACCGCCATTGACTTATATGCCGGGCAGGAAATGTTTTTGTGGCACCTGTGGCGAGAGGATGGGTTGACGCAAACGCAGATGGTTGAGCGCATGTGTGTGCAACCACCCACCGTCTCGAAAATGCTGGAGCGTATGGAAAAGGCGGGATTGGTGACGCGCCGCTCTGATCCTGAAGATAGCCGCGTCTCGCGTGTGTACCTGACAGAGCAAGGCCGCGGGAGTGAACAGGCAGTGCGTGATATCTGGCAGAACATCGAACAGCGCATAACCGCGGGTTTGAGTGTCGAAGAGCGGATTCTGCTGCGTCGCCTGCTGTTGCACGTCCATGAGAATGTGACCCGTAATCCATGACTAGCCGGGCGCCAGATACGGCCAATCCTTCTGATGACAGGCCGCCCTATTTTTTTACACGTTGACTTAGCCAGCTAAATAGACGTCCTTTCGGATTCGTTAGTGGACGCTTGTGCTTGGCGATTCACTAGGTAGTCGTCATGGATGGGGGAGCAGATCGTTCTGGTGAGGACGGCAACGGGATACCAGAGTGGCACGGTGGCCGCTCTCTGCTCGCCACGGGGCAACAGAGAAGCATACTTCCCCCTGAGCTCCGTCGCCGCAGATGTAATCAGACTGGGAGTGAAGATGACACAGAACATGATGCGAGCGGTCCAGTTTCACACCTACGGCGGCCCCGAGCAACTGATCGTGGAGCGTGTACCACGCCCTGAGCCGCAGGCAGGTGAGGTCCTGGTCCGTGTCTACGCCGCGGGAGTCAACCCGATCGATTGGAAGGTCCGCAAAGGGCTGTTCAAAGACGTCATGCCACTTTCCTTGCCGTACACGCCAGGAAACGAGTTTGCTGGAAACATCGAGCTGCTTGGTGCTGGCGTCACGACTTTTCAGCAAGGACAGGCAGTGTATGGACGAGGGGGAAGGGGCACGTACGCGGAGTACGCAATTGCCGCTGTCGATTCGCTCATGCACAAGCCGCGCACGATCAGCTTTGACCAAGCTGCCTCAGTACCAGTAGGCGCACGCACCGCCTGGATAGCGCTTTTTATCTTGGCCGATCTGCAAGCCGGGCAGCGGGTCCTGATCCACGGCGCAGCTGGCGGTGTGGGCAACTATGCCGTTCAGCTTGCGCGCTGGAAGGGCGCTCACGTCATCGGCACTGCGTCCCAGGACAACCTGGAGTTTGTCCGCTCATTGGGCGCAGAAACGGTGATTGACTACCATGCGACACCCGTCGAGCACGTTGTCCACGAGGTAGATGTGGTCGTCGACCCCATTGGAGGCGAGACGCAGGATCGGTCCTGGCCATTGATCAAACCAGGCGGCATGCTCGTCGCGATAGGCCATCCTCCAGTGGAGGACATGGCGAGGCGATACGGGGTACGTACTCTCAGCACTGTGGCAAATCAACGCGCTCCGTTGCGCATTTCCACTGAGCCGATCGAGGCCATTTCAAGTCTTCTTGAGTCTGGCATGCTGCTGCCTCAGCCAGGCAAAGTCTTCCCACTGGAGGAAGCGGGCAAGGCGCAGGCGTTCAGCGAAACCGGTCATGGGCGGGGTCGGATCATCCTTCGCGTGGTCGCTGAGTGACACACCCCATGGCTAACGCCAAGGAGCTTCTCGCCTCCGGCCATCCGGCTAGTGAGCTACTTGCCCGGTGTCCGCGGGAACTACTGGGGGCCGAAGCTCCCAGATACTTGGAGGCCTCCATGAGGCCACAGCTGACCGCGCATGTTTTACCCGCTGGCGGCTTGCCCAGCGGAACGCCCCGAACACGCGATAGGTTGTGCAGGTGCACTGGCCCGAAAGCCACCCCACACGGGTTCATCGCCCGTGCGCATACAGGCAGTATAGCACGGGTGTTCGAGAATAGCAAGGCAGGGGCCATTCACTCCCATGCCTGAAGGCAGGGGCCCTCTGGCCCCAGAATGGTAGAAAGGATACCTTGATCATGAGTGTCTTTACGGACAGCGAGCTTGCATACCTGCTCAGCCAACGCCTGGGCCGATTAGCGACCGTGAGGCCTGATGGCAGACCACAGATCGCCCCTGTTGGTTTTCGCTACAATGCCGAGCTCGATGTGGTCGACATTGGTGGGCAGTTTATGAGCCGGACCAAAAAGTTCCGCAATATACTGCGCAACCCCAATGTCTCCCTGGTGATTGATGATGTGCTTCCGCCTTGGCAGCCGCGCGGTGTGGAGATCCGAGGGATCGCGCACACGCTCCCTATCGGAGGAAAAGCCCTGTTTGGCGCAGAGGCGAGTTATGTCGTCGATGACGCTATTATTCGGATTACCCCCGTTCAAATCGTTGGCTGGGGTCTTGATCAAGCGGATGGGTGGTCGCTGAATCGGGTGGTCGAACACAAGTGACCAATTTTTGGTCAACAAGGGGCTTTCTCTCATTCGCAACAGAGATGGCACAAAGAGAAGCGACTGGCTGGCCCAGACCGCGGACACGTGTCCTTGCGCATCGGATGAGACAGCCTCGATCGGCGGCCTGGGGCGTCGCATGTGGTGCGCCGCGGGCGGGCGCGGGCCTACTGTTCCCAGCAGCCAGCACCAAGATCGCGCGTGCCCAGCCGCGCAGGCGCACAGTGCGCGCCGGTACTCGCATATTCTTGACCTCTCCCCATGCCTAAAGGCAGGGGATTCCTGGGCTGCTCACAGCGGACCAGACATGCACACCCGAAGGTGAAACGCTGTGACCGGCTTACACGAGCATTGGGGACTTGGTTGTCGCCCCCGCTCCACAGGCGTAGATTTCCGCAGGCCCTGCGGTATGCAGGCAGTTTACCACACGGCAAGCCAGAGCGCCATTCATCCCCAGCCCTGAAGGGCGGGGTCTTCTGGCGGAGAAAGATAAGCTTAACATCCCTTGAATGATGACGTGGCGCCCAGCATATCAGAGAGCGCAGCGCTGAGCTACCCGACAGGCACACGCCACGGCGTGCGCGATTACTGATCCCAGCATAAAGGGCTAAAGTCGGTAGCCCCATTCGGCGATGCAGCCGCGGATGACCCGCCGCTTGTGGCGTAGACGCTCTTTTGCTCGACGCAAGGCGGTAGCAAGCTCGGTGACGTCCCGACAGCAGACATTGCCCAGTTCACGGCATTGCAAGGAGTTCCAGATTCCTTCCACCGGATTGAGATCCGGGGCATAACCGGGCAGCTGCTCAAGAGGGATCCGCTTGGCAGCCCCACGGGCCAAGCAATCCTTGATCGGCGGGCCACGATGGATCGGGGCTCCATCCCAGATGATGAGGAGTTGGCCGGAGATCTTGCGCAAGAGCACGCGCAGAAACCGGACCACATCCGTGCTGTGGTAGGCCGTGGTTTGTGTTTGCCTCACCAAGCGCTGGTTCTGGGTGAGGGCGGCGATCGCCGAGCGCTGATCTCGGGTCAAGGGGACCCGCAGGACTGGGGTGTGCCCGTGCCGTGCCCACGTCCTGACGTGATGGGGAAGCAGAGAGAACCCTGACTGATCCCCCCAGACGATCACCCGCCCTTCAGCGGTCGCTTTTTTTTGACCGCCGGCCAGCGCTGCTCCCACCAGACGCGCACCGCCTCCGCGGTGCGTTGGGTGGCGCGCTCGATGGGCCGCTGGACGCTATAGCCCAAACGATGGAGGAGGCGACTGATGTGCGCGGGATGGTAGGTGACCCCAAACGTGCGGTGGATCACTTCTCCGACGCGCTTGCACGTCCAGGCCTGCCCACGAAAGCCATACGCTTCCGCCCCACGGTCCAAGAGCGCCGGGAGCTGAGCGAGTTGCTCTGGCGTGAGCTTCGGCGCGGGACCCGGGGCTGGATGCCGCCGCAGCCCTTCCTCCACCCCCTCTGCCTGCGCCCGTGAGAGCCACTGGCTCACGGCTCCACCAGTCACCCCCAGAGCGGCGGCGATGTCCTGCTGCTTCCAGCCCGCCTGTTTCAACTCCCAGGCGCGTCGCCGCCGTCCCTCACGCCAATCGAGCCGGGCTATCTTGGTGCTCATGACACCAACGTACCATCTCTTTAGCCCTCTACGCAAATGTCAGTAAATCTCCCTGTGGGAGCTCAGCCGTTAGAGCCGTCTTCCAACAAGAGAAACGCGGCCATTTTGAACAGGTTTATCGCAGGGCTTACACAAGAAGGCTGGACGTACGTTCGCTCAGGCGGGTTGGG
>Ga0209647_1001576_pt1 | contig 19195 bp, 15 predicted proteins | sample GraSoi_2013_60cm_FD_185827 | JGI IMG/M metagenome (GOLD analysis project Ga0209647, IMG submission 185827) | Grasslands soil microbial communities from the Angelo Coastal Reserve, California, USA - Sample 9_17_2013_60cm (SPAdes) (version 2) | ecosystem: Environmental > Terrestrial > Soil >... | reverse complement strand
GATTGAAGCGCACCGTGATTCCGGTGACCTTGTTGTTCGGCGTGGGCGCGCCGTCGGTGATGAGCCCGCCCACGAGCCCGCCTTCGATCAGGGGGAAGTTGACGGTATAGGTATTCCCGGCTGCGAGCACCATCGGCGTGGCATCGGCCACGATCGTTCCACCGCCGTTGACCGCATCGCCGCCTGCGGCGGGGCCGTTGTACGTCCCGCCCGCGTACGCGAGCGAAGGCGTCTTGTTGCGCGTGGCGATGGCGTAGGTGCCGGGGCGGACGTTCACGCGGAAGGCTCCGCCGGTCTGCGCGTGCCGGAACACGACCGGGGTATCGTTCGTGAAATCGCGCACGCCCACCTGTATTCCAGGCAACCCTGCACTCGGGCTGGCGGCCGAGGTGATCGCGCCTTCGACACGGGCGCCGGGTTCGAGCTTGAAGTTGACCGTCGTCGTGGCCGCGCCGACGGTCACTTTGGCCGCGTCGAACTGGTTGGCCGAGCCGCACGTCGGACCGCCGACGAGGTCGTTGCACGTCCACCATTCGCTCGCCCCGGTGCTCGAAGCCGTGAAGTTCAGCGCGCCGACGATGTAATCGCCCGGCGCCACGTTCAGGCTGTACTGGCCGCTGGCGTCGGTGACAGCCTGCGCGCGCACCACCCATTGGTTGAAGTCGAGCACGCTGACTTTGACGCCGGCGACGGGGCCGCCGGCGTCGGTGATCGTGCCTGAGATGCCTTGCGCCTGCGTGAGATTGCCGATGGCGTTGGCCAATCCCTCGTCGTTTTGCGCCGCGGCGATCAGTGCGTCGACCAGATTCGCGGTGTTCGCCAAGACCGCCGGAGCCACGACGTTCACCAGCGCGGCGACGTCGTTCTCGAGCTCCTCGAGCTGAGACCGCTGCAGGCTCAGCAGGGAGCCGCCGGCGACCTGCGTGATCACCAGCGATTTGGTGGCCTGCGTCGCGGGGTCGACGTCCTGCGAGGTCGAGCCCGTGACGAGCCGATCGAGACTGGTCGAGGTACCCGAGGCGCGAATCGCGTAACGCGGTCCTGGGACCAATGTGCTCGGCACGTTGAGGGTGAACGATCCGTCGGCAGCGGTGACGGCTGTGGCGATGTCTGCCGTGCCCGCCGCCTGATTGCCGCTGCTGTCGATTTCGATCAGCTTGATGCTCGCACCGACCACTGGGCTCATGCCCGGAAGCGCGGCGAATGCGTTGCGCCCGAAAAGCTCGGCGAAGAAACGCCTGAGGCCCGTCGGAGCGTTGAAGGCGAGCGCACCGCCGGGAGTGGACAACGTACCGGTCATCGGCGTGGTCGTCGCGCCTCCGCCTCCGCCTCCTCCGTCTCCGCCCCCTCCGCCGCCCCCGCATGCGGCGAGCAGGATTGCCGCAGCGAATGCGACCACGGCACAACGGATGCGAGAACGCGCCAAACCATCGGTGAATGCGAATGCGCTTGAAGCAAACATGGTCCCTCCCTTTTCTTCGGTTTGAAAATCGCTCGCCCGTCATCGTAGAGCGGGCGCGACGGGGAGCAATCCCCAAGAATGGGTATCCCCGGGCGGCGTACCCGGAACTGGGTACAGAGAGGAACTCGCGGGAATATCTCTGTATTCTATGTGTCTCGCTTCGACAAGCAGAGGGACGATGGCGGATACGGTGCCGGTGACCACAGTAGCCCTGGTCGAGGACGATCGCGACACGCGCGCACGCCTGGCGTCTTCGATAAGGGCGCAGGCTTCGCTTGCCCTGGTCGCCGAATACGCGACCGGCGCCGAGGCGCTGGCGGGACTTGATTCAAGCGCGCCCGATGTCCTGCTCGTCGATCTCGGGCTGCCCGACATCTCCGGTCTGGAGGTCGTGCGCTTTGCCGCCGGCCGGCACCCGGGGTGCGACATCCTCGTCATCAGCATCTTCGGCGACGAGGCGAACGTGCTCGCGGCGCTCGAGGCGGGCGCCCGCGGTTATCTGCTGAAGGGCTCGCTGCAGCACGACATCGCCTTCGACATCCAGGACATCCGCAACGGCGGCTCGCCGCTTTCTCCGGTCATCGCGCGCCAGGTGCTGAAGCGCCTGCAGGCGCCCGCGCGCGAAACCGCGGCGGAGGATGAAACCACCCTCACCGCGCGCGAGAGCGAGATCCTCAATACCATCTCGCGCGGGTTCTCCTATGCCGAGACGGCGCAGGTGCTCGGAATTTCCGTCGGCACGGTGCACACGTTCCTGAAGCGCATCTACCGCAAGCTCGCCGTGCACTCGAAGACCGAGGCGGTGTTCGAGGCGAACCGTCTCGGGTTGATCCGATGAAGTTTCTCGCGCGCGCGTCGGCGCTGGTTCTCGCGCTCGCCGCGCACGCAGCGCAGGCGCAGGAGCCCGCGGTGATACACGTCCTGGACCGCGCAGACTTCGTGCTCTGGAACTCGCGCACACCGCCGCCCGACGACGCGCCGTGGAAACCGGTGAGCCTCCCGGACAACTGGTATCTGTCGCATCCGGGCGAAACTCAGGTCGGCTGGTACCGGTTCACCTACGACCTCACCCCGGAGCAGGCGCGCATTCCCCATTCGATCTACCTGCTGCGAAACAGCGCGCGGAGGATCGATTTCTGGTTCAACGGCTATCGGCATTCCGCCAACGTCGCCTACGGGGACCCGGGAGCCCGCAACTGGTCTCCGCCCATGATCAACACGGTGTCGGCGCGCAACCTGATCCCCGGCCGGAACGTGCTGCACATACGCGTCGCTGCGGTGCCGGAGATCCGCCAGGGGTTGACGCGGGTGATGCTCTCACAGGGGTCCGCGGGGCGCCCGCTGTACGAGCTGCGGTACATCACGCAGGTCACGACTCTGTTCATGTTCGGCGCCGCGGCGCTTATCGCCGGATTGCTCGCCGCCGCGTTCTGGCTCAGGGAGCGCGGCGATACGACGCTGCTGTGGTTCTCGATCACTGCGCTCGCGTGGGCGGTGGCGGCCTTCCCCTGGCTGCACGCGGTGTTCACCCCGCGCGCGTTCTTTCAGGGCCCGCTCGCCTTCACGCTGCGCTTCGCCTACGCCGTGCCGATGCTCGTGCTGTGCCTGCGCGTCGCGGGCCAGCGCTGGCCGGTCGGCGAGGCGGCGCTGTGGATTTTCACCCTCGCCGGACTGGCTCTCGCGTGGCTCCTCGGCGAGGACGGACAAGGGGTGGTGATCACGTACTGGAGCGTGGCCTACCTGGCCGCGCTCTTCGTGCTGCTGATCGTGCTGATCCGCTCGCAGCAGCGCGAGCGCAAATGGGCGTTCTGGCTGCTCGCCGGCGCGCTCGTCCTCGCGGTGCTGCTCAACGCGCACGATCTCGCCTGGTGGATGGGCTGGATAGACTACGAAAGCTTCCAGCTCGCCCATTTCCATATTCCGCTGGTGCTGTTCGCGATCGGCGCGACGATCGTCGACCGGCATTTCCGGGCGGTGGCGGCGGCTGAGCGCGCGAAGCTCGAGCTGGAAGGGCGCGTGGCCGAGAAGACGCGCGAAATCGAGGCGAATTACGCGCGAGTCGAGGAAGCCGAGCGCGAAAAGGCGCTCGCGCGCGAGCGTCAGCGCATCATGGCAGACATGCACGACGGCGTGGGCTCGAGCCTCGTCGCTCTGCTCGGCGCGGTGCAATCGGGCCAGGCGGCGCTGCCGGAGGTCGAACGCCGGCTGCACGATGCACTGCAGGAACTGCGGCTGGCCGTGGATGCCCTGGAGCCTACCGACGGCGATCTGGGCGTGATTCTCGGCAACGTGCGCCACCGCATGCGCGCGGCGATAGAGAATTCCGGCGTGCGGTTTCACTGGCAGGTGGGAGAGCTGCCGCAGTTATCCTCGCTCACGCCCAGGGGGGTGCTCGACATCCAGCGAATCGTGTTGGAAGCCCTCACCAATTCCCTGCGCCACGCGCGCGCGAGCGACGTGACGGTAAACACTCAGATCAACGGGAGCTCGCTGCAGATCGGCGTCTTGGACGACGGCATCGGATTCGACGAGGCGAGCATCGCACCGGGCCGCGGACTCGAAAGCCTGCGCCAGCGCGCGCGCGGCCTGGGCGGAACGGTCGAGGTGCGCTCGTCGCGGGGCGCCGGGACGAGTGTCACCCTGCGTTTGCCGCTCGAGCGTCCCTGAGGACCGGGAAGACCTAGCCCGCAAGCAGCCGGACAAGCGTCAAGGCCAGCATCCCGCCGACGATCGTCGCGAGGATGCTGCGCGTCGCCGCTGCGAGGGCGAACGCGACGAGGCCGCCGACGAGGCGCGGATTCTCGATCGAGATCGAGAAGGCGCCGTGCGCAAGCGCGATATCGGGAACGACGATCGCCACGAGCGCCGCGGCCGGCGCGTAGCGCAGCACCCGCTCCGCCGTGGGCGGCAGGCGCAGGTGGCTCCCCGGCAGGATGAACACGGCGCGGGTGAAGAACGCGATCGCCGCCATTCCGGCGATGAGCGCCCAGACGAACCAGGATTCCGCCGCCATGCTAGACGCTCCCCTCTTCCCTGCGCGGACCGAGCCGCGCGACGGCGAGGCCCACCGCCACCCCGACCGCGATCGCCGCGAGCAGGCCGAGATTCAGCGGCAATTTCGCGGCGATCAGCGCAACACCGCCGGCCGCCAAGGCAGCCCACACCGCTGCACGGTCGAAGATGAGCGGCATCAGCAACGCGATCAAGCCGAGCGTGGCGGCGAATTCGAGCGACCAATCTTTGGGGATCAGCGCGCCGGCAAAGATGCCGATCCACGACGAAACCTGCCACGCGCACCACATCAGGAGCGATCCGCCCAGAAAGTACCAGTGCTTGTGCCGGTTCGCGTCGTCCGGCCGATAACGTCCCGCGAAGAGCGCGAACACCCCGTCCACCGTGATGTAGGAGAGCAGCACGCGCCAGGGCCGCGGCAGATGCTCGAAGTGCGGCGCGAGAACCGCGCTGTAGATGACGTAGCGAAGATTGACGACGAGCGCCGTCGCGCACATCACCCAGAGGGGCGCTTTCGCGACGAGGAGCGGCAGCACGGCGAGCTGGGCCGTTCCCGCGAACACGAGCACGCTCATCGCGACGGCCTGCGCCTTCGTCAGGCCCGCGCTCACCATCGCGACGCCCGCGACGATTCCCCAGGGCACGATGCCGACGAGGAGCGCGGCCGAGGCGAGAGCGCCTTCGCGAAGCGCGGAGATCTGTTCGCGTTGCACGGATTCGAATAGGAACTGAAGGGGCCGCGCTCGGCGGCCCCTCTCGACGGTCGACGGTCCGAGTTATTTCTTGATGAGGTTTCCGTAGAGCATCGCGACGAATTTCTCGGGCGCCAGGAACCCCTTCCCCCAGACCTCATCGTACTTCGCGGTGGGCTTGGAGGACACCACCTGCTCCAGCGTCTTGCCCGCCTTGATTTGCCCACGGATGCTCGCGGAGATCGCCGCGAGCATATCGCGGTAGGCCTTCAGATCGGCCTTGCTACCGAGCGGGCCGTGCCCGGGGATGATCTTGGTGTTCTCGCCGGCCATTTTCATCACGCGGTCTGCCGCGGCGAGCACGCCGGCGACGCTGCCACCGCTCGAGGTGTCGATGAACGGATACATCTTGTTGAAGAAGGTGTCGCCCATGTGGATGACGTTGCTCTTCCTGAACTCGACGATGCTGTCGCCGTCGGTGTGGGCGCGCGGAGCGTGGGTCACCACGAGCTCGTCGCCGTTCAAATGGAAGCTGGCATCGCGCGTGAAGGTCGCCACCGGCAGCGCGACTTTCGGCTCGGGCTTGGTTTTCATGCCGAAGAATTCGATGAAGCTCTCGACCGACATGCGCTTCTTCACGTTCTCGTGCGCGATGATCAGAGCGCCCGCCTTGCCCAGGTTCTCGTTGCCGCCGACGTGATCGAAATGCCAGTGCGTGTTCAGAACGAACCTGACGGGCTTGGACGAGAGCTTGGCGATCGCCGCCTGGATCTTGGGCGTGAGCGGCGCGAACTGGTCGTCGATCAGGAACACGGCGTCCTCGCCAACCGAAAGGCCGAGGTTCCCGCCGGAGCCGGTCATCATGTAGACGGTGTCGGCGAGCTTCTCGGTCTGGATCTCGACCTTGGAGAAGTCCTCCTGCGCCGATGCCGCGGCGGCGAAGAGCGCAGCGGCGCAAACTGCGAGGATGCGAAGAAAATAAGTTCTCACGGGTTGGGTCCTTTGATTGAGAGCGAAAGCATTCTAAACCACTCGCGCAGGCACGGATCGGGGCACCCGGATGTTTGTGCGGCGCGTCACCACTTCACGTCGCGCATGCATTAAGGCGCCTATGTCATTGTCATGATTTCCCTTTGTCCTGGTCATGATTTCCCTCTGGTGTTTCAAGCTTTCCCGGCGATAGAATCTATGCGTCCGCCGGTCGAGATTCTTCCCGCCCTTGCGAGGAACGAGGAGAAACGGGCGGACCGGAGTTTGTCCTGCAATTAACCAAAGCGACGTTCCATTTCAACCTGTGCCACGGATTCGCGCGGCCCTTGGGCGGCACGAGTCCAAAAGGAGGATTTATGAAGGGGATCGTTTCATCGAGACAATACCCAACCCCCATTTCACGCCGCAGCTCTGCACCAAGTGCGCTCCGTCGAGGAGGAAAGGATGCGGTTGCGGCCGCGCTGCTCCTTGCGGGCATCGCCGTCGCCCCGGTTGCGGCGCTGGCCGCGTCCAACCCGCTCTGTCCCGGCGAGGACGTCTTCTTCAACCCCGGTAATGGTCAAAATATCGTCGTGCCTTCGGGCTTCGAGGTTTCGGTCTTCAAGAGCGGCCTGAACTTCCCGACTGCCGTTGCGTTTCGCGGCAACAGGCACCGTTTCGAGGTGTTCGTGCTGGAGTCGGGGCACGGCCTGCCGAGCCGGTGCAACGACGAGACGAGTTCTGTCGTCGGGGGCGAGTTCTCGGCCACCAACCCCTTCACGCCCGACATCCTGGTGTTTGACCAGAGCGGGAACCGGATCCGTGGTCCTCTCGCCAAGCCCACGGCAAGCGGTGTAGGTCTCCAGCCGCACGGCCCGGCGATCGACATCGCGTTCGAGAACGGCTTCGGCGGCGGGCGACTCTTCGCCACGGACTCAAACCAGGCCATTCGCGCGCCTGCAACTAATGCCCAGAACAACAGCTCGCGCATCGTGACCGTCAATCCCGAGACCGGGCAGGTTACCCCGTTCATCAGCGGTCTGCCCACGGGAGACCACCCGGCGGAGCAGATCACCTTCAAAGACGGCTGGATCTACTGGTCTCAAGGGTCGACGACCAACTCCAGCGTGGTCGGTCGTGACAACGGCAATGGCGCCAACCAGCAAGATATCCCGTGCCAGGACATCACGCTGAGTACCAACCTATTCGACTCGGGTGGCGGTGTTTTGACCAGCGGCTACTCGCCCTTCAACACGCGACGCCCTGGAGCGACTGTGACGGCGTTCGAGAGCGCGACCGGGCCAGGAATCTGCGACGGCTCCGTCTTGAGAGCGAAAGTCAACGCCACAGACCCGAAGTCCACCATCGAGCCCGTCTCGTGGGGGTACCGGAACCCGTACGGCATTCGGTTTGCGCCGGATGATCACGCCCTGAAGGGCGGGCTGTTTGTCACCGAGAACGGCGAAGACGAGCGGGGTGCGCGGCCGACCAACAACTCCCCGGACCGCCTGCACCTCGCCCAGCAGAATCCCGATGGCAGCCCGGATTACCACGGTTGGCCGGATCGGTTCGGCTTCCTGGATTCAACTCAGGCGGTTTTCAACCCTGTCGGAGGCCCCGGCGACGACAATCCGGCCGCCGTCGTCGGCAAGCCGGTGCAACACGTTCTCGCGTTCCCGCCCCAGCCAATCACGGCGCCCCTGGCCCTTGAGCCGGCGGACGTCGCAATTGTCGGGCTTGACTTCGTGCCCAATTCCTTTGTCCACGGCCCGGTCAAGCGCGGTGCGGCCCTTGCGGGCCGCGAGGGAGACTTCGGGTTCTCGAAAGCCAATGGCACCCCGGAAGAGGGGCACGACGTCCAGCTCATCAACTTCAGCGCTCCGGGTGAGCCGCTCCAGCTCCAGCTCCAGCGGTTTGCCCACAACAGCACATTCGAGCAGGCGTTCGTGGCGCAGGTTCACGGGATCAATCGCCCGGTCGATCTCAAGTTCGGTCCCGACGCCTGCGCCTACCTGGTCGATTACGGCGCGGTGCGCGACTTTGGGCAGAGCGATCCTGCTTCGAGATTCTGCCCCGCGAAGCTTCTGGACGGGGTGACCCCGAACCCGTCCTTTCCTGGCTGTCTGACCGACGGTTCGGGCCCGCTCCTCCAGATTCCTGGGACTGGCGTAGTCTGGAAGATCTGCCGAGTAGGCAGCGATCGAGACGACTAGGCAGACCTAAGTTAATCAGGGGGGCGGCTTGCGGCCGCCCCCTATTTTTTTCAGCCGGTCTAATCGATCTTCGATTCGTCGCGGTACATCACCTTGTGCCGCGTCTCCTTGATCCATTCGCTGATCTGATCGAGAGTCATGAATTGCTTCATGTCGAAGCGGTCCCAGCTGCGGATCTCGTCGAGCTTCTTCTTCCAGCGCTTGTAAGGCACCTTCGCCGCGGGGCCGAAGCAGAAGATGTCGATGATCGAGAGCTGCTCCGGCACGCCGAGCAGGGGGCGCATGGCCTTCTGCGCCGTCTCCTGGCCGATCGCCGTCACCCACCAGACGTTGTAGCCGAGAGCGGCCGCGGCGAGATGCGCGGACATGGTCGATGCCGCCACGCTCTGCAGCAGGATGCGTTCGGCGTTTTCGTGGTACTGGCGGTCGAGATCGCTGCCGTCCATGAGCACGGGAAAGGCGCGAGTGAAGCGGAAATCCGCAATCACCACGATCATCCCGGGTGCCGTTTCCAGTCCCCGGTAGTTCGGCGTGGGAAACTTCATCTTGAGCTTTGCCCGGCGGCGCTGCTCTTCGACGAAATAGTCGGCGATCTTTTTCTTGGTTTCCGGATCGGTGACGATGATGTAATGCCAGGGCTGGGCGTTCGCGCCTGAGGGCGCATGGCGCGCGGCCTCAAGGATCAGATCGTAGTGCTCGCGGGGCACGACGCAACCGGGATCGAACTGGCGCGTCGTGAGCCGGTTGCGCATCACTTCGAGCAGAGATTGGCAGCGGGCGTGCGCTGGGGTATGGGTCATTTCATGGCCTCGAATCACTTCCTGTCCGGCTCCAAGCGCACCACGTTGGCCGGGGGTTTTTCCTCGATTTCCGCCGCCTCAATCTGCTGGAAGCGCTGCGAGATCTTGCGGCTGGAGACCTGCACGTCCTCGGCGTCCTGGTGCGCCTGGCGGATGTGGTCGGCGAGCTTCTTCATGCGCTCGTCGAAGCGCTGGAAATCGATGCCGAGCTTTCCGAGCTCCTCCTTGATGATGTGGATGTGCCGGCGCGTCTCCACGTCCTTCAGCACCGCGCGCGCGGTATTCAGCACCGCCATCAGCGTGGTCGGGGAGACGATCCACACCCGCCTGCCGATGGCGTACTCGACGACCTCGGGATGGTAGGCGTGGATCTCTGCGAACACGGCTTCCGCCGGGACGAACATCACCGCTCCGTCGGAGGTCTCGCCCGCGATGATGTATTTCCTCGCGATGTCATCGACGTGCTTACGGATGTCGGACTTGAACTGCTTTTGCGCGAACGCGCGCTCGACCTGGTCCGTCTCGCGGTCGAACATGCGGTGGTAGTTCTCCAGGGGAAACTTCGAGTCCACCGTCACCAACCCGGTGGGCGGAGGAAGGCGCAGCGCGCAGTCGACGCGCATGCCGTTGGAAAGCGTGTACTGCAGCTCGAACGCCGCGGGCGGCAGCACGTTCCTCACGAGGGCTTCGAGCTGCACCTCGCCGAAGGCGCCGCGCGAACGCTTGTCGCCGAGCAGCTCCTGCAGGCTCACGACGCTGCCCGTCAGGCTCTCGATCTTTTTCTGCGCCTCGTCGATGGTCGCGAGGCGCTGCATGACGTTCACGAAGGTCTCGTTGGTCTTCTTGAAACCCTCGTCGAGGCGCAGGTCGACCTTGCCCGCGATCTGGTCCAGGCGCTGGTCGATCTTGGCGGAAAGCCGCTCGCTCGAATCGGTGAGGTGGCGCCCGAGCCGGTCGCCCTGCTGGGTGAGCCCGGTGTGCAGATCGGTGAGCATCGCGCGGTGCTTCTCTTCGAGCAACGGCGTCAGCGCAGCTGCTGGGTCCTTCAGCCCGCGTTCGAGCGCCGCGATACGCCACGCGGCCCAGATAAGAACGAGCAGCGCCACGGCTGCAATTGCCAGCGCGATCTCACTCATGCGGCATTGTAACGCCCTGGCTCGCTCAAATGACCTCGCGCAGCGCCGCCATCGGCGGGCGGCTCAGGGCCGCGCGGGCGCCCGCCCAGGCGTTCAGGACGATGCAGGCGAGCCCGAGCGCCGGCCCGGCGATCCAGATCCAGCCGTTCCAGATGAAGTCGAGCTGGAACACGCGCGTCGCAAGCGTCCAGCCGATCGCGGTGGCGCCGAACGAGCCGAGCAGCCCCGCGATCGCCCCGAGCACGGCGAACTCGGCGCGCTGCGCCGCGAGCACCTGGGCGCGGCTCGCCCCGAGCGCTCGCATCACCGCCGCCTCGTGCGTGCGCTCGTCCTGCGTCGCAAGCAAGGCCGCGTACAGCACCAGCACTCCTGCGCCGAGCGCAAACAGGAACACGAGCTGCACCGCCCCGATCAGTTCATCCATCACGAACTGCAACTGCCGCAGGATCACGCCTACATCTATCACCGTAAGGTTGGGAAAGGCCTGCGACAGGCGCAGGGTCAGGAGCGCGTCGCCGGGAGGCGCATGAAAGCTCGCGACGTAGCTCGCTGGAAAGCTTTCCAGCAGCCGCGGCGTCGTGATGAAAAAGAAATTCGGGCGCATCGAGTCCCAGTCGAGCTTGCGCACGCTCGTCACCGGCGCGGAGAAGCTGCGGCCCGCGGAGAGAAATTCGAGCGCATCGCCGCGCCGGACGCCGAAGCGCTCGGCGATCCAATGCTCCACCGAGACCGCGCCGCGCTCGAGATCCTCCGGCCCGAACCAGGCGCCCTCGGTGATCTTGTTCTCGGGCGGCAGTGCGGACAGATAGGTCAGGTTGAATTCGCGCTCGATCTGGCGCTTCGCGCGCTCGTCCGAATAGTCCTCCGCACCCACGGGCTTTCCGTTGATGGCGACGAGGCGGGCGCGCACCATGGGAAAGGTCTGCGGGTGCTTCACGCCGTTGCGCTCGAGGAATTCGGCCAGAGGCTGCCGCTGCTCGGGCTGGATGTTGACGAGGAACCGGTCGGGCGCATCCGGCGGAAGCCGCCCGCGCCAAGCGTCGAGCAGGTCGCCCCGGATCAGGGTGAGGAGCAGGATCGCGGTGAGCCCCACCGCGATCGCCGTGATCTGGACGGCGTTGGCTCTCGGGCGCCTCAGGAGATTCGCGAGGCCGTAACGCCAGGAGACGCTGCCGGTCCGGCCGAGCCGCCCGATCGCTTGCAAAGCGCCGTAGCCGATCGCCGCAAAGATTCCGAAGGCGGCGGCAAAGCCTCCGAACACGTAGCTCGCGAGCTTCAGCTCGCCCGCCTGCCAGAGAAGCAGCCCGAACACCGCGGCCAATCCCACCATGTATACAGCGAGCGCCCCTTGCCTCGGGGGGCCGACGTCGCGCCGGATCACGCGCAGCGCCGGGACGTCTTTGAGCTGGAGCAGGGGCGGCAAGGCAAATCCCAGCAACAGCACGAGCCCCGTCGCCGCGCCCTGCAGCACCGGAACGGGCCCGGGCGGCGGCAAGGTCCCCGGTATGAGAGCCGCGAGCCACCAGGCGACCAGGGTCTGCACGAGGAACCCGAGGACGCTACCCGCAAGCGAGGCCGCGAGCGCGAGCAACAGGAACTCCCAGGCGAACAGGGCGAAGAGCTGCGGCTGCGACGCGCCCAGGCAACGCATCACGGCGTAGCCGTCGAGGTGCCGTTGCGTGTAGCGCCGCGTGCCTAGAGCGATAGCCACCGCGGACAGGACCACCGCGAGCATCGCCGTAAGACCCAGGAAGCTCTGGGCGCGATCGAGGCCCGCGCGCACCTCGGGCCGTGCGTTCTCCAGGCTGTCGATGCGCTCGCCCCGTCCGAGGCGGGCTCTCGCCCACCGTTCGAACTGCCGGATTGCCTCGCGCTCGCCCGCGGCGAGCAGCTGATAGCTGATGCGGCTGCCGGGCTGCACCAGACCGGTGGCGGGCAGATCGTCGAGCTGCATCATCAGGCGCGGCGCGAAGTTCATGAACGATACGCCGCGGTCGGGCTCGAGCGTCAGCACTGCGGCCACGCGAAAGCGCGCTCGGCCGAGCTCCATCGCGTCGCCCGGGCGGATCTTGAGCGCCGCCATCATGCGTTCGTCGAGCCACACCGCGCCCCGCGGCGGAACCGCTCCGGACTCCGCGTCCGGGGCGTTCAGGCCGGGGGCGGTGCGCAGCTTTCCGCGCAAGGGGTAGCCCGGCGTCACCGCCTTCACCGCGGCGAGGAGCGTCTCGTGCCCTGAGCGCGCCATGCTGACGAAGTTCATGCTCTCGGCACTTTGAAGTCCCCGCCGAACGATTTCGTCGCGAAACTCCGTGGCCCAGGCATGGTCGGCCGTCATCAGCATATCGGCGCCCAGCACCTGGTGCGCTTCGCGCGTGAGCGCCTGCCGCACGCGATCGGCGAAGAAGGCGACGCTAGTCACGCCTCCCACGGCGAGCACGAGGGCGAGCGCGAGGACGCGCAGCTCCCCGGCGCGCCAGTCGCGCACGAGCATCCTGAGGGCGAGACGCAGCATCCCTTCAGCCCTCGCCGTCGATGCGGCCGGCGGCGAGCCGGATTTTCCGGCGGCAGCGGCCGGCGATCGCCTCGTCGTGGGTCACGAGAACGAGCGTCGTGTGCGCTTCCGCGTTCATCTCGAACATGAGGTCGATCACGCCCGCGCCGGTCGCGGCGTCGAGATTCCCGGTGGGCTCGTCGGCAAGGAGGAGCTTCGGCTGCGTGACGAAAGCGCGCGCGAGCGCCACCCGCTGCTGCTCGCCGCCCGAGAGCGTCTTCGGGTAATGCCGCAGCCGCTCCGCGAGACCCACCCGCGCGAGCATTTTCGCCGCCCGGTCCGCCGCGCCCGCTTCGCCCGCGAGCTCGAGGGGCAACATCACGTTCTCCAGCGCGTTCAGCGCCGGCAGCAGCTGGAACGACTGGAACACGAAGCCGAGCAGCCTCGCGCGGAGCGCCGCGCGCCCGTCCTCGTCGAGCCCGAAGAGATCCGCGCCGTCCAGCCGTACCGCGCCCGAGCTCGGCGTATCGAGGCCCGCGAGCAACCCGAGAAGGGTCGATTTTCCGGAGCCCGAGGCGCCGACGACGGCGACCGCTTCGCCCGGCATGACCTCGAGCGAAATGTCCTGCAAAATGACCAACTCGTTCGCGCCCGGCGCGCCGTCGGCGAGGCGGACGATCTTCGAAAGCCCGGTGGCGAGGACGATGGGTTGGGAGAAATCAGGCATGAGATCGATTCTGTTCGCCGTCCTGCTCGCTTGCTGCGGAACGGCGCTCGCCGCGCCGACCATCCTCGTGTACGGGGACAGTCTCTCCGCCGCCTACGGCATCCCACAAAGCACGGGCTGGGTGGCCCTGCTCGGCGAGCGGCTCAAGCAAAGAAAGTCAAATTATACCGTGGTCAACGCGAGCATCAGCGGCGAAACCTCGGCCGGCGGCGCGGCGCGCATCGGCGCCGTGCTCGCCAGGACACGGCCCGCGATCGTGATCGTCGAGCTCGGCGCGAACGACGGCCTGCGCGGGCTGCCGGTCTCGGAAATGAAAGCCAATCTGACCGCCATCGTCCGGGCGGCGAAACGCCAGGGGGCGCGCGTGGTCCTCGTCGGCATGCTGCTCCCCCCGAACTACGGCGCGCAATACGTCAGCGAGTTTCGCGCCGCGTTCCGCGAAGTGGCGCGCGACGAGCGCGTCCCGCTCGTGCCCTTCCTGCTGGAAGGCGTACCCAATGAGCGCGCGATGTTTCAGGAGGACAATCTGCACCTGGTCGCCGAGGCGCAGACCATCATGATGGAGAACGTGTGGCGGAAGCTCGCGGCGATGGTGACCGTGGCGCCTAAGTGACCGCGAGCGCCGGTGCACCCGCCTGCATCGTTCCAATGCGGCGAGCGCGGGGAAAGCCCTGCCCGAGAAATTCCTCGATCACGCGCTTTTCCGCAGCAGGAGCGCACGCGACGAGCAAGCCCCCGCTCGTCTGGGGATCGCTGATGAGCTTGCGCCTCCAGTCGGGCGTGCCCGGGGGCATGCGCACTTCGTGGCCGTAGCCTTTCCAGTTGCGGTCGGAGGCACCGGTTGCGGTGCCCTCTTTCACCCATTCGAGGGCCTCGGGCAAGACCGGCAGGTCGTCGAAGCGAATTTCGGCGCCGAGCTTCGAGCCGCGGCAGATTTCCAGCAGGTGCCCCGCCAGGCCGAAACCGGTGACATCGGTGAGCGCATGGACGTCTTCGAGCTCCGCGAGCGCGGTGCCGGGCGTGTTGAGTTGCGTGGTGATCTCCACCATCTGGCTGTAGCCCGAAGCGGAGAGCTTGCCTTTTTTGAGCGCGGCGGAAAGGATGCCCACGCCGAGCGGCTTGCCGAGTATGAGAACGTCGCCCGAGCGCGCGCGGTCGTTCCGCTTCACCTTCTTCGGGTGCACGAGCCCCAGCGCAACCAGGCCGTAAATCGGTTCCAGGGTGTCGATCGAATGGCCGCCTGCGATCGGGATTCCGGCCTGCGCGCACACCGACTCCCCTCCGGAGATGATTCTTTGAATCACCTCGACCGGCATTTTTTCGAGCGGCATACCGACGATCGCCAGCGCGAAAATCGGCTTGCCGCCCATCGCATACACATCCGAGAGCGCGTTGGTCGCTGCGATGCGGCCGAAGTCGTAGGGATCGTCGACGATGGGCGTGAAGAAATCGGTCGTGGCGACGATCGCCTGCTCGTCGTTCAACCGGTACACGGCCGCGTCGTCGCTCGACTCGATCCCGACGAGCAGGTCTTTCGGCAGCCCGCGGATCGGGGTCTTGGCGAGGATCTCGGAGAGGACGGCCGGCGCGATCTTGCAGCCGCAGCCGCCTCCATGGGAGAACTGCGTCAGGCGGATGAGGTCGGCGGGGGCGTTCATGGATAAAATTAGGGATGGAACCGAGACGCTCGGACGCCGTTACGGTAGCACAGCTCGATGCCTTTGACGAGGTGATCGACGTGCGCTCGCCAGCCGAATTCGCGCTCGACCACGTGCCCGACGCGGTGAGCTGCCCGGTGCTCGACGACGCGGAGCGGGCGCACGTCGGCACGCTCTACAAGCAGGTTTCCCCGTTCGATGCAAAAAAGATCGGCGCGGCGCTCGTGTCGAAGAACATCGCGCGGCACATCGAGGAGCGCTTCCGCGGCCGCGATCGCGCCTGGCGCCCGCTCGTCTACTGCTGGCGCGGCGGGCAGCGCTCGGCGGCGATGGCCCACGTGCTGCGCCAGGTCGGCTGGGACGCGGCGACGCTCGCAGGCGGCTACCGCGCGTACCGCCGCGAAGTCATGGCGCAGCTCGATGAGACGCCGCGGCGTTTCCGGTTCCAGGTGGTATCCGGCGCCACCGGCTGCGGCAAGAGCCGGCTGCTCGCCGCGCTCGCGGCACAGGGCGCGCAGGTGCTGGATCTGGAGCGCCTCGCCCGGCACCGCGGCTCGCTGCTGGGCGGGCTTCCGGGCGAGCCGCAGCCCTCGCAGAAGATGTTCGACAGCCTGGTGTGGAGCGCGCTGAAGCGCCTCGATTCGGCGCGCCCGGTCTTCGTCGAGGCGGAAAGCAAGAAAATCGGCCAGCTTCAGGTGCCCGCGCAGCTCCTCGACCGGATGCGCCAGGGGGAATGCCTGCGTCTCGAGGTGCCTCTGCCTGAGCGCGTGCGCTTCCTCGTCGAGGAGTACCGGCATTTTCTCGAAGATCCGGCGGCGCTCAAGGAGAAGCTCAAGTGCCTGACGAGCCGTTACGGCCACGCGGTGATCGGGCGCTGGCTCGCGCAAACCGACTCTGGTGCGTGGGGCGAGCTGGTCGCGGACCTGCTCGTCACCCACTACGACCCGTCCTACCTGCGCGCGGCCACGCATAACTATTTGCATTATGATGAAGCCCGACGCTTGTCCCTCGAGCGGCTCGACCAGATCGAGGTGGCGCGCGCCGCCACGGAGCTGCTGAAGGCGCAGCATTAAGCGGACGGACGTATCCGATCGGAGCGTGCCATGTTCTTCAAACAGCTTTTCGACCCGGCATCGTCCACTCTCACGTATCTGATCGCCGACGACTCAAACCACGAGGCGGTGCTGATCGATCCGGTCACCGAGCAGGTCGAGCGCGAAGTGCACCTCTTGCGCGAGCACGGCCTCGCGCTCAGGTACACGCTCGAGACCCACGTGCACGCCGACCATGTGACCGCCGCGCAGGCACTGAAGCAGGCGACGGGCGCGCAGACCGCGGTGTGTCACGACTGCATGGCGCAGGGCTACGACCGCCTGCTCCGCGATGGCGACGTGATCCTCTTCGGCCACGAGGAAATTCTCACGATCGCCACCCCCGGACATACTCCGGGAAGCGTTTCCTACCTGTGGCGCGACCGGGTCTTTACCGGCGACACGCTGCTCATCGGCGGCTGCGGGCGCACGGACTTCCAGAACGGCAGCGCCGAGGCGCTCTGGACGAGCATCACCGAGAAACTCTTCGCGCTCGACGAGCAGATCCTCGTCTACCCGGGGCACGACTACAAAGGGCGCCGCGTCAGCAGCATCGGCGAGGAAAAGCGCTTCAACGCTCGCGTCGCCGGCAAAACCCGCGATGAGTTCCTTTCCATCATGAGCAATCTCAATCTGCCCATGCCCGCGCGCATCCACGAGGCGGTGCCGGCCAACCTCGAAGGCGGCGCAGGCCAGCCTGCGGTCGCGGGCACCCTCGGGCAGCCGAAAGTCGCGGTGCAAAGCGTGTCGGCGAAACAGCTCGCCGAGCTGCTCGATGCACCGGGAACGCATCTTCTGGACGTGCGCACGCCCGGCGAGTTCGAGGCCCTGAGAATCGCAGGCGCAGTCAACGCGCCACTGGACCGCCTCGATCCCGCCGCGCTGCTCGCGAGCATCGGCCCGAACGATCCGGTCTATGTCGTCTGCCAGACGGGAACACGCAGCCAGTTCGCCGCAGCGGAGCTGCGCGCCGTGGGCTTCAGCCGCGTGGTACACGTCGACGGCGGCACCAACGCCTGGGCGGTCGCGGGCCTGCCGGTGGTGCGAGGCAATCCGGTCCGCGCCTGAAACCGTAATCTCGAGGACAACAACAAGTGACTCGCCGCGGAAGGTTCGATGAAGAAGACGGTAATGGATGCCTGGCGTAGCGTGGTCGGCAGCCTTCGGCGCGAAGATCCGGAGTAGAGACAAGCCGGGCGTCCGATTGCCTTGCTGAAATTGCGCCTTTCTGGGATCGCGCCCTATGGACTCACAATCTTCAGCACCCGATTCTCGGCGGTCAATACGTAGACCTCTCCGAAGCCATCCTGTCCGAAAGAGAGGGGCGTTCCCACGTTTACATTCGGCTCCTCGGTGACTGTCGCGACGTTGTTCTGGAGACTCAGGCGACGGACAAAGCCGGTGCAGAGGTCTGAAAACAGGTATTCCCCCTGCAGCGCAGGTATTGCGGCGCCGCGGTATACGTAGCCACCGATGATCGCGCAGCGACCTCCCCCGTGATCGTAGTCGTACACTGGTGCAGTGAGCCCGGGCGTTGTGCAAGGACCGCCAATGCCAAGGCACAGAGTACCCTCCGTGATGCTCCACCCGTAATTGAGTCCGGGGGTACCGGCCGCGACGACGTCGATTTCCTCGCGCGCGTCCTGGCCGACGTCGGCGACGTATAGCTGCCCCGCGTCGAAGGCATAGCGAAAGGGATTGCGCAGACCGATCGCCCAGTTTTCGTTCTGGCCTACGTTGTTCGGCCAGACCGGATTGTTCGCCGGGATCGTGTAGGGCAGCGTGCCGACGTCGATGCGCAAGAGCTTGCCGAGGTGCGAGGCTGCATCCTGGGCGTGGCCGAATTGGTTGTTTCCCCCTCCGCCATCGCCCGCCGACAAATGCAACATGCCGTCCGGCCCGAACGCCACCCGGCCACCGTAGTGGTTGTTGGCGTCCCGGTGGGGAATCCGGATCACCGGTTGCACGCTCGAGGTATCGAGCAGATTGGAATTGCTCGACAACACTTGATAGCGCTCGACGACGATGTCGCCGTTGGCGTTGCCGGTCGCCTCGATGAAATGGACGTAGACGAAACGGTTCGTCGAGAACTGCGGATCGAAGGCGAATGAGAGCAGCCCCGCTTCGCCCTGGGTAGTCACACGGCTTGAGATGTCGAGGAATGGCGTTGCAAGCAACGCGCCGTTCTGCACGATGCAAATGCGCCCCGGCCGTTCGGCTATGAAAAGGCGCGGGTCGCTGGGCGGAGCCTGCAAATCCATCGGGCCGTTAAGGCCAGCGGCGCTGCCGACGACTTCCAGCAGCCGAAAATTGGGCCCCGGATTCGGCAGCAAGCTCGGCGGCGTCAGATTGCTGCCGTTCCCGCACGTCGTGGCTGCCACCGGAGTCACCGGTGGCGCGTCGTTGTTGCTGACGCTATCCCCGCACGCGGCGGGCAGCAGCAGTCCGAGGCTCAAGGCCAGCGAATGCCGCATCCTCATTGGAAACTCCTAGGAAGCGCCCAGGACCTTCAGATGCGTCACCACGCTCCGCCCGAGCGCGGAGAGCGCGTAGCCTCCCTCGAGAACCGATACGATCTTTCCTCCGGCATATTTGTCGGCGACTTCCTTGATGCGCTGCGTCACCCAAGCGTAGTCGGCCTCGGTAAAGCGCAAGCCAGCCATCTCGTCCTCGACGTGGGCGTCGAATCCCGCCGAAATGAAAATCATCTGCGGCTCGAGCTCGTCGAGCGCAGGCAGCCAGATTTTCTCCACCGCTGTGCGCAAGGCCTTGCCGTCCGAGCCCGCCGGCAGCGGCACGTTGGCCATGTTCGGCGCAACGTTTTCGGTACCGCTGTACGGGTAAAACGGATGCTGAAAGATGCTCGCCATCACGACGCGCTCGTCGTCGCTGAAGATGTCCTCGGTGCCGTTGCCGTGGTGGACGTCGAAGTCGATGATCGCCA
>Ga0209647_1001575_pt1 | contig 19195 bp, 16 predicted proteins | sample GraSoi_2013_60cm_FD_185827 | JGI IMG/M metagenome (GOLD analysis project Ga0209647, IMG submission 185827) | Grasslands soil microbial communities from the Angelo Coastal Reserve, California, USA - Sample 9_17_2013_60cm (SPAdes) (version 2) | ecosystem: Environmental > Terrestrial > Soil >... | reverse complement strand
ACTATGTCATGTACACAACCCTGCACCATATCGCCACACATCAGCTGCCCATTCGTGCCGGTTTTATCCATGCCTCACCTCTCTGTGAAGAGGTGCCCGACCTCACCAACGGCAAAGGTATGCGCCTCAAAAAATGGGTCGACTTTACCGAGTCTGTGCTCTATTTGCTTCGGACCTCCATCACAGTCTAATGCTATTGAAGTCAGGAACCCAATCCCCATAAGAGGGGATGAGCTTGTGTGAACAAGCTCACCTGACCAGAGAGATTGCTGGAGACAACTGTGTACTGATTGATACTGCTAAATACCAAAACACATGTCTCATTTTGAGACATGTGTCATGTTAACCCTACAGTCGCTCGGGATGCTTCTTCTGCCAGTACCTCATATATCCCTGCACCGTCATCGGATAATTCGCCGCAATTTCATACCTTTGCAGAGCATGAGGATCACGTGCTACCCTTTGCAGTTCAGGCTGTGTCTTTTCGATCAGCATCGTGATGATCTCAGCCTCATCTTTGCCATTGCGCATAGCATCCAGCACAAAATCCCCCCAGCCTTGCAGCTTTTCGCGCAACCGTCCGAAATGTTGACCAACATCCTTCACTGAGCCGAAGTGCCCGATATAGAGAATGTCGGGTCGCAGGTTTCGAATCAGGCTGATGCTGTTAGACCAGGCTTCAAGGTCGAGGTCGGGCGGAGGCGTAGGCGGTCGTACATAGTCGACACCGGGCAGGCGCACTCCGGCAACATCTCCGGCAAACAGTTCACCGGAATGGGCATCAAAAAAGATGACATGGTGAACTGCATGCCCAGGTGTATAATGCACCTCCAGACGACGGCCAGCCACCTTGAGGATATCTCCTCCTTCAAGTGTATGCACCCGCTCAGCGGGAGTTGCCTCGATCTCACCCCAGAGCATTTGCATGCGATCACCATAAATGCGCGAGGCACTGGTCACCACTTTTGAGGGGTCGATCAGGTGAGGTGCGCCTTTGCTGTGCACATAGACCTGTGCCTGGGGCAAGAGACGCACCAGCGTACCAGTAGCCCCGGCATGATCCAGGTGGATATGTGTATCCAGGATGTGCGTTACCTCCTGGGGATCAAAACCAGCTTCGCGAATCGACGCAAGCAGTGCCTCGACAGTGCTGGCTGGTCCGGGATCAATGATGGCAAGCTCATTCTCCCCGGCAAGCAGGTAAGAGCCAACAATCTCATGTTCGTCGAGGAATGGCAGCGAAATCTGCCATTCCTCCTTCCCCGGACTTAGTTGTGTAACCTTAGCCAAGGAGCATCCTCCCTCTATTTTTTCTTCGCTGAGATAGCTTTTGCCTGGGTGAACAGCAGCAGATAGTCTCTGCCACCCGCCTTGGAATCAGTTCCAGACATATTAAAGCCACCAAACGGATGCACGCCGACAAGTGCACCTGTACATTTACGGTTAAAGTACAAGTTGCCGACATGAAATTCTTCTTTCGCACGTGCAATGCGCTGTTCATCTTGTGAGTAGAGTGACCCGGTCAGCCCATACTCGGTATCGTTGGCGACATGCAGTGCATCGTCAAAGTTTTCCGCTTTAATAACAGCAAGCACCGGACCAAAGATTTCTTCCTGGGCAATACGTGCATGGGGTTTCACATCCGCGATAATCGTAGGCTCGATGAAGTAGCCTGGACCATGGTGTCCTCCGCCCGTGACGAGACGCCCCTCACCCTTACCAATCTCAATATATTCGGTTATTTTCTTCATTGCATTCTCATCGACGACCGGCCCTATAGACGTATCTGGCTGCGTGACATCCCCCATTGTTAACTGCCTGGTTTTTTCAATGACCTTCTGTAGTACCCGGTCATAGACCTGCTCGACAATAATTGCGCGTGAACCTGCTGAACATTTTTGTCCCTGGAAGCCAAAGGCCGAAGCCACAATACCATTAGCTGCCTCATCAAGGTCAGCGGTCTCATCGACCACAACCGCGTCTTTGCCACCCATCTCCAGGATGGTACGTTTTATCCAGCGCTGGCCCTTCTGATGATGAGCCGCCAGGTGATTAATGCGTAGACCAACATCACGTGAGCCTGTGAAAGCAATAAAGCGCACTGTTGGATTCTCCACCAGGGCATCACCAATGACCGAACCCGACCCCGGTAAAAAGTTTACCACGCCCGCTGGTAGCCCCACCTCTTCCAGGACACGTACAAATTGAGCTGCAATGGCTGGTGATGTGCTTGCCGGTTTAAGTACAACGGTATTGCCGCTGACAAAAGCTGCACTGGTCATACCCACAGTAATCGCGCACGGGAAATTCCAGGGCGGAATGACCGCACCTACACCCAGGGGAAGATATACAAGCTCGTTATCTTCACCTTCGATGTGGGTGAGTGGCTGTTCCTCCGCCAACCTGATCATCTCGCGTGCATAAAATTCTATGAAATCTATAGCCTCAGCAGTATCGCCGTCAGCTTCGGGCCAGCTCTTGCCCACTTCATAGATCATCCAGGCGTTAAAATAGAAGCGACGTTGGCGCATGAGATCGGCTGCCGCGAAGAGATAGCCCGCTCGCTCTTCCGCTGGCACACGCTTCCAGCTTTCAAAGGCCTTTGCAGCAGCCGCTACGGCTTCGTTGGCCTGTTCAACCGTGGCACGTGAGAAATAACCAACTACCTGGTCTGGCTGCGAAGGATTAACAGAAGTAAATGTATCCTCATTGGTAACTTTTTTGCCGCCAATAATTAGCGGATATGTACGCCCCAATTCACTCTTAACCTGCTCCAACGCCTCCATCTGGGCCTGGCGGTTCTCTGCCTTGCTGAAATCAGTAAAGGGGGCATTCTTAAATGGCGTTTGTGCGCGTGACGCCGCACTTTCTATCGTATTTTTCACGAATATACTCCTTATACACTTCATTGTGTGTAGGGGGCCTTGAGGTCCCTGACAATCTCTGCTGAGTCATGTAACTATGCATCTATTGTATCATTTTTTGTTTCCCGCTGATTATTGCTCACCTCCCCAGTCTAGCTCATGCAAAACAGCGACCTGGCGCGCCAGGTCGCTGTTTTGCATGAGCTTATTCGATAGGTGTTACAAAGAGGGATGAGGAGGCAAGTTCTCACGTTCCTCCACATCGATAGGATGCACCATAAAATCAATGCTCATCCATAAACTCTTCGCGTGGCGGAAGAAGAGAAAGGGCAGCACGAAAGGCAGCGGCAGACCGACAGCTATCAGCAGCGTGATAGGCTCATTGTTCATGGCCAACACAATAGCCAGTGGCACCGCTACCAATGCAATCAATAGCTCAGTAACTACCAGGTTGATTGCAATGGCCCCTGTCCAATACCCTTCCTCACGTTCGTAGCGCCAACCGCACACCGGGCATCTATCATACATTGTGAAAAACCTGCGAAAGAGCTTCCCCCTGCCGCAGTTAGGGCAGCGTAAAAGCAGGCCACGTATTAGCGCAGTAATTCTTCTAGACAAAAACAAAAACTCCTGAAAATTGGCTCTGGAGTATATAACATTCAGGTAAAAACAAATAATTCCTGAACTGAGGTTTTGGGATATTTAACCTAATTGTACGCCAATTTAGCAGGTGAACACAAGTTGGAGGTGAATTGGAAACTCCACCCCGCTACTCCTTGCCCATCCCTAATATCGTACCTCAAGCGTTTCAACTTTGCCCGTAGTGAGATCGATCACGCGTATCGCATTATTATTCGTATCCGCCACATATAGGTTCCCCTCAGCAGCAGCCAGGCCGCCTGGCTCATTAAATTGTGCTTCAGCCAGTGGACCATCCTTGTGGCCTGCGACACCTGTTCCGGCCAATGATCGCACTTCGCGCGTCTGTGGGTTGAGCACCTTAATGCGATTATTGAAGGTATCGGCAAGGTAGACCATGCCATCTAGGTAGCACACTGCTTGCACATGCTGCAAGAGCACGTCATTGCCTACGCCGTCAACATCACCAAAATCGAAGAGGCCGGTGCCCACCAGTGTTGTCACTTTTTGTGGACCCGAGAGCGCAATCGCACGTACTGCGCTGGTCTCGCTATCGGCGACATACAAGACTCGCTGGTCATCCTGTAAACTCAAGCCATTAGGTTGAGCCATCCAGGCATCGCTGCGCAAGTCATCGAGCAGCCCTTCATGACCGTTACCTGCAAAGGGTTCCATTGCCTCACGGTCGAGGTAGAGTACATACACCTGGTGCATGCCCGCCATTGCAATATACAGGTTGCTGCCTGCAATGGCTACATCCCATGGCGAACTGATTGCTACTTCGCGTGCAGCACCTCGCATGGGTGCTCGCACCATTCCGGCTTGCTGCCCGCTGCCTGCGATGGTTTCCACCTGCCTGGTCTTCAGGTTGACGCGCCGTATCAGGTGATTATCGGTATCAGCCACATAGAGCAGATTGCCAGCCAGAGCCACGCCCTGTGGACGATTAAACTGGGCCTCGACAAACGTACCGTCGGCGTGTCCCGCTTCGCCTGTGCCGATGACCTGCCCTACCTTGCCTGTCAAATCCATCTCCACAATGCGATGGTGCGTCGAGTCGCTGACGACCAGGCGATTGGCTTTTGCATCGACTGCCAGCTTGCCTGGGAAGGCCAGCACCGACTCGGAAGCAGTTTCACGCGCAAAACGCAATGGACGATGATCCAGCCGACCAGAGGCATCAAACTCCTGGATCATCCTCTGCAACAGGAGCTTTGCTTCCTGAGGGTTGAGTTCGCCCTCGTGCTGGTCAATGACGCGATTTTCCGGGTCAACAAAAACCAGGGTCGGCCAGGATCGAACAGCATACTGTTTCCACAGACCCATGTTCCTATCGTTCACCACCGGATGATCAATACCGTAGCGCAGTACCGCGTCACGCACGTTTTCGGTCAGTTTCTCACTGGAGAATTTGGCCGTATGCACGCTAACCACTGTGAGTTCATTTGGAAAGGCCTTTTCAAGCTCGCGCAACTGTGCTAGGGCATGCATACAATTTATACAGCAGAAGGTCCAGAAGTGGACAATAACAATGCGGCCGCGCAGTTCGCTGATATGTAATGGGTGATCGCTATTAATCCAATCCAGACCACTGGGGAAGTCGGGTGCTCTCACTAAACCACGAAATGATGTTGCCATAGACTGCTAACATACCTTTCTTCATACTTTATCCTCTCTTTCCATGGTATCACAATGGCAAGTTACCTATCTCTGTCTATTGGCTAACCGTAAATGTTACATGCTGAGAATCTCGTCAACCGTTTCATAGACATAATATTGCATCTGATGCCAGGGCGATCAATACCATGCCCAGGCACAGCAGCGTCACACCTGTCCAGCCTGCCCATACAAGCGCTATTCCTGGCAGAACCGCCCCAAAACTGCCTCCAAAGTAGTATAACGAAAGATACATGGAGGCTGCTGTCCCTTTAGCCTGTGTTGCCTGCTCTCCAAGGTACAGGTTGACTGCTGGTACAGTTGAGAACATACCCATGGCCAGCAAACCCAGGCCAAAGATGACGACCGGCAGACTGGGGATGAGTGTAATAAGTAGTCCCACGGCGGCGAGACTCATGCTATAGGCGATGGCACGTCTTGCCCCCATACGATTAGCCAGGCTACCAGCCACGGGCGAAAAGATACCTGTGAGCCAGAGTAGATAGACCAGGCTCAAGGCAATTGTTGGTAATTTAAAAACTGGACCCGTCAGGTAGTAGGGCAGGTAAGTAAACGTTCCAATGAAGCCAAAGAAAAGGGTAAAACCAATTACAAATGCACCAACCAACCTCCGATTGCCCAGGTGAAGTCGCATGTCGTGTAGTACCTGGCGCACTTGCGCTCCTGTACCTGTTGCTACCTGTCCTTCCGGCGCTTTCGTTGTTATGCGCTTACTCTGCGTCTCCGGTAGAAATCGCCACATAGCCACGACTGCGATCAGTGTAGGTAATGCAAAGACGTCCATAGCGATACGCCAACCATAGAACTCGGTCAGAGCAGCACTCCCTGTGCGAGCGAACAGTCCTCCCAACGTCAAACCGCTGACATAGATACCCATTGCCAGCCCGCGCCCCTTGCCCTCGAACTCTTCGTTGACATATGGTATAGCCACGCTCGTGAGTCCTGGCATCAACAAGCCCTGGAGCGCTCGCAGACCGACTAGCGTAGCAAAATTAGGTGCCAGACCACAGAGCAAGCTGGGAATGATGACAAGAAGACTGGCACCCACCATCACAGTTTTGCGCCCGATGCGATCGGAAAGAGGTCCATAGAACAGCGAGCCTATGGCAACCGCCAGCACAAGTACGGAAACAGTCAATCCAGCCGTGGGTGCACTGACGTGAAAATCGCGACTAAAGACCGGCAAAATAGCCTGGGTGGTGTACATATTGGCAAAAATAAAAGCAGGCGCGAGAAAGAGGGTGACCAATGCCCAGAAACGTGGCTGCTTATGCGGTACCGAAGATAACTCGGTAACACCAGACATGGGAAAAACCTTTCAAAGTAGATGGCATCTTGCGGCTTTTACGTGTCGCCGCGGCTAAAGGCACCTGCGGCGACACGTAAATTTGCGTTAAACTGCTAAGCTCTTGATCTGGCGTTCCGTCGCAATACGCTGTTCTACCAGCGTATTAGCGGCGCGGTAGGTTGGAATGTTCTGCTCTTTGGCCAGCGCAATAACATTGCCCATCGTCCTGTAAATGTGAGCGACCTTTTCCAAAGCCCGTTGACGGTTGAACCCACCAGGACTCAGACTCTCCAGGTTGTAGACTACTCCACCGGCACTGACAATATAATCAGGTGCGTACAGGATGCCGTGCTGGGCAAGCATATCTCCGTGTCGCTCCTCGGCCAATTGATTATTGGCGCTGCCACATACAATCTTACAGTGCAATTCTGGAATGGTCTGATCGTTCAAAATACTACCCAGCGCACAAGGGCTATACACGTCAACATCCAGGCGATGAATATTTTCAGGCTCCACAATCTTTACATTGTACTGCGCAGCCACATAGTTTGCAGCCTCCTGGTCCACATCGGCAATCGTGACAGTCGCTCCTGTCTCAACCAATTGTTTCACGACCTCTCTGCCTACCGCGCCCACGCCCTGGACAGTCACGGTCCGACCTTGCGGCAATGGACTGCCATAGATTTCTCTCAGGCAGGCGCGGATACCCTGAAAGACGCCAAAAGCTGTCGCGAACCCACTCTCACCAGGGCCTCCCATCGCTTCGGAGACCGTCACTACATGAGGAGACTCTAAGCGCATGATATCCATATCCTGGATCGTGGTGCCTACATCCACTCCGGTCAAATATAAGCCGCCCAGCCGGTTAATGAAGCGCCCAAGCAAACGCAATAAGCCCTCAGTTTTATCGCGCTTGGGATCAGCAATAACCACGCATTTTCCTCCACCATACGGTAGTCCGGCCGCCGCGTTTTTATACGTCATGCTGCGCGCCAGGCGTACTGCGTCCTTGATCGCATCTGCCTCCGTCGCGTAAGGCCATATGCGACAGCCCCCGGCAGCAGGTCCTAACGTTGTATTGTGAATGACAATAATTGCTTTGAGCCCAAACGTTTTCTCCTGGCAAAAGAAAATGTTCTCATAATCGTATGCTTCCATAAGTTCGAAAATACTATTTTCCATGTGGTATCGTACTCCTTGAGGTAGTCTAACAGTATAAGAGTATCACATCTGTTACGATATGCAGAAAATATTGGCTACTTTCAGGCTCTACTCTTTGCTTGACTCTTCAGCGCCTGCGGCGCTTCACACTTATTTTTGTGCCAGCTACGGCCTATGCAGCCAGATGCTGCATAGGCCGTAGCTGGCACAAAAAAGAGAGCCACGTAGGTGGCGAGAAGACCTGAATAACTACAGATATTGTTAGATAGCGAGGAAGAAGCTATGGATGTATACCGGGCACTCAACGCCGATGTTCCCAAGGTGCTTTTCAGTGTCTTACACCAGCCACAGCCGGGTGTACCACCTGAAGAGTATACACAGGCCATAATTACTTTACATAACGAAATGCGTGCTCAATTTCAAGCCATGACTGATCAAATAGAGCAGTGGCTACAGAAGCAATTTATTGAACAGGCCGAGGATACCGCCTATAAATTGCAGCGTCTTGGAGCCTTCGCGGAAACTCTGGATCTACAAGATGTGCAGCATTTGCTGCTGCGTGCATTCATGCGCCTGGGCAAGCGCATAGGAGCAGTTTCGTTATTTGGTCTACAGGCTTCGGGTGAAGTCATTTTCAGTGCAGATATGCCTGCTGATCCTGCGCTTGCCCAGCACATTTCAGATGGTCATACCTATCTAGCTTCCCTTGGCTTTACGCCTGGTCAGGGTGCTTTGCACGAATCCTGGCTGCTTTCGTACGGATCGTTCCACTACGACATTTTTACCCACCTCCTTCGCCAACACCTGGACAACTATGCTAACCTTGTGGCTTCCGTTGCTCACATCTCTTTTAACACCTATAACCTCATCTATCAAATTGGGGAGAATCTAGCTGTGGCTGATAATGGTGAGCAGGCAATGCAAGACATCGTGCTCGCTTTTAGCCAGGGAGTTATGCCTGCTAGTTCCTTTAGACAGGCAGTTGCAGCTTTGATGGAAGAAATAGCAGAGAACAACCAGGTCGTTCATGCCTCCTTTTGGCAGCGCCAGCTGAGCCTGGGTGTTGGCAAAGAATTCATCTTGCGTGCGCGTCTTCCCGCAGGCGCGGGATATGTGCAAGCATTGCTCGACGCTCTTAGTGCCAATGAAGATGTGCTCGGCAAAGAGAGCGCATTATTGCTAGGAAGACAGATACTATAAACTATATGTGCTCGCATTTGGCATCTAGCTGACCACATCACGTAGCAGTGCAAGGGGAATTCTTATGATGACAATGGATTGTGTGGCCCACAGGCCGCACAATCCATTGTCATCATACAAAGACGTGCGAAGCGCCGCAGGCGCTGAGGAGCCAGTAGAGAGGAGAAAACTCGAAGAGTAACTCAGGGTCTCAATCCAGGTATACGCAGCTCGCTTCTTCATCGTGTAACTAACATAAAGATTCTTCCAGTGTAGCGTGATAACACTTTAACAAATTCACTCGACGCTTCTTTCCTAGTATCACAAGGAGAATCAACATGTTTGCCCTTGCATCGTTGCAAGCCCGTGAGGCCCCCAATGTTGGTTGGGTGGATTATCTCATCATTGGGATCTACTTCGTAGTTACTCTAGGGATTGGTTTTGCGCTGAGAACGCGCATGAAATCCGCCGCCGATTTCTTCCTCTCGGGCCGTTCGCTGCCAAGCTGGGTGACTGGATTAGCATTTGTTGGCGCGAATCTGGGAGCGCTTGAGATTCTGGGCATGGGTGCGAACGCTGCTCAATACGGCATCCTCCAGGCCCATTTCTACTGGATCGGTGCCATTCCAGCCATGATTTTTGTTGCTATTTTCATGATGCCGTTTTACTATGGAAGTAAGACGCATTCGGTGCCCGGTTTCCTGAAGCTGCGCTATAACGAACCAACGCGTGGCTTTAATGCCGTGACCTTTGGCATTTTGACGCTGCTGACCAGCGGCATCAATATGTACGCGGCGGCGCTGGTCTTCAACGTCTTGCTGGGCTGGTCGCTTAATGCCTGTATCTGGCTCGCCGCTCTGTTCATTATGGTCTATATCCTGCTAGGAGGCCTGACCTCGTCCATCTACAATGAGACGCTCCAGTTCTTCCTGATTGTCGCAGGGCTCCTGCCGCTGACCATCTTAGGCCTGATCAATGTAGGCGGCTGGTCAGGGCTGGAGGCCAAGGTGAACAATCCCGCCTTTTTCCATTTGTGGGCCGGTACCGCTACCAACAATAACCCGTTTGGCGTCAACTTTATCGGCATTGTTCTGGGCCTGGGCTTTGTGTTGAGCTTTGGCTACTGGTGTACCGACTTCCTTGTGGTCCAACGCGCGCTGGCAGCGGAGAACATGGCGGCGGCGCAACGTACGCCCCTGATCGCCACATTTCCCAAGCTGTTTTTCCCCGTCCTGGCCATCGCTCCCGGCCTGATTATCCTCTCGGTCTTACCCGGTCTGGGTCATGGAGGCGGCTTCGAGAACTCCTACAACATGGCTATTCCCTTCGCGATGGTTCACTACTTTCCCAGTGGCCTGCTGGGCCTGGGCCTGACGGCGTTACTCGCCGCCTTTATGTCGGGCATGGCCGGCAACGTGACCGCCTTCAATACCGTTTGGACCTACGACCTCTATCGCTCGTATATCAGGCGCGATGCGCCCGATACTCACTACCTATGGATGGGACGCGTCGTAACCGTTGTAGGTATCCTCCTCAGCATTGGTGCTGCTTACCTCGCACAGGGTTTCAACAGCATTATGGACTATGTCCAGGTCCTGTTCTCCGTGGTCAATGCTCCGTTACTGGCGACGTTCCTGCTGGGGATGTTCTGGAGACGTACGACACCGTGGGGCGGCTTCTGGGGCCTGATTGTGGGCACGGTGAGTTCCTTGTTTCTCTGGGTAGGGGAACAGTTCCTCCATCTTTTCTCATTCGGCAGCTCGGAAGGTTCCAGTATGTGGCGAGCTCTGATCGCCTTCGTCATCTGTTTTGTGGTGACCATCGCGGTCTCGCTCTTCACTCAACCGAAACCCGAGGTGGAACTGAAAGGGCTGGTCTATAGTTTAACGCCAAAGGTTGAAGCAGTCGAGACGGTCTGGTACAAGAAACCTCTCGTGCTGGCTGCCGCGGCCTTAGTTATCCTGGTTGTGCTAAACATTATATTCTGGTGATCTTGATGGTACCAGCCAGGCATCATTACGCAGAAGGGGGATTACAAGTTTATGAGTCAAAAGGATAGCATGGAGAATTTGAGCCAACAGGATAGCCAGGGCATGGAGCCTTCCGTACATTCGCACAAGATGTCAATTGCGCTGACGATCGGGGCGACCATCGCCCTGATGGGTCTGGTTCTCTTTCTCTACGGACTCTTTGGCCCTGCTGATTATAGTCGCAGCGACGGCATCAATATCAACCTCTGGTGGGGGCTGGTGATGCTGGTCTTTGGTCTGCTGATGGCTATTGGTGGCTATATCTCAGTGAGAAGACCGGCAACCCATTAAATCTGCTATCGCACACAAGTCTATGTAAACCTGTCGGAGCTATCTTTATATTAAAGAGGAGATAGCTCCGACAGGTTTGTTGTACTCTCAACCAGGAAACATAAGCTTTATTTAGCACATTCTTGGTGGGGCCGGGCAGTACCAGGCCAGCGCATGACTGCTGTGTATGCTTGTATGATGCTGCACTGGAGTAGACGCAGCCATCTTTATGGTCCAACCAAATAAACCAATCAGCAGTACAAGTGCCAGAACTACAAATACGATTGCTCTCCGCAATGGCAATACCATAAATATTCCTCTTCCGCGGTTAAAATGTTTTACCGCTTGCTCTGACAACAAACACACTAGATTTTCTACAGTGGCCAGGTAGGTCATAGAAGCAGAAAAATAGTTCCGCTGGTGTACGGTGCTAACTATGCTTTACTGCTCTCATTATAAATTTTTACTAGATTATGCGGCAAATGTCAAGCAAATCATCTGTGATACTGGAATTATGATATAAGGATTAGGGACTCAGCCCAAACCGTTGAAGAACGGCCTGTGGAGAGCCGAGAGCGGAAGGGAGCCGACGCAGTGGCACATGCGTCAGGATGGCAAATTCGGCGAGGTGGAAAATTCCATAGGCTTGCCCGATGAAGACAATGATTGTGTCGCGGTTTTCTTCGCGCAAGCGTTGCCGCCAGCGCGCTGTCCCTTCCCCGCCAAGCAAGGCCGTGCTCAGGGTGGTATGGACGGCGGTCTGCGCCGTGGGAAGCAGCGTGCTCTGCGCTTGCCACAAGCGAAAAGCGGTAGACAGTCCCATCACCAGCAAGGTAAAGAAACAATGCACCACCACCGCGGCCTCTGTGCGCTTGGGAAAGCGCAAGAGGTGCCAGGGATGCTTGCCCTCTTTGAAGATCCCATTCTCAATCACACTGCGCCAGTCGTAGGTATCAAAGACCGTGAACGGGTCGTTGACCGGAGCATTGGTCAAATAGACCGTGCCTCCGCCTTTGGGCATCCGATTGTCCCAGCAGCGCACCACCACCGCATTGATCGGCTGGCCCTCATAGTCGCGTCGATGCGCGTGCTGGGTCTCTCGGGCTGCTCCATCCCACGGGTTGCGCAACGAGGTAGCAGCAAGGTGGCGACAGCTTGCTGGCCCGGCTCCCTCTCAAAGTGAGCACGTTTGCAGAGAAGAAGAAGCGATATGGTACACTTTCCTGAAAACGACCTTCTTTGAGAAAAGAGAGAGCCATGAGCGAAAATAAGATCTTTCAAACCCCTCTTGCTGTCATTGCTGATGTGCATGGGAATCGTTGGGCACTGGAAGCAGTCTTGCAGGATATAGATCAAAGAGGCATTCAACAGATCGTGAATCTGGGAGATCACCTGACTGGTCCCCTTGACCCAGCAGGAACAGCCGATCTTCTGAGCACGCGAAACATGCTGAGCATTTGTGGCAACGACGATCGCGTGCTGTTCACCCCTGATGAGAAACTTGCCTCTTCCCAGAGGTATACCCGAGAACAGCTCACCCCAGCCCATCTCCAGTGGCTGCGTGCCTTACCAGAAACAGCCGTGGTCGCGGATGCGCTGTTTATCTGCCACGGCGATTTGTTCGATGCGCCCTACCTGCTCGAACACGTGGAAGCTTCTGGCGTCTGTTTGCGAAGCACCCGTGAGATCGAAGCCAGCATCTCCGCGATTGTGCAGCCGGTCATCCTCTGCGGGCATAGCCATGTTCCTCGCACCGTTACTCTTCCCCAGGGCAAGCTGATTGTCAATCCTGGCAGTGTTGGTCTGCCAGCCTACACGATGGAGACGCCTGTCCCTTACGCAATGGAATCGGGAAGTCCTCACGCGCGCTATGCTCTTTTGCGCCGGAAGCAGAATGCGTGGCAGGTGGAGCATGTGCAGGTGCCGTATGCTTGGGAGCAGGCGGCGCAGGTAGCACGTGGCAATCAGCGCGCGGATTGGGCACAGTGGCTGACCACGGGCCGAGCGCGGTAATCCGCGCGCGACGTACCTCTGCCCCATATTTCCTTCCCGTCGGCCTCAAACGCCCGTTCCCGCCAGACCGAGGAAGGTCGCAAAAGCACTTGGGATGCCAAAGCCCACGGGATGCGCAACGAAGCTGTCAATAGCACCGGGCCTTTGACCCATTTGTAGCGTTTTCCAATTGACCCACCCCAAATGAACGGTGGAAAACTGACCCACCTTCAGACCGATGTCGAAACCGCTGAGGACTGATCCTCAAAGACGCTTGCGAAACACCGAAGAACTGACCGTCTCATAGCCTATCTTGTGATAGAACTGGTGAGCCTGCTGACGCTCGATATGGGAGCGCAGATAGACGGCCCAACAGTTCTGCGTCCGTGCCCACTGCTCAGCAGCCTGCATTAACTGCTGTCCCGCCCCGCTGCGTCGAACTGTGGCATCGACGACCAAGCCTCCGATTTGTGCTTCTGGGTCCGTATGCAGGAGATGACACCGAAAGACATGCACCCAACCCAGCAGGGGCGAACCGGCTTGTTGGGCCACAAAGACGGCATGATCCTTGTGCCCCATCAGCACGCTGAGTCGTTGCTGGACGTGCTGCTCCTCGGCTGCATAGCCAAGCTGGTGACATAAATGTGCCATCTGTTCAGCATCCTGGAGAGTGGCTCGCCGAATGCGCGCCTCTCTCTGGTTTGTGGGGGTCGTAGACATCGCTGTTCCTCCTTTTTGCCTTGCTCACTTCGCTGCCCCTTTTTTGGGAGCAGCCGTCCGATCTTTCATCCTGAAGCTCTTGCCCGCTATGGAAATCACCTCAACATGATGAAGCAGCCTGTCAAGCAGTGCGGTCGCCAACACTTCATCATTGAGCAGCTTCCCCCATTCAGAAAAGCTGGTGTTGGAAGTCAAGATGATTGGCCCCTTCTCATAGCGGTCTCGCACCAGCTCAAAAAGGACTGAGACTGTTCTGTGGTCAGCTTGGTGTAGCCGATCTCATCGATGACCAGCACACGGGGCGTGAGGTAGCGGCGGAGCCGCTGCCTGCGTAAACTGGGATGAGGGACAGAAGCCAGGTCCTCGGCCATGTTGGAAAGCGTGGTGAACAACACCGAGTAATCAGCTTCCAGTGCCTTAACCACCAGGCTAATCGAAAGATGCGTTTTCCCAACGCCTGGAGGCCCCAAGAACACCACGTTGCGATTAGTCCTGACGAAGGACAGTTCGGCAAGCTCCCACAATTGACGCTCATCAATGCAAGGTTGAAAAACGAAATCGAACTCTTCCAGGGTTTTGTGGGTTGGCAATTTCGCCGCCTTCAAACGCTTCTGTTGGGCGGCAAGCTTTCGACCTTCGACTTCCATTGTTAGCACGCGGCGCAGAAACGCTTCGTACGTTAAACTGTGCATACGGGCTTGCTCGTACAACTCTGGCAACCCTTTCTCCAGGTGACGCAAGCAGAGGGCTTTGAGTAAATCATTCACGACGGCACCTCCACGCCAAAGAGCTGATCATACTCCGTTAAGGGTCGGACAACGACAGGAGGGGCTTCGATCTGATGGCCTACTGGTTTGTCGGTTCGCCGGATTGAAGGGGATGGCTGGACCCCGGCAAACTGCTCAGGATGCCAGACGATCTCTTGGGAACGAGGTTGCTTGGAAAGGGTAGCGATGAGCTGTCCCTGATGATAGACCCGTAAAGTGCGATGCCGTTCGCGGACAAGAACCACCGAGCCTGCTACCGCCGCAATCGCGGGCAAACCATAGAGCACGCCATCATAGGACACGAAGCCATCCCAACTGACTTTGCGCTCCTCTGCGCCGTAGCGTTCCCACGCATAGTCCTTTGGCAAAGGTGAGAGCTGCTCTTCCACCCATAGATCCAGCGGCACTCTCCTGGTCGTCCGATGCACCTTTTGGTTGAGACGATCACAATAGCGCCTGGCCTGCTCGTTGAGATCATCAATATCGGTAAAGCGCGCGCCAGGCCAAAAACTGTCCTTGATGAGGCCAACGCTCCGCTCGACTTTGCCCTTCGTTTGGGGCTTGTAAGGCTTGCAAACCCGTGGCGCAACTCCCAGAGCAGCCATGAAATCGGCAAAGAGCGGATTCCACTTGGGCACATCGTCCTCCATCTGCAGGAAGACACTCTTCATGCGGTCGGTCAGTGCGGCCTTGGGCAAGCCGTCAAAGTACTCGAATGCCTCCATCATGCAGCGAATCATCGTTGGCGTATCACAGCGTTTGACAAACGTGATAAAGCGCATGCGTGAGTAGCCGAGCACCGCTGTAAAGCCGTAAAGCTTGCGATCTTGCCCTTTCTGTTCGTAGTGGACCTCGCCCCAGTCATATTGCATCTGTTCTCCAGGGCGTGTTTCATAGCGCATCACTGGCACCTGGCCGACGTTACGAGGACGAAGGGGACGCACGTAATCTCGGAGAATGGTCGCGTTGCCAGTGTAGCCCTGGGCGCGGAGCCGTTCTAACATGGCTTCACAGTTGTACAAGTGGTCCTCCTGCATCCAGCGATGGATCTGGGCTTTGTAGGGATCGAGGATCGACCCTCGTTTGGGACGCGGAACCGCTTCTGGCTTCCCTCGCAAGTAGCGACGAACCGTATTGCGAGCGATCCCGATTTCTCGCGCAATGGCGCGGATGGACTTTCCTTGTGCTGACAATTCGTGTATCGTGTGAATGGTGCCACTCCTTTTCAATGGCCCACCTCCTCGGTAGTGATAAACACGAGGATAGGGCTTGTCAAGGAGTGGGTCAATTTTGAGCGTTATTTCTGGTCTAATTGTAAACCGCTATTAACAGAGCTGACTAGTTGCCAACGCGTTGTCCAAAAATGGTCTCTTTGAAGGAAAAGAAACACCTTCTTTCCAACAAGGAGACCTTCATGACAAGTATCGTCGATTCTTCAGTCAGCTCGTTGCGCATCCCGTGGGAATCATAGAGTATCAGCCCAAGAAACCCGCCAAAAGTTAGCTCGTTTTAGATTGACACTTAAAAGCAAACCGAAAGGAATAAAAACGGCAAAATTAAAGATCATCTCTCTCAAACTATTTCGTGAAAAATCTGCAAATGGAATCAAGTTAAGACTTCTAGTTTGATAATCTAATACCGAGGATAAATCTAATGAAAATTTGAACAAAACTAGCCATAGCAGGATTAGTAGGTATAAGGCTAATAATGTTTTAGACAATAACTTCACTGGTGGTACCTCTGAATCTTAGTCAACGGTATACTGGTATTCCGTAGATGTACCAAGTACCCGTCCACCGGTTTGCCGACCAAATTATCCCACGTGGCGTACTTAGCATCCCAACGTATTCCGGATACAAACTCGTCTACAAAGACAAGATCATCGTTCATCGTCTTTTCCGTTCAATGCAAACGACACCATCCGGTCGATCACTTCGGCAAATGGCAACCCTGCGCCCGCCATCATTCGCGGATAACGGCTGTATGAAGTCATACCGGGCAAAGTATTAACCTCGTTAAGTATTACCTTTCCATCTTCCTTCAGGAACATATCCACCCGCGAAAGTCCCCTGCATCCCAAGGCGCGATATATGGCTTTTGCCGTCTGCTGAACGAGCAAGCGCGCCTCTGCCGAAATGTCAGCGGGAACGATTACTGTTGAGTTTTCGGAACCGCTTTCAGGCTTATTCTCCTGATGGATTCTGAAGAAGCCATGAGATAGACGAATTTGATCTACCTCGCCTACAATCAAATCCAGATCGTTCCCTAATATCGCACATCCCACCTCGCTGCCGACGACAGCCTCTTCGATCAACACCTTCGAGTCATACTGTCTTGCGGTTTCCACCGCGCTCAGCAATTCTTCTTTTCGAGATACCTTGCTGACGCCGAAAGATGAACCCGAACGGGCCGGCTTTACAACGACGGGATAAGGAAGCCGGTCGGCGTCAATGTCCTCGTCCGCCGTGACAATCCAGAAATTCGGCGTGGCAATTCCTGCGTTTCTAGCGACGATATAAGCAAGGGATTTGTCCATACACAGAGCAGAACTTTGGATATCGCAGCCTACATAGGGGATGCCGGAAAGCTCCAACAAACCCTGCATCGCACCATCCTCGCCGAGTTTGCCGTGCAGAACGGGAAGCACCATATCCAAACGGATCGTTTTGTATTGTCCCTGTTCCAGAACAAGCAATCCGTGTACGCTTCTGTCCGGTGACAGCATAGCCGGACGGCAATTGTTGTTTTCCCAATTTGCGCCAGGGCCGTCACAAAACTTCCAAGCACCGCTCTTCGTAATCCCGATATAGAACGGTTCATACTTTTCGATATCGAGGTGTTTTGCGACCTCTTGCGCAGATTTAACGGAGATGGGATGTTCTTCGGAACAGCCTCCGAATATAATTGCGACTTTCAACCTATCCATGCTATTTTCTCCTCTCTAAATGACCAATTTGGTGCTGGGTGGTGTCCCCAGACATGATGGTCTCCTTTCAAATTTCAGGCAATTGATAATAGTATTTTCAACAGTATCTCTCAGGGCGTGGTCTGTGTAATAGGCGGTGTGCGGAGTAATAAGCACATTCGGTAATTTTTGTAACCGCAACAACAGTTTGCTTTCAATGGGTTTGTTTCTGTAGTCAGCGTAGAATATTCCTTCCTCTCCTTCGAGGACATCCAACGCCGCACCGCCTAATCTGCCGCTTTCCAACGCTGGAATAAGAGCCTCGGTATCAAGAAGTGAACCGCGTCCAGTATTGATAATGAACGCGCCGTGCTTCATCTGCTCGATACGTTGACGATTCAAGAGATGGTTTGTATCCGCGTTAAGTGGTGTATGGAGCGTTACAATATCGCTCTGCTGTAACAATTCATCAAGAGGGACGTAATTGGCAGAGGTTTTGGGACAATGGTCATAGGCTAATATGTGGCAGCCAAAGCCCCGCAGCCGGTCCATAACTGCTGCGCCAATGCGTCCTGTTCCAATTACCCCAATGGTCATGTCGCGTAATTCTTTCCCGCGTACGTCATTCAATCTGAAATCGTGAATATCTGCACGGCTGATAGTGGATTTTGCATTTCGCACCGCCATCAGCATCAGCATTAGCGTGTAATCAGCCACGCTATCGGGCGAATACACGACATTTTCAACAGAGATGCCAACGCTCTGCGCGAAATCTACGTCAATATGGTTATATCCAGTACTTCTTGTGGAGATATACGCTACGCCGGCTTGGCTAAGCGCACGAAGAATGGAATTTGTGATTTGAGTTTTATGACTGACGCTGATGCATCGATTCCCAAATGCCAGTTCAATATTGGCTTCAGATACCGGTGCCGCTGTGATAGTTGGCATAACGCCAAAGCGAGGCGCCATCTCTCGGAACAAAACGGCCTCGTCCTGCCCGCATCCATAAATTGTAATTCCCATTTTTGCCATGATTTATGCACCCTGTTTAAAGCTTTCTTATTAATCTTTGCAATGGTAAGCGTAGCTGCAAGTTGTGAAAATGATATGAAATTTGACACCATCCCGATAGTTGTGGAAAGACGAAATCCCTCAGAAACAGATCCATGACTGATCAGAGAAAGGTCACTCTCGCTCCTCACAAAGGCCAGTCCTGTTTACGAGATTTGCCTCTGCTATCGATTGACAAACAAGATAGAACAGACAGAAATGGGCAAAAAACATCTCCCCCCGAACCAGCATCCCCGGTCCCCCTCTTTGGAAAAGCCAAACCTCTACACACAATCCGGGATGGTGTCTGAAATTTACACATCAAGTACGGCTAAATGGAAATTTCATATCATTTTCACACTTAAACGGCATCCTAGTGGATAGAAGGAGGAGCATACGTTTCATGGTTACAGTCGAAAATGGAAGATATCCAGAAATTCCTCTCGACGCCGGTCAGGTTCAAGGATGGAAAGATATTCCTATCAGAGAGGACGACAGCCTCGATCCATTCATCCCATTAGGGCCATTATCGCAGGAGGCTGAAATTTTAATGACGTCCTCTCTCTATTTTGGTGAACATAGTAACTCACCTTATGCAGAGAATAGAAATAAATTAGAGGGTAGCCTGCTGACGCTTTTTGCCCGTCAGT
>Ga0209647_1001574_pt1 | contig 19198 bp, 16 predicted proteins | sample GraSoi_2013_60cm_FD_185827 | JGI IMG/M metagenome (GOLD analysis project Ga0209647, IMG submission 185827) | Grasslands soil microbial communities from the Angelo Coastal Reserve, California, USA - Sample 9_17_2013_60cm (SPAdes) (version 2) | ecosystem: Environmental > Terrestrial > Soil >... | reverse complement strand
ATCGGCGAAGAAGCGCCTGCGTTCCTCTATCACTAAACTCTCTTTCGGAAAGACAACCCGTACCTGCGGGGCAGTGAACAGGTCAGGTGCTATGTTAAGGAGGATACTCGTAATCAGGTTTCCGAAGTTATCGACGTGAACGATATGCGCATCAATGCCTGTTCCCCGGCGGCTGGTATACCCGACCTCCAGGCGCTGCAGTGTAGTTGGATCCACCGGTGTCCCAAGTTCATGGAAGGTGCGAGCCAGCCCACGCGCCAGGTAAGCGCCAACCGGCGCAAAGATATCACGACCATGAAAGGTTGAACTGACATGTGGCAGATGATACGTTGGGTTTGTAAGAAGAACGGCTGCATGGACCGCCTGTTCTGAGTAGATATAGCTGAAAAGCCCATTGTCGGGGCCGACAAAGAACCATTCTCCTGCATGAACGGCGATAGCCCAACGGGCGCTGCCGACGCCCGGGTCAACGACACATACAAAGGCCGTGTTTTTGGGGAAGTAGTGGTAAGCTGAGGCCAGTATCCATGCGCCGGATGCGACGTTTTGAGGTGCGACGTGATGAGTGATATCGATGATGTGGGCATCCGGGGCAATACCGGCAATAACGCCTTTCATCACACCTACATCGCCATCGCCCTGGCCAAAGTCAGTCATCAGAGCGATAACGGGATGATGATGGGAGGGAATCGGTTGAGACATGGTTTATTTGTGCTGCCTTTCTTTCCAGGTAATTTTACATTGCAAAACTCAAAAGTCTTAAGAGCTATTCTCTGGTACATTTGTGTGCTATACTAGCGCCAATGTCAATTGTAGATGCCCTCATGGGCGCCCTATGTTTTGGAGTGTCGATGTATGACGGAGTATAGCGAAGCGAGGTATCAACGAGTCGGGCCAGGGTCAAATGGACAAATCTCGCAGGACAGGCTCGCGGACTCAGCCAGCATGCGAGCAGTAATTGGAGGTAGTGCTGGTATGAACGTTAATAGTGGCGGACCTCATATTTTACTTTTTGAGCGTGACCAGCAACTTACGGCTTTGCTGATAAGCCAGTTTCAGCTTGCCGGCTATGAATGTCATCCTGCACGCACAGCTGTGGAAGTTTTCGATGCCATTGCGCGTAATCCTATACGATTGGTACTAGTAAACCTGGCACAAGCGGCGACGAGCAGACGTGAGTTCTGGGTGGCGTTGGATACACAGCGGCGGGGGCGTCGAGTACAGGTATTTACCTACCGCTGTATGAATGTTGCGGGATATGGCGAGGATGATTCTGATGAAGCCGTTAGCACTGTGCTCACCGACCTGGAAGTAGATGGGATGCTAGGCGTGATGAAACTGGTCGATGCAGTACGCTCGCGCATCCCAGGGCCTGCTGCAGGTTCGTTCTCACAAATCTCGGCCATACCTACTACGACCAATGCTCAGGAGCCTGTTAGTCCAGATACTTCCAAATGGCGGGCGGAAAGGACGGAGCCAGCGGTAACACCACAGGGTGTATCTCAGACGGCTCCACCCTTTTCGACGCTGTCACCCGATCCTGCTCCGAGCCCTACGCAGACAGGCCCCGTCGAAGCTGCGAGAATGAACAGGCCGGGGAATCCTCTACCTGGATTTGCGGAGAAGATTCGGGCTGTGATTTATCCGAGCAGTCGCAGTTTCTCGCCGCTGCCAGAGACGAGTTGGGTTCCACATAATCCACAGAACCCGGCTTCAACTCAACGTCAGAATCTTCAAGCGCCGCCAGGTATTGCGCCGCTAGGTGCGCCTGGACAAGAAGAATCTGGATTGGCGCAGTTGTCAAGGATGATTCGCGAAAATCATGCCACTGACCAAAGTGAGGTGGGTGGATCGAGTAACAGAACGAGAGGTTACTCCAGTACTCCACCTGTTCAACGACAGGGCACACTACAGAGTCGATCTCAAATGTCAGAGCCCCAGGGCTATGGAGAAGAATTGAGGACGATAGCGCAGCAGGCCCGTCCGGTTGATGCTACTATAATCAGTGGCCTCCCTTTGCGTGCATCGCCCATCCAGGATATACCAATTGAACTCGAGCACGAGCATCGAAGTGGACAAACCGGAGCCCAGACACCGGTTAGGCCGTCGGTGAACTCAAGTGCTGCTTCGACACCGCCTGCTGTTTCTCCATCGTCGAAAACGATGTCGACACCTGTAAATGCAATGTCATTTTCACCAGTAGAGGCAGATTTGAAGACTGATAAGCAAGAAGATGTTACCACTGAGGAAGAGAATGCGAGCGATTTTACTCGTACTCTTGCTGAACAGCCACATCAAAATATAAAGCATGCACTGACCCGCCTTTCATCAACAAGCGTTACGTCGGATGATACGCTTCTGAATATCGTCCAGAGTCTTCCGCCAATGTCCTCGCTTCCGACTCCACCACCGCAGGCCCCACCACCTGTACTCAGTGGACGAGCAACACGTGCTTTAGGCAGTGTACTACTTGAAGGCCATCTCGTCCCGCAGGAACGCCTGGAGGTCGCCCAGCGCATACAGCGTATGCTGCGTGGTGTAGATATGAACTATCAGCTTGGTGAGATCTTGCTTATGTTCAAACTCCTGACACCCGATCAGCTATTGGCTGCGAGTCTCGTCAGTTACGGTTTGATTTCAACAGCCCAGATTAGCGCTCTGGGTCGAATCCGGCAGGAGGTGCACTCCATTGGCCTGGAATATGATTTAGAGAGCCTGCTAGTGCTCTTTCGCATTCTTACGCCTGAGCAGTTGCGCGAGGTGAGGGCGAGCTGGTCCGGGTAAATAAACTCAATTGATTGAAGAAACATAGGCTGGACAACTGCGAAGGGTCCAGCCTTATTGGGAATTTCCAGGGGCCTCCCACAACCAACGCAATGCCTTGAGACGTGATGGTGGAGGGATAACATTGCGAGGGCGGCGGGCACGAGCAGGGGCTGCATCGAGCAGATCAAGAAACTGATTGACGCTCTGGGCCACGCCCTCAACCATGAGATAGCCAGAGGGTTTTACAGCGTCACCAACTAAGTACAGGCCTTGTGTAGAAGTATCAGGGGTGACATCTGCCCCCTGCGCAACGCGATTCACAGGCCATTCGCCGCGATAGACGCTCATAGTAAGAATGCGACAATGCTTCTCAAATGCTTCACCGAACAGCATACGTAAATCGGCGAGCGCCAATTGTTTCTCTTCTTCGATATTGTCGCTTTGGATGACCTGGTGGCTGATGAGCAGGTGTTTACCCGGCGGGGCCAGGCGCGGATCACAATTGGTCGGCTGCACTATACCGGCGATGCGCTGTGTGTCGAGACAGTACATGATTCCTTTGTGGGGAATCAGTGAAACGTCGCTCAAGAGGTGTACCTTGAGGCCAACGGCTTCTTGCGGTGAATCGAGCGTGCTAAATCGGGCCTCTACAGGTTGTTCTTGCATTTTCAGCACTTCGTGCTGCGTAATCTGTTGGTTGTGGAGCAGTGCGTTGGTGGCACGCGGCCCTATATCGCTGACTACCAGGGGCGCAAGCAATACCAGTTCTTCGCCATTCGTCTTATTACGTGCACGCACGCCGGTTACCTGCCCGCCTGCTTGTAGGATTTGCAATACATCGTGACGCAGGTACACGCCGGCCCCTTGATCAAGGACCCACCCTTCTAACGCTGCAGTTAGTGCGCCGCATCCCCCTTCTACAATGCCGGGGGCGCCGAAGCGCAACATATTCTTTGTGGTCTTGATAACTTCTGCTGTGCTCACTTGATGGAGTTCGAGGCTGAGAGCGAAACGGGAGATACGCTCGAAGAAAGCAGTAAGCTCACGATTTCGCTTCACATCGATGTGACGTGCCAGCCACTGATCGAAAGGAAGGTCGCGTTCACTGGCGCGGAGAGGACGAAGGAACATTAAATAGCCCATGCGGGCGAACCAGAAGAACTGGCGTGGCCCTAGCACCTTGAAGAGGCCCAACAAGCCGCGAGCGCGAATTTGCTTGCCGTGTACATGTAATGAGGCGAAAACATCGGCATCGAAGAAGCGGTGTGGTATGCGCAGGCGACGTAACATACGTGCCAGCACGCCACTGCTGCCGAAAGGAATCATGTGCACAGCGCCTGTACTGACCTGCACTCCTTGAAATGTTTTTGCCGTGAATCGTCCACCACAATGGGGTAAACGCTCTAAAATAATTACCTGCTTGCCACGTTGAAGTAGCTGCGCGGCGCTGAGCAAGCCGCCTAGTCCTGCGCCAATGATGATTGCGTCATATTGTTGTTCGTGCATGGAATTGTCCGGTGTAGTGCGCGTGGGATAGAAATTGGGAGCCACTTACAAGGTAAGTGGCTCTCCTGGCTATTTATCTTCTCCGATCATGCTGCGCAGAAGACTTGTGCATTCTGCTAGCGTGTTCAGAACATTCTGGTGAATCTGGAAGATCTTGTTCAACTCACGTGCTTTGCGCGTGAGCTTGGTAGCATACTCAATGTCACGCGGGTTGTTCATCACGTCTTCCAGCAATTGCGTTAGCTCGGCCCAGGCTAATTGCTCGCGGCTGCGGGCCACACCGGCAATGGTGTTATCCATACGTTCTGCTACGCGCCGTACCCCTGTGCGAAGCTGGCCGGTGGTCTGAGCAATTTCCGCTTCGTGATTGCGCATAGCATCCTGGGTTGAATTCAGTTGCTCCTGCAGTGATGCGACCTGCCCGTCCAGGGTTGCCAGGGCCGCCATCAAGGGGGCTACATCTGGAAGTGAGGGCTGCGGCACGTTGGTGAGGCGGTCAAATGTAACGCCTGTGTCGGTTGGTGTAGGAACCGCCGGACTGCCCGATGCCTCAGGTGCGGGCCTGGTTGAAACGGTCTGAGCTGGCGCGACCTCCTCTGGAGAAGGTGCAGCTTCCTGAGCAGGTGTGGGTGTGGCAGCTGCCTCTGGCGCTGAGGGCTCGGCTCCGCCGTTCATTGAGCGGGTGCTAAAATCATCACTGGTTGCTGTCGTTAGCAACTCATCTTCGCGGGTGCGGTAGGTCACATCTGCGGCAGAGGAGTTGACAGTGATCGTCGGCATACTTTCTATATCTACGCCAGACGTGGGGGAATTGTAAGGCTGGAAAATCAGTTCATGTTCCCCAATGCCGATATGGTCGCCTTCCTGAAGGATACGCGGTGTCATTTCTTCGATCTGCTGGCCATTGACAAACGTACCGTTGGCGCTGCGCTCGTCACGTAACACATAGTTACCGTTCTCGTAGCGGATAGTCGCATGACGGCGCGAGGTGAGCTTGTCTTTTGAGAGCAAAACATCACTGTTGGGCGCACGGCCAATGCTGATTTCAGGCTTCTCCAAGGTGTAATCCTGCAGAACTTCACCAGTATCTGCGCGAAGAATCAGGTGAGCCGGGTTTTCAATTTTGTCAAGTGTGGCCTGTGCAACAGGAGCGGCAGAGCTGTTGGCGTCCGGCCCATCGGCGCGGAGCGTAGCTGGCTCAGGGCTTGTATTTGCGACGGTCAAGAGGTTTGCGTCTGCCCAATTACTGCCCTGCGCAGGAGGTGAAGAGTCCGCGTTGGGTTGAACCCATTCTTCTGAAGCTGGGAGCGTGGCATCACCCATTACCGGTTGGGCCTGCTGTGATGAGGGAGTTGATGGTTGCAGGCGGTTGCCACAGTTCAAGCAAAAATTGTCTCCGGGCCGTGTTTCGGCTCCACAATAAGGGCATTTATCCATAATCGATGTTCCTCCCTTTGCTGGCATACTTGCGCACTCTGCGCAAAACTTATGTCATTATATCAGAACTAAGCGTTGAGCGTCGAGAGGCGATTGAATGAACCACCACAGACGACCCGCATATCTACGAATATTGACGTAAATGATCCAAGGGATCAAGATGATCATGAGCAGAAACGCATAACGAAGAGCTGGCATGAGAGCCGCTAGAAAACCAAAAAGCATAAGAAGTACTAAAGTACCGGGGATGGTTGCGATGAGTGCTGCTAGCACTATTTGCATTTACAGCAGCATTCCAGCATGGACAAGTTTTGTTCATTTGTGCCTCCTTTGCCGGCTTCATCCCGTTCGCTTTTATGAAGCTGGTATCCAGGTGATATCAGGTTGCAAGGTATTAAAGATATGTTGCAGGTCACTCACACTGCCTCGTGCCGACATGACTATATTTGTCGTGTTTTTTGCCCCAGAACAGAGAAGGGCTGCTATCTGTGTAGAACTGGAGGTTGGGGTGGGTGTTCCAGCCTTTGGATTACTGTTAGTTTGAGTTGTAGCGCTATTGGAGGAGCTGCACTGAAATGCAGTGTTTTGTGAGATCAATCGCGCTTCCGAGAGCGTCAGAGCGCTACGGTCAGGAAGCAAATAGCCAAGAGTAAAACTACCGCCGATAATGGGATCATGTATCGTGGCTTGAGCACTGACCAGGCATGCATTCCTTGGCAACGTTGGCGGTAAATAGACGGCAAAGCCAAGGTTTGCCCGGACTTCTGACCAATCGGTGACGGCCCTGGGTTTTCCCGGCGCAGCCGTGGCTGTTGGAGTGCTATTCGCTGCAGCGGGAACCGCTGCACTCGGCGGGGTGGTAGCAGCAGTCGCTGTTGTGCCTGGGGTGGCAGTAGTGCCCGCGGTAGGTGAAGATACAGCTCCCTCGTCACGAAATACCATTGCTGGTTTCCCACACCAATGAATCTTTGCAAGTGTCAATGCTGCTGGTGTCGCGGTTGGTGTTGATGTTGAATTTCCTGAAAACAAGCCTGTGCACGAAGTCAGAAGTACATTTGACAGCAATAGGCCTGTGGCCAGGCAAAGCCATGCAAGTTTTTTCGATGCGCGAATGCCGAGACGTTGCTTCACCAGGCGACAGTCGGATATACGCGCTACCTTCGATATAAATCGAGCTACAATCATAAAATCTCCTATATTCCGATCGGTACCCTGAAGGGCTATACAAAAATACGTATAAGTTGAGACTCCATAGCAAGCGGGTGATCGATCTCCTCTTTTGGCCTAGTATATAGTAAAAGAAACGGATTTCCTATGAGATAGTTCTCACTTTTCATCAAAAAAGGGACTTTACAGCGTTTTAATTTAGTGCTACCATTACCCTCTACATCATTGAACTTTAGACGAATGTTTTTTCTGTTCTGTTTAATTTGCATAAAATATTTGGCCTATGCTACCCATTTTGACTGTATTACTCATCTAAAGGGATGTGATGCGTTGTGTAGCCCCCTATTTAGAAACGCATGAACTCGCTAACAGATACATAGTGTCACCTGAGAGGTACTAACTTTTGAATGCAAAACAGATCTGGCAGATAACAATAGAACGATTGCAGACAAAGGTTCCACCAGCCGTCTTCACAACCTGGTTTCAGGGTACGGCAGCCCTCTCTTATCAAGATGGCGTCTTCGTTGTGCGTGTGCCTACCACTTTCGCAAAGGCACACCTTGAGGGACGTTTCATCGATTTGATACGTTCGATTCTAGCAGAAGTCATTGCCAGCCCGGTGGAAGTGCGCTTCATCGTAGCCCGGGAAAATCCCGACCAGGAGAGCGACCCGGCGGGAGAAGTGCCCTTAGTTTCGTACAAGCGAAGCTACCGTCTGCCAAAGAATCGCCTGACTTCACTACAACGCGAGAAATTCGGGCTGGATGCCGCACCTCTATCATCAAACTCAGCCTCGCCAACTCCGACTCATTCTGTTGCCCATCGTGATACCAGTACTGATGAAACGGAGGTGAACGAATATGATAACTACCCTGATAAACGAACGTCGCATGATTACAGTAGAAATACACAGCCTGGGCTATTGCCCCTTGGGGGAGAGGGGTTGTTAAATGCTCGTTATACCCTTAACACGTTTATCGTGGGTAAATCTAATCAGTTGGCCCATGCCGCATCGCTTGCTGTGGCCGAAAATCCGGGAAGTGTCTATAATCCTCTCTTCTTCTATGGAGGCGTTGGCCTGGGCAAGACGCATCTACTACACGCTATCGGGCATGTGGGTGAAGCTGCCGGGCTAAACGTCTTATATGTAACATCAGAAAAGTTTACCAATGAGATAATCAATGCCATCCGCTTCCAGCAAACTGAGGAATTTCGCGCCAAATATCGCCGGATCGACATCTTGCTGGTTGACGATATCCAGTTTATTGCGGGTAAGGAGTCTACCGAGGAAGAATTTTTTCACACCTTCAATACGCTGCACGATGCCAGCAAACAAATTGTGATCTCGAGTGATCGGCCTCCCAAGGCTATACATAGTCTCCAGGATCGCTTGCGTTCGCGTTTTGAGTGGGGGCTGCTTGCCGATATCCAGCCGCCGGAATATGAGCATCGCCTGGCTATTCTGCGTTCCAAAGCCGATTCGCTGCGCTTTGCCATACCCGCTTCAGTGATCGAGTATATCGCTCGTCCTGAATGTAGCAGTGTACGAGAGCTTGAGGGTGCCCTTAACCGCGTAGTTGCCTATGCTACATTGCATGATGTCGCGCTTTCGGTGAGCGTAGCGGCTCAAGCGCTCGAACATATTTATAGTGAGAGCAAACCGTCCTCGAGCTTGACGCCTGCCGGGGTTCTGGAGAGTGTTTGTCGCTATTACAATGTTGATATCGAGCGCATGCGTGGTAATCAGCGTGATCGTGAGATTGTCTGGCCTCGCCAGGTCGCCATGTATCTGATGCGCCAGGAAACCAGTGCCTCGCTGAAGCAAATTGGGGCCGAACTGGGCGGGCGTGACCATACCACGATCATGCATGGATGGGAAAAAGTGCGGACCGAGATCGCTAATAACGACCGCGTTCGCCGTGATATTGCTGCTGTCCTGGAATCATTACAACGGAAGGAATGAGGCACAAACTGATGCTCTCAACGTTGCACAACTGGCCGTTGTGCCGCCTGTATATGATGTGCCATCTCCTGGTGATGATCTCCGCTTGCGCTGCTCGGGTCGGTATGTATAACTACCTCTGAGATACCTTTGATTTTGTGGAAAAGGCGGTGGCGCACCTCTTCAGCTATGGCGTGCGCCTTTGAAAGTGTGAGTTCTGCGTTCACCTCGATATTCATGACAACGTGCAGCGTGTGCCCGACCCAGCGAGCTCGTACATCCGTCGCCGCTTCTACACCAGGAACGGCAAGCGCCGTTGTGATGATAGAAGGTACAACGTGTGGATCAACCGCGTCGAGGAGGCGTTGCAAAACGCTGCGAGAGGTGGTAAAGACTACGATGATAATTACCAGTGTGATTAAGATACCTGCGATAGGATCAGCAATTGGGAAGCCGAGCATTACGCCGATCAAGCCGGCGAATGCTGCCAGCGAAGTAAGTCCATCGATGCGTGAATGTTGGCCGTCAGCAACCAGCGCGACGCTATTGATACGCTTGCCTACTGATATTTTGTATTGTGCCAGCAGTTCGTTTCCCACAACACCGACGAGCGCCGCCGCCATACTCAAATAGATATGTGTCGGGACATTGCCACTCGTTAGTTTCTGAATTGATTCCACTGCACCAGCTACAGCGCTGGCGATAATCACCAGCACGATAAAGATGCCCGCCAGGTCCTCGGCTCGGTAATAGCCATAGGTATAGCGTTGATTTGCAGCCCGGCTGGAAATGACAAAGGCAATCCAGAGCGCAACTGTAGTGAAAACATCGCCAAAGTTGTGCAGCGCGTCGGCAAAGAGTCCGGCGCTGCCACCGATCAACGCAATGGCGAATTGAATGGCTGAGACGAGCAACATGCCTGCCGTCGATATTTGCACGGCTCGCAATCCTGCCTGGTTGCCATAGAGGTCTGCATCTACCTTGCCATGCTCGTGTCCGTGTCCATGCTCGTGCTCGTCGTGGTCGTGCTCATGATTGTGCGTATCGTGCTCGTGATCGCTTTCAGGTTGGTGATCATGCAACGCCTTGCTCCTCAGATACGCATATGCTTCTATCTAACTGTTCAAGAAGGTAAAATAGGCCATTATTTTTTATAAATGCAACATTTGATTTGCTTGTACGTCTAATTACTACGATACCTGTTTTTGTGAAAAATTACTAGTAGGCGTCAGATTTATCCCGCCCTTTCATTTACAAATGGATTCATTTACAGATTATTATACTGTGCTTGGCGTCGATGCACATGCATCTACCGACACAATCAAAGCAGCTTTTAAGAAACTCGCTCTGAAATATCACCCGGACGTTTATAAAGGGGAAGATGCAGAGGAGCGGATGCGTATCTTGCTGCTCGCCTACCAGACATTGAGCGACCCGGCCTCACGTAGAAATTACGATATGCAGCGTGCCGAACATTTGATGAATGCATATGGCACCATGCAGAATGGCGGGCACCGAGTACGATTTGGAGGAGAGCATCTCTCAGCTTCACCGGATGTGCATTCAGCTTCACAAGCGGGCCAGCGCGATGACCAGCATACCTATGCTTTTCCAGATTTGAATGCAAATCTCTCCGGCCCGACCTGGTTGAAACTTGGTGATGTCACCTATGCGCTTTCAGCAGAAGAAGCCCGGAGTTTGAAACTCGATGGTATGCTGCGCGGGGTGGAAAGCCAGTCAACGGGTATGGTGCTACAAGTACCGGGTCGGCCTCATGAATACTATTGTCATCGCTGTCATCATCATTGGGTACCCGCTGCCACAGCAGGTTCGCCCAGCGTGTGTCCTGCCTGTAAGGCAAGCGATTGGGCAGAATATCTCCTGCTGCGTTGTGTACACTGTCACGCGGTTTTCGAGAGCACGGAGATTCGCGATAAGATCTTTGGTGGTGGCCGGCTCTACTTCCCCTATGAGCTTTTCCCGCTCTGCCCAAACTGCCGGAGATCGCAGTGGTGCCCTGCTGAGAATGCTCGTCTAGAAACGTTGCGTGCTGTTGCCGCTCGTCGAAAGGCTCTTTTGTTGATGAGCATGGTTGTGGTTGCTATGGTGATAATCGGGGTTGTAGCTGTTTTGGCATTGAAATGAAGTTGGGGGCAATGCATAATGCATGCCCCCAGCTTTTTTAGCTGCTTAGCTTACTGGTTGGAATTGCCGAGGTCGATGACCGAACCGCCGGTACCACTGAACTGGACAGTCACCTTCACATGTGCGCCGCTCTGGATAGACTGAGCGTTGCCGTTAAAATCGGTCAGGTCTGTATTGGAGGCAATAGGGAAGCTGAAGCTCTTATTGCCAACTGTGAAGTGGATTACGCGATCAGAGCCAACCGCCTGGGTCGTGACGCCCTGAAACTTCACCATGGTCGGGTCATCACTGCTATCGACGTTGCCGATCTTCGTTGCTGTGAAGCTGCCATCAGTGTTCGCGTTCGCCTCAACCTTGACGCGAGTGTTGACACCCGGCAGGGTGTTGTTGAAGTCTCCCAGGTCGGTCTGGGCGTTGGTGTTGACGGACAGGCTTGAGCCATTAGGCATATTCACAACGATGCTGCCGTTGCTATTGCTCGTGATATTACCGATAAACTGGATGTTGCCTGGCTCGTTAACACTGGGGGTCTCGTTATTCGTCTCTGGAGTGATGCCCTCGTTGGCCTCAGGGGTGACGTTAGTCCCGGATACAATGTTGTAAGAACCATCGCTGTTCTGCGTTACCTGGAAGGAGTAAATCTTCCCTACCTGGCTCTGCAACGCAGTTAGGACGTTGCTAGGAACGTTGTTGATCGTTTTCGTCTGCCCATTGACGCTTACTGTGACGGAATCGTGCTGGGTGTCGACCGAAACCACCGACCCTGACAGGTTTAAGGTAGACGCCCCAGCGTTGGTGCCCACGCCGGCGCAAGCTGTAAACAGAACCATCACTACAAGGGCTGCTATACCTACGATACCTTGTCTGATTACTTTAAGATTCATTTCTTCTCTCCTTTTTTCTTTAGGTTTTTTGTATACCGGCGTAATTATTTGCGCCCGTGTATCTTTCTTTATCTATGTACGACTATACCCTAATTTTTTAGGCCTTACTATGCTTTATGGCACAGTAAAAATGTGAGGTTGTACGTAATCTATGTGTTATAATCTCCACTCTACACTCCTCACATTACCTCTGAGTAGAAGCCAAAAATTTTACTCACCTCTGCATCTTTCTTGTGATCAGTCACGTGAACACTATAGAAGCCTTAAAAGTTAGGCAAGAAACTGAAATGCAGTCATTGCACTCGGGTGTTGTTGCTACTGAGCATACAGATGAACTTCAGCAACTCCAGGCTCAGCTTCAAACCCTCCAACAGCAACTCCAGGAGGCGAAAGCCCAGCTCCAGGAGGCGAAAGAGCACGAGGACCTGCTCAAAACTGCCAGAGAACGGGAGCAGCAGCTGCAGTCTGCCAGGCAACAACTACAAGACCTTCAGGCAGAACTTCAAGCGACCCTGGCAGAACTGCGAGAGATCCAGTCACGTATTGCGCAATACCAATAAGCTGTAATTGACTGGGCACTCAAGTCAGCCAAAAAGCTAGGGGCTGGTACCCCTTCAGTGCTGGCTCTCAATGCTTCCTTGCCCCGCGTGACGCGCTTAGAGGGGGAATGGTGGCATTAGAGCGCGGGCGGTCGCTCAAAGCGGGGGCCAGCAGCCCCTTCCCTTGGCTCCCGTGTGCGCTCTTTGCGCAGATCATACAGCGGCAGTCCTGTCTGCGCGGCGATCAACTGGCAGAGCGCTTTCATCGCCTGGGTATGTTCAGCCAGTGGCATGCCGGGGTCCATGTGCAGGCCGAATGCGTTTGGGCGCAGTACTCGCGTCCAGCGCACAATGCTGGACGCACTCGAGAGTTCGTAGGTCAGCATGGCCCCGCTTCTCAGCACACCAGGGGCGCTATAGACCGCAAAGAGATGCGCCTCATTCCAGCGCACCATGCCGCGAAATACTAACGGTGACGCGCGCAGCCTCACCCCCACTTCAGTTACTTCGAGCACTTGCCTGCTTGTGGCAAAGACAACTGCCACAAGGAACAACACCAGGACCGTCCACAACAGCACGGACAGCCAGAAAGGAATACTGAGGATCGACCAGCCATAGACGCTGTATAAAACCACGACGAGTTCCGGGAAAGCGGCCAGGCACACAAGCTGAGCTTTACTCATGCTCAGCTGAAAGGTTGCTGGAAGTGCCAGCGCGGCAGCGTCGGGTGTCGGTTGCTCTTCAGCCAGGAGCGCATGATCGCCTTGCGCCGCGGCCAGGCGATGGGGTTCGATGCGTTTCCAGTGCCGATAGTGCCGAGAACCCCACACCAGCGCCAGGACCAACAAAAGAAGATAGAGGACATTCCAAAGAAGATAGATGCTAGACTCGAGGGCAGGTGTGGCAAATCCTCCCCTAAGTAGATCCATCACTGCTAAAATGCTGAAAAGCAGTATAAGGGCTACCCCGATCCCCCCGAGCAGGAGCGCGACGAGATAGTACACTAAAAGCGGATTCGACTTGATCGTGCTTTGGCGGTAGGTATACATCTTCCTCTCCTTCATGGAATATACTGTATTAGTACATATAACGTTGATACGAAGCACGAATCCAAAAAGAGAGCAGAAGCTTTCATTTCCCATTCTAACAGGTTTTTTCCTCCTTGCACAGGAGCTTTGTTAGATATCGAGGGATCTATTTATCAAGATGGGCATATGCAAGGATCAATGGTTGCGACAAATACATTCGATGCCAGCTATCGCCATAATTACGCTTGGAACGTCATGTAAAAAAGAAGAAGAGGGGAGAATAAAGGGAGTTGTGATCTCCCAAACCAAAACAGAAAGAGCCTCGACAAGCCGCTCGAAACAGGCTATAGGAGATACCAAAAGGAACGTGTTATAATCTCCACTATGAATGCGATTTATGAGGAGGAGCAGATTATAATGGCGGAAACCCCTATGCTGCAAGGCGGTATCTATCCCCCATTGCCCACGTTTTTTGACCAACAAGATGAACTGGACTTAGTTACTCTGCGGCGGCATATCCAACGTTTGGCCGAGGCTGGCGTTGCCGGGTATGTCGTCATGGGTAGCAATGGCGAAGCTGTCCACCTGGCAAAGGAAGAACGTGCGCAGGTGATTGAGGCGGCACGCGCCACCTCGGGGGAAAATGCAACGATTCTTGCGGGCTGCGGCGAACAATCCACGCGAGCAACGATCGCCAATTGCCGGCAGGCCGCACTTGCCGGAGCGAACGTCGCATTGGTCTTGCCTCCATTCTATTTCAAGGGCCGCATGGACTCCCGAGCTTTGATTACGCACTATCGTGCCGTTGCTGATAACAGTCCTCTTCCAATCGTGATCTATAATATGCCTGCCAATACCGGGGGCCTCGACCTTGATGCCGCGACTATTTGTACGCTTGCAGAACATCCAAACATTATCGGCGTCAAGGATAGCGCGGGTAATATGGTGAAGCTTGCGCAGGTCTACGCGGAGACACCTTCGCGTTTTCGCGTTTTCGCTGGCAGCGCAGGCTACCTGCTGCCGGCTTTGACGGTTGGCGCCGTGGGAGCGGTTGCCGCACTTGCCAACGTTTTCCCGCGCGAGGTTTGCCGTGTGCAAGAGCTCTTCAATGCCGGGCGACTGGAGGAAGCGCGAGTGCTGCAGGCCCGCCTGGTACCTGCAAACACTGCGGTCACGACAACCTATAGTGTGCCAGGGCTGAAAGCCGCCCTAGAGCTCACGGTTGGCTACGGTGGTCGCCCACGTCCACCGCTGCTGCCGTTGACTGGAGATGAACGCAGCCGGCTTGCAGAAATCCTGAAGAGAGTGTAGCTACAGATCGAGTTTCGCTCGGACATCTCCAAAAATTTGTGGGCAAGGTGCTCAGGCGATTACCTGTAGGAGCCTGACTACGAGACATGAAAGGTCACGACAGTTGCAAGCTTTGCGTCGCTGCAATTAGATTGTGTACACCAGTACAATTCGACAATACCAGTGGCAGCGGTGTTCAATTCAAGAGAGAAGTAGCCATGATCGTAGCTCGATTGAACCATGAGCATCTTATCGCCAACGTAGGTAGTGTCACTATATAATTTTGCCTGCACATAACCTGCCTGGCCATTCGTATTGAGGTGAAATGTCACATAGACGGTCTGGCGCACGGAAAAGTTGCTTGTAGCATTGGTGGGAAGAGAGTTACTATCGACAGCGCTTGCTGTTTGTGCGTTGCTAATAATCGTTGCCAACGTAGGATCGACCGGCGAGCCAGATGGTGACACTCCCGCTGCTGTTGATGTTGGCGAATTCGGGTTATTTCTGGTTGCGAAAATTGCAATAATCCCACCGGCAACCAGGAGCAATACAATTGCAACAATGCCTATAATCAGGCCAACCTTGGGGCCTTGACGGCGCGGTGGTTGACCTGGTGGTATAAAAGAACCAGGAGTTGGTGCGTATGGAGCACCATAAGGATTGGGTGGAGGTGGGGGAGGAGGAGTATAGCTATTCTCTGGTGGTGCGCCATAGGATGGTCCCCCATAAACTGTCGGCGCGATGCTGGCTTGACCTGGTTGAGGGGGAACCTGGGCCGGGTTGGAGGAAGAAGGAGGCTGGTTGTTGGGCTGAAACTGTGATGGTGCGGCGGGTTGGGCTCCCGGTGTCACCTGGCCGGAGAGGTTATAGAGAGTCGCTGCACCACAATTGGTACAAAACGCTGCCCTGCTAGGAAGCGGCGCACCACATGTTCTACACTGCATGATGATTCCTCCTGATAGTTCTCAGCTCGTTACGGTAAAATTGACATGTTGGGCCAGTACCTGGTCCGTGCATTGTGATGTGCTCGCCCAGTAGATTTCCACGTATGCTGAACCTGGCTCGCCATAGTTAGCGTACGCGTAACTAAGCTTGCTATTCGCGCTGACCGCGAAACTATATTGTGTGGTTTGCTTACCATTCAGGTACCAGAGCAGGCAAACAGCGCCATTCTGGCTGGCGGAATGCACTTGGAAGGTGACGTAAATCTTCTGATTGGTTTTAAAGGTGGTTGTAAGTTGGGTCGGTTGCGAACTGCTCGTGTCTATAGCGCTTGCCATCTGGGCATTATCTATATATTGCTGACCGGGATAGACGGATGTTGTAGGAGAAGGGGCAGTTGTGGCGGTGGGAGTGGCAGCCATCGTGGGCGAAGACACTGACAAGGGGATGCTTGCAGTTGTATTGTTCGAGTTACCCCCGGTTGAACCGCTTGCCATAAAGTAAACAAAGACCAGGATCAAAGCGCACGTGAGAATACATAGCCCGGCCACGATAAATCCCAGCTTCGCATTGCGGGTGTAAAAGGGAGGCTTAGCCTGGAGCGGCCGGGGCAGGGATGTTTGTTGAAAAAGGCCAGGTTGTGAAAGTGGCCCTTGTGACCACATCTGACCTGGTGGTACTGGCTGTTGGGGTACCTGCGACGGGAATGTTGGTGGTACACCTTGCCGGTATCCAGGCATTTGAGTCACTTCCGGATTATAGGAAGAGTGCTCCATTGAAGCAGGTGTAGCCTTCTGGCCAGAGCTTATGGGCGTACCGCAGCGCGGGCAGTTTGTAGGTGTGTGTGATGGCGAAAGTGGCAGTCCGCAATTTGTGCATTTCATGGTAACCGTCTCTCAAATTCTGTATTAGCTAATGTATCATTACTTTTCTTGACGAATAACCCCCGGACTAGTAAGTGAGGAGTTACTGAATGGGCTATGCAATAGCTTCCTTGACAGGAATACACAGCACAACTACAATGATGTTGCCTGGTTGATGATTATTGGTAAGATTATTAGGGAATGTTTTGGCAGCGAAGGTCGTGATTCACCTTGCAATCAAAGGTTGTTTCCGCTTCCGCTATGAATCTACCAGATAGGGTAACACAGGGAAAAGTCGTGATAAACAGTAGTAAAGTGGAGCAGGTCGAGAGAATTCTGGCGCAGCATGTCTCCAGGTTGCGCGTCTCTTTACAACATGCTACAGGCGCGCTGTCTGGGCCAGAAGAGGGTAGCGATGCCTGGTTGCTTCTGAATGCACTCATCAGTAGTAATGACCATCCAGCCCTGCTCGCGCGTTTTGAACAATCTGGTCGTGCCCTGGCTGAACAGGGAGGAAAGCTGGAGACCCGTATCCAGGGTTTGCAATCATATGTGGATGCTCTTGCCAGCGAATGCAACGAAATTTTCAAAGATGAGGAGATAGGGCCTCGTCTTTTGATAGGAGCCACTTCACGCCTGTATCAACTGCAATCGCTCTGCTTGTCGGCGCTCACCAGAGGGTATCAGGGAGTAATTGATCACGCCTTGCTTGCGCAGCAACAGTTGGCAAAGCACATCAAACACCGCCTGCAGGCGTTGCATCGTATCAATAATGTCAGTAATTCTACCATGGACCTGGATCAGACGCTCGAGATCACGGCCAAGAATGTTGCAGAGGAATTAGGGGTTGATTACTGCTCAATCTTTTTCTATGACGAATTGCAGCGTACGCTTACTTTACGTGCTACAAATGGCCCTCGTCCGTTGGGAGGAATGCACTATATGCTGCACCTGGGCGAGGGGTACAGTGGATGGGTAGCCAACAAAGGGCGTCCTTTGCTTGTCCGTGATGCACTCGCTGAAGCGCAGTTTGCGGTAGAAGCGCGTGCCTGCGGCCCCGAGTATCGCGGATTGCTGGCAATGCCAATCATTTTCTTCGGTGATGTAGAAAGTTTGATAGGTGTTATAAGTGTCCAGTCACTGGAGCCGCATGATTTCACTAATGAGGAGATGGATTTTGTTGAGGTGGTTGCCGGGATCATTGCCATCAATGCCGAAAATGGGCGGCTCTACGAGCAGACCGACGAGCAGTTGCGGCGCAAGGTGCATGAACTTGCTACTATCCATCGTGTCTCTGGAATTATTGCTTCGACTCTTGACCTGGACCGTGTTCTACAGATCATCACCACCCAGGCTGTCCAGCTCAGTGGTGCTGAACGCTCTTGCATCTTCGAATTGGATAGCGAGAAGCAGGACCTGCACATTGTAGCTCACTATGGGCTTAATAGCGCCAATGTCCGGGATATCCGGGTACCCGTTGGCCAATGTTGCGCCGGTCGCGCTGTGCAAACCGGGCGACCCAGCATGGCCGTGGATTGTTTCTTTGGCGACGAGTATTGTTTTATTCGCCAGGACCCAACCATCTCGTCCGAGATCCACTCCGTCCTGTGTGTGCCGCTTGAAGTAAAAGGTAATATACTCGGGTGTATTTGCATCTACAGTAGTCATCGCCACCAATTAAGTCCGGAACAGATGCAACTCGTCATAACGTTCGCGAATGAAGCGGCGATCGCTATCGAAAATGCACGTTTGTACGAAGAGGCGCGTCGTGGGCTAGAACTCAAATCTATCTTACTGCGAGAGCTGCACCACCGGGTTAAGAACAATCTTGCCACTGTCGCAGGCATCCTCTCTTTGCAACGGAGGCATACCAGGTCGTCTGAAGCGCGTCACATCCTGGCCGAGAGCGTCAATCGCGTGCAGGGATTAGCAGCCACGCATGATTTGCTCTCGCATGAGGATGTCAGCGAAGCGCGGGTTGATGATATTGCCCGCAAAATCCTGGGGGTCGCAAATGCAAATCTGCGGCCACCGGAGTCGTGCATCACTTTTGAGGTAGAACCTTGCCCTATCGTCATCCCTTCGCGTGCTGTAACCCACCTCGGGTTAGTGCTCAATGAGATGGTTTCGAATGCTATCGAGCACGGTATAGCGGGGATGGCCGAAGGAAATGTTACGATTCGGGGACGAGAAGAGCATGGGATGGTTGTTGTTGAGGTACTTAATACAGGAAATGGCCTACCCTTGCCACTCGAGGAAGGGCTCGGCCTCTCACTTATCCGCAATCTCATGGGTGATATCGGGGGGAAGTTTATGTTGCGGCGTACGGATGAGACGCCGCCTCGCACCTCTGCCGAAGTGCGCTTTCCTCTTGCGCAGCGGCCTCTAAAACCGTAATGCACTGTTAGTTTCGATCACTACACAAGGGTTTCGTGGGGGTGAAGATATGCAAAAAGATCCAGGAGCGAGTCAGAATCCAGACGGATATAGCCCGGCTCGCATACTGGTGGTGGAGGATGATGTTGATATTCAGCAGGTACTGTGTGTTTATTTGACACATTCGGATTTTGAAGTGTGTAGCGCCAGCGATGGGCAGGAGGCAATACGCGTCATCCCGCAGTTTTGTCCAGACCTGATCGTGCTTGACCTGGTCATGCACCCGGTCGATGGCTCGGCAGTGCTGCGTTGG